>PVMJ01000274.1_pt1 | contig 54146 bp, 51 predicted proteins | sample 1853361 | NCBI WGS metagenome assembly PVMJ01 (sample SAMN08533506, study PRJNA380276) | Synthetic metagenome, whole genome shotgun sequencing project. | isolation source: mock microbial community containing genomic DNA from 20 ATCC strains | collected 2017 | reverse complement strand
GTATACTTACAATATAAAACAAACAAATATAGTGGATTAACAAAAACCAGTACGGCGTTGTCTCGCCTTGCCGTACTATCTGTACTGTCTGCGGCTTCGTCGCCTTGTCCTGATTTTTGTTAATCCACTATAAGTTGACATATTGTGCGATGTCGAGGGCTGTACCGTATTTTCCCATCGTATTTTCCCGTTCTTTATATGAGCGGCAGGCATCCTCATAAAAGAAGGGATACCGATAAGGAAAAATACCCCGGCATAAAAAATATACTGATTAATCAATACAAATCCAACAAACAGTTCATCGTATTCTTTTCTGTTGGCGTATAAAAAATACTGATATATGCCTTCACTTTCATAGGGCGACGCTTTATGTACCGTCCTGTGTGTTGAAACGTCGGTTTTCCTTACCGCCTGCCCCGCTTTTCCCTGATTGCTGCCAACTGCCGTCCGAACCTGAACCGTCAGGTTTCAGACGGCATTTTTTCTGCCTGCTCCCACAATTGCCGTTTTTGTGCGGCGGTCAGTTTTTTGACGGCGATTTCCTGCCTGAGTGCCGTTCCTTTATCCATCCCGCCTGCAACGATACGCATCGCCACCGGTTTGAATACGCGGGTATATTTCGCGCCTTTACCGGTTGTGTGGGCGGCAAGCCGCTGTTGCGGATTCGGGCTGATGCCGCAATAGAACGCGCTGTTTTCACACAATATCAGGTAAACGCTCCAGTTTGACGCGTTCATCTGCCTGCATCCTGAGTTTTCTCCCCGTTCCAAGGCGCAACTTTCAGCAGCAGCAGCATACCCGGTAGGGCGAGTGCGAAACACAGTTGGAAAAACGGTACATAACCGAGCCATTCAATCAGATAACCGGCAAAGGAATTGATGACCGTGCGCGGGACGGCGGACAGGCTGGTAAACAGCGCAAGCTGCGTTGCGGTAAATGCGGGATTGGTTTCACGCGCCATATACGATACGAACGCCGCCGTCCCCAACCCCACGCCGACCGCTTCCGCGCCGATAACTGCCGCCAGCATCAGCCTCTCGCCTGTGCCGACCGTGTCGAAAGGTCCGAACCCTGCCAGCCATACAAACCCCAAAACGGTTACAGCCTGCACCGCGCCGAATAGCCACAAGGCTTTGTTTACGCCGATTTTCAGCATCCACACACCGCCCAAGATACCTGCCGCCACTGCCGGCCACAGTCCTGCATTTTTCGCAATCAAACCGATGTCGGTCTTGCTGAAACCCATATCCAGATAAAACGGCGTTGCCAACGCGGTTGCCATACTGTCGCCGAGTTTGTAAAGGAAGATAAACAGCAGCACGCACACCGCCGAAGCGATGCCCTTGCGCGTAAAAAATTCTTTAAACGGCTCTACCACGGTCTGCTTCAACGTTTTAGGAACGGCAGGAGGCAACACGGGTTCGCGCGCAAGAAACAGCGTCATCAGAAGGCCGGGCAGCATAAATAATGAAGTGATAACAAATACTTCTAACCACGGCATCCTGTCTGCCAACACCAAACTCAATGAACCGGGAATCAGGGCGGCAATCCGGTAGGCGTTCACATGAACCGAGTTGCCCAAACCCAATTCTTCGTCTGACAAAATCTCGCGCCTGAACGCATCCAATACAATATCCTGACTGGCGGAAAAAAAAGCGACAAGCACCGACAAGCCGGCAATCAGCGGCAGATGATTACGGGGGTTTAAAAAGGCATAGACCGCCAAAGCCGCCAGCAACCCTGCCTGCGTCAGCAGCATCCACCCGCGCCGCCGTCCCAAAACGGGCAGCCTGACCGCGTCCATCAGCGGCGACCACAAAAATTTCCAAGTAAACGGCAGACCGATTAACGCCATCAGCCCGATGCTCTTCAAATCCACCTGCTCGCTGCGCAACCACGCCGGAATCAGGTTAATCAGAAAGTACAGCGGCAGCCCCGAGGTAAACCCCGTAAAAATACAGACAAGCATATTGCGGGAAAAGATTTGCCCGATAAAACCTGATTTCGATGCAGTCATCGTTCGTGCAGCCCAAAAAAAACAAAAGCCTATTGTAGCAAATATCGCCCGCCTGCTGAAAAATGCCGCCCCGCGCCGCCGGTTTGCCGTTCAAATGCAAAATGCCGTCTGAAACTGTGTTCAGACGGCATTGCTTTTCTGAAAACCAGACGTGCTTACAGGCTGTAATACATTTCAAATTCCAGCGGGTGCGGCGCCATGCGGATGCGGCGTACGTCTTCTTCTTTGAAAGCGATGTAGCTGTCGATCCAGTCTTTGCTGAACACGCCGCCGCGCAGGAGGAATTCGTGGTCGGCTTTGAGGGCGGCCAGTGCTTCTTCCAAAGAAGCGCAAACGGTCGGCACCAATGCATCTTCTTCCGGCGGCAGATCGTACAGGTTTTTATCGGCAGGGTCGCCCGGATGGATTTTGTTTTGAATGCCGTCCAAACCCGCCATCAACAGGGCGGCAAATGCCAAATACGGGTTGGCGGTCGGATCGGGGAAACGCGCTTCGATGCGGCGCGCCTTGCTGCTGTTCACGGACGGAATGCGGATGGAAGCGGAACGGTTTTTGGCGGAGTATGCCAGTTTGGTCGGCGCTTCAAAGTGCGGCACGAGGCGTTTGTAGGAGTTGGTGGACGGATTGGTAATCGCGTTCAAGGCTTTGGCGTGTTTGATGATGCCGCCGATGTAGTAGAGCGCGGTGTCGCTCAAGCCGGCATAGCCGTCGCCTGCGAACAGGTTTTGACCGTCTTTCCAAATGGATTGGTGAACGTGCATACCGCTGCCGTTGTCGCCCATAATGGGTTTGGGCATGAAAGTGGCGGTTTTGCCGAAGTTGTGGGCAACGTTTTGAATCACATATTTCATGTCTTGGGTTTGGTCGGCGCGTTTGACCAAAGTAGCAAAGCGCGTGCCGATTTCCATTTGGCTGCCGGTGCCGACTTCGCTGTGGTGCACTTCCACTTCAATACCGAGTTCTTCCAAAATGTTTACCATCGCCGAACGCAAATCCTGACCGCAGTCAATCGGTGCAACAGGTGCGTAACCGCCTTTGACGGTCGGGCGGTGGCCGGTGTTTTGACCGTCCATATGCAGACCGCTTGCCCACGCGCCGCTTTCGGACGTGATTTCGTAACGGGTTTTGTGCATATCGGTTTCAAATTCTATGCCGTCGAATACGAAAAACTCGGGTTCGGGACCGAAATAGGCGGTCTCGCCGATGCCGGAAGATTTCAAATAGGCTTCGGCTCGGCGGGCGATGGAGCGCGGGTCGCGGTCGTAACCCTGACCGTCGGCGGGATCGATAACGTCGCAAGTCAACACAACAGTCGCATCATCATAAAAAGGATCGACGAAGGCTGTAGACGCATCGGGGCGCAACTGCATATCGGAAGCCTGAATGCCTTTCCAGCCGCCGATAGACGAACCGTCAAACGCCTGACCGTTTTCGAACCACTCTTCGGGGTCTTCCAACACGATGCGCGCAGGCACGGTAAAGTGGTGCTGCTTGCCTTTGGTATCGGTAAAGCGCAAATCGACAAAGCGGGCTTCGCTTTCTTCAATCAATTTTACGGCGTTTTTAATAGACATTTTTCAGCTCCTGGAAAAGGGAAATAGCAAAATATGCGGAACGCGGCGGCTTGACGCAAAGTCGGCACGATTTTACCACGCCGATGCCGTCTGAAACCGGTTTTGCGTCAAATTTCAAGCCGGAAAATATAGTTTCAGACGGCAAGATTGTCAACAATGCGGACAAGCCGGCGCACCGCATCCGGATTTTTCCCGACCGATACAGGAAACGATGCCGTCTGAAGGCGGTTTCAGACGGCATCGTTTCCATCTGTACGCCGCCGTTATAAAATAGCCTTCCCGTCTTTTGGAACACGACCATGACCGCCCTCCCCCGCTACGCCGTTTTCGGCAACCCCGTCGCCCACAGCAAATCGCCGCAAATTCATCAACAATTTGCCCTTCAGGAAGGCGTTGACATTGAATACGAACGCATTTGCGCCGACATCGGCGGTTTCGCGCAGGCGGTTTCGACATTTTTTGAAACAGGCGGTTGCGGGGCAAACGTTACCGTACCGTTCAAACAGGAAGCGTTTCATCTGGCGGACGAGCATTCCGAACGCGCATTGGCGGCAGGTGCGGTCAATACGCTGATTCCGTTGAAAAACGGCAAGCTGCGTGGCGACAACACCGACGGTATCGGTTTGACCAACGACATCACGCAGGTCAAAAATATTGCCATCGAGGGCAAAACCATTTTGCTTTTGGGCGCAGGCGGCGCGGTGCGCGGCGTGATTCCTGTTTTGAAAGAACACCGTCCTGCCCGTATCGTCATTGCCAACCGTACCCGCGCCAAAGCCGAGGAATTGGCGCAGCTTTTCGGCATTGAAGCCGTCCCGATGGCGGACGTGAACGGCGGTTTTGATATCATCATCAACGGCACGTCGGGCGGTCTAAACGGTCAGATTCCCGATATTCCGCCCGATATTTTTCAAAACTGCGCGCTTGCCTACGATATGGTGTACGGCTGCGCGGCAAAACCGTTTTTAGATTTTGCACGACAATCGGGTGCGAAAAAAACTGCCGACGGACTGGGTATGCTAGTCGGTCAAGCGGCGGCTTCCTACGCCCTCTGGCGCGGATTTACGCCCGATATCCGCCCCGTTATCGAATACATGAAAGCCCTATAAACATGTTCCGCATCATCAAATGGCTGATTGCCCTGCCCGTCGGCATCTTTATCTTTTTCAATGCCTATGTGTACGGCAACATCATTACCTACCGCGCCGTCGCGCCCCATCGGACTGCCTTTATGTCGATGCGGATGAAGCAGTTTGAACAGGAAGGTCGCGATGTCGCACTGGATTACCGCTGGATGCCCTACAAACGCATTTCCACCAACCTGAAAAAAGCCCTGATTGCTTCCGAAGATGCCCGTTTCGCCGGGCACGGCGGCTTCGATTGGGGCGGCATTCAAAACGCCATCAGGCGCAACCGGAACAGCGGCAAAGTGAAGGCGGGCGGCTCGACCATCAGCCAGCAGCTTGCCAAAAACCTGTTTTTAAACGAAAGCCGCAGCTATATCCGCAAAGGCGAAGAAGCGGCGATTACCGCGATGATGGAAGCCGTTACCGACAAAGACAGGATTTTTGAACTGTATTTAAACTCAATCGAATGGCACTACGGCGTTTTCGGCGCGGAAGCCGCGTCCCGGTATTTTTATCAAATACCCGCCGCCAAGCTGACCAAACAGCAGGCGGCAAAACTGACGGCGCGCGTCCCCGCCCCGCTCTACTACGCCGACCATCCGAAAAGCAAACGGCTCCGCAACAAAACCAATATCGTGCTCAAACGCATGGGTTCGGCAGAGTTGCCTGAAAGCGACACGGACTGAGTGCCGCCGCAATATAAAATGCCGTCTGAAATATCATTCAGACGGCATATGCTTTCTGCCTTTACCCTCTTCTCCAAAACGCAACGGGGCGGTCATTATCATTTTTGCCCTTCTACATAACGGTCAGACACAAAACGTGTCCGACACGGACAACTTCCCAAAAACGGCAGGCAAAAAAAATAACCGCTTCAAGGCGGTTTTTTGGTGGCCAGAGGCGGAATCGAACCGCCGACACACGGATTTTCAATCCGTTGCTCTACCAACTGAGCTATCTGGCCTTTGTCTGTCTCGTTAAGAGATGCGTATTAAACCAAATTACGGGACGACATGCAAGCATATCGGGCAATATTCTTTGAAAACAGGTTTAAGTCAATGTTTTAAATTTGAATTAATTTATGTAAAAACAACATAAATCCGTATTTTTGCCGCCTGCCCGACGATATTAGGTCGCCCGTCTGAAAAATATTTTCAATATTTGAAGTTCTTACCCAGATAAACAGAACGAACCTGTTCGTTTCCGACCAAATCATCAGGTTTTCCCGATGCCAACACCGTGCCGTCTGAAATAATGTAGGCCCGATCGCAGATGCTGAGGGTTTCGCGTACGTTGTGGTCGGTAATCAGTACGCCGATACCGCGCGATTTGAGGAAACCGATGATTTTCTGGATGTCGATGACGGCAATCGGATCGACGCCGGCAAAAGGTTCGTCCAACAAAATAAAATGCGGTTTCATGGCGAGTACGCGGGCGATTTCGACGCGCCGCCGTTCGCCGCCGGACAGCGACGGCGCGGGGCTGCGGCGTAAGTGTCCGATATTGAGGTCGGCGAGCAGTTTTTCGATTTCCCTGTCGATTTGATTTTTATCTTTGGTTCTGATTTCCAAGATGGCGCGGATGTTTTGTTCGACGGTCATTTTGCGGAATATCGAGGCTTCCTGCGGCAGGTAGCCGACACCGAGGCGGGCGCGTTCGTGTATGGGCAGGTGGCGCAATTCTTGTCCGTCTAGGGTTACGCTGCCTGCGTCGGCGGCGATGAGTCCGACAATCATGTAGAAGCTGGTGGTTTTACCCGCACCGTTGGGCCCGAGCAGTCCGATGACTTCGCCGCTTTCGATTTCGAGGGAGAAGCTTTTAACGACTTGGCGTTTTTTGAAACTTTTTTGCAGGTTTTGAACAACAAGGCGGCTGACGTTTGCACTCATAAATATCTCTTCAATATCTTCGGTCGGCATATGCCGTCCGAACCGGGTTTATATTTCAGACGGCATTTTGGGATTATTCGGATTTTTGCGTACTCGAAGGCTGGATAACGACGCTGACCCTGCCGGATTTGGAAGCGGATTTTGCGCCGGATTTTGTGCTGCCGCTGATGGTATAGACTTCGGTTTTGGTGTTGTATGTAATCACCGCACCTTCGGCGACATCGCCGCCGCGCTGTACTTTGGCATTACCGGTTAAGACTACGGTGCTGCCTGCAGATGAATAAGCAACGTTGTTTGCCTGTCCGCGCACCGTGCCTTTGCCGCCGTCCAATGTCTGGCTGAAGCGGACTGGCGAACCTTCCGCCCTCACGGATTCGCCGCCTTTGCCGCCGCGTGTAACATTGACGCGGGCGGCGGAAATATTGAGCGTACCCTGTCTGATGACGACGTTTCCGCTGAATGTGGTGCTTTGGTTGGCTTGATCGAGCGAACCTTGGTCGGCCTCAATCTGAATAGGCTGCCTGCTGTCGCTTTGAAGGGCAAAAGCGGGGGACGCCGAAAAAAATGCTATTAAAACAAATAGCTTACATATCTTTTGTATCATAAATCGTGGCTTTCACTTTAGATGAGAAGTTCAACATGCCTGTTTTGTGGTCGTAAGTCATGCCGCCCGCCTGACCGTGCGATGCACCATATTGGAAACTGACAGGCGTATCGGTTTGGGCATATTGAGATTCGGTATCGACGTGCAGCTTTTCGGCTTCAACTTTACCCGCCTGCCGTTTGCCGTCGGCGGTTTTGGTCAGCACAACGTTGTTTTTAAAAAGAACCTGTTTGTTTTCGGTATGGTAAACGGCTTCGTCGCTGCCGACTTCGTACAACAACCTGCCTTCTTGGAAGAACACGAGATGCGGCGAATCAAAATGGATGTCGCTGCTTTCCGGAAACTGTTTCGCGCCCTTCGCGCTCAAATGTTCTTTCAAGTATCCCTGTTCGTCAAACCGCCTGCCGTCCAAGCCGTCCATTGTGTATTGCGGTTCGTCGGGATTGAGCCTGACTTCTTCAATCTCGACTTCGCTGATACGACCCAACCATGCCGACAGGCTGCCCAAGGCAACCGCCAATATCAATGGGAACGCAATTCCGTACCGCCATCTTACTTTCATTTGATGTACTCGTTCAAAGCCGCGCCCAAAGTCCCTTGCGCCTGCATAATCAGGTCGCACACTTCGCGCACCGCGCCTGCGCCGCCCGCGTGTTCCGTGATATAGGCGGCGTGTTGCCGCGTAAACCAATGCGCGCCGGGGACGGCAACCGGCAATCCGCAGCGCACCATTACCGGCAAATCGACCACGTCGTCGCCGACAAAGGCGCACTCGGCTTCTTCCACGCCCGCCTGCGCGCGCAATTCTTCATAGGCGGCACGTTTGTCGCTGATACCTTTGAAATAGTAATTTATGCCCAACTGTTTGACGCGGATGCCGACGGAGGGCGCGTCCCGGCCCGTGATAATCGCAGTCTGCACGCCGCTTGCCTGAAGCATTTTCAGACCGTGTCCGTCCAGTGTGTGAAACGATTTGATTTCTTCGCCGTTATCGCGGATAAAGATGCGCCCGTCGGTCAAAACGCCGTCCACATCCAGGATCAACAGTTTGATTTTGGCGGCGCGCGCCTGTAATTCGGGAGAAATTGCCTGCATGGGATTTCCTTGTTTTCAGACGGCATATCTTACCACAAATGCCGTCTGAAACGGCTGCAACGCCTTATATAGTGGATTAACAAAAATCAGGACAAGGCGACGAAGCCGCAGACAGTACAGATAGTACGGAACCGATTCACTTGGTGCTTCAGCACCTTAGAGAATCGTTCTCTTTGAGCTAAGGCGAGGCAACGCCGTACTGGTTTTTGTTAATCCACTATACAATCCGTGCCGCCAGCAGGTCGTGCATATTCAGCGCGCCGATCAGCACGCCATCTGCATCGGTAACCAGAAGCCCGTTCACATGGTTTGCCTGCATGACTTTCAGGGCTTCGGTGGCGAGACGTTCGGCGGAGATGGTTTTAGGATGCGTATGCATGACTTCGTCTATCGAAAGACCGGTAAAATTGTCGCATTCTTGAAACAGGCGGCGCAAATCGCCGTCGGTGAATACGCCTTTCAGACGGCCTTGCCCGTCCGTTACCGCCAACATGCCCAGCCCTTTTTCACTCATGCTGACGATGGCTTCTTTCAAGGGCGTGCCGAGTCGGACGGCAGGCAGGCCGCCGCCTTTGTGCATAATGTCGGCAACGCGCAAAAGTAGGCGTTTGCCGAGGCTGCCGGCAGGATGGCTCAAGGCGAAATCGTCGGGCGTGAACGCGCGTGCGCGCAGCAGGACGACCGCCAACGCATCGCCCAAAGCCATGACGGCGGTGGTGCTGGTGGTCGGGGCAAGCCCCAGCGGGCAGGCTTCTTTGGAAACCGACGCCGTGATGTGGATGTCGGCATGGCGCGCCATGGTTGAATCGGGGCGGGCGGTGATGCAGACAAGCGTGATGTCTTTGCGTTTGAGTGCGGGGATGATGGCGGCGATTTCGTCGCTTTCGCCGGAATTGGAAATCGCGACGACCACGTCGTTGTCCACAATCATACCCAAATCGCCGTGTGCCGCTTCCGCAGGGTGGACGAAAAACGCAGGCGTGCCGGTCGAGGCCATAGTTGCCGCCATTTTGCGCCCGATATGTCCCGACTTGCCCATGCCCGTGATAACGACCCTGCCCTTGCAGTGCAACAACGCGTCTGCCGCAAGGACGAAGTTTTTGTCCAATTCCGCTGCAATTTCGCGCAAGCCTTCCGCTTCGGCGTGCAACACTTCGCGTGCCCAGTCGAGATATTTTCCGTTTTCTGCCATTGCCATCCGCCTTTGCTGTAATAAAACTACCCAAAATTTCCGAATCGGGGTAGCATAAGCCCTCAAACCCCGCCTATCCATCCAAAGGAATCAGAGATGACCATTTTATCGGACGTTAAAGCATTAGGACAACAAATCTGGCTGGACAACCTTTCCCGCTCGCTAGTGCAAAGCGGCGAATTGGCGCAAATGTTGAAACAGGGCGTGTGCGGCGTAACTTCCAATCCCGCCATCTTCCAAAAAGCCTTCGCCGGCGACGCGCTTTACGCCGATGAAATCGCCGCCCTCAAGCAGCAAAACCTCAGCCCCAAACAACGCTACGAAACAATGGCGGTTGCCGATGTGCGTGCCGCCTGCGACGTTTGCCTTGCCGAACACGAATCCACCGGCGGCAAAACCGGCTTCGTCAGCCTCGAAGTTTCGCCCGAATTGTCCAAAGACGCGCAAGGCACGGTTGAAGAAGCGCGCCGCCTCTACGCCGCCATCGGGTGCAAAAACGCGATGATTAAAGTGCCTGCCACCGACGCAGGCATCGATGCGCTCGAAACCCTCGTTTCAGACGGCATCAGCGTGAACCTGACCCTGCTGTTCTCACGCGCCCAAACCCTCAAAGCCTACGCCGCCTACGCGCGCGGCATCGCCAAACGCTTAGCAGCCGGACAAAGCGTTGCCCATATCCAAGTTGTCGCCAGCTTCTTCATCTCCCGTGTGGACGGCGCGCTGGACACAACACTGCCCGACCACCTCAAAGGCAAAATCGCCATCGCCCTTGCCAAAGCCGCCTACCAAGACTGGGCGCAATACTTCGGCAGCCCCGAATTTGCCGCGCTGGAAACCAAAGGCGCAAACCGCGTGCAGCTTTTATGGGCATCTACCGGCGTGAAAAACCCGGCCTATCCCGACACGCTCTACGTTGACAGCCTGATCGGCGCGCACACCGTCAACACCGTTCCCGATGCCACGCTCAAAGCCTTTATCGACCACGGCACAGCCAAAGCCACGCTGACCGAAGGCGTAGAAGAAGCACAAGCGCAGCTCGCCGAAACCGCCGCGCTCGGCATCGATGTCGAAACCTTGGCAACGCGTTTGCAGGAAGACGGTTTGAAACAGTTTGAAGAAGCGTTTGAAAAACTGCTCGCGCCTTTGGCTTAGGCATTTTCCCGATGCCGTCTGAAAGGCTTTCAGACGGCATCGCCCGTTTGACCGGACACAGTGCGGCATATCAAGGATTCACCCTAAAAATATTAATGGGCAAGAAGTTAATGCACGACATTACCCACTAACACAAAAGGAAATAGAATCATGGCAAAAGCAATCGAAATCATTTCACCCAATGAAATTTATTCAGATCTGATTTTTAAGGATCCGGTACCTCCCCATACTATTGAATATAAAATGATTAACCTAGAATTGAAAGCCATCAATCTTTACGATTGTGCCTTTGAAGATTTCGTTCCCGAAATCAAAGACAATTTTTGTGTGGGAATTGATTTAGACATAGGAACTGATGATAGTGATGCTGCAGATATATTTTCTGTTCGCATATGCTCTCCTAAATGGATTTTGCATAATTGTTTCCAAAATCAAAGGGTTAAATGGGGGGCGGGTATGATGATTATGAATGAATTTAATCATTCTGTTATTAAATCGGAAATTGAGAAAATTCTTAAAGAATGTTCAAAAGAAACTTGGGAAAAGTCATTGACTTATTTACTTCGTTTTTTTTCGTGGGAATTTGAAGATTATCAGTGCTAATTAAATCAAAAACAGCGAAACCAAAACTTTTTCGCTGTTTTATTTTTCCATAAACTTTTCAAAATATACAGAATTGACGAAACTGGTTAGTAGAAATGCAAGTAATGAGAGAATTGCAGATAGAGCCTTTGATTTTTTCTCGCCTGCTCTTATGGATGGTTCAGCTACCGAAGAGCAATATAATGCCCTATATGATTTAACCTTGCTTGAAGAGCCCGGGATGGAACTGAATAAAGATGAGATAATGGCTTTGATTAATAGTCTTAAATAAAGGGGCTGTACCAGATATGTACACAGGACGTTTTGCCCCCAGCCCGACCGGGCTGCTCCACATCGGCTCGCTGCTGACCGCCGTCGCTTCCTATGCCGATGCGCGCGCGCACGGCGGCAAATGGCTGATCCGCATGGAAGACCTCGATCCGCCGCGCGAAATGCCGGGGGCGGCAAGCCATATCCTGCACACGCTTGAGGCATTCGGATTCGAGTGGGACGGAGAAGTCGCCTATCAGAGCCGCCGTTACGCCCTGTATGAAGAAACCCTATGCCGCCTGAAAACCGCCGGACTGGTCTATCCCTGCCATTGCAGCCGCAAAGACTGGCAGGCCGGGGCAAGGCGGGGCGCAGACGGGTTCGTCTATAACGGACGTTGCCGCCACCCCGGCCAACGCCCTGCACTGCAAGGCAAACAGCCGGCGTGGCGCATCCGCGTCCCCGACCGCATTATCGGTTTTTCAGACGGCATCGTCGGCGGTTACGCCCAAAACCTCGCCCGCGACATCGGCGATTTCGTCCTGCTTCGTGCAGACGGTTACTGGGCATACCAGCTCGCCGTCGTTGCCGACGATGCCGAACAGGGCGTTACCCACATCGTCCGCGGACAAGACCTGCTCGTTTCCACGCCGCGCCAAATCTATTTGCAGCAGTGTTTGGACGTTCCGACACCGCAATATGCCCACCTGCCGCTGCTGACCAACGCACAAGGGCAGAAATGGTCGAAACAGACGCTCGCCCCCGCATTGGATTTAAACCGCCGCGAACAACTCCTCCGCCAAGTGTTCCGTTACCTCAAGCTGCCCGAAGCACCGGAAACCGACCGCCCTGCCGAACTGCTCGACTGGGCGGTGGCACACTGGGATATGGACAAAGTGCCGAAACACGCCGTTACCGCCCCCTAAACACCGCCCGACAAACGCACAAATGCCGTCTGAAGCCTTCAGACGGCATTTCACACATACAGCCCCGCCCTATTCGCGCATATTTGCCCGTTCGACCTCTTTCCACGCTTCGAGAATCAGGCTGCCGTCGTTGTCTTTCAAGAGCGTTGCGTCGGAAAGCATACGCCGCCAAGTCCGCGCGCCTTTCAGACCGTGCATCAGCCCAAGGCTGTGGCGGACGATGTGACGCAAGATTGTGCCGCGTCCGGCTTGGATTTGGGCTTGGCTGTATGTGTAGAGACGCTGCACCAAATCGGCGTATTCAATCGGGCTGCGGGTATCGCCGTAAAACAGCCTGTCCCATTCGCGCATCACCATCGGGTTGTGGTACGCCTCGCGCCCGACCATCACGCCGTCAACGTGTTGCAGGTGTCCTGCGATTGCTTCGTTGGTGGTGATGCCGCCGTTGATGATGATTTCCAGCCCGGGAAACTCCTGCTTGAGGCGGTAAACGTAATCGTATTTCAACGGGGGAACGTCGCGGTTTTCTTTGGGGGAAAGACCGTCCAGCCAAGCGTTGCGGGCGTGGACGATAAAGGTTTTGCAGGCGGTTTTGTCGCGCAGCGTGCCGACGAAATCGGCAACGGTTTGGTATTCGGTCTGCCTGTCCACACCGATGCGGTGTTTGACGGTAACGGGAATCTTGACCGCATCCTGCATGGCGTTGAGGCAGTCGGCAACCAGCCCGACTTCGTTCATCAGACACGCGCCGAACGAGCCTTTCTGCACGCGCGGACTGGGGCAGCCGCAGTTGAGGTTGACCTCGTTGTAACCGTATGCCTCGGCGGCTTTGGCGGCTTTCGCCAAATCGGACGGATCGCTGCCGCCCAGTTGCAGGGCGACGGGCTGCTCGCCTTCGTTGAACATCAAAAAGCGGTCTTTGTCGCCGTAAACAATCGCACCGGCATTGACCATTTCGCTGTACAGCCAAGTATTTCGGGTAATCTGGCGGGCAAGGTAACGGTAGTGCCTGTCCGTCCAGTCGAGCATGGGGGCGACGGACAGGTGGCGCGGGGGAAGGGTGTGTGTATTGTCGTTCATTGTCGATATTTTATCATTGCGGATTCAATTTCAATCCGGAACAACCTTCATTTTTGGGGAAATCCGCGTCATGAAAGAGTCCAGCAGTATGGTTACCGGCCCATCGTTGCAGAGCGACACCTGCATATGCGTGCGGAAACGCCCTGTTTCGACATGAATCCCGTGTCCGCGCAACAGTTCCGCCGTTCGCAGGTAAAGCTGCTGCGCCTGTTCTGCAGGTGCGGCTTGGGAAAACGAAGGCCGCCGCCCGCTTGCCGCGTCGGCATAAAGCGTAAACTGCGACACCAGCAGCACCGCGCCGCCGACATCTTTCAAAGACAGGTTCAGCTTGCCCGCTTCGTCTTCAAACACGCGCAAATGGGCGATTTTGTCGGCGATATAGCGTGCATCTTTTTCTGTGTCGCTATGCGTTACGCCGAGTAACACGACAAACCCGCCGTCGATTTTGCCACAGGTTTCCGTGCCGGCTTCGGACACGACATCCACCTTTGCACCTACCGTTTTCTGTATGACCGCACGCATAAGCCGTCCTCCTTACCTGAACGTGCAATGCCGTCTGAAAGGCTTCAGACGGCATCGGTATTGGAAATGCCATTACGGTTTGACACCGTTTTCTTCCAAAAGGGCATCGATTTTCAAGCGGGCTTTTTCCTGTCTCAAACCCTGCTCCAACTGGTTTCTGACCAACTCGAAAGGCTGCGCGTCGGGGTTTTTCCCGACCTCGCTGAGTTTGAACAGATAATAGCGTTCGCCCAATTTGACCGGATCGCGGGTAACGTCGCCCCGATTCATCGCGGCAAACTGCGAAGCCAGCGGCTCGGGAAGCTGCTGCGCCATAATGAAACCGTCAAAAGCCTGCTCGTCGTTCGGATAACGCTTCATCAGCCCTTCAAAAGACAGCCCTTTGAGCAGGAGCTGCTGCGCCTGACGCGCCTCCTCTTCGGTTGCGAAGCTGACCTGCTGCAATTTGATCATGCGGATTTGCTGTTCGTAAAACTTGTGCAGCTCGTCTTCGGAAACCGTTTCCGAACGTTCCAGAAAACGGACGTACTCCTCGGCATAAAAAGACGCTTCGGCGATTTTAAAGCGGTTTTGGACATCCTTATCCTTATCCAAACCTTCCTTCAATGCCCTGTTTTTCAAAACTTCCAAAGTTTGTAGCCGGCGGACGGCATCGTTTCGGATTGCCTGCCCGTCCGGTTTTTGGGACTGCTCCGCATGCCGGTCTGCCTGCTGCATGATCTGCGCCACCAGCGTATCCACCAAAGCCGGGTCGATTTCGGGTGCTTTGGCTGCCGCAAAACCTGCCAACATTGCAGCAATAACTGCGGCAGCGGTTTTTTTCTGTTTCATGGTATTCCCTGTCCTGCGCGGCGGCAAAACGCCTGTCTGAACGTCTTGCCGCCATATCCCGTTTTCAGAATTATTTTGCAGGTTTGATGTTTGCCTTGCCCAACAGTGCACCGACGGCACGGTCAATCCGTTCCGCCTGAAGGTTGCCCGCAATCTGTCCTTTCATTTCATCAAAAGAAGGCACTTTTACCTCGCGGCTGTCGTTGACATAATAAACGCCGTAGAAATCGCCGTTTTTCAGCGGCGTTGCCGTAAATTCGCCTTTTTTCAAGTCCTTAATTGCCTGATAAAGCGGCGGAACACCCTGTTCCAAATCTTTCAGCGGCACATATCCGACCGGCGCACCGGTCTGTTTGGTACGGTCGTTGAGGGAATATTGTTTCAAGACGGCATCGAAACCTTTTTTCGCCTTCAAGTCGGCAACCGCTTTTTTTGCATTTTCTTCCTTGTCGGTCAGGATTTCGCCCAACTGGACTTCCTGCGTACCTTTGTAAAAACCGCTGATATTGTCATATGCGGCTTTTACTTCCTGCTCGGAAACCGGTTGGGTTTTGGCGATATGCAATGCGTATGCCTCGCCGTTCAAGCCATATTTTACCGCCTGCCAAACGGTTTTGAAGGACGGTTTCTTGTCGTCGCCCGACTTTTTCGCTTCGGCACGCAATTTGGCAAGCGCATTTTTAAACTCTGCCGACCGGTCGAGTTTCAGGCGTTTCACTTCCTGTGCGACCACGGTATTGACCACTTCGTTTTCCAGCAGGGATTGGCGCAGTTGCGGCGTGTCTTCGGCACGGCTGTTTTCCGCACGGAATGCGGCAACCTGCGCATCGATGACGGAACTGTCGATTTTCTGACCGTTGACGGTTGCCAGCGTTTGGGCAAACAGGCTGCCGGAACAGGCAAGCAGTGCAACGGAAGTCAGGATTTTTGCTTTCATAATCTTCTCTCTTTAAATTTTAAATTGAAATGTTCGGGCAGACTTCATTCAGTCCGCCGTATGGAAATACTCGTCAGGGGTAGCCGCCCGGATGCCGAGCGCGTGAATCATGCCGCCTGAAAACAAATCTTTGAGCAGCGATTTGACCGTTTTCTGGCGGTTCAGGCGGCTTACGCCTTCAAAACGGCCGCTAACGACCAAAACGGCATAATGTCCGCCGCCGGTATTGCCCGCGTGTCCTTTGTGCAGATGGCTCTCATCGCCGATTTCCAACACCAGCGGATCGAGCGTCTGCAGGCGTTCGCGGATCAAATCGACGGCCGGCATTATTTGAACACCGCTTTAAACGGCTTGATCAGCACTTCGCTGTACACGCCTGCATGAACATAGGGATCGTCTTCCGCCCAAGCCTGCGCCGCATCCAAAGACTCGAACTGCGCCACAATCAAACTGCCCGAAACGCGGTTGGAGTCCTCCGGCAAAGGATTCGGGCCTGCCGTCAACAGCCGGCCTTCCGACTTCAGCGTCTCCAGCCGTTTGAGGTGTTCGGGACGTGCCGCCATACGCGCCTCGTGCACATCCTCCCCGTCTGTTGCCAGCAACATAAAATATTCCACAGTCAATCCTCCTTTTTCAGACAGGTACTCAGATAAATACCCTGAATAATAAAGAAAACAAGCATCAGTGCAGTCGAGCCGAACATTTTATAGTTGACCCATTGCGACTCGAACCGGGTAAACACAAACCAGTTGGCGATACCCATAAAAATCAGGAAACCGACCCACATATACGTCAATTTCGCCCATACGGCATCCGGAAGCTGAATCTCCCTGCCGATACTCGCCTTCAAGCCGTTTTTACCGGCGAGGTGGCTGCCCCACAGGAACAGCGCGCCCAGCCAAAACAAAACGCTCGGCTTCCACATAATGAAGCGGCTGTCGCCCAAAACAATGGTTGCGCCGCCGAATACCACAATCAGCACCAATCCGACCCACTGCATCGTATCCAGCTTTTTATATTTCCAATACAGAAAAGCCGCCTGAACCACACCGGCAACCAATGCGACCGCCGTTGCGGCAATCATGTTTTTGGTAACGGTATAGGTGGCGAAAAACAGGATGACGGACAAAAGGTCGCTGACGAATTTCATATCCAAATGAGAAAGCAAATCAAATAAACGCTAATCATACAGGCAGAACCCTGTTTTTGCACCTGCAAAACCAACAAATTTTGTTTTGATTGATGCAAATATGCACAGATGTTTTTGAAAAAAGATGGAGATATGTCATAATTTGTAAAAACGGCGAATGATTGCCGTTTAAAATGTGGCGGCGGTCGGTACATTCACATATTAAATGCCCGCCGGCCGACTGCCCCGCCGATGCCCGATGATGACGAAATTTACAGACTGTACGCGGTCAAACCGTATTCAGCCGCCAACCCACAGGGGATACATCTTGAAAAACAACAGACAAATCAAACTGATTGCCGCCTCCGTCGCAGTTGCCGCATCCTTTCAGGCACATGCTGGACTGGGCGGACTGAATATCCAGTCCAACCTTGACGAACCCTTTTCCGGCAGCATTACCGTAACCGGCGAAGAAGCCAAAGCCCTGCTAGGCGGCGGCAGCGTTACCGTTTCCGAAAAAGGCCTGACCGCCAAAGTCCACAAGTTGGGCGACAAAGCCGTCATTGCCGTTTCTTCCGAACAGGCAGTCCGCGATCCCGTCCTGGTGTTCCGCATCGGCGCAGGCGCACAGGTACGCGAATACACCGCCATCCTCGATCCTGTCGGCTACTCGCCCAAAACCAAATCTGCACTTTCAGACGGCAAGACACACCGCAAAACCGCTCCGACAGCAGAGTCCCAAGAAAATCAAAACGCCAAAGCCCTCCGCAAAACCGATAAAAAAGACAGCGCGAACGCAGCCGTCAAACCGGCATACAACGGCAAAACCCATACCGTCCGCAAAGGCGAAACGGTCAAACAGATTGCCGCCGCCATCCGCCCGAAACACCTGACGCTCGAACAGGTTGCCGATGCGCTGCTGAAGGCAAACCCAAATGTTTCCGCACACGGCAGACTGCGTGCGGGCAGCGTGCTTCACATTCCGAATCTGAACAGGATCAAAGCGGAACAACCCAAACCGCAAACGGCGAAACCCAAAGCCGAAACCGCATCCATGCCGTCCGAACCGTCCAAACAGGCAACGGTAGAGAAACCGGTTGAAAAACCTGAAGCAAAAGTTGCCGCGCCCGAAGCAAAAGCGGAAAAACCGGCCGTTCGACCCGAACCTGTACCCGCTGCAAATACTGCCGCATCGGAAACCGCTGCCGAATCCGCCCCCCAAGAAGCCGCCGCTTCTGCCATCGACACGCCGACCGACGAAACCGGTAACGCCGTTTCCGAACCTGTCGAACAGGTTTCTGCCGAAGAAGAAACCGAAAGCGGACTGTTTGACGGTCTGTTCGGCGGTTCGTACACCTTGCTGCTTGCCGGCGGAGGCGCGGCATTAATCGCCCTGCTGCTGCTTTTGCGCCTTGCCCAATCCAAACGCGCGCGCCGTACCGAAGAATCCGTCCCTGAGGAAGAGCCTGACCTTGACGACGCGGCAGACGACGGCATAGAAATCACCTTTGCCGAAGTCGAAACTCCGGCAACGCCCGAACCCGCTCCGAAAAACGATGTAAACGACACACTTGCCTTAGATGGGGAATCTGAAGAAGAGTTATCGGCAAAACAAACGTTCGATGTCGAAACCGATACGCCTTCCAACCGCATCGACTTGGATTTCGACAGCCTGGCAGCCGCGCAAAACGGCATTTTATCCGGCGCACTTACGCAGGATGAAGAAACCCAAAAACGCGCGGATGCCGATTGGAACGCCATCGAATCCACAGACAGCGTGTACGAGCCCGAGACCTTCAACCCGTACAACCCTGTCGAAATCGTCATCGACACGCCCGAACCGGAATCTGTCGCCCAAACTGCCGAAAACAAACCGGAAACCGTCGATACCGATTTCTCCGACAACCTGCCCTCAAACAACCATATCGGCACAGAAGAAACAGCTTCCGCAAAACCTGCCTCACCCTCCGGACTGGCAGGCTTCCTGAAGGCTTCCTCGCCCGAAACCATCTTGGAAAAAACAGTTGCCGAAGTCCAAACACCGGAAGAGTTGCACGATTTCCTGAAAGTGTACGAAACCGATGCCGTCGCGGAAACTGCGCCTGAAACGCCCGATTTCAACGCCGCCGCAGACGATTTGTCCGCATTGCTTCAACCTGCCGAAGCACCGTCCGTTGAGGAAAATATAACGGAAACCGTTGCCGAAACACCCGACTTCAACGCCACCGCAGACGATTTGTCCGCATTACTTCAACCTTCTAAAGTACCTGCCGTTGAGGAAAATGCAGCGGAAACCGTTGCCGATGATTTGTCCGCACTGTTGCAACCTGCTGAAGCACCGGCCGTTGAGGAAAATGTAACGGAAACCGTTGCCGAAACACCCGATTTCAACGCCACCGCAGACGATTTGTCCGCATTACTTCAACCTTCTGAAGCACCTGCCGTTGAGGAAAATGCAGCGGAAACCGTTGCCGATGATTTGTCCGCACTGTTGCAACCTGCTGAAGCACCGGCCGTTGAGGAAAATGCAGCGGAAATCACTTTGGAAACGCCTGATTCCAACACCTCTGAGGCAGACGCTTTGCCCGACTTCCTGAAAGACGGCGAGGAGGAAACGGTAGATTGGAGCATCTACCTCTCGGAAGAAAATATCCCAAATAATGCAGATACCAGTTTCCCTTCGGAATCTGTAGGTTCTGACGCGCCTTCCGAAGCGAAATACGACCTTGCCGAAATGTATCTCGAAATCGGCGACCGCGATGCCGCTGCCGAGACAGTGCAGAAATTGCTGGAAGAAGCGGAAGGCGACGTACTCAAACGTGCCCAAGCATTGGCGCAGGAATTGGGTATTTGATTCCCAACTGCCCTTTCGCAGATCAAGGATGCCGTTTCAGACGGCATCTTTTTTGCCTTATCGGTGTAACGGATAAAGTTTGAACCGGCACAGGCTCAAACAGCAGGTCGACGGCAACAAAATGCCGTCTGAAACCCCTAAAGGCTTCAGACGGCATTGGCGGCGGCGGTATCAGGCAGTTTGATAGGCAACCGAATCGTCGCCGCTTTTCTTTTGAATGAACTCGATTTTGTATCCGTCGGGGTCTTCGACGAAGGCTATCACGGTTGTGCCGTGTTTCATCGGGCCGGCTTCGCGGACGACGTTTCCGCCCTGCCGCTTCACACGTTCGCAGGCTTCGTAGGCATCGTCCACTTCAACCGCGATGTGTCCGTAGGCGTTGCCCAAGTCGTATCGTTCCGTATCCCAGTTGTGCGTCAGTTCCAAAACCGTGCTGTCGGTTTCATCGCCGTAACCGACGAAGGCAAGGGTAAATCTGCCTTCGGGATAATCTTTTCGGCGGAGCAGTTTCATACCCAAAACGTTTTGGTAGAAATCGAGGGATTTTTCGAGATTGCCCACGCGGAGCATAGTATGGAGTAAGCGCATTTTTTGTGTTCCTTTCGGTGGTGGTTAAACTTCGATTTTATTCGGGGTAAACGTCTGCCATTTGTTGCAGGCGGGGCAGTGCCAGAAAAAGACTTGGGATTTGAAGTGGCAGTTGCGGCAACGGTACATCACGCTGCGCTGTAGCTGCCGTCCGATAACCGAACGCATCATGTCGGCATCGGCTTTCCAAGCCGGATTCATATCGCTGAGTTTCAAACCGAGCAGGCGGTACACGCCGTTAAGGTCGGGCTTGCGGCGGACAAGCTCGACGGCGGTTTGCGCGGCTTCTTTCTCGCACTTAAGCAGCAGGGATTTCTCGTACACGACATTGATCAGGTCAAGTTCGGGAAACGTCTGCATATATCCTGTCAGACGGTTCAAGCCTTCTTCAGGTTTTCCCTGCGCGGCATAGGCTTCGTAAAGCTTCTCGCCGACCATGCTCAAGTATGCATGGTTTTGCTGCTCGATGGCGGCATAGGCTTCGACGGCGGCAGGGAAATTGCCTTGTCGGTGTTCGATGTCGCCCAAAATCATGTTGGCGCGGGTGCATTTTTTGTTGGCTTCGAGTGCCTTGCCGACATTGAAACGCGCGACATCGAAATTGGACTTGAACAGCGCGGCTTGGGCAAGTTCGCAATAAAACTGGGCGATTTCAAACTGATAGGTCTGATCGTCATGGCTGAGCAGCCGGGCGGTTTCAACCGCTTTTTCCCAATCCCTGTCCTGTTGGTAGATATTGAGCAGGTGCTGTCTGGCTTCACGCGCCATTTTACCGTCTTGCAGCCCCAAAAAAATCTGTTCGGCACGATCGACCAACCCCGCACTTTGGTAGTTTTGCGCCAATTCAAACAGGACGCGCGCGCGCTTTTCGCCGACCGTATCGGGAGAATCGAGCATTGTCCGGTGTATGTTGATGGCTTTGTCGTTTTCGCCACGCTGGCGGTAAAGTTTGCCGAGGGTGAGGTTCAAATCATACGATTGCGGCCGGCCGTCGACGACTTCCGCCAACTCCCTTGCCGCGCGCCCGCTGTTGCGGTCGACCAAAGCGTCCAAGCTTTTATAAAATCCCGAAGGGATGCTTTTTGCCTGCTTCAATACGGTTTTCATATCCACGCGGGCGGCAAACCAGCCCATCGCGAAGAAGACGGGCAAAAGGATAATCGGCAGCAGGATAATCCACAATTCGTTGTCCATATCGGCTTTCTTAAGGCTGTTTGGTAGATTCGGGCGCATTTTGCGCCGGTGGTGCGGTCAGCTCCTTCCCCGTCAAACGCGCATTTTTCTTTACTTCGGCACGCAACCTGCCGTTCTCGCCACGTAACGACAACAACCGTCCGAACAAGGCAAACATTCCAAAAATAATACCGACTACAAATGCGCCGAACAATACGACAATCAGCGGCAAATCGAATTTTTGCCCCGGCAGGTAGGAAAAGGTAACGGCATCCGTATTAATGACGGCAAGCAGCAGGAAGAGCAGCAGGATAATGATTTTGATGACGGTATAGATAAGTTTCATGTTTGCTCCGTAAATAAAAACGCCGCCCAGACAGCTTCGCACTCTGAACCAAGATTGCGCTAGTTTAAACGATTTGCACGGTTTCGGATAGGATGCGGCAGCGTGTTCGGACGACATACGGAGTATGCGATTGCCGACAATTTTACCAAATACACCGTTCCTTTCCATTTGAAAAATAACGGATTGGACACCGCATCGACAGAAAAACCCGCCGCGCACTTGTCAAAACCCTGTTTGCAGGCGTATCTTTACAATCTTCAAATTCAAACCGTTCATTGAAACATATCAGAATAAGAAAGGCTTTACATCATGAGCAGACCCGTACCCGCCGTATTCGGCAGCGTTTTTCACAGTCAAATGCCCGTCCTCGCCTACCGCGAAGGCAAATGGCAGCCGACCGAATGGCAATCTTCCCAAGACCTCTCCCTCGCACCGGGCGCGCACGCCCTGCACTACGGCAGCGAATGTTTCGAGGGACTGAAAGCCTTCCGTCAGGCAGACGGCAAAATCGTGCTGTTCCGTCCGACTGCCAATATCGCGCGTATGCGGCAAAGTGCGGACATTTTGCACCTGCCGCGCCCCGAAACCGAAGCTTATCTTGACGCGCTAATCAAATTGGTCAAACGTGCCGCCGATGAAATTCCCGATGCGCCTGCCGCCCTGTACCTGCGTCCGACCTTAATCGGTACCGATCCCGTTATCGGCAAGGCCGGTTCTCCTTCCGAAACCGCCCTGCTGTATATTTTGGCTTCCCCCGTCGGCGACTATTTCAAAGTCGGATCGCCCGTCAAAATTTTGGTGGAAACCGAACACATCCGCTGCGCCCCGCATATGGGCCGCGTCAAATGCGGCGGCAACTACGCTTCCGCCATGCACTGGGTGCTGAAGGCGAAAGCCGAATATGGCGCAAATCAAGTCCTGTTCTGCCCGAACGGCGACGTGCAGGAAACCGGCGCGTCCAACTTTATCCTGATTAACGGCGATGAAATCATTACCAAACCGCTGACCGACGAGTTTTTGCACGGCGTAACCCGCGATTCCGTACTGACGGTTGCCAAAGATTTGGGCTATACCGTCAGCGAACGCAATTTCACGGTTGACGAACTCAAAGCTGCGGTGGAAAACGGTGCGGAAGCCATTTTGACCGGTACGGCAGCCGTCATCTCGCCCGTTACTTCCTTCGTCATCGGCGGCAAAGAAATCGAAGTGAAAAGCCAAGAACGCGGCTATGCCATCCGTAAGGCGATTACCGACATCCAGTATGGTTTGGCGGAAGACAAATACGGCTGGCTGGTTGAAGTGTGCTGATGCTTTAAATAAAAAATGCCGTCTGAAACCCGTTTGGCGTTTCAGACGGCATTTTCGCATCCGAACCGTTTCCGCTGCACCTGCAGCAAGTCGGCACAAAGGCAATCGGTTAAAACAAGCGTCCGCATTTCCCATCCCGCCTGCCGTAAGTCGGGCATTTCCCTAGAAATACGCTTCAGACGGCAAAACGCCGCCCGAAACCGATATGCGGCACGGACGGCGCACGGATTTGAAAACGGCGGATTATCCCTCGGTGCTCAAGGCATTAATGCTGTAACCGCCGTCAACGTAAGTGATTTCGCCGGTAATGCCGGACGACAGGTCGGACAGCAGGAAGGCGGCGGTATTGCCGACTTCTTCAATGGTAACGTTGCGGCGGAGCGGGTTGTGGGCGGCGACGTGTCCCAAGAGTTTGCCGAAATCGGCGATGCCGGAGGCGGCAAGCGTTTTAATCGGGCCGGCGGAAATACCGTTGCAGCGGATGCCCTCTTTACCCAGACAGGCAGCGGTAAAGCGGATGCCTGCCTCAAGGCTGGCTTTTGCCATACCCATCACGTTGTAATTCGGAATCGCGCGCACCGCGCCCAAGTAGCTCAGGGCGACGATGGCGGAATTTCTGCCGCGCATCATCGGACGGGCGGCTTTTGCCAACGCGGGCAGGCTGTATGCGGAAATTTCGTGTGCGGTGTTGAACGCTTCGCGGCTGATGCTGTCGAGGAAGTCGCCGCTCAAGGCTTCTTTCGGCGCAAAACCGATGGAATGCACCAAACCGTCCAAGCCGTCCCAATGTTTGCCCAAGTCGGCGAACACTTGGTTGATTTCGTCGTCGCTGGCGACATCGCAGCGGAATACAAGTTCGGAATCCAATTCCGCCGCCATTTTGCGGACGCGCTCTTCCAGTTTGTCCACAACGTAGGTAAACGCCAGTTCCGCGCCTTGTTCGCGGCAGGCTTTGGCGATGCCGTAAGCGATGGAACGCTCGGAAATCATGCCGGTAATCAGAATTTTTTTGCCTTGCAGAAAACCCATTTTGTATCCTTCAAATAGTGTTCGGTTCGTTCTAAACCGTTGATTATAGCAAATTGTCCCTGTTTCTGTGTTTTCACGTTGCAGCGTGCAAACGGCAATGCCGTCTGAAGCGGATTTCAGACGGCATTGGACGTTTCAAATACGGTTTAAGGCATCAGATGCCGCGCAACAATTCGTTGACGCTGGTTTTCGCACGGGTTTGCGCGTCCACGCGTTTGACGATGACGGCGCAGTAAAGGCTGTGGCTGCCGTCTTTGGAAGGCATACTGCCGGATACGACAACCGAACCTGCCGGTACGCGGCCTTGATAGATTTCGCCGGTTGTACGGTCAAAGATTTTGGTGGATTGACCGATGAACACGCCCATAGAAATCACGCTGCCTTCTTCGACAATCACGCCCTCAACGATTTCAGAACGCGCACCGATGAAGCAGTTGTCTTCAATGATGGTGGGTGCGGCCTGCAGGGGTTCGAGTACACCACCGATGCCGACGCCCCCGCTCAAGTGCACGTTTTTACCGATTTGCGCGCAAGAGCCGACGGTTGCCCAAGTATCGACCATCGCGCCTTCGTCGACGTATGCGCCGATGTTGACATAAGATGGCATCAGCACGACATTTTTCGCCACAAAGCTGCCGCGTCGGGCAACCGCACCCGGAACTGCGCGGAAGCCTGCGTTTTTGAACTCGTCTTCAGACCAGTCGGCAAACTTGGTCGGCACTTTGTCGAAGTATTTGTTCACGCCGTCGTTGAGGACTTCGTTGTCTTGGATGCGGAAGGACAGCAACACGGCTTTTTTCGCCCATTCGTTGACTTTCCACTCACCCACGCCCAAACGTTCGGCAACGCGCAGTTTGCCGGAATCGAGTTGGCGGATGGTTTCCAACACGGCTTCTTTGACTTCGGGAGTAACGGTGGTCGGGGTGATGTCCGCGCGGTTTTCAAAGGCGGTTTCGATAATGTTTTGCAAAGACATAATATTTCCTTATGTGAGATGTTTCGTGGGACGCTTGCCGGTATTTTCAAGCAGTATGTTCATTTGAAATGAATGCGCTATTGTGCCACGCAAACGCATATTCGTCAGCAATACGCGAGCGGTTGCCAAACATTGGCGTTTCGGAATCGGGCAGGCGGCAGGTATTGCCTTTTCCGCGCCCGAATCAATACAGAAAGGCGGCAGTACTTTTATGCCGCGCCGCCGCCTTTCAGACGGCATTCGCGGTAAAACGCCATCAGCCCTTCGGTCGAGGCATCGTGTACGGACGTGCCGCCTTCCAGTTCGCCGATGATGGTTTTTGCCAACTGTTTGCCGTATTCCACCCCCCACTGATCGAAGGGGTTGACGTTCCATATCGCGCCTTGGACGAAGGTTTTGTGTTCGTAAGCCGCCATCAGCATACCCAAATTGTAGGGCGTGAGGCGGTCAATCAAAATGCTGTTGCTGGGGCGGTTGCCGGGGAACTCTTTGTGCGGCGCGAGGCGTTCGCGTTCCGCTTCGGGCAAATCTGCCAGTTCGGCGCGTGCTTCGTCCAAGGTTTTGCCCTTCATCAAGGCTTCCGCTTGGGCAAAGGCGTTGGCAACGGTAAAACGGCTGCGTCCGTCCTCTCTGCCCTGCGCCGTCATCGGGACGATAAAATCGCAGGGAATCAGGCGCGTGCCTTGGTGGAGCAGTTGGAAATAGGCGTGCTGGCAGTTGACCCCTTCACCACCGAACACGATGCCGCCCGTTTTGCACACGGCGGGACTGCCGTCTGAAGCGCGGCTTTTGCCCAAACTCTCCATATCGAGCTGGTTCAGCCACGCCGGCAGCAGGCGCAGGTTGTGGCTGTACGGAACGGCGGTCTGCCCGTCCGCGTGCTGGAAATTGTTGTACCACACGGCAATCAGTGCCATTAAAACGGGGATATTATGACGCGTCGGCGTACTGAAAAAATGCCTGTCCATCGCGTGCGCCCCCGCCAACAACTCGCGGAAACGCGCCCCGCCGACCGCAACCATCACGGGCAAACCGACGGGCGACCAGACGGAATAGCGTCCGCCCACCCAGTCGTACATCGCAAACACGCGTTCCGCCGCGATACCAAAAGCCGCAGCTGCCGCAGTGTCGGCAGACACCGCGCAAAAATGGCACGCCGTTTCGGATTCCGAGAACCCTGCACCGCGATACCACGCCTTGACTGCCTGTGCATTGAGCAGGGTTTCCGGTGTTTTGAAGGACTTGCTGGCAACGCAAAACACTGTCGTTTCGGGGTTCAGACGGCATAAAACCGCATCCAGGCAGGCAGGATCGGCGTTGGCGGCAAAATGGACGGTGATATGCCGTCTGAACGGCTCAAGTGCCTGCACGCACATTGCCGGCCCGAGGTCGGATCCGCCTATGCCGATGTGGACAAAATCCGTAATCCGTTTTCCGGTTATCCCCTGATACGAACCGTCGTCCAAACTGTGTGCAAACTTCAACGCACGATTTAACTCGCGGCGGATTTCGGGCAACACGTCCCTGCCGTCCACATAAACGGCATCCGCACCGTCGGGCAGGCGCAAAGCCGTATGCAGCGCGGCACGCCCCTCGCTGCCGTTGACTTTCGCACCCGTCCGCAAAGCACGCATTTTCCCTTCCAAATCCGCCGCGTCGGCAAGATTGCAGAGCAGTTGCAGCGTATCTTCGCCCAAACGGTTTTTGCTGTAATCGAACAACATCCCGTCCAAACGCTCGTGCATACGCTCAAACCGGTCCGGTTCGCAGGCAAAGCGGTCGCGCAAAAGGACATGACGCGTATCCTGATAATGGCGTTCGAGCGCATACCATGCACGGGTAAAAGCATTCATCTGTTTTCCTTGATTTTTCAGAACCGGATTAAAATGTAGCAGAATGTAGTTTAACAAACGGCAGCGGCTTTGGCGAATCTCCGGAACACCGCCCGCCGCGTCCAATAGCACCTTATTTCCATATGGCGGAAATGCCCTCCGGCCGGCATTTGACCCGCAACAATATCCTGCAAGATTTATTGTGTACGCATAAATGCCGGACAGCCGCCTAAATAAGGTATAATCGCATCCGATTCTGTCCCGTTTGCCGCCCGCAGGCGGGATGTCGGCGGTTTTCATCTTACCGGGAACACGCCGGTACTGTTTTTTAACGATGTTTCTTACATTTTATTCCAATTACTTTACGGGGCTAGAATATGGCTAAAAACGGAGGATTTTCTTTGTTCGCAAAGAAAGAAAAACGCTTTATCTTTGAAGGCAGGCATTCCGCCTCCGACAAACTGGTCAACGGCGAAGTATCCGCGTTTACCGAAGAAGAGGCGCGCAAAAAACTGGCAAAACGCGGCATCCGCCCGTTGCAGATTACCCGTGTGAAAACAAGCTCCAAGCGCAAAATCACACAAGAAGACATCACCGTTTTCACCCGCCAGCTGTCCACGATGATTAAAGCGGGCCTGCCGCTGATGCAGGCATTTGAAATCGTGGCGCGCGGACACGGCAACCCGTCTATGACGGAAATGCTGATGGAAATCCGAGGCGAAGTGGAACAGGGCAGCTCGTTGAGCCGCGCATTCTCAAACCACCCAAAATATTTCGACCGCTTCTACTGCAATCTGGTTGCGGCGGGCGAAACGGGCGGCGTATTGGAAAGCCTGCTGGACAAATTGGCAATTTACAAAGAAAAAACCCAGGCCATCCGCAAAAAGGTAAAAACCGCACTGACCTATCCGGTATCCGTCATCGCCGTCGCCATCGGTTTGGTATTCGTGATGATGATTTTCGTACTGCCCGCCTTTAAAGAAGTTTACGCCAATATGGGCGCGGAGCTTCCCGCACTGACCCAAACAGTGATGGATATGTCCGACTTTTTCGTCTCATACGGCTGGATGGTGCTGATCGCACTGGGCTTTGCCATATACGGCTTCCTTAAATTGAAGGCGCGTTCGATTAAAATCCAACGGCGTATGGATGCCATACTGCTGCGTATGCCGATTTTCGGAGACATTGTCCGCAAAGGAACGATTGCCCGCTGGGGCAGGACGACGGCGACGCTGATTGCGGCAGGCGTGCCTTTGGTCGATGTATTGGACTCCACTGCCGGCGCGGCGGGCAATTTAATCTATGAAGAAGCCACCCGGGAAATCCGTACGCGCGTCATCCAAGGTTTGTCTATGACTTCGGGGATGCGTGCGACGGAACTGTTCCCCAATATGATGTTGCAGATGTCTTCCATCGGCGAGGAATCGGGTTCTTTGGACGATATGCTCAACAAAGCCGCCGAATTTTACGAAGACGAGGTGGACAATGCGGTCGGCAGGCTGTCCGCTATGATGGAGCCGATCATTATCGTGATTTTAGGCTTGGTCATCGGCACGCTTCTGGTCGCCATGTATCTGCCGCTGTTTAATTTGGGCAACGTGGTCGCCTGATTTGCCGCACAGATCCGGCGCGGATTCGCTCTGCGCCGGTTTGTTTTTGTTTTGAATACATTGAGAACAAAATATGTCTGATTTGTCTGTATTGTCGCCGTTTGCCGTGCCTTTGGCAGCGGTGTTCGGGCTGCTGGTCGGAAGTTTCTTAAATGTCGTCATTTACCGCGTGCCGGTCATGATGGAACGCGGCTGGACGGTATTTGCCAAAGAATATTTAAACCTGCCGCTGACCGAAGAGGAAAGCCGTACCTTCAACCTGATGAAACCGGATTCCTGCTGTCCCAAATGCCGCGTGCCGATACGCGCGTGGCAGAACATCCCGATTGTCAGCTACCTGCTCCTGCGCGGCAAATGCGCTTCCTGCCAAACCAAAATCAGCATACGTTATCCCTTAATCGAGCTGCTGACCGGCGTATTGTTCGGGCTGGTCGCCTGGCAATACGGCTGGTCTTGGATTACGCTGGGCGGATTGGTACTGACCGCGTTTCTGATTTCCCTGACCTTTATCGATGCGGACACCCAATACCTGCCCGACTCGATGACACTGCCCTTAATTTGGCTGGGTCTGATATTTAATTTGGACGGCGGCTTCGTGCCTTTGCAGTCTGCCGTTTTAGGTGCGGTCGCCGGCTATGGTTCATTATGGCTCTTATGTGCAGTGTATAAACTGCTCACAGGAAAAACCGGTATGGGCAACGGAGATTTCAAACTGATTGCCGCATTGGGCGCGTGGCTCGGCATATCCGCATTGCCCGTACTGATTTTTGTTTCCTCGCTGATCGGTTTGGTCGCGGCAATCGTTATGCGCGTCGCCAAGGGGCAGCATTTTGCCTTCGGCCCCGCACTGACAGTTTCGGGCTGGATAATTTTTACGGCAAACGATTCCGTATGGCGGGCGGTCAACTGGTGGCTGACCCATCCGGTGCTGTAAGATGACGGTATGGGTCGGACTGACCGGCGGAATCGGCAGCGGCAAATCGGCAGCCGCGCAATGTTTTGCCGATTTGGGCGTGCCGCGCATCGATGCAGACGCGGCGGCGCACTCGCTGACGGCTTCAGACGGCATCGCCCTGCCGGAAATCAGGCGGCTGTTCGGCGACACCGTTTTTGACACACAGGGTTTGTTGCGGCGCGACATATTGCGTAAAGAAGTCTTTGCCTCCCCATCGCGAAAAGCCTTGCTCGAATCCGTGATGTTGCCGCTGATTTTCTCAGAAATCAAAAAACAGCAAGAAACCTTTACTGATGCAGCTTACGGCATTGTCGAAATTCCGCTGCTGACGGAAAAGCGTCAATTTATCAGCCTGATACGGCGTGTCCTGACCATAAGTGCCCCTGTGGAAAAACGTATCGGCAGGGTGATGGCCCGCAGCGGGCTGACGCGCGGCGAGGTGGCGGCCGTCATCAGCCATCAGGCATCCGAATCCGAACGCCTGCTGCTTGCAGACGATGTGCTGCTCAATGACGGCAGCCTCAAAAGCCTGCGTGAGAAAACAATGCGCCTGCACGCGTTTTATTCAGGGATTTTCGCCTCAAAACCAACACAAGGAAAACACAATGACTGAATCGCGGCAAACACGCCTTCAAGTCAAATGTCCGACCTGTCAAACAGCAGTAGTATGGAAACCCGAAAACGCATTCCGCCCCTTCTGTTCGCAACGCTGCAAACTGATCGACTTGGGCGGATGGGCAGACGGGAAATATACGGTTTCCGGCCAAACGGAAAGTTTGCCGGAAATATCCGAACCCGACATGGCATACCGCTGACCGCCCCGCCTTCCCGGCAAACACCCTGAAAGTCAAATGCCGTCTGAAACAAACACGCTTCAGACGGCATTTTCATTCTCAAACCTAATCGTTGGTATTTGCCGTTACCTCTTCCAATGAAGTAATGCCCTGCATAACTTTCAAAATACCGGCCCGGCGCAAATCCACCATACCCTCCTTATAGGCAACGTCCAAAATATCCACTTCCGTACCGTTGTTCATAATCACACGCTGCATTTCTTCGCTGATGGGCATAACCTCATACACGCCCGCACGCCCCTTATAACCCTGCCCCCGGCAACGGTCGCAACCGACGGCGCGGTAAAGTTTCCAATCTTTTGCAAGGTCCTCATCGGTGAAGCCGACTTCCTTCAAAGCAGAGGCAGACGGGCGTTCCACTTCCTGTTTGCAGCTCGAACACAGCCTGCGTAAAAGACGCTGCGCCATAATCAGGCTGACCGAACTGGCAATATTAAACGGCGCGACACCCATATTCAGCATACGCGACAACGTCGCCGGCGCATTATTGGTGTGCAGGGTGGAAAACACCATATGCCCTGTTTGTGCCGCCTTAATCGCAATATCGGCAGTTTCCAAATCACGAATCTCACCGACCATAATGATGTCCGGGTCCTGACGCAGGAAAGACTTCAAAGCAGCGGCAAAAGTCAGGCCCTGCTTATCATTGACGTTAACCTGATTGATGCCCGGCAGGTTAATCTCGGCAGGGTCTTCCGCCGTTGCAATATTTACCGACTCCGTATTCAAAATATTCAAACAGGTATAGAGCGACACCGTCTTACCCGAACCCGTCGGACCGGTTACCAGCACCATCCCGTAGGGACGGTGAATCGCTTCCAACAACAATTTTTTCTGAAACGGCTCAAAACCGAGCTGGTCGATGTTCAAAGACGCGGCATCGGAATTCAAAATCCGCATCACGACCTTTTCGCCAAACAGCGTCGGCAATGTGCTGACACGGAAATCGACAGGCTTGCCGCCCTTTTGAAAGGTCAGCTGCATCCTGCCGTCCTGCGGTATCCGTTTTTCGGAAATGTCCAAACGCGACATTACCTTAATCCGTGAAGCAAGCTGCCCCCTTACCGCAATGGGCGGCTGAACCACCTCGCGGAGCTGCCCGTCCACACGGAAACGGATACGGGCATTGTGTTCGTAAAACTCGAAATGGATGTCCGATGCCCCGCTGCGCAAGGCATCCGACAAAGTCTTATGGATAAACCTCGGAACAGGGCCGTCTTCTGCCTCCTCGTTGTCGATATACAGGGTGTGGCTTTCCTCTTCCTCCTGCCCCTCCCCAAGCTCCTGAAGCAGCGATGTCGAACGCGAACCCACCCAATCGAGCAAACCCGCCAACTGGTCATCCTCGACAATGACCAACTCAACCTCAATCCCTGCGGCAGAAACGGTTTTCTGAATTTGCGGCATCTGTGTCGGATCGGAAACCGCAAAAAATACTTTGTCGCCCCGACGGAAAACCGGCACACAGTGGAACTCCACCATCTGCTCCTCCGTCAACACCCCCATCAGCACCCTGTGGCGCGGATAATGACGCAAATCAAGAATCGAATAACTGAACACCCTCGCAATCAATGCCGCAAGCGACTTGGGCGAAATGACACCGTCTGAAAACAGCATCGGCAACACTTCCTTACCCGCCTGCGACTCATTGTAGTAATGCTCGGCCTGCTCAACAGTAACCACCTGGTTTTGAACCAGAATCCTCAGCAAACCTACGCTCATACGACCTTATCCCCAAATTTATTCATTGTTATACCTGTACAGCTTTTATAGTGGATTAAATTTAAACCAGTACGGCGTTGCCTCGCCTTGCCGTACTATCTGTACTGTCTGCGGCTTCGTCGCCTTGTCCTGATTTAAATTTAATCCACTATATCATAAAACAACAGATTTCCAAGCCGGAACATCTTTTACGAAGCCTGAAAATCATTTCATGATTCTACCGTCCTAAAGGTCGGTTTTTCAAGCAGGAAGAAAAAGTTTTCAGATGGCAAAAAAGCCCTCCAACACTGAAAGGCCTTATATCGGAAACTTCCCGCAACACGGGAAACAGACAAATGAAATCGTCAAACCTCGCCAACAGGAATCGAACCTGTATTTTACGCTTAGGAGGCATACGTTCTATCCGTTGAACTATGGCGAGCCGAAATGAAAAGGAGATTTTAACCCTTTCCGACGACAAAAGACAAGATGCCGGCCGCAATCAGCGGCCCGACAGGGATACCGCCCATAAATGCCACCCCGATAACCGTCCCGATTAACAGCCCTGTAATTAAAACAGGCTGCTGTCCCATCATAAGGCACGCCGCGTCCCGCCAGCCAAGCCACGAAAATACCGATAAAAACGGCGGATATCATTTTAAAATTCAAAAATTCGGCAACGGGAGGAACCTGCGCCTTTCCTGAAACCAACGGACTCAAAACCCCTATGGTCAAAAGAATGATACCGAGATTCAACCCGTGCTTCTCGACCAACGGGACAAACTGTATCAATGCCGTCTGCTGCATCAGCAGCAATATGGTTGCCGAGATGGTAATCGAATTGTTGTTGCTGACCACCCCCAACAGAATCAGCGTAACCAGAAACAGGGGAACAAAACTGAAATTCATCGCCTCAAGACACCCTGACCAAAGATTCCTTCGCCAGCTGAATCATGGCATCCTTCACTTCGCTGTCGGGCAGGGCATCCAAGGCGGTAACGGCACAATCGACTGCTTTGCGCGCCTCGCCTATCGAATATGCCAACGCATCCGAACGGACGACATAATCGTGGATTTTCTCAAAATAGCTGCGATCTGCATTTTCCAAAGCAGTACGCACATCGTTCGCAACCTGTTCGGAACCCTGACGCATCAGATAAATCAAAGGCAAAGTCGGTTTTCCTTCCGCCAAATCGTCGCCGACGTTTTTGCCGGTTTCTTCGGTTTCGCCAGAATAGTCCAGCACATCGTCAATAATTTGGAATGCCGTACCGACATACATACCGTAGTCTTTCAACGCCCGTTCGTGTTCGGGGGAAGCCTTGCCCAAAATTGCGCCGACTTGAGCGGCAGCTTCAAACAATTTTGCCGTTTTATATTGGATGACTTGGATATATTGTTCTTCGGTAATGTCCGTATTGCCGATGTTCATCAGCTGCATGACTTCGCCCTCGGCAATAATGTTGGTTGCATCCGCCATCACTTCCAAAACGCGCATACTGCCCGAGGCAACCATCAGTTGAAAGGCGCGCGTGTATAAAAAGTCGCCAACCAACACAGCCGCCGCATTGCCGAACAGATTGTTTGCCGTTGCCCGCCCACGGCGCAAATCGCTTTCATCGACGACATCGTCGTGCAGGAGGGTGGAAGTGTGGATAAACTCGACCATCGCCGCCAGCGAATACAGTTTCTCGTCATCATAACCGACCGCCTTACCCGCCAAAATCGTCATAATCGGACGCAGGCGTTTGCCGCCCGCGCTGATGATATATGTACCGATTTGCGAAATCAGTGCGACATCGGATTGCACCGCACGGTTGATGACTTCATTGACTTTGGCAAGGTCTTCAGGCAGATGTCGCTGGAAATAGGGCAGATTCTCGAGCATGGCAGACTCTCAGGTTTACGTTTCCGTCAAACGGCAGATACCGCTTGAAAGCTGATTCAAATAGCGGGCAATTATATCAGCAAAGCCATCAGGGTACATCTTTTCAGACGGCATATGGTTATCCGAACCGCGCAAACTTTGACAAAACAGGCAAATAACAATACAATGCCGAGTTCCGCACAATGGTGTGCGGATATTAACCATAACCCTTATGGAGTTGAGTATGTACGCGGTCGTAAAAACCGGCGGCAAACAGTATAAAGTTTCCGTCGGCGAAAAATTGAAAGTAGAACAGATACCAGCCGAACTCGACAGCCAAATCGAACTGACCGAAGTTTTGATGATTGCTGACGGCGAATCTGTAAAAGTTGGCGCACCCTTTATCGAAGGTGCAAAAGTAACGGCTAAAGTAGTGGCACACGGTCGTGGCGAAAAAGTCCGCATCTTCAAAATGCGCCGCCGCAAACACTACCAAAAACGCCAAGGCCACCGCCAAAATTTCACCCAAATCGAAATCGTGGCAATCGCCTAACCTTAAAACTTAGGAGCATTACAAATGGCAAGTAAAAAAGCAGGCGGCAGCACCCGCAACGGTCGCGATTCAGAAGCCAAACGCTTGGGCGTTAAAGCCTACGGCAACGAGCTGATTCCCGCAGGTTCCATCATCGTACGCCAACGCGGTACCAAATTCCACGCAGGCGACAACGTAGGTATGGGCAAAGACCACACTTTGTTCGCCAAAGTTGACGGTTATGTCGAATTCAAAACCAAAGGCGCGCTGAACCGTAAAACTGTCAGCATCCGTCCTTACACCGGTTCTGAAGAATAATCCAACCGATACCTGAAGCCGCATCTTTTCACGATGCGGCTTTTTATAGTGGATTAACAAAAATCAGGACAAGGCGACGAAGCCGCAGACAGTACAAATAGTACGGCAAGGCGAGGCAACGCCGTACTGGTTTAAATTTAATCCACTATACATACCCCACACCCGATTTGATACACATTAAGCTGAAAGTAAAAATCCGCATACACCCTCCCCTGCATATTTCTTCAACAGTGGGTTTTGATATAATCGCCTATCTGTTACAGATAGTTCAAACGGCATTCAAACCCTTACAAATACCGTCTGAAATCATCGGCATCCGTCTATGCAAAGGATATTTTATGAGTTTACACAGCGACATCCTCGTCGTCGGCGCAGGCCCGGCGGGTTTAAGTTTTGCAGCCGAACTTGCCGGCAGCGGTTTGAAAGTTACCCTGATCGAACGCAGCCCACTGACTGTTCTGCAAAATCCTCCATATGACGGACGCGAAATCGCCCTGACCCATTTTTCCCGCGAAATCATGCAGCGTTTGGGTATGTGGGACAAAATTCCCGAAAACGAAATCTACCCTTTGCGCGATGCCAAAGTGCTGAACGGACGTTCCGACTACCAGCTCCACTTTCCCCAACCGACTGAAGCGCGCGGCGAACCTGCCGACTGTTTGGGCTATCTGATTTCCAACCACAATATCCGCCGCGCCGCCTATGAAGTCGTATCACAACTCGACAATGTCAGCATTCTGACCGATACGGTTGTCAAAGAAGTCAAAACATCTGACAACGAAGCACAAGTCATTTTGGAAAACGGCAAAATACTGACTGCACGCCTGCTTTTGGCGGCAGACAGCCGCTTCTCGCAAACCCGTCGACAACTCGGTATCTCCTCCGATATGCACGATTACAGCCGAACCATGTTCGTCTGCCGTATGAAACATACCCTTTCCAACCAACATACCGCTTACGAATGCTTCCATTACGGACGCACCATCGCACTGCTGCCGCTGGAAGAGCACCTGACCAATACCGTCATTACCGTCGATACCGATAAAATCAACAGCGTTCAAAACCTTTCGCCCGAAGAATTGGCGGCAAGCGTAAAAGAACAGCTCAAGGGCAGGCTCGGCGATATGGAATTGGTCAGCAGCATCCACCATTACCCCCTTGTCGGCATGATTGCCAAACGTTTCTACGGCAAACGCAGCGCGCTGATTGGCGATGCCGCCGTCGGTATGCACCCCGTTACAGCACACGGTTTCAACTTGGGGCTTTCCAGCGCAGATATTTTGGCAAAACTGATACTCGAAGCCGAACAGCGCGGTCAAGACATCGGTGCATCTTCATTATTGGAAAAATACAGCAGCAAACATATGCTGCACGCCCATCCGCTTTATCACGGAACCAATATGATGCTGAAACTGTTTACCAATGAGACCGCACCGGCAAAACTGTTGCGCGGCTTGGTATTGCGTGCCAGCAACAATTTCCCACCGCTGAAGAAACTGATCACCAAACAACTGACCGGTTGAAAACTGCCGAAATGCCGTCTGAAACGTTTCAGACGGCATTTTTGTGTTATGAACCGTTTTGCGGTTTTCATATCCTTGGCAGACGGTTTGCAGCAGATTCGCATACGGCAGATGTTTCAAGCGGAAAGGAAACACGATAAAAATAACAAAGCCTCCGAGCAGTCGGAGGCTTTGCTTTCAAACTGAAATTATTTCAGTTTAGTTTCTTTATACACTACGTGTTTGCGGGCAACTGGGTCAAATTTTTTGATTTCCAATTTGCCGGGCATAGTGCGTTTGTTTTTGGTAGTGGTGTAGAAGTGACCAGTACCTGCACTGGATTCCAGTTTGATTTTATCGCGCATTGCAGTAATCCTTAATTAAATAGTGTTTAAATTAAGCTTCGCCGCGAGCACGCAAATCAGCCAATACGACATCAATGCCTACTTTGTCGATGGTACGCAGTGCAGCGTTGGAAACGCGCAGGCGAACCCAGCGGTTTTCACTTTCTACCCAAAAACGACGTGATTGCAAGTTGGGCAAAAAACGGCGTTTGGTTTTGTTGTTGGCGTGCGATACGTTGTTGCCGGACATCGGGCGTTTGCCGGTCACTTTGCAAACTCGTGCCATAATCAGTCTCCAAACTTCTAAAATAGTAAAACGCGATTTATACCACGAAAAACAGTGTTAGTTCAAGTGTTTTAAAGAAAAACGGCTGTTTTGCGCGGATAATCCTTCCGATTGTCGCATCTGTGGAACGTTTGCAGGTGCGAAACAGATGGGGCGCGATTATAGCGGATTTCGGGAACTGCTGCATTCAAAATGCCGTCCGAACATATTTCCAGTATTTTCAGACGGCATTTCAAGTTTTCAAATCCCTCAATGTCCACCGCCGCCGCCGTTGTGGAACGGCGGTTTTGCCAGCCATATGACGGGTATCATGATAATGAATAACAAGCTGCCCGCCATAAAGATTTCGTTCGAGCCGATAATAAAACCCTGCTGGGTAATGGTATTGTTGATGATGCCTAGGGTTTGAATGTCGGAAACGCCGTGCTGGGACAAATGAGCGGCCGTTTCGTGCAATGTTGCGGAATAGGGCGTGATGTGTTCGGCAAAGCGTGTGTGGTGCAACGCTTCGCGCCGTTCCCACAGGGTGCTGACGACGGATACGCCGACACCGCCCATCAGCACGCGCAAGAAATTCGACAGGCTGCCTGCGGCGGCAATCTGCCCGCCCTTCATATGCGACAGTGTGATGGTGGTCAGCGGCAGAAAAAACATGGCGACACCGACACCCTGCCAAAACTGCGGCCAGATGACGTTGCCAATATCCATATCGGCATAAAAATCCGTACGCCAATAGAAAGTAAAGGCAAAGGTCAGGAAGCTGGCAGTTACGAACAGGCGCATATCGATTTTATTGCCGAACCTGCCGATTAACGGAGACAGGAAAACAGGCAGGATGCCGACAGGTGCGGCGGCAAGCCCTGCCCACGTGGAGGTATAGCCCAGGTTGGTCTGCAACACTAACGGCAGCAGGGTCAGCGTCCCCATATACACCATAAAACCCAATGACGTGGCAATGACGCCGACGGTAAAATTCCGATCTTTAAACAGCGATAAATCGACAATCGGATATTTTTCTCCCAATTCCCAAACAATAAAATACGACAAGCACACCAGTGCGACTACGCCCAAGGTAATGATTTCTCCAGAGGCGAACCAGTCGAGTTCCTTACCCCTGTCCAGCATCATCTGTAACGCGCCGATACCGACTACCATCAATGTAAGCCCGACATAGTCGGTCGGCATTTTAACGGTTTCCGTTTCCCGATATTTCAAATGTTTCCATGTAATCCATGCCGATATGATACCGATAGGGATATTAATGAAGAAAATCCAACCCCAATGCCAGTTTCCGGAAATCCAGCCGCCGAGTATCGGCCCGAGAACAGGGGCGACAACGACGGTCATTGCCCACAATGCCAGTGCCAGCGTCCGTTTTGCGGGCGGATAGGATGCCATTAACAGGCTTTGCGACAAGGGAATCAGCGGCCCGGCGATAAAGCCCTGCAAGATGCGGAAAACAACCAGCGACTGAAGGTTGGGGGCAATACCGCACAGCCACGATGTGATGACGAAACCGACAGCGGCGGCGGTAAACAATTTGACCTCGCCGATGCGTTTTGCCAAAAAGCCCGTCAGCGGCACGGAAACGGCGTTTGCCACAGAAAAGGAAGTGATGACCCACGTCCCCTGAGTGGTTGCCGCACCGAGGTTGCCGGCGATGACGGGAACGGCGACATTGGCGATAGTCGTATCTAAAACTTCCATAAATACGGCAAGCCCCAAAGACAGCGTAACCCACGCCAATGCCGCACCCTTAAGCGGTGGATAATCCATTGTGTCCTCCGTTTCAGACGGCATCAGGGCGCGGATTGCCCGAGGATTTCATCGACCGTCCGATCGACTTCCGACCAGTCGGTACTTTCCATTTCCGGCAATGCCGCACCCGGCGTTTTTGAAACAGGCGCGCCTGCGGCGGAAGTATCCACTTTAACCGTCATCGACAAACCGATACGCAACGGATGCCTGTCCACATCTTCGCGGTTCAGCACGATACGGACGGGGACGCGCTGCACCACTTTAATCCAGTTGCCCGTTGCGTTTTGCGCCGGAATCAGCGAAAACGCGCTGCCCGTACCTGCCGAAAAACCTGCCACCCTGCCGCGATAAACAATTTGTTTGCCGTACAAATCGGACACCAGCTCGGCAGGCTGTCCGATTTTCATATGCCGCAACTGCGTCTCTTTAAAATTAGCATCCACCCACACATCCGACAGCGGCACCACCGCCATCAGCGGCGCGCCTGCCGCCACCTGCTGCCCGACCTGCACCGAACGCTTCGCCACCTGACCGTCCGCCGGCGCGCGGATTTGCGTCCGCTGAAGGTTCAACCACGCATCTTTCAACCTGCCGATTGCCGTCTGAACCGCCGGCTGTTCGCGCAAAGAAACCTGACCGCCCAAAGCCGCACGTGCCGAAGATTCTTCCGCCAAAGCCGCTTTGACCGCCGCCTGCGCCTGAGACACTGCCGCACGGGCGTGTGCCAGCTCTTCGGCGGACACCGCGCCCGATTCCGCCAAAGCAGACCGGCGGCGCAAATCATCCTGTGCGCGTGCCAAATCCGCCCGGCGCAAGGCAACCTGCGCCCCCGCCTGCGAAGTGGCGGCATTTTGCCGGCGGTTTTGCCGCACCGCCTGAACCAGCTCGTTTTTTGCCCGCTCGTAAGCCAGCACATCATTATCGTCGTCCAATACCGCCAGCACGTCGCCTTTTTTCACGGCATCCGTATCGTCGTGCAAAACCTTCCGCACCGTACCGCCCTTTTGCGGCGTAACCTGAACCACGCGTCCGGCAACATAAGCGTCTTCCGTTTCCTCTTCGTGCTGCCACCATAAAAAAAACGCCGACCCGGCGGCTGCGGCGGCAAGCGCGAACAGCAGCGTCAATGCCGTCAGGCGGCGTTTGCGTTTGGCTTGCGTGTTTTGAAGTTTTGTTTCGTCCGTGTGCGTATCCATAAGATTGGGTTCCGAATTTCCTGATTTCATATAAACAATGTTCTTTCAATAGGAAGCAGATTCTATATCCGCGCAATAACGCAATCAAGTCAGTATTTTAGATGCAATATTCAAAAAACAACGCTTCAGGCGGCAAAACTGAAAATATATTTCGTTTATATAATGGATTAACAAAAATCAGGACAAGGCGGCGAAGCCGCAGACAGTACAAATAGTACGGAACCGATTCACTTGGTGCTTCAGCACCTTAGAGAATCGTTCTCTTTGAGCTAAGGCGAGGCAACGCCGTACTGGTTTTTGTTAATCCACTATATATGACACGGAAAACGCCGCCGTCCAAACCATGCCGTCTGAAGAAAACTACACAGATACCGCCGCTTATATTACAATCGCCGCCCGTGGTTCGAAAACCTCCCACATTAAAAAACTAAGGAAACCCTCATGTCCCGCAACAACGAAGAGCTGCAAGGCATCTCTCTTTTGGGCAATCAAAAAACCCAATATCCGACCGGCTACGCGCCTGAAATTCTCGAAGCATTCGACAACAAACATCCCGACAACGACTATTTCGTCAAATTCGTCTGTCCCGAGTTCACCAGCCTCTGCCCCATGACCGGGCAGCCCGACTTCGCCACCATCTACATCCGCTACATTCCGCACATCAAAATGGTGGAAAGCAAATCCCTGAAACTCTACCTCTTCAGCTTCCGCAACCACGGCGATTTTCATGAAGACTGCGTCAACATCATCATGAAAGACCTCATTGCCCTGATGGATCCGAAATACATCGAAGTATTCGGCGAGTTCACACCGCGCGGCGGCATCGCCATTCATCCGTTTGCCAACTACGGAAAAGCAGGCACCGAGTTCGAAACATTGGCACGCAAACGCTTGTTTGAGCACGACGCACAATAAACCATCCTTCCCATATTTCAGACGGCATTCCTTCGATACGATATGCCGTCTGAACGCCTTTCCGAAAGATTTTTATGTACGCATTTACCGCCGCACAGCAACAGAAGGCACTCTTCCGGCTGGTGCTTTTTCATATCCTCATCATCGCCGCCAGCAACTATCTGGTGCAGTTCCCTTTCCAAATTTTCGGCATCCACACCACTTGGGGCGCATTTTCCTTTCCCTTCATCTTCCTTGCCACCGACCTGACCGTCCGCATTTTCGGTTCTCACTTGGCACGGCGGATTATCTTTTGGGTGATGTTCCCCGCCCTTTTGCTTTCCTACGTCTTTTCCGTTTTGTTCCACAACGGCAGTTGGACAGGCTTGGGCGCGCTGTCCGAATTCAACACCTTTGTCGGACGCATCGCCTTAGCCAGCTTTGCCGCCTACGCGATCGGACAAATCCTTGATATTTTTGTATTCAACAAATTACGCCGTCTGAAAGCGTGGTGGATTGCACCGACCGCATCAACCGTCATCGGCAACGCCTTGGATACGCTGGTATTTTTCGCCGTTGCCTTCTACGCAAGCAGCGATGGATTTATGGCGGCAAACTGGCAGGGCATCGCTTTTGTCGATTACCTGTTCAAACTTACCGTCTGCACCCTCTTCTTCCTGCCCGCCTACGGCGTGATACTGAATCTGCTGACGAAAAAACTGACAACCCTGCAAACCAAACAGGCGCAAGACCGCCCCGCGCCCTCGCTGCAAAATCCGTAAAACAGCCCTGCCGGGAATCGGGACGGTTGGGTTTTCTTTTATTTGCAAACACTGTCGGAACGGATAAATCCGGATTCCCGCCCACTTCGTCATTCCCGCGAAAGCGGGAATCCGGTACGTTGGGTTTCAGTCATTTCCGATAAACTCCTGCCGCGTTGTATTTCTAGATTCCCGCTTTCGTGGGAATGACAGCGGATGGGTTTCCGTGCCGTGGTGTCAGGATTCCCGCCCGTACGGGAATGACGGCAGTGCTTCCTTGGCTTAGTTTTGTTTTAATCAACTGCATAGTGGATTAACAAAAATCAGGACAAGACGACGAAGCCGCAGACAATACAAATAGTACGGAACCGATTCACTTGGTGCTTCAGCACCTTAGAGAATCGTTCTCTTTGAGCTAAGGCGAGGCAACGCCGTACTGATTTTTGTTAATCCACTATAAATGCCGTCTGAAAACCTGTTTGCAGGTTTTCAGACGGCATTGTTTTCGTCGCCGGTTCAAACTTCAATCCGATTGCGACACGGTAACCGGTATGCCGCGCAAGCGCGCAAGCAGCGCGTCCGCCTTCTGTTTCTGCGCGGCAAACGCCGCCTTGTCCGCCTGCGTCAATTCCGGTGTCGGCAATGCGACCGAAACAGGATTGACGGGCTGCCCGTTGATGCGCGCCTCGTAATGCAGGTGCGGCCCGGTCGAACGCCCGGTCGAACCGACAAAACCGATGACCTCGCCGCCGCGCACATTGCCTTCCGCCTGCGAAAACGCGCTCAAGTGCGCGTACAGCGTTTCCACACCGTTGGCGTGGCGTATCATCACCGCGTTGCCGTATCCGCCCTTCCGGCCTTTAAAGGTAATCACGCCGTCGGCGGAAGCCCTGACCGGCGTTCCCTGCGGTGCGGCATAATCGATGCCCGTGTGCAGCCGCCATGTGTGCAGGATGGGGTGCATACGGTAGCCGAACGGCGAAGAAATGCGCGTATAGACCAGCGGCTCGATGTTGAAGCCGCCTTTTTCCTGCAACACCTTGCCGTCTTCATCATAATAATTGCCGCCCCCTCCGCCTTCCTTGTCCGAACGGTAATAGAACGCCTGATGCCTTGTGCCGCCCTTAACGACTTCAGCCGCCAAAATATCGCCCGCCGCCACCTGCTGCCCGTGGAAATACAGGCTGTCGTACATCAGGCGCACGGCATCGCCTTCCTTCAAACCGTCAAGGCTGAAGCGGCCGGCGAAAATCCCGCTTAAGGATTCGCGGATTTCGACGGGCACTTCCGCCCGCGCCAGCGAACCGCGCGCCGACGTTTTGACCACGACCGAACGCAGCGTCGGCAAAACCTTCATATCCGCCTCAGAAGCCGACCGCCGCCATATGCCGCCTTTCTTTTCCAAAGCGACCAGATTGCGCTCGCCGTCTTCGTCGGTAAAAAACTGCACTTCGCGCGCGCCGCCGTCGCCGCCGACCAAAACATGAACCGACTGGTCGGCACGCAAATGCCGCAAATCGGCTTCGCCGCCATATTTTTCCGTGATTCGGGCAATCTCGTCCCGCGCCATACCCGAACGCGCCAGCACGTCCGCCAGCGAGTCGCCCGGCTGCACCGCCTCCTGCACCCAATATGCCGTCTGAACGCCGCTGCCGCCCCAAGACAGCGGCGGCAGATTTTGTTCCACGCGCTGCGGTCTGACGCGCTCCGTCCTCTCTGTCGAAGCAATGTATGCCGCCGACACCAAAATAATCGAAACGGCAAGCGCACGCAGCGCGTATTTCCGATGTTTTGCCGAAAGTGGGAAGACAGCCATATTGTTCCTTTTTGACGGCGTTTGCGCCGAATCCTCTATAATGTTGCGCCTGACCTGCATTTCTGAAACGTCAAACGATGAAACTCACCCTCGCCATTCCCTCGCTCAATTTGGATGAAGACGAAATCCGAATACCTCTATGCCTGCACGCTTTCAACAAAATCCTGCAATACGGCTCGCTGCACCGCCAAAGCTGCACGGCTTCGGCATTTTACGCGCGTTATTTGTGGTGCGGCAGACTGGTGGAACGCGCGGCGCAAAGCCTGAATATGCCGTCTGAAGCCGTCGCGCTCGCCACGCCCGTCTGGCAAAAGATGGGGATGCATCAGGCAAATGTGCTAACGGCGGAATATCTGAACGTCGGTACGGATGAAGCGGAACGGATCTGCCGCGACCTGTCGGCGTTTTACGGCGACATTCCATGGCGTTTCGTTCCCGTCCTGCCCGAATTATGGCTGGTTTCCCTTCCTTGCGCGTACCGCTGGGGCGCGAAGCCCGTTTTGGACTTGGGCGGATTGTTGGGCGCTGACGATCAGCCGGACGGAGAAGATGCGTTGGAATGGCTGCGCGTCCAAACCGAAATCCAAATGTGGCTGGCGGCGCACCCCGTCAACCATAACCGCAAGAAACGCGGGCTGCCCGAGTTGAACGGCTTATGGCTTTGGGACGGCACAAACGGCGGCGCGCAAGGCGGCACGCTTTTCGCCGATACGGTTTGGAGCCGTTTCCACTCCGACCGCCGCGCATTACCCGACAACTTCCGCGCCTATGAAGAAACGGCGGCACACCTGCCCGACACGCACCATATCCTGTTTATGGACGATTTGCGCCTGACCGCCCTGACAGGGGACAGGGAGCGGTATGCGGCAATATTGCAGCAGTGGGAAGAACGCTGGTTCGCACCAATCTACGAAGCCGTCCGCACCGGCAAAATCAAACGGCTGGACATCACCACGGACGGACAACACGGCGGTACGCTGACCTTCAAACCCGCCGACAGGTGGAAATTTTGGCGCGGCGCGAAAACCTTTGACGGAATCTGGTGAACCCGCCCGCCGCAACCGCGACAATGCCGTCTGAAGCCCGAATCGGGTTTCAGACGGCATTTTACCTCGCATCGCCGTTATGCCGGAAAAACCGGAATGCGTTTCCGCACACGCGGCGGCACGCAAAGCACCGCCCGAAAGCCGCCGATGCCCGCCGTGATACCGCCGCCGGCAGGGTTTCCTCCGAAAAGGAACAGCAATCAGAACGTTTTATTAAACTCGACAAACGCCCGATTTTTCTCGTATTCGTTGAACACATCGTTACTCCGCGTTTCGCGGTGCGACAACGTCAGGCGCGGCGTGATGCCTTTGAAATGCAATGCCCGGTGCCAAAGGCTCAAGGATGTGTTCAATTCTTTATCCCTGCGCCTTTCCCCTTTAAAACCGCTGAAAAAGCCGGGTTTTTCATAATGCCGTTTCGCCGCGCCGAGGCGCAACAGCGAAGACAGGCCGCTGCCGCCCCATTCCTGCCCCCAGGCAAAGCGCAGGCCGTAACGGTTGAAATTGTCGCCCCGGTCGGCGGGGTTGCGCTCGCGGTAAAAATCCAAACCGCCCATCCAATATTGGCGCGCATTCCGGTAAAACACCAGCGAATTGGAAATTTGCAAATGGGTATTGTCGGAACGCGCCCGGCGCGTATTCTTCAAACGCCCCCACTCCGCCGAAGACAACGTTTGCCATTTCGGGGTTTGCCAACGGTTGAAATAAAGGCGTGCGCCGTTGGTGTAAGAATAAGCGTCGTTGCCGTAGGTGCGGCGTTCGTGGAACACTGCCAGCCCGGCATCTTTGCGCCGGTCGGCAAAACCGATGCCGCCGGAAACGCCTGCCGTCATATCGTTGAATTTCTTATTCCCCGGATAAACCCTGCCGGACACGTCGCCGCCCGCCGTCGTGTACCAGCCGTTTTTCAGCGACCATTTTTTCTCCGCGCCGAGCCGGTAATTGACCGCCGTGCCGTCCACCTGTTTCGGGAAAGTCCATTTGCCGTACTGCTGCCGTTTCGGGGCTTGGTTGATATTGTGTTCGCGGGTGACGCTGAAGCCGCCATTTACCTTCCACGCATCGCGTTCGCGCAATGCCTTGCGGTACAGCTCGACCTGCTCCATCAGCTGCGGCGGCAGGTTTTCCGCCTTCAGGCGGTCGAACTGGTCTGCCGCCGCCTCGTTCTGCCTGTTTTCAAACAATGCTGCCGCCAAACGCATACGGACGGCGGGCGCGTCGGGTTGGGCGGCAATCAATTCCCGGTAATGGGAAATCGCCTCCTTCACCCTACCGTCTGCCTGCGCCAAAATCCCTTGTGCATAAAGTGCCAACATCTTATCCTGCTGCGCCTGTTGTAGGTAAATCGGCAAAATAACGCGGATACCGGCAATATTGTTTGAGACCACTGCGGAATACATCGCGCGGGACAACAATTCGGGATTTTTCAGCAGGGTTTCGCCGTCAATCTGCAAAACTTTTCCTTTTTCCCGCACCTGCCCCGGCACCTTCTCCCTGTCGATCGGTTTGACCTCCGCTTCATGAAGCCTGAACTCGGGACGGCTTCTCAAATCCGGTTCGCGCGGTGTTTCTTCGGCATATGCCGCGCTTGCCAATAAAGGCAGCAGCAGCATCCATCTGTTTCGTGCAGGCATAAATGTCTTCCCACAAAAATAAAAAATAACCATTATCAATCGGCGGATTGTATCAGTTTTTTATGCCGCTGTTCCAAACCCTGCCGCCCGATGCCGCGACAATGCCGTCTGAAGCCAGAATCGGGTTTCAAACGGCGGCAAAAAACCGGCGGTTTTCCGCCGGTTTCATCATTATGCCCCGCCCTTCGGGGCGGCAGGGTTCGGATTGGTTTGCGGGGCGGCGCGCGGTGCCGTGCCGGTGTACCGCCTGTGCGTCAAAACATTTCCCGACGCATCAAAACAGCCATTTGAGCGACAATGCGGCTTCTTTGTCGCCGTCCGTCCTTTTGCCATATCCGATGCGTGCGGACATATGGCCTTTCCAACCGGCTTCAATACCGAACCGCCCTTCGAGTGCCGTCCTGCCTGCCAGCGTCTGTTTTTCGCCGTCCATTTCCACGCCGAAAGATTTTGACCTGTGCAAAACATTAAAAGCGGCAAAAGGCTGAAGATTGACACCGTTACGCAAAGCAAAACGGGTTTTTGCCCGAATGCCGGCGCGGCTTTGCCACTGACCGCTGCCGAGCAGTCCGACCGCCGTCCCCTCGCTGTCGGTAAAGCCGCCGTTTACGCCCAAGTAGGTAAACTGCGCCTGCGGTTGTAGGTAAAACCGCACATTATTGCCTTTTCCGACAATGCCTTCCGCCACAAGCGCGTTGTAGCCGCCTTCGACAGAAGCCGTCCAACCTTTGGTTTTGTAGCGTTCCGCACGGTTTTCATCATTGATGCGGTGTTTGAAACGTTGGTATTGCAACCAGCCGTCCAAATACGCACCCGTTTGTTTATCGCGCAACTGATGCCACGCAGCATAAACACCCCCGCCATAACCATACAAATCACTGCCTGCCGCACCGCCTTTGCCGTTGACTGATGCGTGCTGGCCGGCCCTGCCGCCCATCACGCCGATTGCCAGTCGGCTGCCTTCATTTTGCCGTACAAACACCTCGCCGCCGATTTGCACGCCTTTGCGCCACCCGTCCGCAGCCGCGCCGCCCCGTATATTTTGATGCGACCGGCCGCCGATGAAGCGCAGCCACAATTTTTGACGGGACGGATCGGCGGCATACACGTCGTCGCCCCTGTCGGCGGCACGCAGCCCAAACAAAGTATTTGCCGCATAAGCCTGTTGGGCATATAAAACCGCTTCCGCCTCGGGGATAGCCAAACGCTGCACGCCCAAGCAAAATCCGCCTTCGCATTGCTTGAGCAATAATTCGTACAGTCCCTGCCGGTAATTTTGTTTAAACGCAAACGAACCGGAATCCGCCGTTTTTGCCGCAATCAGTTTGCGCCCGTCGAGCGTTTTCAGATTTTCCGGCCGGCGTTCCAAAACCACGCCGGATTGTCCGCTGACTTTGTCTTCAAAGGTCAGGGCGGGTTCGTCCGACTCCCGCACGTCGTAGCCGAACAGGAAATCCGCGCCGCCCGCATAATCCTTATGGACGGTCAGTTTTTCATCTTTCGTGTTCAGGCGGATGCGGGCATTATCGGAAGTTTCCAGCGTATGGATGTCGGAATGGCGGCGCGGTTCCCAAAGGGAATCTTTCAGCGTCATCTTGGTCAGTTCCAACACCTGTCCGGCGACGTGGGATTTGTTTTCGATTTTGACGTGTAATTTTTTATTGAAGATGTTGTTGAGACTAGTCTGTGATGTATTACTATGAGGAGTGAGTACGGAATCTTCTACCAATTTATTAATTAAATCGGGCATCGTCTGTTTGAGCGTACTAAATTTTGTTCCAAACTGTGCTATATACGCCTCCTCAGTCCGTTTTTTATTTTCTGCCCAAGCTTCCGGTCTTGTTTTGTATAAATCCTGTAATTGACTTTTAACCGCCTGCTTTAAATCAGCCCCATACTTCTCTGTAATATATTTTTTGACAACGGGCATATTATCGACGGCGAGGATGCCGCTATTGTAATTTTTACCTTGGATATTGATTTCGTCATACCCATATTCGGATGAATTTTGATCGGTTTTACCGCTGGAAAAATAATGGGAAGTGCCGGGTTTCGGCTTGTCTGAAAATGAAAAATCGGCATCGTCGCCGATTTTGGTAGAACGAGTATTTGAACCAAGCTGAGCTCTGAACATACCGAAGCAATCAAAAGATATGCTGCACGGGCCGCGCCAAACGTGGGAATTTCTGTCTTCCGCCGCTTCTAAAATAAATTTGTTTTTAATCTCGGCTTCTTTGACGGGATCGTACGCATCCGAACCTCAAACATATGGCGTGCAAAACAGCGATAAAACAGATAATGTTAATAGATTAACCCGACCGCTTGCTTGCTTGCTTGCTTGCTTGCTTGCTTGCTTTCAGTGTCATGAGAAATTTTCCTTTGTCAAGTGTTAAAATTATAATGATTATATACTACATTATACTACATCGCAATGAAAAATCAGGAAAAGCAAAAAACCCTCCGCCGTCATTCCCGCGAAAGCGGGAATCTAGAATTTTAATGCCGCAAGAATTTATCGGAAAGGATGGTCGGGGTTTAAAGGTCTGGATTCCCGCCTGCGCGGGAATGACGGTTTAGAAATCACCCGAAACAAGAAAAAGAACCGAAACCGAACAAGCCGGATTCCCGCCTGCGCGGGAATGACGGGATTTCAGGTTACTGTTTTTGATTTTCTGTTTTGTGGGAAATAACGGGATTTTGGATGATGTGCATTTATCGAGAAAACTAAAAACCCTCCGCCGTCATTCCCGCGAAAGCGGGAATCTAGACCTTTCGGTGCGGAAACTTATCGGATAAAACGGTTTTCCCTGCATCCTGGATTCCCACTTTCGTGCGAATGACGGGATATAGGTTTCACTACGGACGTGTTCAGATTACCGCCTGCGCGGGAAGGACGGGATTTCAGGTTGCTGTTTTTGATTTTCTGTTTTTGTGGGAATAACGGGACTTTGGATGATGTGCATTTATCGGGAAAACAAAAAACCCTCCGCCGTCATTCCCGCGAAAGCGGGAATCTAGAATTTTAATGCGGCAAAAATTTATCGGAAAAAACCGAAGTTTAAAGACCTAGATTCCCGCCTGCGCGGGAATGACGGTTTAGAAATCACCCGAAACGAGAAAAAGAACCGAAACCGAACAAGCCGGATTACCGCCTGCGCGGGAATGACGGCTCAAAAGTTACGAAACGAAAAATAACCGAAACCAAACAAGTCGGATTCCCGCGCGGGCGGGAATGACGATAAGCGTAATTTCAATCTGCCATATTGTCTTTTCACTTGCCTGAAAACAGATTTCAGCCACCTATCCCTGCATCCGGCGGCTGATGTAGTCGGCAATCAAATCCCGCTTTTCCCAAAAAAACTTCTGCATTTTTTGTTCGGAATACAGTTTGCGGACCAGAGTGGGCAAACCGCTGTGGACGATGGCGGCGATTTCTTTGTTGCCTTTTTCTTCCTGCATTGCCGTCTGAAAATCCATACCCCTGCCTTTCAGATATTCTGCAAGGCGGTTGCGGATGTGGGAATTGAGTTCGATGGATTTGAGCATTTTGCCTCCGTTTTGCGGTAAGGATTTATTCGATTTGTTTATCCGCCTGATTTTATCACGTTTCCCAAGCGGTTTGCCTGTACAATACCGCTTTTCGGCAGGGTGTGGGCGATGATGTTTTCTTGGTTCAAGCTGTTTCACTTGTTTTTTGTCATTTCGTGGTTTGCAGGGCTGTTTTACCTGCCGAGGATTTTCGTCAATATGGCGATGATTGATGTGCCGCGCGGCAATCCCGAGTATGTGCGTCTGTCGGGCATGGCGGTGCGGCTGTACCGTTTTATGTCGCCGTTGGGCTTCGGCGCGGTCGTGTTCGGCGCGGCGATACCGTTTGCCGCCGGCTGGTGGGGCAGCGGCTGGGTACACGTCAAACTGTGTTTGGGCTTGATGCTCTTGGCTTACCAGTTGTATTGCGGCGTGCTGCTGCGCCGTTTTCAGGATTACAGCAATGCTTTTTCACACCGCTGGTACCGCGTGTTCAACGAAATCCCCGTGCTGCTGATGGTTGCCGCGCTGTATCTGGTCGTGTTCAAACCGTTTTGACGGAGCATCTTATGCCGATAGAAATCGAACGCCGTTTTTTGATTGGAAACGACAACTGGCGGCAATACGCCGACGAACCGCTGCTGTTGAGGCAGGGTTATCTGTCTGTTGAAAAAGAACGCACCGTCCGTGTCCGCATTGCCGGAAAACAGGCGTGGCTGACGCTGAAAGGCTATATTTCGGAAATCAGCCGCAGTGAGTTTGAATACGAAATCCCGCTTGCCGATGCGGAAAAGATGATGGAAACGATGTGCCCGTTTAAAATGGAAAAATGGCGTTATCCGGTCAGATGGGGCGGCAGCCTGTTTGAAATCGATGTTTTTCTTGGCGATAATGCGCCTTTGGTCGTCGCGGAAATCGAGTTGCCCGACGAGAATGCCGATTTTGACCGTCCGGACTGGCTGGGACGGGAAATCACTGCCGACGGTATGTTTACCAATGCTTATTTGAGCAGGCATCCGTTCTCAAGCTGGAAAAATGCCGTCTGAAACGGCTTCAGACGGCATTCTCCGACAACCATCGCAAATCCAAAGACAGCCTCTATATCCTTATTTCTGCTTTCTTTGTTCCATTATTCCCAATAAATCCCCATAACCTAAAATCTCGTCATTCCCGCGCAGGCGGGAATCCGGTTCTTTAAACTTCGGTTTTTTCCGATAAATTGCTTTAGCTTTTCGTTTCCGGATTCCCGCTTTTGCGGGAATGACGATGGAAGATTGTTGTTATTTCGGATAAATTACCCTAACTTTAAAATCCCGGATTCCCATCTTCGGGGGAATAACAATATTTTCTATTTCAGCCCATCATTTGCGGGGGATTTTATAGAGAGTTTATATTTCAATATCTCAAATAATGCACAAAAGCATAGCGCGTGCCTTTGCTGCTGACACGGCGTTCCGTCCGCTCTGCTTCTTTCCAATGCGTCCGGTCTATTGCGGGGAAAAATGCATCTCCTTCCACAGACAAATCCACTTCGGTTATCCGCAAATCGGTCGCCAATGGCATCGCTTGTCCGTATATCTGCGCGCCGCCCATAATGACGGCTTCTTCCGCGCCTGCGCACAATGCCAATGCCGCCTCCAAACTTGCCGCCGTTTCCGCGCCTGCCGCGCAATAATCCGCCTGCCGGCTGATGACGATGTTCCTCCGTCCGGGCAGGGGTTTGACGGGCAGGGATTCCCACGTTTTCCGCCCCATAATGACGGGTTTGCCCAAGGTATAGGCTTTGAAAAATGCGAAATCTTCGGGGATGTGCCAAGGCATAGCATTGCCCGCCCCGATGCACAGGTTTTCCGCACACGCCGCAATTAGGGTTATTTTGAGCATATTTCCTCCACAAAAATGCCGTCTGAACGCTTCAGACGACATTTTATGACATTCTGCGTCAAAAATCTCAACTGGCGCGCGCCATACGTTTTTTGTTTGCACCTGCCAACAATGCCAACAGTTCTTCAGTCGCGCCCCAACCGATACACGCATCGGTAATGCTCTTGCCGTACACTTCCGGCTTGTCCTGTCTGCCTTCGACCAAATGGCTTTCCACCATCACGCCCATGATATTGCCGCCGTCCTGTTCCAATTGGGCGGCAATGTCTTGTGCCACTTCCATCTGCCGAGTGTAATCCTTGCGGCTGTTGGCGTGGCTGCAATCTATCATCAGCTTGTCGGTTACCCCTGCCGCACGCAGTTGTTCCGCCGCCTCGCTGACGTGTTCCGCATCATAATTCGGCTCTTTGCCGCCGCGCAAAATGACATGACAGTCGGGATTGCCGCCGGTATGGACAATGGCGGAATGCCCGGCCTTGGTTACAGACAGGAAATGATGCGAATGGCTCGCCGCACCGATTGCGTCGATGGCAATCTTCAAATTGCCGTCCGTACCGTTTTTAAAGCCGACGGGGCAGGACAGCCCGCTTGCCAATTCGCGGTGAACTTGGCTTTCGGTCGTCCGCGCACCGATTGCCCCCCAAGAAATCAAGTCCGCATAATATTGCGGCGTAATCATATCCAAAAACTCGGTAGAGGCAGGCATACCCATATTGTTCAGCGACAACAACAGGCTGCGCGCCTGACGCAAACCGAAATTGATGTCAAACGTACCGTCCAAATGCGGGTCGTTAATCAAACCTTTCCAACCCACCGTCGTCCTCGGCTTCTCGAAATAAACGCGCATCACAATCAAAAGCTCGTTTTCATACTGCTTGCGGAGTTTCAACAAACGCTCCGCATATTCCAACGCCGCTTTCGGATCGTGAATCGAACACGGCCCGATAATAACCAACAGCCGCTTGTCCCTGCCGTGAACCAAATCGGAAATTTCCTGACGGGTGCGGTGAACCAAGCCCGAAGCCTCTTTGGAAATCGGCAGCTCGTAAAGATGGGCTATCGGCGGCAACAACTCTTTAACTTCTTTAATCTTAATATCGTCTGTGGGGTAATGGTGTGTCATCTTGCATCTTTCCTGATGGGTTTTTATACGCGGCTTAGGTTACATCGTTTACCTTGCACAAACAAGTGCAACATATTACTACAAAGCTATTTTATTTCAAAATAACTGATATATCTTTTTTTATAGATTTTAAATTTCATATTTTTATTATTTTAGAAATTTTATTTCAAATAAAAAGAAACAGATTGATAAAAACAATACCCGCCATTCATTTGGACAAACCTGCACGGAACATCCGTTTTCCCATTTCCACGACAATCCGGTACAGAACACCCCCGCTGCCGATTCCGCCTTCACATCCGGCAAAATTTCATACACAAGGAGAGACCTTTGCAATAACATAGGTTACTAAAATTTTATGCTCAATCTCATTTTCAAAATGCAAAACTTTTCTGATTTTTCCTACTTTTTGCTCAATATTAGGAAGGTTTTAGGCAATTGAAAATTTTTTGGCGCATTTTTATGCGTCAAATTTCGTTAACAGACTATTTTTGCAAAGGTCTCAAGGAAAATGTTGAAAACAAAAAGAACTCATTGCTTGAAAAAAGATTTAATGGGAATGCGGGTATTTCCCACACTTTTTCCATTTATTTATCCTCATTATAGGAAGAAAAACATGAAAAAACCCTGCTTGCACTCTCACTTGCAGCCGTGTCCGCCGTTACGGTAGCCGATATTCCCGAGTCTAACGGCAAAGGCAAAGCCATCATCGGCGATAAGGAAAAACACCGTTACCAAGCATGAAAACCTTGCTTTGAAAGTCCATGGCGAAATCCGCCAAGATTTGGGGGACGGATGATCCCTGACCCCTTGGGCGGATGCATATGCAGATTTGCGCGGCAAAACCAAAGTGATGACGACCCAGATGGGTGCTTCCCGCGATGTCAGCAAAAGCGCCAAAGGTTGGAGTGTCGGTATCGGTCTGAATGTAGGCAAACAGTTGACCGACAGCGTCGGTCTCGAGTTTGATCCATACTACCGTCACAAAACAATCTACAAACCCCGTGAGATTGTCTTGGACGGTGACAAAACCAAAATGGGCCGCTCCAAATCCAACGAGTACGGCTTCCGCGTAGCCGCAACGTTCTATAGTCAATTAAAATCAAAATAGGACAGTAGTGCATCGTCAAATCGGGCGTAATCAGACAAAACGGTTCGCAGATACCGCTTAATATTCGCCCACACTTTCTCAATCGGGTTGAGCTCAGGTGAATAAGGTGCAAGAGGCAATACCTTATGTCCCAATTTTTCCGCCATTTCCCGTAAGACACCCATACGGTGAAATCACGCATTATCTAAAATATAGTGGATTAACAAAAATCAGGACAAGGCGACGAAGCCGCAGACAGTACAAATAGTACGGAACCGATTCACTTGGTGCTTCAGCACCTTAGAGAATCGTTCTCTTTGAGCTAAGGCGAGCCAACGCCGTACTGGTTTTTGTTAGGTGCTGTACTAGATTAGCCCTAAATTCCACACCAATCCCGCAGGATTTTAAGCTGTT
>PVMJ01000216.1_pt1 | contig 55218 bp, 54 predicted proteins | sample 1853361 | NCBI WGS metagenome assembly PVMJ01 (sample SAMN08533506, study PRJNA380276) | Synthetic metagenome, whole genome shotgun sequencing project. | isolation source: mock microbial community containing genomic DNA from 20 ATCC strains | collected 2017 | reverse complement strand
ACAAACAACAAACAACAAACAACAAACAACAAACAACAAACAACAAACACCGGACACCAAATATCAAATATATATATCAGGATAACCAAGGGTTGTCGGAGGCGAGAAATACCGGAATAAAAAATTCAAACGGAAAATATATAGTCTTTATTGATTCGGATGATTTTATTAACTGTCAGATTTTGCTGGATTTTCTTAGTAAAGATGATACTGATATGCCGGATGTGGTGTTTTTAAATGCGGTTAAATATGATAAGGGAAGTGTTTCATATTTTGGCGAAGATTATCAGCCTGAAAAAATACTCAATCAATCCAAAGTCGAAGTTTTGAAAGGATTATGCCGATTTAGAAAATTTCCGGGTTCGGCGTGGAATAAGATTATAAAAAGAGAATTGATTATTAGAGAAAAACTGTTTTTTGAAAGGGGAATTTATTCTGAAGATATCGAATGGTCAATGAGGTTATTTAATGCGGCAACAACTTTTTCTTATTTGGACGGTTGTTATTACTATTATCGGCAGGGAAGAAAAGATTCTATTACGGGAACTGTTTCGGAAAAAAGTATAAAGTCATTATTATATATTTTGGAGAAAAATGCGGAAATGGAATTTAATAGGGATATATCGAGTTATCTTTATTCTTTTCTTTCCTACGAATATCTCGTTTTGCTTTTTATAATGACGAGTAAAAATATAGAGTGTGATGCTGATATAAAAAGAAGGGCGTATCATTTAAGGTTTATGCTGTTAAAGTCCAATAAATTGATATATAAGCTGATATTCCCGATAATCACATTACTCGGGGTCGATATTACAGGCAGGATTTTAAAAGCAATCAGGGGGAATATTTAATAAATCCTTTAACAATATATACCTTACCGAAGGAGGAAAAATGAACGCAATCCGAACTTTCCAAAACCGCACGCCCGAAATCCACGAAACCTGTATGATAGACGAAGCCTGCGTCGTCATTGGCGAAGTGTCGCTTGCCGAAGATGTTTCCGTGTGGCCGTGCGCCGTGTTGCGCGGCGATGTGAACAGCATCACCGTCGGCGCGCGCAGCAATATACAGGACGGCAGCGTCTTGCACGTTTCCCACAAAACCGCCGCCAAACCCGAAGGATCGCCGCTGGTTATCGGCGAAGACGTTACCGTGGGGCACAAAGTGATGCTGCACGGCTGCCGTATCGGCAACCGCGTCCTGGTCGGCATGGGGACGACGGTTCTGGACGATGCCGTGATTGAGGACGAAGTGATGATCGGCGCGGGCAGCCTCGTTCCGCCGCGCAAACGCTTGGCGGGCGGCTATCTTTATGTCGGTTCGCCGGTCAGACAGGTGCGCGTGCTGACCGATGAGGAAAAAGCCTTTTTGAAATATTCCGCCGCGCATTATGTGAAGCTGTCGAAACAGTACGGGATGTGAAATCACATCGGCGTTCTTGCGTCAGCCCCAAATTCATGCGGATGGGACGCATCCGATAACGGTATCCGATGCGCCTTGATTTTGACCGTCTGCGTTTGAATTGCAGGCAAAAATGCCGTCTGAAAGCCTTTTTTCGGGTTCAGACGGCATTTTATTGCCGATTGTTTTTTAAAGTTTGACCGAATGTTCGCGCGTTTCGTGGAACACGATGTCCGGCCAGCGTTCTTGCGTCAGCCCTAAATTCATGAGGACGGGATGCCCGATAACGGTATCCGATGCGTCTTGATTTTGATCGGTGCATTTGAGTTGCAGGCAAAAATGCCGTCTGAAAGCCTTTTTTCGGGTTCAGACGGCATTTTATCGCCGATTGCTTTTTACAGTTTGACCGAATGTTCGCGTGTTTCGTGGAACACGATGTCCGGCCAACGTTCTTGCGTGAGTCCCAAATTCACGCGGTTGGGGGCGAGGTAGGCGAGGTTGCCGCCTGCGTCGATGGCGAGGTTGCCCGCGTTGGCTTTTTCAAATTCAGCCAGTTTTTTCTTGTCGTCGCACGATACCCAGCGCGCCGACCAGATGGATGCGCTGTCGAACACGGCTTCTACGCCGTATTCGTTGGCGAGGCGCGAGGTAACGACTTCAAACTGCAACACGCCGACCGCGCCCAAAATCAAATCCGCGCCGCTCATCGGTTTGAACACCTGCACCGCGCCTTCTTCGCCGAGCTGTTGCAAGCCTTTTTGCAGTTGTTTGATTTTCAGCGGGTTTTTGATGCGTACGCTGCGGAACAGTTCGGGTGCGAAGAATGGGATGCCGGTGAACGCCAGTTGTTCGCCTTCGGAGAAGCTGTCGCCGATTTGGATGTTGCCGTGGTTCGGGATGCCGATAATGTCGCCGGCGTAGGCTTCTTCAACCAGCTCGCGGTCGTGCGACATGAAGGTAACCACGCTGGAGGCGGCGATTTCGCGGTTGATACGCAGGTGTTTCATCTTCATGCCGCGCTCGAATTTGCCGGAGCAGACGCGCAAGAAGGCAATACGGTCGCGGTGTTTCGGGTCCATATTGGCTTGGATTTTGAAGATAAATCCGGAAAACTTCGGCTCGTCCGGCTCGACCATACGTACGGTCGCGTCGCGCGGTTTCGGCGCGGGCGCCCAGTCAATCAATGAATTGAGGATTTCCTGAATACCGAAGTTGTTAATCGCAGAGCCGAAGAATACGGGCGTGAGTTCGCCGGCGAGGAATTCGTCGAGATTAAACTCGTTGGAAGCCGCCTGCACCAATTCGATTTCGTCGCGCAACTGCTGGATTTCCAACGGAAAGCGTTGTTCCAATTCAGGATTATCGATGCCTTTGATGATGTCGAACTCGTGCGGCAGGCGTTCGCCGCCAGCTTCAAAGAGATAAATTTCATCGTTCAGGATGTGGTACACGCCCTTGAAGTTTTTGCCCATACCGATCGGCCAGGTAACGGGCGCGCAGCGGATTTTTAAAATGTTTTCCACTTCGTCCAAAAGTTCCAGGGAATCGCGCACTTCGCGGTCGTATTTGTTCATAAACGTAACAATCGGTGTATCGCGCAGGCGGCAGACGTTTAAGAGCTTGATGGTTTGCGCTTCCACGCCTTTTGCCGCGTCGATGACCATTAATGCGCTGTCCACGGCGGTTAAAACGCGGTAGGTGTCTTCGGAGAAGTCTTGGTGTCCCGGCGTGTCCAAGAGGTTGACGGTGTGGTCTTTGTAATCGAACTGCATCACACTTGATGCCACGGAAATGCCGCGCTGCTTCTCGATTTCCATCCAGTCGGAAGTGGCGAATTTGCCGGTTTTCTTGCCTTTTACCGTACCCGCGCTCTGAATCGCGCCCGAAAACAGCAAGAGTTTTTCAGTCAACGTGGTTTTACCTGCGTCAGGGTGGGAGATGATGGCAAACGTGCGGCGGCGGCGCACTTGGTCGAGGATTTCTTGGGACATGGTTTTCTTTGCAAAAAGGTTCAGGCCGCTTTTCAGACGGCCCGGACAGTGTTTGAGACGGCGAAATTGTACAAAAAAATGCCTGATAATTCAATGTTGGAGGCGGTCAGTGCGTGCTGCCGTAAATCTCTTTTTCGTCTTTCAGGACGGCATCGGCGGTTTCCCACGCGCTGCCACGCCAGACTTTGTAAAAGCAGCTTTCTCGCCCGGTGTGGCAGGCGATGCCGCCGTTTTGGGCGATGAGCATCACAATGGCGTCGCCGTCGCAGTCGAGGCGCAGTGCGCGGACTTTTTGCGTGTGTCCCGACTCTTCGCCCTTCATCCATTGTTTTTGGCGCGAACGGCTGTAATAGTGGGCAAAGCCGGTTTCGACGGTTTTTTGCAGGGCTTCGGCGTTCATCCACGCCACCATTAAAATACGTTTGGTTTCGGCATCTTGGGCGATGGCGCAAACCAAACCTTTTTCGTCAAATTTGACGGCTTCAAGCAGGTTTTTATCCATATTTCCTTTCAGACGGCATAGTCGAGGCGGTCAGAGGCGCACTTCGATGCCGGCTTCGCGCATAGCGCGTTTGGCTTCGCGGATGGCGATTTCCCCGAAATGGAAAATGCCGGCGGCAAGTACGGCATCGGCTTTGCCTTCGGTTATGCCTTCAATCAGGTGCCGGACATTGCCGACCCCGCCGGAGGCGATGACGGGGATGTCGACGGCTTCGGCAACGGCGCGGGTCAGCGGCAGGTTGAAACCCTGTTTCGTACCGTCCCTGTCCATACCGGTGAGCAGGATTTCGCCCGCGCCGCGTTTTTGCATTTCGACCGCCCATTCCACCGCATCCAAACCGGTCGGATTTCGCCCGCCGTGGGTAAAGATTTCCCAGCGTGTGTTTTCGGGGTTGGCGGCTTTGGCATCGACGGCGGCGACGATGGCTTGCGAACCGAAAAATCCGGCGGCTTCGTCAATTAAATCGGGACGGGTAACGGCGGCGGTGTTGATGCTGACTTTGTCCGCGCCGGCATTGAGCAGGCGGCGGATGTCGGCAACGGTGCGTACGCCGCCGCCGACGGTCAGGGGGATGAAGACTTGTCCGGCAACCTCTTCGATGATGTGCAGGATGGTGTCGCGGTTGTCGGATGAGGCGGTGATGTCGAGGAAGGTCAATTCGTCCGCGCCTTCGCCGTTGTAGCGTTTGGCGGCTTCGACGGGGTCGCCCGCGTCGCGCAAACCGATGAAGTTCACGCCTTTGACGACGCGCCCGTCTTTTACGTCGAGACAGGGGATGATGCGTTTTGCCAGTGCCATAATCGGATGCCTTTAGTCGAGGGAATCTGCCAGTTGCTGCGCTTGGGCAAAATCGATGCTACCCTCGTAAATCGCGCGGCCGGTAATCGCGCCTGCTACGCCATGTTTTTCGGCGGCACACAGGGCGCGGATGTCGTCCAAGCCGGTCAGTCCGCCGGAGGAGATGACGGGAATGCGGACGGTTTGGGCGAGTTTGACCGTCGCGTCGATGTTCACGCCGCTCATCATACCGTCGCGCCCGATGTCGGTGTAGATGATGCTGTTGACGCCGTCGTCTTCAAAGCGTTTTGCCAAATCAATTACATGATGCCCGGTTACGGTTGCCCAGCCGTCGATGGCGGCCATACCGTCTTTGGCATCCAGCCCGACAATAATCCTGCCGGGGAAGGCTTTGCACGCCTCGCGCACGAAGTCGGGGTTTTTGACCGCCGCCGTGCCGATAATCACGTCGTTTAAGCCCAAATCCAAATATTGTCCGATGGTTTTCAAATCGCGTATGCCGCCGCCGAGCTGTACGGGGATGTCTTTGGCGACAGCGGCAAGGATGTCTTTGATGGCGGGCAGGTTTTGCGGAACGCCGGCAAACGCGCCGTTCAAATCTACCAGATGCAGGCGGCGCGCGCCTTGTTTGAACCAGTGCAGCGCGGTTTCGGCGGGCGAATCGGAAAAGACGGTCGCCTCTTCCATCAGCCCTTGTTTCAGGCGGACGCAGCGTCCTTCTTTCAAATCGATGGCGGGTATCAGCAGCATAATTTTTCTCCTTGTGCGGGGCCGTGTCCGGCTTACCAGTTTAAAAAGTTTTTCAACATCGTCAGCCCGGCATCGTGGCTTTTTTCGGTGTGAAATTGCGTGGCGAATACGTTGTCTTTGCCGACGATGCAGGCAAACGGGGACGGGTAGTCGCTTTCGCCCAATATGGTTTCGGGATTTTCGGGGGCGAAATAGTAGCTGTGGACGAAGTAAAAACGCGTGTCTTGGGGAATATCTTTAAACAGCGGGTGGTTTTGGGTTTGGCGCACGGTGTTCCAGCCCATATGCGGGACTTTCAGACGGCATCCCTGCGGGTCGCGGAGGTCGCGCTCAAAGCGTCTGACTTTGCCGCCGAACCAGCCCAAGCCGTCGGTGTTTCCTTCTTCACTGTGGTCGAATAAAAGTTGCGCGCCGACGCAGATTCCGAAAAACGGTTTGTTTTTTAAGGCATCTTTGACTGCCTCGTCCAAACCGTCTCGTTTTAATGCCGCCATACAGTCGGGCATCGCGCCCTGACCGGGAAAAATGACTTTGTCGGCGCGGGACACGCGGTCGGGGTCGCCGCTTAAAAAGATTTCGGTATTTTTTCCGGCAAGCTGCCCCGCCGTCCGGACGGATTTCAATACGGAATGCAGGTTGCCCATACCGTAATCGATAATGGCGGTTTGCATGGCTTCCTCCTCTTTTTTTGCAATATGGCTGCGATTTTAACAAACAAATGTGCCGTGCTGATAAAAATGCCGTCTGAAAACGGGAGTCTGTCTTCAGACGGCATAGGGTTTAAACCCGGAAAGCCGTTTGTCAGCCTTCCATTTGTTTTGCCTGAACGGCAGTCAGGGCGATGGTAAACACGATATCTTCTACCAGTGCGCCGCGGGAGAGGTCGTTGACCGGTTTACGCAGGCCTTGCAGCAGCGGGCCGACGCTTAAGACGTTGGCGTTGCGTTGGACGGCTTTATAGGTGCAGTTGCCGGTGTTCAGGTCGGGGAAGACCAAAACGGTTGCCTGTCCTGCCACCGGGCTGCCCGGAGCTTTGGATTTGCCCACACCCGGCACGGTTGCCGCATCATATTGCAGCGGGCCGTCGATGGCGAGGTCGGGGCGTTTTTCCCGGGCAAGTTTGGTTGCTTCGATGACGGTATCGACATCGGGGCCGCTGCCGGAGTTGACGGTGGAGTAGGAAATCATCGCCACTTTCGGGTCGATGCCGAAGGCTTTTGCGGAATCGGCAGACTGGATGGCGATGTCGGCAAGCTGTTGCGCGGTCGGGTTCGGATTAACCGCGCAGTCGCCGAAGACGAGGACTTGGTTGGGCAGCAGCATAAAGAATACGCTGGACACGAGGCTTGCGCCCGGTGCGGTTTTAATCAGTTGCAAAGCGGGGCGGATGGTGTTGGCGGTGGTGTGAACCGCACCGGATACCAAACCGTCCACATCATTTTGCGCCATCATCATCGTACCGAGTACCACGGTGTCTTGCAGTTGCTTGCGCGCGTCTTCGGGTGTCAGGCCTTTGGATTTGCGCAGTTCGCACATCGGCTCGACGTATTGTTCGACCAATGAGGCGGGATCGATGATTTCCAAAGAGTCGGGCAGGCTGATGCCGCGTTCTTTGGCAACGGCTTCGACTTCTTCGCGTTTGGCAAGCAGGACGCAGCGGGCAATGCCTTTTTCGTGGCAGATGGCGGCGGCTTGGACGGTGCGGGGTTCTGCGCCCTCAGGCAGGACGATGCGTTTGTCGGCTTGGCGGGCGAAGTCGATCAGGTTGTAGCGGAATTGCGCCGGCGACAGGCGTTTTGCTTCGCGGCCTGCCAATACGGATACGTCTTTCAGCGCGTCGCTCGAACCGAAGAAGGTCAGGCCGGTTTTTTCGGCTGCCGCTTCGGCAACGGAGGCTGCCGCGCCGTCCACGACAAAACCTTCCAATACGCCCGGCGCGGCGGCGAAGAACTGTTTGGCAAGGTTCACCCGATTTGCCAGTTCGTCGGCATCGGCGTTGTCGGAACGGACGGCGAAGACGGCTGCCGCGTCAAGGGACAATGCCAGTTCGACGTTTTTGCCTGCGAGGTAGATTTTGTCGGCATCGGGCGCGATGCCTTCGATGACGAGGTTGGCGGCATCGAGTGCGGCAACTTTGCCGACCAGTGCGTCGAACCAGTCGTCGCTTTTGCCTTGCGCGAGCAGGGTTTCGGCGGTTGCGTCAACGGCTTGGAAAATTTGTGCGTCCAGTGCTTTTGCAAAGGCTTGTGCGGCGGCGGAGGCGTCCAGTCCGGCAGATACGGGTACGATGAGTACTTTTGCCATGATATATCCTTTCGTATGCTGCGGTGTGCGGCATATGTGGTTGGAAGGGGCGGCATATAGGCAGAAACGGCTGCCTGCGTGCCGTGCGTGCCGTGTTTGGCTTGAGGCGCGCAGGTTGAATATAGCAAACAAATTCTGTTTCCAACAAGATAAATATCCGCAGGCTTGTGGATGCTGCCGCCTTTCAGAGGGTATTTCCGGGGAAGAACAGGGCGGGACCGTCCAAATGGAGGACGGCGGAAATGCCGTCTGACAGGGTGGGGGCGGAAGGGAGGTTGAGCGTGAGGACGGTTTGTCCGACCCGGAGGCTGATTTCGGTATGCCGCGCTTTGGGCGTGGTTTTGAGAACCACGGCGTGAATGGAGGCGGTGGGTGCGGAATGGGGGTGAAGGCTGAACTGTTCCGGACGGATGAGCAGTGTGCCGCGTGTGCCTGCGGGTGCGCCGCTTTGAACGGGCAGGCGGCCCAATCCGCAATCGGCGGTGCCGTCGGCGTTGAGCGCGGCGGGGAACACGATGCCTTCGCCGATAAACAGGGCGGCATCAAGGTCGGCAGGTTGTCGGTACAATTCGTGAGGGCTTGCAGTTTGGAGGATGCGCCCCTGTTTCATCACGGCAATCCGGTCGGCGTATTGCAGGGCTTCTTCGCGGTCGTGGCTGACGAAAACGGCAGATTTGCCGTTGGCGCGCAGGGCGGCAATCATGTCTTCGCGAATCTGGCGGCGCAACTGTTCGTCCAGCGCGCTGAAGGGTTCGTCCAACAAAATCAGTTCGGGATCGGGTGCGAGGGCGCGGGCGAGGGCGACGCGCTGTTGCTGTCCGCCCGAAAGTTCGTGCGGATAGCGTCCGGCAAGTTCGGAAATGCCGGTCAATTCCAACATAGCTTCGATGCGCTGCCGCTCTTGCGCCGTCTTGCCTTTGCCGTTGCCCAGCCCGTAGGCGGTGTTGCGGTAAACGGTCAGGTGGGGGAACAGCACACCTTCCTGTACGACATAACCCAAACGGCGTTCGCGGACGGGGAGGTTGGTATTTTTCGAGAAGATGGTTCTGCCGGAAAGCGAAATTTCGCCAAAATCGGGTTGTTCAAAACCGGCAAGGCAGCGTAAAAGGGTGGTTTTGCCGCAGCCGGACGCGCCGACGATAAAGAGGATTTCGCCCGGGTCGAGGCTGAGCGAAATGTCGTTTAAAACTGGGGTGTTTTGAAAACTTTTGGACAGGTGTCCGATGTGCAGGGCGGCGGTCATGGCGGTACTTCCTCAAGCTGTTATTTGAAGGCGTATTTCTTCAGCAGGAATACGGGGATGCCGGAAAATAATACCAGCATCAGCGCGTAAGGGGTGGCGGCGGCGTATTGTGCGTCCGATGTGTATTCCCAAACGGCGGTGGAGAGTGTGTGGACATCGTCGGTGGTCAGCAGCAGGGTGGCGGTCAGCTCTTTCATCAGTTTGAGGAAGACGAGTGCGAATGCGGCGGTAATGCCGGGCAGGATGGACGGCAGTACCAACGTCCTGAAAATAAAGAAGTGTCCGCGCCCCAATGTTGCGCCGACCTGTTCCATCCCTTTTGGGAGTTGTTCCAAGGAAGTCCTCAGGGTGGTTTGCGCCATCGGCAGGTAAAGCATGAAATAGGCAAGGATGACGACGATAAAGGTTTGGTAAACGGCAGGGGTGTAGTTGATGCTGAAATAAACCAAGGATAGGGCGATAACCAAACCGGGGACGGCGTGCAGTAAAAACGGCAGCCTGTCTATCCAAACGGTTAAAAAATTGCGATAGCGAACCGATGCCCAAACAAGGGGCAAGGCACATAATATAGTCAAAATCGCACCTAAAGCCGATACGCTTAAGGAACGGATAAAGGCATCAAATACGGATACGAGCGCGAATGTGCCGGAAGTGCCGACCATCATCCAATGTATCAATACGCCAAAGGGGATAATAATGCCCAAAGTCAACAAGCTGCTTAAAAAAACAATCGCGCCAATCTGACCGGGCAGTTTGAGGGTTTTGACGGGATAAGGACGGGCAACGCCTTTGCCGCTGTGGTAAATCTTGGCTTTGCCGCGAAATATGCTTTCTCCAAATACGACGATGCCGCACACCGCCATTAAAACAGCGGAAAGCAGGGCGGCGGTATTGTTGTTGTAGGACATTTCGTATTCTTGGAAAATGGCGGTGGTAAAAGTGGGGTAGTTCAAAATGGATACCGCGCCAAATTCGACCAGCATATGCAGGGCAATCAGTAACACGCTGCTGCCGATGGCGGGTTTGAGCTGGGGGAGGATGGCGGAAAAAAAGGTTTGCAGGCGGCTTTTGCCCAAGGACAGGCTGACTTCTTCGTAAGACAGGCTGATGCGTTTGAGTGCCGCCTCGACGGGCAGGTAGGCGAGCGGGAACGAGGACAGGCTCATAATCATCACTGTCCCCCAAAAGCCTTCGACACGGAAGGTCAGGCTGATCCAGGTGAAACAGCTGACAAATGCGGGGATGCACAAAGGCAGGGTGATTGCCGTCTGAAAAAAGGTTTTGCCGAAGAAGCGGTAACGTTGGAACAAAAGGGCGCAGGCAATGCCCAAAACAATGGAAATCAGGGTAACGCCCGCCATCATCGTCAAGGTGTTGGAGAGCAAATCCCACATACGCGGGCGGAACAACAGTTCGACGGCGCGGTTGATGCCGACCTGCCACGAACGCATAGCGACATATAAAAAAGGCAGGGTAAGCGGTAGGGCAATCAGTAGGATGAGGCCGGTAAGCCAAATGGGTATTTTTTTAGGAGACATAGTGTTTTTTATCGGCAAAACGGGCGGACAGTATAAATGTCCACCCGTTTGACAATCCGAAAACGGCTTATTTCATACCGGCTTGCTCAAGCAGCCGGGTGGCGTGTTCTTTTTCGGAAACAGTGGTGGCGGACACTTGGGGTGCTTCCAACTTGGCGATGGGTTCCAAATTGAAAGTGGATACCACGTGCGGATTCAAAGGATATTCGGCACGGACGGCGGTCAGGGCGCGCTGTCCTTCCTTGCTGGCGAGGAAGGCGACGAATTTTTTCGCCTCATCCTTGTTTTGGGAGGATTTTAACACGGCTGCGCCGGAATAGGTAACGAGTGCGCCGGGATCTCTGTGGCGGACGAAATTCAGGCGGGTGTGGACATTTTGTACGCCTTTTTCACGCGCAAAAGCGTGCCAGTAGTAGTTGTTGATGAGGGCGGCATCGATTTCGCCGTTTTCAACCGCTTGAAGGGCGACGGAGTTTTTAGCGTAAGGCTTGCCGTATTCTTTCAGACCTTTGAGCCATTTCAATGCGGCCGCTTCGCCTTTCAGTTTGACGATGGCGACAACCTGTTCCAAGAACGCGCCGGAAGTGGGGGCGTAACCGATGCGGTTTTTCCATTTCGGCGTGGCGTAATTCAGGACGGATTTTTCCAAATCTTTTTCAGACAGTTTGCGGGTGTCGTAAACGACGACGCGCGAACGTCCGCTCAGTGCCACCCAGTCTTTTTTGGCGGCAACCGGCACGCCCTTGCCGCGTGTTTCGTTGATGGTGGAGGCGGGCAGGGGCTCTAGGAGGTTGGCGGCGGAAAGGGTGGCGAGTGCCGGGATTTGTTCGGAATAGAATACGTCGGCGGGGCTTCGGCTGCCTTCTTCTTTGATTTGACCGGCAAGCTGGTCGCCTTTGGCGCTGTTGAGTTTGACTTTGATGCCGGTAGCCCGGGTAAAGGCATCTGCAACGGCTTGTGCTGCTTCTTTGTGTTGGCCGTTGTACACGGTAATGTCTGCCAGCGCGGGGGTTGCGGCGGTCAGGGCTGCGGCAAGCAGTGCGTATCGGATAGATGTTTTCATATCGATTTTCTCCTAATGAATGAGAGTGTATACCTTGTTAAGACATAACGGTGTGTAGTGTATTCCTTCTTTTTTATAAATGCAAATAATTATTTTTTAAATTTGTTGTTGTCCGATCCGGTTATTGTTTGTTCTGACTTGTATTTTTTCCGTGAGTCTCGCCCGTAAGGCGGAAGTGGCGGGCAATGCGTGGCGGAATGTGGGTAAAGGCGGCATTTTGATTTGTCGGAATGCTTGAGAACCCCTCTCTTTAAAACACCCTTGGATTCGGATTTCAAGTGCAACACTAGTGTATTAGTGGTTGGAACAGATTCAAGAATAAAACACTTGGCGTTTCGTAGCCAAGTGTTTTTCTTGGTCGGTGGTTCAACTCATCTTGAACCCTGCGTATCTCCCGATCACTGATGTTACGGAAATCGGTTTGTTTGGGGAAGTATTGCCGGATGAGTCCGTTGGTGTTCTCATTCAGCCCTTTCTCCCAAGAATGGTAAGGACGACAAAAATAAGTCTCCGCTTTCAATGCTTTGGTTATTTTGGTGTGTTGGTAGAACTCTTTGCCGTTATCCATGGTAATGGTGTGCACCCTGTCTTTATGTGCCTTTAATGCCCTAACAGCTGCCCGGGCAGTGTCTTCGGCTTTGAGGCTATCCAATTTGCAGATGATGGTGTAGCGGGTAACGCGTTCGACCAAGGTCAATAATGCGCTTTTCTGTCCTTTGCCGACAATGGTGTCGGCTTCCCAATCGCCGATACGGGATTTCTGGTCGACGATAGCGGGTCGGTTTTCTATGCCGACACGGTTGGGTACTTTGCCTCTGGTCCATGTGCTGCCGTAGCGTTTGCGGTAGGGTTTGCTGCATATTCTGAGATGTTGCCACAACGTGCTGCCGTTGCTTTTGTCTTGGCGAAGGTAGCGGTAAATGGTGCTGTGGTGGAGCGTGATCTGGTGGTGTTTGCACAGGTAGGCGCATACTTGTTCGGGACTGAGTTTGCGGCGGATAAGGGGGTCGATGTGCTGAATCAGCTGCGAATCGAGCTTATAGGGTTGTCGCTTACGCTGTTTGATAGTCCGGCTTTGCCGCTGGGCTTTTTCGGCGCTGTATTGCTGCCCTTGGGTGCGGTGCCGTCTGATTTCGCGGCTGATGGTGCTTTTGTGGCGGTTCAGCTGTTTGGCGATTTCGGTGACGGTGCAGTGGCGGGACAGGTATTGGATGTGGTATCGTTCGCCTTGGGTCAGTTGCGTGTAGCTCATGGCAATCTTTCTTGCAGGAAAGGCCGTATGCTACCGCATACTGGCCTTTTTCTGTTAGGGAAAGTTGCACTTCAAATGCGAATCCGCCACCGTCTGAACAGGGTTGCTGGAATAGTATTGCCATCCCAGCAGATACAGTTTGTCGGGGTCTTGCCAATATTGTTCATCCAGACTGTTCAGCAGTGAGGCGGTTTTGTTGTCGAGATGTTATATCCCACATTTCTTTCAGGTTTTTACCTTCCGATTGGAGGCGGCGGATTTCTTTGTCCAATGCGTCTGCCGCCCGATGGATCAGCATTGCGCTGTGTACCGCGCCGATTTTTTTCAGAACGGAACAAGTCTTTTCGGCGGCGGGGAAACCCCAGTTGCAGACAAATTGCAGTATGCTGCCGTTACCGATATCGGCTTCTGTCCGCCAAATCAAAACCAGCTCCTGTTCCCGCCCGTCCATGCTTTCGAGTTTGCCGTCATGCTGTTCAAAAAGTTTGTCCACCGCCTGCCACATCATCTGTTCGAAGCGGTCGGCTTGGGTATCCGTATCGGTCATCGTGTTCTTGCCTTTTAAAAATGCCGTCTGAACATTTCTTCAGACGGCATTTGGGGGTTAAGCCAACATTTCCCGCCAGCGTTTCACTTGGAAGCGGACTTGTTCCGGCGCGGTACCGCCCAAGTGGTTGCGGGCGTTTAAGCTGCCTTCGGGTGTCAGCACGCCGTAAACGTCGTCGGCAATCAAATCGCTGAAACCTTGTAAGACTTCGAGCGGCAGTTCGCTCAAATCGACGCCCGCTTGGTCGGCGTGGCGCACGGCTTGGGCGACGACTTCGTGGGCATCGCGGAAAGGCATGCCTTTTTTGACCAGATAATCCGCCAAGTCGGTGGCGGTAGCGAAGCCCTGCATCACGGCGGCGCGCATATTGTCGGGTTTGACGGTTACGCCGCGCATCATATCGGCGTAAATCCGCAACGTGTCGATAAGCGTGTCGGCGGTGTCGAACAAGGGTTCTTTGTCTTCCTGATTGTCTTTGTTGTACGCCAAGGGTTGGGATTTCATCAGGGTAATCAGACCGATAAGGTGTCCGATGACGCGGCCGGATTTGCCGCGCACGAGTTCGGGCACGTCGGGGTTTTTCTTCTGCGGCATGATGGACGAACCTGTGCAGAAACGGTCGGCGATGTCGATAAAGCCGAAACGCGGGCTCATCCACAAAATCAATTCTTCAGACAGGCGGCTCAGGTGAACCATAACCAGCGAGGCGGCGGCTGTGAACTCAATGGCGAAATCGCGGTCGGATACGGCATCGAGCGAGTTCTGGCAGATTTGTTCAAAGCCCAATAGCTCGGCGGTGATTTCGCGCTGAATCGGGTAGGTCGTCCCGGCAAGGGCGGCTGCGCCGAGCGGCATACGGTTGACGCGGCAGCGGCAGTCCGCCATCCGTTCGTTATCGCGTCCGAGCATTTCGACGTAGGCGAGCATATGGTGTCCGAAGCTGACGGGCTGGGCGACTTGCAGGTGGGTAAAGCCTGGCATGACGGTTTCGGCGTTTTGTTCCGCCAAATCCAGCAATGCCGTCTGAAGGCTTTGAATCAGGCTTTGTATAACGGTAATCTGGTCGCGCAGCCACAGGCGGATGTCGGTGGCGACTTGGTCGTTGCGGCTGCGGCCGGTGTGCAGGCGTTTGCCCGCGTCGCCGATTTTGTCGGTCAGGCGGCGTTCGATGTTCATATGGACATCTTCCAAATCGGACGACCATTCGATTTTGCCGCTGCGGATTTCTTCGAGGATTTCCGCCATACCCCGGCGGATGTCCGCCAAATCGCCTTCGTCCAACACGCCGGTTTCTTTCAGCATTTGCGCGTGTGCCAGCGAGCCTTGGATGTCCCATTCGGCAAGCCGTCGGTCGAAACCGATGGAGGCGGTGTATTGTTTGACGAGTTCGGAAACGGGTTCGTTGAAACGTCCGGACCAGGTTTTGTCGTGCATAAGGATTCCTTGATGGGGTTATTCGGTGCGGTATTTTTCCAAAAGCCGGCGGAAGGGTTCGCCGGTTTCGGGATGTTTCAGACCGTAGGCGACGGTGGCTTCGAGGTAGCCCAGTTTGCTGCCGCAGTCGTAGCGCGTACCTTCAAAGGGGTGCGCCAGGACAAATTCGTGATCGAGCAGCTTGGCGATGCCGTCTGTAAGCTGGATTTCGTTGCCCGCGCCGCGCGGAAGATTGGTTAAGAGGTCGAAAATGCGCGGGGTGAGGATGTAGCGTCCAACAACGGCAAGGTTGGAGGGCGCGTCTTCGGGCTTGGGTTTTTCGACAATGCCGGTAATGCGTTGGAACTGTTTGAGCTGTTCGGTTTCGACGATGCCGTATGAGCCGGTTTGCGATGCTTCAACGGTTTCTACGCCCAAAATGCTGTTGCCGCTGCGCCCGTACACTTCGACCATTTGTTTGAGCGCGCCTTTGGGGGCATCAATCAGGTCGTCGGCAAGGATAACGGCAAAGGGTTCGTCTCCGATGGCGGCGCGGGCGCACAAGACGGCGTGTCCCAAGCCCAGTGCTTCCGCCTGACGGATGTAGAGGCAGGTAATGTTCGGCGGCAGGATGTTGCGGACGTGTTCCAACAATTTGTCTTTATGGCGCATTTCCAACTCGGTTTCGAGTTCGTATGCCTTGTCGAAATGGTCTTCGATGCTGCGTTTGTTGCGTCCGGTAACAAACACCATTTCCGTGCAGCCGGCTTCCACGGCTTCTTCTACGGCGTATTGGATCAGCGGCTTGTCGACGATGGGCAGCATTTCTTTCGGGCTGGCCTTGGTGGCGGGCAGGAAGCGGGTTCCCATCCCTGCGACGGGGAAAACGGCTTTCCGTATGGGTTTCATTCTTTTTCCTTTGTATTGTTTTGATGTTTAAAGGGCGAGTTTGCGTAAGAGTTCGGCAAGTGCCTGCGCGCGGTGGCTTTCGCGGTTTTTGACCTCCGTATCCAATTCGGCGGCGGTTTTGCCGTGTTCGGGCAGATAAAAATACGGGTCGTAACCGAAACCGTTTTGCCCGAGCGGCGTGTCGTTCCACTGCCCGTGCCATACGCCCTCGGCGATAATCGGGCGCGGGTCGTCTTTATGGCGGACAAAAACCAATACGCAGACATAGCAGCAGCTTTTGTCTGCCTTGCCGACAAGTTCGGCGGCAAGTTTCAGGTTGTTGGCGGTATCGGATTTGGGATTGTCGCCCGCGTAACGTGCGGAATGGATGCCCGGCGCGCCGTTTAAGGCGGCGGCACAGATGCCGCTGTCGTCGGCGAGTGCGGGCAGCCCGCTGTATTTGGCGGCATGGCGTGCTTTTGCCAGCGCGTTTTCGACAAAGGTGGGATAGGGTTCGGGGCATTCGGGTATGCCGAATGCGGATTGCGGCAATACGGTGATGCTGTAAGGTTTGAATAAGTTGCCGAACTCTTCGAGCTTGCCGGCATTGCCGCTTGCCAAAACGATTTTTTCCGGTTTTTCAGACATAGCGGTTTTCCTTTGTGGCGGATTGGGCGGCGCGTAGGGATTTGTGCCGCAGGTAGAGGGCGAGGCTGCCGATTTGTCCGAACAGTGCGCCGAATGCGAAAAGAAAGGAGGCGACGGCGAAGGCTTTGCTGCCGACGGTCAGCAGATAAGCACCCAAGAGGACGAGCAGCATAAATGCCAGTGTGAAGAGGGCAACAGACAACAGATAGATTTTTCGGCGGTTCATGGCGTTCGGTCGGAAACGGTATGTTCGGATTATAGCCGATTGGGACGGTATTCCCTAGAGCTTGGAAAAATGCCGTCTGAAACGGCGTTCAGACGGCATGGCGGGCGTTATGCCTGTTTGTTCCAACGTTCGATGGATTCTTTGATGACTTTTTTCGCTTCTTCCGCATCGCCCCACGATTCGACTTTGGTCGTACCTGCTTTTTTCAGGTCTTTGTAATGGTTGAAGTGGAACTCGATTTGTTTGATGAGCTGTTGCGGCAAATCGGACAAAGTTTTGTAGGCGTTGCCGTTGTTGCGGTCGTCGGCAGGAACGCAGACGATTTTGTCGTCCACTTCGCCGTCGTCAACGAATTTCATCACGCCGATAACGCGCGCTTCCAAGAATACGCCGGTTGCCAAAGGTTGTTCGGTAACGAGCAGCACGTCCAATTCGTCGCCGTCTTCGTCCAAAGTTTGGGGAATGAAGCCGTAGTTGGTCGGTTTGGCGAAGATGGCGGGTTCGACGCGGTCGAGTTGGAATGCGGCCAGTTTGCGGTTCCATTCGATTTTGTGGTTGCTGCCGGCGGGGATTTCGTTGACAACGTTGATGATGCCGCCGTCCACGTCGCCGGGGGTCAGGATTTGGTTGAAGTCTGCCATTTGGTTTCCTTTGTTTGGGAAAGTGTGAAGTTTGAAAGTATAGCACAAACGTCCGGCTGAAAATGCGCCCGATGCCTCTGAAAGGGTGTACGGGCGCGTGTTACCGTTTGCCCAAAAACCTGCCCAGTTCCAAAATCGCGCGCCTGTTGGACGGGGAAAATACTTTTTCCGCTGCTTCTTCCATATCGAACCAACCGTAGGAGACGTGTTCTTCGGGTTGCAGGGCGATGGGCGTATCACGCGGGATTTCGGCAGAGAAGAGGTGTTCGCGGTTTTCAAACACGCCTTTTGGATAGCGGTGCCGCCAGTGGTGGTAGATTTCGTAAACCGTGCTGTCGTGCCAGTCTTGAAGCTGCCCGTCCGCCAGCAGGATGCCGGTTTCTTCCCAAACTTCGCGCCTTGCCGTTTGGGCGACGGTTTCGCCCGGTTCGAGGCTGCCGGTTACCGACTGCCAAAATCCTTCCGGATGCGTGCGTTCGATGAGCAGGATGCCGCCGTCCCCGCTATAAAGGACGACCAGTGCGGAAACGGGGTATTTGAGCGGTTTTGCCATCGGCATCTTTCGGCGGGCTGCGGTAATGAAGGGGCGGATTATAGCAAACGCCGCACGTTATGGCGTTTATCCTTTTCCGTATCCTTTTTTCTGCACGGATGGGACGCGCCGGTGTTTGCCGGTAAATTTTCCGTTGTGTCAAAAAGATAAGGGCGGTTGTGATTTTAATGCTTGCCAAAGCGTCGGGCGGAAACTATAATCCGAAACTTATCGAGTCGGAGTGTGGCGCAGTCTGGTAGCGCACTTGCATGGGGTGCAAGGGGTCGAAGGTTCGAATCCTTTCACTCCGACCAAAAATTCCGAAAGCCGCTTTCAAAAGCGGCTTTTTTGCCGTCCGTATGATTATGATGTAGAGTACGCGGCGACAGACATTCAAATGCCGTCTGAAAACCGTTCAGATGGCATCTCTTTATCTTAGTTTCATTCCGTACCATCTTAAGGAACATCAAATTGGGCATTTCCCGCAAAATATCCCTTATTCTGTCCATACTGGCAGTGTGCCTGCCGATGCATGCACACGCCTCAGATTTGGCAAACGATTCTTTTATCCGGCAGGTTCTCGACCGTCAGCATTTCGAACCCGACGGGAAATACCACCTATTCGGCAGCAGGGGGGAACTTGCCGAGCGCAGCGGCCATATCGGATTGGGAAAAATACAAAGCCATCAGTTGGGCAACCTGATGATTCAACAGGCGGCCATTAAAGGAAATATCGGCTACATTGTCCGCTTTTCCGATCACGGGCACGAAGTCCATTCCCCCTTCGACAACCATGCCTCACATTCCGATTCTGATGAAGCCGGTAGTCCCGTTGACGGATTTAGCCTTTACCGCATCCATTGGGACGGATACGAACACCATCCCGCCGACGGCTATGACGGGCCACAGGGCGGCGGCTATCCCGCTCCCAAAGGCGCGAGGGATATATACAGCTACGACATAAAAGGCGTTGCCCAAAATATCCGCCTCAACCTGACCGACAACCGCAGCACCGGACAACGGCTTGCCGACCGTTTCCACAATGCCGGTAGTATGCTGACGCAAGGAGTAGGCGACGGATTCAAACGCGCCACCCGATACAGCCCCGAGCTGGACAGATCGGGCAATGCCGCCGAAGCCTTCAACGGCACTGCAGATATCGTTAAAAACATCATCGGCGCGGCAGGAGAAATTGTCGGCGCAGGCGATGCCGTGCAGGGCATAAGCGAAGGCTCAAACATTGCTGTCATGCACGGCTTGGGTCTGCTTTCCACCGAAAACAAGATGGCGCGCATCAACGATTTGGCAGATATGGCGCAACTCAAAGACTATGCCGCAGCAGCCATCCGCGATTGGGCAGTCCAAAACCCCAATGCCGCACAAGGCATAGAAGCCGTCAGCAATATCTTTATGGCAGCCATCCCCATCAAAGGGATTGGAGCTGTTCGGGGAAAATACGGCTTGGGCGGCATCACGGCACATCCTATCAAGCGGTCGCAGATGGGCGCGATCGCATTGCCGAAAGGGAAATCCGCCGTCAGCGACAATTTTGCCGATGCGGCATACGCCAAATACCCGTCCCCTTACCATTCCCGAAATATCCGTTCAAACTTGGAGCAGCGTTACGGCAAAGAAAACATCACCTCCTCAACCGTGCCGCCGTCAAACGGCAAAAATGTCAAACTGGCAGACCAACGCCACCCGAAGACAGGCGTACCGTTTGACGGTAAAGGGTTTCCGAATTTTGAGAAGCACGTGAAATATGATACGAAGCTCGATATTCAAGAATTATCGGGGGGCGGTATACCTAAGGCTAAGCCTGTGTTTGATGCGAAACCGAGATGGGAGGTTGATAGGAAGCTTAATAAATTGACAACTCGTGAGCAGGTGGAGAAAAATGTTCAGGAAATAAGGAACGGTAATATAAACAGTAACTTTAGCCAACATGCTCAACTAGAGAGGGAAATTAATAAACTAAAATCTGCCGATGAAATTAATTTTGCAGATGGAATGGGAAAATTTACCGATAGCATGAATGACAAGGCTTTTAGTAGGCTTGTGAAATCAGTTAAAGAGAATGGCTTCACAAATCCAGTTGTGGAGTACGTTGAAATAAATGGAAAAGCATATATCGTAAGAGGAAATAATAGGGTTTTTGCTGCAGAATACCTTGGCAGGATACATGAATTAAAATTTAAAAAAGTTGACTTTCCTGTTCCTAATACTAGTTGGAAAAATCCTACTGATGTCTTGAATGAATCAGGTAATGTTAAGAGACCTCGTTATAGGAGTAAATAAAAATGGCAATTTGGAATTATCGGTACTACCTTATCCCATCAGCTGCTATCAGAAATAAATTTAATGCAAATAAAGATATCATACTTGATGAGTATCGATCTAATGGTTTTCAGAATTTTAATGAGAATAAAAGTTTTGAAAATTACTTTATCGATAATGATGTTATATTATTATCAATAATAAATGAAGCAAAAAAACAGCTTAAATTGAAAGAATCTTGGGATAAAGACGCAATCATGTTTTGTGATAATTTTGGTAATAGTCTTACCGTTTGGCCAGATGATATAGAGTGCGAACTTGATTTAAGATTTGATTATACTAAATTTATTCAGAAAACCATTGATTGGGCAATAAAATATAATTGTCTACTTGTAATAGAAAAAACAGGAAATGTAGTTTCCCCTAATATAAATAATCTGATGTATGAAATAAAAGCATATTTGGAAAGCAAGCCGTGGCCCATATGAAACCTAAACTCAACAAGTAGGATGTGTGCGGAACGCACGTATGCGGTTCTCAAGGTTTGAGCTAAGAGGCCGTCTGAAAACAGAAAAACTGTTTCAGACGACCTTTCTTTTAACCAGTTGCCACAGCAACCGGACAAAAGCAGCCTACCTCCACATCCATATAGGCAATACAGGGGAGATATTTTGTAAATTCTACGAATATTTTACCTGCTAAACAGGGTAGGATATGGTATGAAGCGAACATTGGCTTAATAAACACTATGTCAAGATCGAATCAGGCTGGTACTAGATTGTTGTATTCCAATTATGGATTGCTATATATAACAACTGATCATTATATCTCTGCAACACGGTTTGTAGCTTGGAAATAGGAGTATAACTTATGCAATTAGAGATTATCGGTAGTAAAATTTATACGGAACAAGATTTTCATAATCAAATTTCAAAAATATTTTCTATACAAGATTATTATGGGAACAATCTTGATGCTTTATGGGATTTATTAAGCACAAATGTAGAACGACCGATTACTTTGGTATGGAAAGATGCTATGTTCTCAAAAAATCAATTAGAAAATATATTTATTGAAATCGTAAATGTTCTAGAAAGAGTTAAGAAACAAGATGAGGATTATGGATTCGAAGAAAAATTTAATTATATTTTAGAGTAAGTAAACCCTAATTACATTACGTACACAGGCTTAAAACTCCCCAGAGCCAATTAAGCAAGCCGTAACCCATATAAAACTTAAACTCAACAAGTAGCATGTGTGCGGAACGTACGCATGCGGTTCTTAAAGTTTGAGCTAAGAGGCCGTCTAAAAACAGAAAAACCGTTTCAGACGGTCTTTGTTTAACGCCACCGATCCAGCGGGTTACAAAGCGCAGTCAATGCCGCTGCGCCTTATGCCTCCGAAGCAATAGGCAGAACATTTGGACACGGTGAAAACAAAAACGAAACCGCCCAAGCCGTCGGACATTTCCTTTTAGGAGCAGCTATTGCCCGCGTCAACGGTGGTAATTTTGCTGCCGGCGGCTCGGCAGCAGTTGCAGCTGAAAAGGCGGCGGAACATCTTGCCCAACAGTATAACGACGGTAAAACCGCAATCGATCCGCAAACAGGCGAGTTCAATGCCAACCTGCTGCCGGAACATATCAAAGAGGAAATCAAATCAAAGAGCGGGGTGATTGCATCGCTGACGGGCGCGGCCGTGGGCGGCACGCCGGTAGATGCGCAAACCGGAGGTGCGGTCGGACAGAATGCGGTGGAAAACAACCTCTATCTGACATCGGAAGCCTTAAAGAAGGACAAGCAGACAGCTCGTAAAATTTATTCCGTCATAAAAGAGCAAGTCAAGCATGAATGCAGTTCCACAGGAAGAATTACCGAATGTCGTCAAAATATAGGACGCATTATCGAATTTACCCAAGACAAACGCTTTGACAGTAGGTTTAAGGACTTAAAAAAAGAATCCTTATATTACCTAAATAAACATCCTGATTTAGTAGCCTCTTATTTGAAGGCTGAATACGAAAAGCTGGATAGGGAAGACAAAAGTATCCTGCACCGCTACATCTCACCCGGGGCTGAAATCGTTTCGGGCAGTTTGGGGGTTGTTCTTTCAGGAGTAGCCGGAGGCGGATCTTGTGCCGAGACTTTCGGCTTAGGCTGTGCCGCCGCTTTGGTTGGTGTAACGTCTTCCTACGATCATGTCATTACTGGGACGAAAAACTTCGGAAAAAAAGCCAGCGAGCAACGACCGACGATTGCGGTTCAGGCCTTGAAGCAGTTGGGGCTGTCGGAGCAGGCTGCGGAATATGTTCAGTTCTCTATAGATTTGTTCAGTGTGGGTAAATCGGGGGGCGGTATACCTAAGGCTAAGCCTGTGTTTGATGCGAAACCGAGATGGGAGGTTGATAGGAAGCTTAATAAATTGACAACTCGTGAGCAGGTGGAGAAAAATGTTCAGGAAACGAGAAGAAGGAGTCAGAGTAGTCAGTTTAAAGCCCATGCGCAACGAGAATGGGAAAATAAAACAGGGTTAGATTTTAATCATTTTATAGGTGGTGATATCAATAAGAAAGGCACAGTAACAGGAGGGCATAGTCTAACCCGTGGTGATGTACGGGTGATACAACAAACCTCGGCACCTGATAAACATGGGGTTTATCAAGCGACAGTGGAAATTAAAAAGCCTGATGGAAGTTGGGAGGTGAAAACGAAAAAAGGTGGGAAAGTGATGACCAAGCACACCATGTTCCCAAAAGATTGGGATGAGGCTAGAATTAGGGCTGAAGTTACTTCGGCTTGGGAAAGTAGAATAATGCTTAAGGATAATAAATGGCAGGGTACAAGTAAATCGGGTATTAAAATAGAAGGATTTACCGAACCTAATAGAACAGCATATCCCATTTATGAATAGTAATATTTATGAAAAATTAGGAGATTAATGATGAAAAGAATTAAGTGCTTTTGTGATAAATTTCCATCAGGAGATACATTTAGAATGTGTATCATTCTGGATGACTATGATAATAGGGTTGATTATTATGTAGGAATATATGATTACATTACGTCTACCTTAATGAGCGATATTTACTATCGATCCACGATTGATGAGCATTTCAAGATTATAGAATTAATAGAAAATAATCCAAATGAAATTTATGATGATGGCGGTGGTCAACAATTTTGCCTAGAATTTCATCATGATAAGGTCATTTTTTACCACAATGAATTTGATGAAGAAGATGGTTATCCAGTATTAAGCTGTTCGCTGCATACTTTTAAAACTGCTTTAATTGCTTGGAATGCTTTTTTGCAATTGCCTAAAAGTATTCATTCGGTGGTGGAGACTGTGATTGAGGAATAAGCATAATTAGCTTAATGAATAGAATCAGCGATATAGATTGGACTGCAAATCCACGCTTATACGCTGTGCCATGATTAAGATGTTAGAACTTGTATTGAATACAAGTTCTCATAAACGAATGGCAGTAAGCATTTGATTTAGATAAAATCCTTGAATTAGAATAATCAGGTCTAAGAGCTCGACAGGACAAATGAGGCTGGCAACCAAGGATTTGGCGGAAGCCATTAGGAAAGGACAGGTTCGCAAATCAAGCTTTAACACAGAACAATTAAGGGCAATTGAAAAAGGAGAATCTAAAATACCGGATTACACTTGGCATCATCATCAAGATACAGGAAGGATGCAATTGATTCGTGAAGGCTTGCATCATGATACCGGCCATATTGGTTGGGAAGCAATGAACAAAGGAAGGTAACTATGTGGAAAATCATAAAAGAGGATAGTGATGATTTAGAATTTGCAATTAAATGCTTATTCTCTCAGTCTATTGATTTAAATGAATTCAAGTTATGGATTGAACAAGTAATACGCGATATGCCCATCGAGGACATCCCTTTTTATATTTTTGATTTGGCGGATTTTGATGGGGGAATTGCCGATATTGACAATATTGTAGGTTTTGTTTCAAGTTGCAGACTATCAAAATCGAAAAAAAATGCCTTGACCGGCATTGCCTTCTTAAGGGGGATAGATGTCTATGATCCGCCTATTTCAAAAGAAAAAGCATTAAAAGCCTTAGAGAAACATCCTGAAATTTATCAGAAATTTCAGCATTTCTTTCCGTTTGTAGAACTGCCCCCGCTTTAAACAGTCAAAATGCCGTCTGAAAGCCATTTCCGCCGCTCAGACGGCATTTTCGCCCCTTTTGTTTACAAACCCTTAAAATCCCTTTACACTCAAAATCCGTTCAACATCAAACAAACCCCGCTATGAAAACCCTGCTCCTCCTCATCCCCCTCGTCCTCACAGCCTGCGGCACACTGACCGGCATACCCGCCCACGGCGGCGGCAAACGCTTTGCCGTCGAACAAGAACTCGTCGCCGCATCGTCCCGCGCCGCCGTCAAAGAAATGGATTTGTCCGCCCTAAAAGGACGCAAAGCCGCCCTTTACGTCTCCGTTATGGGCGACCAAGGTTCGGGCAACATAAGCGGCGGACGCTACTCTATCGACGCACTGATACGCGGCGGCTACCACAACAACCCCGAAAGTGCCACCCAATACAGCTACCCCGCCTACGACACTACCGCCACCACCAAATCCGACGCGCTCTCCAGCGTAACCACTTCCACATCGCTTTTGAACGCCCCCGCCGCCGCCCTGACGAAAAACAGCGGACGCAAAGGCGAACGCTCCGCCGGACTGTCCGTCAACGGCACGGGCGACTACCGCAACGAAACCCTGCTCGCCAACCCCCGCGACGTTTCCTTCCTGACCAACCTCATCCAAACCGTCTTCTACCTGCGCGGCATCGAAGTCGTACCGCCCGAATACGCCGACACCGACGTATTCGTAACCGTCGACGTATTCGGCACCGTCCGCAGCCGTACCGAACTGCACCTCTACAACGCCGAAACCCTTAAAGCCCAAACCAAGCTCGAATATTTCGCCGTTGACCGCGACAGCCGGAAACTGCTGATTACCCCTAAAACCGCCGCCTACGAATCCCAATACCAAGAACAATACGCCCTTTGGACCGGCCCTTACAAAGTCAGCAAAACCGTCAAAGCCTCAGACCGCCTGATGGTCGATTTCTCCGACATTACCCCCTACGGCGACACAACCGCCCAAAACCGTCCCGACTTCAAACAAAACAACGGTAAAAAACCCGATGTCGGCAACGAAGTCATCCGCCGCCGCAAAGGAGGATAAACCGTGAAACCGCTGCGCAGACTGACAAACCTCCTTGCCGCCTGCGCCGTAGCGGCGGCCGCACTCATACAGCCCGCCCTCGCGGCGGACTTGGCGCAAGACCCGTTCATTACCGATAACGCCCAACGGCAGCACTACGAACCCGGCGGCAAATACCACCTCTTCGGCGACCCGCGCGGCAGCGTTTCCGACCGCACCGGCAAAATCAACGTCATCCAAGACTATACCCACCAGATGGGCAACCTGCTCATCCAACAGGCAAACATCAACGGCACAATCGGCTACCACACCCGCTTTTCCGGACACGGACACGAAGAACACGCCCCCTTCGACAACCACGCCGCCGACAGCGCGAGCGAAGAAAAAGGCAACGTTGACGAAGGCTTTACCGTATACCGGCTCAACTGGGAAGGACACGAACATCATCCCGCCGATGCCTACGACGGCCCGAAGGGCGGCAATTACCCCAAACCTACGGGCGCACGAGACGAATACACCTATCACGTCAACGGCACAGCCCGCAGTATCAAACTCAATCCGACCGACACCCGCAGCATCCGGCAACGCATATCCGACAATTACAGCAACCTCGGCAGCAATTTCTCCGACCGCGCCGATGAAGCCAACAGAAAAATGTTCGAGCACAATGCCAAGCTCGACCGCTGGGGCAACAGCATGGAGTTTATCAACGGCGTCGCCGCCGGCGCGCTCAACCCCTTTATCAGCGCGGGCGAAGCCGTTGACCAGTGGATGCAGGAAAACCCCAATGCCGCCGAAACCGTCGAAGCCCTGGTCAACGTCCTGCCGTTTGCCAAAGTCAAAAACCTGACAAAGGCGGCAAAACCGGGGAAGGCTGCGGTTAGTGGGGATTTCTCAGACTCCTACAAGCATAACACTGCTTCAAGATTATCTCAGTCTGTAGATGGAGAAATGTTTCAAACCCGCAATGTTGATTTTAAAGCAAAATCTATTGGGACTAAAATTCATGATGGAGCTCAAGGGAAACATATTTCAGGACATAGAAACTACATTGAAGGTAAGAGTACTTTAAATCAAAACATTAATCCTCAAGAATTGTTGAACGGAATACATTCAGGTGCTTATCCAGTTATTTCTAAAGGAGCAAGAGGAAATCCTGTTGTTGATTTTGGGTATCCTATAGGCAGCGATGGGAAATCAGGATTAAGTACCAATTTTGGTACGATTCATTCAGGTAAAAATGGAGTTCACATTGTTCCGGCTAACCCTAAAACCATTAAAAAGGTGCAATAGTTATGAATATATTACCAAGCTGGCTGCGAGTCGGTATGAATATAGCAATGCTGGGCATGATACACTCAGATATCAGGTTAATTACCGTAGATTACGAGGAAGGAAGAAGGTTTTTAAAAATCAAAAATTATTTATCAAGAGAAGCCATCACAGAAGACCATGAAGATATGGAATATTTGATTACAGAGTTATGGTCTATGTGTGGAGAATATTTTGATGAAGCTGACTTTGAATGTATTTATTCTAATCATTCTTCTATGGAGTTAAACCAAATAAATGGTGCAGTATTCAGGAGAAAGGAATTAATTTCGCAAGCGTAGGTTAAAAAAACCAACAATCACAATGTCTTCTGAAACCGTGTTTAATTTTCAGACGGCATTTCCTTCATTTGAAATAGGATATTGAGAACTGAGTTCTTCAAAAATCCTACACCTGCTCCTTCCACGGCAGCACCTTGGTCAAAACGGCAGACGGCTACAAAGCCATTGCCCGTATCCGAACCGGCGACCGCGTCTTCGCCAAGGACGAGGCAAGCGGAAAAACGGGATACAAACCCGTTACCGCCCGATACGGCAATCCGTATCAAGAAACCGTTTACATTGAAATTTCAGACGGCATCGGCAACAACCAAACCCTGATTTCCAATAAAATCCACCCGTTTTACAGTCAAGGAAAATGGATACAGGCAGGTCGTCTGAAAAAAGGCGACACCCTGCTTTCCGAAAGCGGCGCAAAACAGACGGTTCAAAACATTACCTTCAAACAGCAGCCGCTCAAAGCCTACAATCTGACCGTCGCCGATTGGCATACCTACTTCGTCAAGGGCAGTCAGGCGGAAACGGAAGGGGTTTGGGTTCATAATGATTGTCCGTATGATAAAGGCAACCAACGATATAAAGACGCTTCTTATCATGGCAAAAATGATAATTCTGTGAAAAGTAGAGCACCAACAAACGGACAAGCAGCTCTTGATAATTCCGTTCAAGTTAAATCAACTTCTCCTCGAAGAGTTGGGGTTGATAAAGCCAATAATGAAATCGTTGTATTAAACAAAACTCAAACTTTTAATAACGGTTCTGCGGAATATCACGGGCATGTCAGAAGTTGGCAAGATTTGCATACCGATCAGAAAAATGCTTTAAAAAAAGCAGGATTGGATTAGTTAATTCAAAAGGAAAAATTAAAAAATGACTGATAAAAGTAAAACAGAAAAGTTGATTTCTTCTGATGATAAACAAAGTGTTATAGATGGCATTCTTGATATGGTATTTAATTCCAAAGCATATGAAGTACCGTGGATTTCTGAGAAATTGATGGAATTATCGAAAAATAAAGACTTGGATATTGCCGGATTATCGCTAACCTGTTTCGGACATCTCGCCAGGCTACATTCAAATATCGGTGATTACGATAAAGTTATTCCTTTACTACATTCAAAGCAAGATGATCCAGAGCTTCAAGGTAGGGCTGAAGATGCGTTAGAAGATATTTCTTTATTTTTATCTGAAAATCATTAGGAACCGTAGGTCGGGTTGAAAACCCAACAATCAAAATGCCGTCTGAAACCGTGTTTAATTTTCAGACGGCATTTCTTTCATTTGAAATAGGATATTGAGAACTGAGTTCTTCAAAAATCCTACACTTGCTCCTTCCACGGCAGCACCTTGGTCAAAACGGCAGACGGCTGAAAAGCAAACACCGTCCGTCGTGTTGCCGTTTGCGGATGAGTACGGGTCAACCCCAATGCCGCCGAAACCGTCGAAGCCGCCTTCAACATTGCCGCCGCCAAAGCCGCAAAGTTGGCAAAAACGGTAAAACCGGGGAGATAAAAGCCGATGGCAGGAAAGTAAATGTGAGGATAGACAGTACGGAGGCAGACCTGCTTTATCCGGCAGGGCAATAAGAAAACAAAAATTAGATATGGAAAACGATTGTGAAGATTAAACCATTACAATTTTCTAACAATAATCACAGATTTTATGTGGACAAAATTTGTGTTACCGAACAAGATGTGAACATTTTGGCATCCGACCGAAATTATGAATTAAATATTGAAATATTTATTGACAATATAATTCATTTTCAAATAACGGATGAATCTTATAAAGTAAAATTTTCAGAATATTTATTTGAAAATAAAGAAAAAAATGATTGGGATAGAAATCCTGCTATAAATTATTTTTTCGAGATAATAGATGATAGTTATATGGACTGGTTGAAAGAAGAAAGTTTTGATTTTTTTGAAAAGAAATATTATAAGGCTTATATTTTCTTTTTTAGCGATTCTGTAATAGAAGTTATCAGCTCGACAGAACCTGTATTTTATTCAAAATAACAAATTATCAAACAAAGCTCTGATTAAAAACCCAACAATCAAAATACCGTCTGAAACGATATTCGGCTTTCAGACGGTATTTTTGACACAAAGCAGGTAACCAAAGGAGTGTTTGACGGAAAAGGAGAAGCTAAAATACCGGATGTATCGGTTGGGAAGCAATGGATAAAGGTAAATAATTATGTGGAAAATTAGTAAAGAAAATTGTGAAGATTTAGGATTTGCAATAGTCTGTATGTTCTATGATGCTATTAATCTTTCTGAATTTAAATTATGGTTGGATATAGTTGTCAGAGATATTCCTATTGATACAATTCCATTGTATATTTTTGATTTGATTGATTTTGATAAGAGTATAGGGGAAATTTATGATGTAATTGGAGTCGTTAATTATGGTTACATTTCAAATGATCAAAAAAATGCATTAACGGGCATTGCCTTCTTAAGGGGGATAGATGTCTATGATCCGCCTATTTCAAAAGAAAAAGCATTAAAAGCCTTAGAGAAATATCCTGAAATTTATCAGAGGTTTCAGCATTTCTTTCCTTTTGTAGAGCTTCCGCTTTTTTAAAAGACAATATGCCGTCTGAAAAGTTTTCAGACGGCATTTTTTATTTCTTCCAGTAGGCGGGGGTGAAGAGGATGAAGACGGTGAAGATTTCCAGCCTGCCCAAGAGCATGGCGGTAACGCAGATCCATTTCTGCATCACGTCCAAACCGGCGTAATTGCCGGCGGGCCCGACTTCGCCCAGGCCGGGGCCGGCGTTGGTGATGCAGGCGATGACGGCGGTGAAGGCGGTGGTAAATTCCATACCGCTCGCCATCAGCAGGAAGCTGAAGAGGACGACGGTCATAAAGTAGATGAAGATGAAGGACATAACGGTCAGCGCGAGGCGGTCGGGTATGGCCTTGCCGCTGATTTTGACGGTGCGGACGGCTTTGGGGTGCAGCAGCACCATCATTTCGCGCAGGCTGAATTTGAACAGGACGAGGGCGCGTATGGTTTTGATGCCGCCGCCGGTCGAGCCGGAGTTGGCGAGGATGTTGGCGAGGAAAAACATCCACAGGGAAATCAGGAGCGGCCATTGTGCGAAGTCGGTGTTGGCCAGCCCGTTTGCCAGTCCGATGGAGACGAAGTTGAAGGCGGTGTAGCGCAGGGATTCGGTAAAACCGGCGTAATAGCCGGTGTGCCACAGGTACAGGGCGGCGGCAAGGATGCTGCCGGAGAGCAGCAGCAGCATCGTCCGGCATTCTTCGTCTTTCCAATAGGTTTTGAGGCTGCGGCTGTTGAGGGCGGCGAAATGGTTGGCAAAATTGATGCCGCCGACAATGGTGAAAACGATGATGACCGCTTCGATGAGGGGGGAGTTGTAATAAGCTATGCTGGCATCGTGGGTGGAAAACCCGCCCAGCGAGAGGGTAGCCATCGCGTGACAGACGGCATCGAACCAGCCCATCCCGGCAAAATGCAGGCAGGCTGCCGCGAGGATGGTGATCAGGGTGTAGCCGAACCAAAGTTTTTTCGCCACTTGGGAAATGCGCGGCGACATTTTGCTTTCTTTGTCAATGCCGGGGATTTCGGCTTTGAATAACTGCGTGCCGCCTACGCCGAGCATAGGCAGGATGGCGACGGCAAGGACGATGATGCCCATCCCGCCCAGCCAGTTGAGCATATGCCGCCAAAAGTTGACGGAGGGGGCGAGCCCGTCGACGTGGGGGATGACGGTCGCGCCGGTGGTGGTCAGTCCCGACATCGATTCAAAAAATGCGTCGGTAAAGCCCATATTCGGGAAATACAGGTACATCGGCATCGCAGCCATAGCGGCAAACGCCAGCCACAACATCAGGACGAGGGTAAAGCCGTCGCGCGGGCGCAGTTCGCGCCTGAACCGGAGGGTGGCGAGCCGGACGATGCACGAGCCGGAAAGGGTAACGGTCGCGGTGGTGGCGAAGGCGGTGTACGCGCCGTCCGAAAAGGCGTAGGAGAGGGCGGCGGGTATCAGCAGGATAAAGGAAAACAGCATACCCAGTCGGGAGAGGACGTGGGCGATGGGCAGGATTTTGTGCATAGTGGGGCGGTCCGTTATTTTGCGAAGCTTTTCCAGTCTATGCCGCCGGCGGCTTGGACTTGGGTAATTTCTTCCGTTTCGAGGTTGACGGCGGTCAGCTGTCCGCCCCACAGCGCGCCGGTGTCCAGCGAGATGACGTTGTCGGCATTCGTGTAGCCCAGCGAGGACCAGTGTCCGAAGATGATGGTGCGGTCGAGGTTTTGCCGGTCGGGGGCTTTGAACCACGGGCGCAGGTAAGGCGGCATTTTTTTCACTGTGGATTTGTAGTCGAAATCCAGTTCGTTTTTAAAGGTCAGGGCGCGCATCCGCGTGAAGGCGTTGACGATGAAGCGCAGGCGGGCATAGCCTTTCAAACCTTCGTCCCACGCGGCCGGTTTGTTGCCGTACATTTTGGAGAAGAATTTGACGTATTTTTTGCCGCGCAGTTCGGCTTCGGCTTCTCTAGCGAGCGATTCGGCTTTGGTTATGCGCCATTGCGGCAGGATGCCGGCGTGTACCATCACGCGGCTGCCCTCGCGTATCAACAGCGGTTGCGCACGCAGCCAGTCGAGCATTTTTTTTCCGTCGGGGTGTTTGAGTATGGGTTCGATTGTGTCGCTGCGTTTGGGCGCACCTTCGCCGCAGCCGACAGCGAGCAGGTGCAGGTCGTGGTTGCCGAGGACGATTTGCACGCTGTTTTCGTGCCGGATGCAGAATTGCAGCGTTTCGAGGGATTTCGGGCCGCGGTTGACGATGTCGCCCGTCAGCCAGAGGGTGTCCGTGCCGTGGTTGAAACCGATTTTGCCGAGCAGCGCGGTCAGTTCGTCGAAACAGCCTTGTATGTCGCCGATTGCGTAATGTGCCATTGCAGATGTTGTGAAGTGGGAAAGTGTTGCGGTTCGGACGGCATGGTTTTGAAATATCATGCAGTCCGAACGTGGAATTATGCGTTCAAAACGAGGACGGCTTCGGCTTCGACCTGCACGCCTTTGGGCAGCGAGGCAACGCCGACGGCGGCGCGGGCGGGGAAGGGCTCGGCGATAAATTCCGCCATGACTTCGTTGAAGACGGCAAAATTGCCCAAGTCGGTCAGGTAGGCGTTGAGTTTGACGATGTCGGCCAGCGTGCCGCCTGCCGCTTCGGCGACGGCTTGCAGGTTTTGGAACACTTGGCGCGCTTCGGCGCGGAAATCGCCGTTGCCGACGACGGTCATCGTGGCGGGATCGAGGGGGATTTGACCGCTCATGTAAACGGTGTCGCCTGCTCGGACGGCTTGGCTGTACGCGCCGATGGCGGCGGGGGCTTTGTCGGTGTGGATGATGGTTTTGGACATTTCGGATTCCTCAAAAAATAGGGCGGCAGAAGCCGCAGCATTCGGGATTATCGTACAAAACCGCCGGCTTGTGTAGTTGCGGTGGCAGAAAACAAAACCGCCGAAGGCTCGGCGGTTTGCAGAATAAGGCGCATATCAGAATTTGACGCGCACACCGGCGGACAGTTCGCCGGAACGGACGTTTTTGACAGTGTTGACTTTGCCGATGTAGTTGTAGCGGTAGCCGGCATCCAAATCGACATTCGGGGTAACGGCATAGCTTACGCCCGTCAATACGCCGAGGCCGATGGAGGTTTGGCTGAAGCTGTCGCTGCCGCCCAAGTCGACGGAGGCGCGGTTGAGGCTCAAGCGCGCGCCGAGATACGGTTTGACGGGCGATTGGGTGTCGAAGTCGTAAATGGCGGACGCGCCGATGCTGTAAAGTTTGAAATCGGTGGATGGGGCTTTATAGTTTTTGTAGCGCGTGTAATCGACGGCGAAGCGGAGGTCGTTGATGCGGTAGCCTGCGGAGATGCGCGGGCTGAAGCCTTTGGCAGAACCTAAAGAGCTTGAGGCTTTTGCGTGTGCGGCATCGGCTTGGACGTAAAAGCCGGATGCGCCTTCCGCCAGTGCGGCGGCCGGGAGAGCGAGGGCAATCAGTGTGGCAAGTGCTTTTTTCATATTTTGGTTCCTTTATGGTCAGTTAGAAAAATTGTTAAGAATCCGTTAAAGAATCCTGCTGTATTATACTTAAATTTTCTTTTTGCATCGTAATATTTTCAATACTTCAAGATACGTAGCGGTATCCGGCTGCTTTGCCGACGGCAAAGCCGTTAACCCGCGCGTTGCCTTTAAATGGTGGCGGCGGCATCACGCGGCGGATGGGTGAAACTTGCAAACGGTTTGGAAAAAACAGCGGTATCTGTCGGATTGTTGCAGGTGCAGGCATACGGTTTTGTGTGCGTCTGTGCCTTAAGCGTCGGACATTTCCGGCGGCGGCTGTGCCGTCTGAAACGCCCGGCGGGGGATGCGGCTGCGTTTTCCATCGATAAGCATATTTTCCGGACGCGTTCGGGGCGGGTTTTCCCGGGCGGCCGCCGATTTGTTTGCGCTTATATAGTGGATTAACAAAAATCAGGACAAGGCGACGAAGCCGCAGACAGTACAAATAGTACGGAACCGATTCACTTGGTGCTTCAGCACCTTAGAGAATCGTTCTCTTTGAGCTAAGGCGAGGCAACGCCGTACTGGTTTTTGTTAATCCACTATAAAAAACACTGCAGCAAATCGTTTAAAAACAAGCGTCCTTTTTCGGTCGGGCGGAATACGGCAGGGTCGGTTTCCAGCAGGCCTTTTTGCCTTGCCGTTTCGATTTGCGCCATGATTTTGGCACTCGGTACGCCCGTGCGCTCCTGCAACATCGCGGCGGGTACGCCGTCGGTCAGGCGCAGGGCGTTCATCATGAATTCGAACGGCAAATCTTCGGCAGCGACGGTTTTGCGTTCGACGGCTTCACTCGGTTGGCTTTGCATTAAGGCGAGGTAGTCGTTGGGGTGGCGGCGGCGGACGGTGCGCTCGATGCGGTCGGGATAGGAAATTTTGCCGTGCGCGCCCGCGCCTATGCCTAAATAATCGCCGAACTGCCAGTAGTTCAAATTGTGGCGGCACTGCATGGCTGGTTTCGCAAAAGCCGATGTTTCGTAGTGGACAAAACCCGCGCCTTCCAGCGCGCCGTGTACCGCGTCTTCGATGTCGAGGGCGGCTTCGTCTTGCGGCAAACCTTTCGGCGGCGTATGACCGAACGGCGTGTTCGGTTCCATCGTCAGGTGATACGCGCTGATGTGGGTTGCGCCCGTAGCGATAGCGGTTTGTACGTCGTCCAATGCCGTCTGAACGGTTTGGTTCGGCAGGGCATACATCAAGTCGATATTGACTTTATCAAATAATTTCAAGGCGGTATCGATAGCGGTTAAGGCTTCCTTACCGTTGTGGACGCGCCCCAGCCTTGAGAGCATATCGTCGTTGAAACTCTGTACGCCGATAGAAAGCCGCGTAATACCCGCGTCTTTAAATCCTTGAAACTTCTCGATTTCAAATGTCCCCGGATTGGCTTCCAAGGTAATTTCCGCTTCCGGCTGCAAGCGCAACAGCGAACGCACGCCGCTTAACAAACGGTCAATCGATTCCGCCTGAAACAGGCTGGGCGTACCGCCGCCGAAAAAGATCGTTTCCACCGGCCTGCCCCAAATATTGGGCAATTCAAGCTGCAAATCGGTCAGCAGCGCGTCGATATAGGCGGCTTCGGGCAATCCGTTTTTCAGGCTGTGGGAATTGAAGTCGCAATACGGGCATTTTTTGATGCACCACGGGATGTGGATGTAAAGCGACAGGGGCGGCAGGGCGGTGAGTCGGGTGCGGTTTGGAAAGGAAATGGTGTGCATGGTGTGGTTCGGAAAAGTGGGCAATGCCGTCTGAAGGCGGTTCAGACGGCATGGGTTCAGCCGAGCAGGGTAAGCAGTTCGGCTTCGCTGAGGACGGAAACGCCCAAGGCATTGGCTTTTTCCAGCTTGCTGCCCGCGGCTTCTCCGGCGACGACGTAATCGGTTTTTTTGGACACGCTGCCGGAAACTTTGCCGCCTGCGGCTTCGATTAGGGATTGGGCTTGGTCGCGTTTGAGGGTGGGCAGGGTGCCGGTTAACACGAAGGTTTTGCCCGCCACGGCTTTATTGATGCCGTCTGAACCTTGCGCCGCCTCGTCTTCAGACGGCATTTGCGCGAAGAAGGTTTTCAGGTTTTCGAGCAGGGCGGCGTTTTGTGGTTCGCTGCGCCACGCCTGCCAGTCGGTGGGGAGGGCTTTGTCGGTTTGCAGCCCTTCTATGTTTTTGCCGGCGAGTTCCCATAAGGCTTGGGCTTTGTTTTCGCTGATTTTGAAACCGGGCAGGCGGGCGATCCAGCGTTGCGGTTCGGCGTGGCGGGCGGGCGGGATGGTAACGGCTTGGGTTTGCGGGGCAACGCCTGCGGCGAGCAGTTCGTCTATCATCGCCTGCTGTTCGGCTTGGGCGAAGAAGTGGGCAATGGAACGCGCCACTACCGTACCGATGTCGGGCAGGCAGGCGAGGACGGGTTCGGGGGCGCGGCGGACGCGTTCCAATGTGCCGAATGCCTGTGCCAGCGTTTTGGCGGTGCGTTCGCCGACGTGGCGGATGCCGAGCGCGAACAGGAAGCGGGCGAGTTCGGGCGTTTTGCTGGCTTCTATGCCTGCGAGGATGTTTTCCGCCCACTTGACTGGTTGTTTTTTATGTTTGCCCGACGCGCCGACCGAACTGCCTTCAGACGGCATTTGATCCGATTCGGCAACGGTTTTGTCCGCTGTTTCCTTCATTTTTTGCAAGGTCGGGATGTCGAGGCGGTAGAGATCGGCGAAGTGGCGGACGAGGTCTTGCGCGACAAGCTGTTCGATTTGTTTTTCACCCAAGCCGTCGATGTCCATCGCTTTGCGCGAGGCGAAGTGGATTAAGCCTTGCGCGCGTTGTGCCTGACAAAGCATACCGCCGCTGCATCGGGCGACGGCTTCGCCTTCTTCGCGTTCGATTTCGCTGCGGCAGATGGGGCAGTGGGTCGGCAGGCGGTAGGGCTTGTGGAGCGGAACGGATTGGGTTTGATTGGCGGACGGTGTTTCGGCAAACAAATCGTCCTGCCGATGCCCGATGCCGTCTGAAACGGCAACGGCGGTTTCCCGCATCGGGCGGCGTTCAAAAATCACGCGCACAACTTCGGGAATCACGTCTCCGGCACGGCGTACGACGACGGTATCGCCGACGCGAACGTCTTTGCGCGATACTTCGTCCTGATTGTGCAGGGTGGCGTTGGTAACAGTTACGCCACCGACGAATACGGGCTGTAATCGGGCAACCGGCGTTACCGCACCCGTCCTGCCGATTTGCACGTCAATCGCTTCGACAATGGTCAGGGCTTCTTCGGCAGGGAATTTGTGGGCAACCGCCCAACGCGGCGCGCGGGAGATGAAGCCGAGTTCGTGCTGTTGCGCCAAGCTGTTGACTTTGACGACCATGCCGTCGATTTCGTAGGGCAGTTCGGGGCGTTTTTGCTGCATGTGTTCGTAAAACGCCAATACTTCGTCGATATTTTTGAAACAGCCGAAATTGCCATTGGGCAGACTGAAGCCGAGTGCTTGGAAATAGGCGAGTTCCTGGATGTGTTCTTCCGCGACGAAACCATCTTGCTGGCGGGCGACGGAGTAGGGGAAAAAGTGCAGTTTGCGTTGCGCGGTGATGCGCGAATCGAGTTGGCGTAGGCTGCCGGCGGCGGCGTTGCGCGGATTGGCAAAGGGTTTTTGCCCGTTTTCGGCTTGTCTTTTATTGAGGGCGACAAAATCGGCTTTGAGCATCAGCACTTCGCCGCGTACCTCGATGAGTTCGGGCGTATTTTCGCCGTGCAGCCGCAAGGGGATGTTGGATACGGTTTTGATGTTTTGGGTAACGTCTTCGCCCGTCGTGCCGTCGCCGCGCGTTGCCGCCTGCACCAATACGCCGTCGCGGTAGAGCAGGCTGATGGCGAGGCCGTCGAATTTGGGTTCGATAACGTATTCGGGATTGCCGCCGTCCAAGCCGTCGCGCACGCGTTGGTCGAAGGCGTACATTTCGGCATGGTCGAACACGCCGTTTTCATCTTGCGGGGAAAAAGCGTTGGTCAGCGACAGCATCGGCACTTCGTGGCGTACTTCGGCAAATCCCGCCAAAGGCTCGCCGCCGACGCGCTGGGTCGGGCTGTCGGGCAGTTTGAGCTCGGGATGGTTTAACTCCAACGCTTCGAGTTCGCGGAACAATTTGTCGTATTCGGCATCGGGTACGCTGGGCGCGTCGAGGGTGTAGTATTCGTAGGCGTAGCGGTTGAGGAGGTCGGTGAGGCGGCAGATGTGTTGTGCGGCAAATTGTTTTATATCACTATCAGACGGTTTAAGAAGATTGGTAAAGTTAGTGTTATGTTTTGAGTTTGGATTCATGAGAGAAGGTTTTCAGACGACCTTTGTCTGATACGGGATGAAACGGGCAAAGGTCGTCTGAAAAATGATAGGTTGAAAACAGCTGAATTTTACCCGAAAAAAAGCGGATATGCCGTAACGACATATCCGCTTTGATTGCATTCGATTTTAGGAGAACAGGCGCAATGCGGTTTTGCCGCCCGGTTCGATACCGACTTTGAGCATCTCGGACTGACGCGCCAATACATAAGTGCGCACGTCTTTGAGCCATTGGGTCGAAACTTCTTCCATTTTGTCGTTGACCAGATTCAGGTTCAACTGGCCGGACAGGCGTACCGCCAAATCCATAAACAAATCGTCGAAGGTTTTTTCGCCTGCCGGAGAGTGCGGGATGTCGAGCAGCATACTGAAGCCTTTGTAGGACTGGTTGTCCAAAAGGGCGTTGGTAAACGGCTCGTTGTTGAGCGAGCAGATGGAGAACATGGTCGAGCCCGACGTGTCGGTATAGTGGAACGCGCCGTCGTCTTCCAAAACGAAACCCACGCCCGTTACGGCGGAACGCAGTTCTACGCCGCTGATGCTGGTCGGGGAAACCAAATGGATGGCGATGGTCTGGTCGACGCGCGCGCAGAATGCGTCCAGTGCGGAAGCCACTTCGATAAAGGCGGCAAGGTCGGTGTGCAGCGTCTGACCGCCCATGCTTTGTGCGAATGCGTCCACCTGGCGGTTGAATGCGGAGAGTTCTTCCTGCGAGGCAAGTCCGTTGCGGCTGACTGCCTGAATACCCACGATAAATGCCTGATAGCGGATGCCCGGGATGGGTTCGGCAATCTGGAAATGGTCGTCCATGGTGCAGCCGACAATCTGGTAGCGGCAGCGGTTGGAAAGGCGCGGCAGTGCGTGCAGTTCTTTGGCTTCGGTCAGCGCGATATAGGAGATGAAGTCGAAGCGCACGTCAAACCAGGGTAATTCGACTTTTGACAGTTCTTTGAGCGTAATCAGCGGTTTTGCAGGTGTTTGCGGAACGGGTGCAGGTTTTGCCGGCGCGTCGGCAGGTTTCGGTGCGGAATGTCCGGTTTGGGGTTCGGAAACGGTGTGGGCGGAGTTGCCGATAATGCCGCTTTCTTCCAAGGCGGTTTCGATTTCGGTTTTGAACGGGGAGGCTTTTGCCTGTTTCTGCTTGGCGATGTAGACGGCATCCTGTTCTTGCAGGTTGCGCATGGCGGGGTCTTGGGGTTTTGCCGTTTTTTTGACCGCCGGTTGGGGTTTCGGCATCATGACTGACCCGCCGGACGGTTTGCCGTCGCGGACATGGCTGGTTTTGCTGTTGAGCAGGGCATCTTTGTCGGAGTGTCCGAACTGGTCGCGCACTTTTTTGCGGTATTGGTTTTCCTGATACATGTTGTAGGCGACAACGGCGAGGACGACAGCTAGAAACAGTACGATGTAAATCATGGCAATCACTTGTTAAATTTCGGGATGCAGGATACGCAAAGTGCGGGTACTGCGGTTAAATCGGGCTTGCACTGCGGTTAAATCGGGCTTGCGTTTCCGGCAGTCTGACGGAACGGCCGATTATAACGTTTGAATTATAACGAAAATTGCAGGGTCTGACAGCAGTGTGTCGAAATAAGCGGAAATTTTCCGAAATGCCGTCTGAAATCTGTGGTTTTCAGACGGCATTTCTGTCCACGAGAAACCCTTTCTCCCGTATCCGCCGCCAGTCGAAAAAATGGCCGGGGTCGGTTTTGCGGCCGGGCGCGATGTCTTGGTGCCCCGTTACCGCCGTGACGGGGTAGTGGCGGCAGATTGCGTCCAACAAGGCTTCGAGCGAACGGTATTGCGCTTCGGCAAACGGTTCGAAATCGCAGCCTTCCAGTTCGATGCCGATTGAAAATGCGTTGCATTTTTCCCTGCCGCCGAATGAAGATACGCCGGCATGGTATGCCATATTGTCGCAGGAAACGAACTGTACCGTTTCTCCGTCGCGTTTGATTAAGAAATGGCTGGATACGCGCAAAGTGTGTATCAGGCTGAAGAACGGATGTCCGTCGGGGTCGAGCCGGTTGGCAAACAGCTTTTCCACCGCATCCGTGCCGTATTCGAACGGCGGCAGCGAAATGTTGTGCAACACGATCAGGGAAACCGTTTCCCCCGTTTCCCTCGGGCTGAAATTGGGCGACGGGGTATGGCGTATGCTTTGAAGCCAGCCGTTTTGCCAGTGTGCTTCGGCGTGATTGTCCATGATGTTCTTCCTGTCCGGCGGGCAATTTGGGTTATACTGTCGCCCGAATTTTAAGACGTATTCCGAATGCTGGGAATCCTACCATGTTGAGAAAATTGTTGAAATGGTCTGCCGTTTTTTTGACCGTGTCGGCAGCCGTTTTCGCCGCGCTGCTTTTTGTTCCTAAGGATAACGGCAGGGCATACCGAATCAAAATTGCCAAAAACCAGGGTATTTCGTCGGTCGGCAGGAAACTTGCCGAAGACCGCATCGTGTTCAGCAGGCATGTTTTGACGGCGGCGGCCTACGTTTTGGGTGTGCACAACAGGCTGCATACGGGGACGTACAGATTGCCTTCGGAAGTGTCTGCTTGGGATATCTTGCAGAAAATGCGCGGCGGCAGGCCGGATTCCGTTACCGTGCAGATTATCGAAGGTTCGCGTTTTTCGCATATGAGGAAAGTCATCGACGCAACGCCCGACATCGGACACGACACCAAAGGCTGGAGCAATGAAAAACTGATGGCGGAAGTTGCGCCCGATGCCTTCAGCGGCAATCCTGAAGGGCAGTTTTTCCCCGACAGCTACGAAATCGATGCGGGCGGCAGTGATTTGCAGATTTACCAAACCGCCTACAAGGCGATGCAACGCCGCCTGAATGAGGCATGGGAAAGCAGGCAGGACGGGCTGCCTTATAAAAACCCTTATGAAATGCTGATTATGGCGAGCCTGGTCGAAAAGGAAACAGGGCATGAAGCCGACCGCGACCATGTCGCTTCCGTCTTCGTCAACCGCCTGAAAATCGGTATGCGCCTGCAAACCGACCCGTCCGTGATTTACGGCATGGGTGCGGCATACAAGGGCAAAATCCGTAAAGCCGACCTGCGCCGCGACACGCCGTACAACACCTACACGCGCGGCGGTCTGCCGCCAACCCCGATTGCGCTGCCCGGCAAGGCGGCACTCGATGCCGCCGCCCATCCGTCCGGCGAAAAATACCTGTATTTCGTGTCCAAAATGGACGGCACGGGCTTGAGCCAGTTCAGCCATGATTTGACCGAACACAATGCCGCCGTCCGCAAATATATTTTGAAAAAATAAACCATGCCGTCTGAAAAGTTTGTGTTTTCGGACGGCATACCCTTACCGGAACTGCAAGCATGAAACCGCAATTCATCACTTTGGACGGCATAGACGGTGCCGGCAAATCCACCAACCTTGCCGTCATCAAGGCATGGTTTGAACGGAGGGGGCTGCCCGTGCTGTTCACGCGCGAGCCGGGCGGAACGCCGGTCGGTGAGGCCTTGCGCGAAATCCTGCTCAACCCTGAAACCAAAGCCGGTTTGCGTGCGGAAACCCTGATGATGTTCGCCGCGCGTATGCAGCACATCGAGGAAGTCATCCTGCCCGCGCTTTCAGACGGCATACACGTCGTGTCTGACCGTTTTACCGACGCGACCTTCGCCTATCAGGGCGGCGGGCGGGGGATGCCGTCTGAAGACATTGAAATTTTGGAACATTGGGTGCAGGGCGGTTTGAAGCCGGATTTGACCCTGCTGCTGGATGTGCCGCTCGAAGTGTCGATGGCGCGTATCGGGCAGACGCGCGAGAAAGACCGTTTCGAGCAGGAGCAGGCGGATTTCTTTATGCGTGTGCGCGGCGTTTATCTCGACCGAGCCGCCGCCTGTCCCGAACGGTACGCCGTTATCGACAGTAACCGCAACTTGGATGAAGTCAGAAACAGCATAGAAAAAGTGTTGGACGGACATTTCGGCTGCTGATGCGGCAAATATTGAAACAAGCGCATCCGCCCGCGCCGAAAATCAAACGGCAGTGCCGCAGGTGAAAATGGCGGTATGCGCCAAACTTTCGGCATGATAGAATTACGCTCGGTTACAAGGCAGGATGCGTCGGCAATATTAACGAACCGCCCGTAACATGATGACCCGAAAGCGTTTCGGACAGTCCGATTCAAATCTTTTTCTCGCAACAGGATTGACACATGGAAAACTCATTGAAAGAAGCCGCCCTCAAGTTCCACGAATTCCCCGTGCCGGGCAAAATTTCCGTTACCCCGACCAAATCTCTGGCGACCGACAAAGATTTGGCGTTGGCGTACTCTCCGGGCGTAGCCGCTCCTTGTATGGAAATCCATGCCGATCCGCAAAATGCCTACAAATACACCGCCAAAGGCAACTTGGTCGCTGTCATTTCCAACGGTACGGCCGTTTTGGGCTTGGGCGACATCGGCGCGCTGGCGGGCAAACCCGTGATGGAAGGCAAAGGCGTATTGTTCAAAAAATTCGCCGGTGTGGACGTGTTCGACATCGAAATCGATGAAAAAGACCCGCAAAAACTCGTGGACATCATCGCCGCTTTAGAGCCGACCTTCGGCGGCATCAACCTCGAAGACATCAAAGCACCCGAGTGTTTCTACATCGAACGCGAATTACGCAAACGCTGCAAAATCCCCGTATTCCACGACGACCAGCACGGCACGGCCATCATTACCGCCGCCGCCGTATTGAACGCCCTGCGTTTTACCGGCCGTAAAATCGAAGAAGCGACTTTGGTGTGTTCCGGCGCAGGTGCGGCCGCGATTGCCTGCTTGAACCAATTGCTGGATTTGGGCTTGAAACGCGAAAACGTGACCGTTTGCGACTCCAAAGGCGTGATTTACCAAACCCGCGAAGACAAAGACCGTATGGACGAGTCCAAACAGTTCTACGCCATTGAAGACAACGGCCAGCGCGTGCTTGCCGATGCCGTCAAAGGCAAAGACATCTTCTTGGGCCTCTCCGGCGCGAACCTGCTGACGCCTGAAATACTGAACACCATGAACGAAAAACCCATCGTGTTCGCTATGGCCAACCCGAATCCGGAAATCCTGCCGCCGCTGGCGAAAGAAACCCGTCCGGACGTGGTTATCGGTACCGGCCGCTCCGACTTCCCGAACCAAGTGAACAATGTATTGTGCTTCCCGTTCATCTTCCGCGGTGCGTTGGATGTCGGCGCGACGACCATCAACGAAGAAATGAAACGCGCCTGCGTGTATGCTTTGGCGGATTTGGCGATGGAAGAAGTAACCGAAGAAGTGGTTGCCGCTTACGGTAAGAAATTTGAATTCGGCGCGGAATACCTGATTCCGACTCCGTTCGATTCCCGCCTGCTGCCGCGCGTTGCTACGGCTGCCGCCAAAGCAGCGATGGAAAGCGGTGTGGCAACCCGTCCGATTGCAGATTTGGAAGCTTACGCTGCCAAGCTGAGCGAATGGAAGCTGTAAGCCGTTTGCGGTTTAAAATGCCGTCTGAACTGTTTTCAGGCGGCATTTTGCTGTCAGATTGATATAGTGGATTAACAAAAATCAGGACAAAGCGACGAAGCCGCAGACAGTACAAATAGTACGGAACCGATTCACTTGGTGTTTCAGCACCTTAGAGAATCGTTCTCTTTGAGCTAAGGCGAGGCAACGCCGTACTGGTTTTTGTTAATCCACTATAAATGAAAGATACTGAAAAATGAAAGAGATGAAACCTGTCCGTTATCATATTGGCGATATGCCCGAGACTTCAAAACAAACCGCCTCCCGTCATGACGACAGGGCAGTGGGTGTTGACGATGATTGTTTTCATGATTCCTTTGGTCAATTTTTGTTTGGGTGTTCGGCAGAGGCAACCCGAACCGCGCCAATTTCTGTAAAGCGCAGTTGCTTATTTACCTGATTGGTTCGCTTATCGGTTTGGTCTTCGCGTTGTTTATAGGTGGGTCTGTATCAGGTACGCATGATTAATGCCCCGGGCTGATTTTGCTTCGAGGATTTGTATCGAATATGCCGAATTGTTTCAAATTTCATACCGTTATCGAACGGCATTGGCAAAAACCTTATCCGGTTTTGTCTTTTCTGCTTAAGCCGCTCTCCGGGCTGTTTGCCAAAATTGCGGCAAAACGGCGGACGGATTTTTTATCGGGAAAACGGCAAAGCGAAAAGCTGCCCGTGCCTGTGGTCGTGGTCGGCAATATTCACGCGGGTGGGACGGGGAAAACGCCGATTGTTGCCGCGCTGGTGTCGGGTTTGCAGGAAAAGGGCGTCAAGGTCGGCATCATCAGCCGGGGCTACGGGCGCAAGAGCAAGGCGGTTCATGTATTGAATGCTGAGAGCCGAGCGGAAGATGCGGGCGATGAGCCTTTGCTGCTGTTCCGCAAAACCGGTGCGCCGACGGCGGTGGGCAGCAGCCGTGCAGAGGCAGGCAGGGCGTTGCTGGCGGCGCATCCCGACATCGGACTGATTGTGGCGGACGACGGTTTGCAGCATTACGCCCTGCGGCGAGATGTGGAAATCGCGGTGTTTCCGGCGGCGGATACGGGGCGCACGGATTTGGATTTACTGCCCAACGGCAGTTTGCGCGAACCTTTGTTGCGGCTGGATTCGGTGGATGCGGTCGTCGTCAGCGGCGGCAAGGCGGATGCGCTGTTTAGGCCGTCTGAAAATATGTTTCACAGCCGTATCGAAGCGGGACGGATTTACCGTTTGAACAATCCGTCCGAAATACTGGACACAGGCCGTCTGAAAAATCAAACCGTCGTCGCCGTGGCAGGTATTGCCAAGCCGGCGCGGTTTTTTGATTCGTTGCGGAATATGGGCATTACCGTGAAGCGAACCGTCGCGCTGCCCGACCACGCCGACATTTCGGCGGCAGATTTGCCCGATGCGGACGCGGTCATTATTACGGAGAAAGATGCGGTCAAATTTTCAGACGGCATTTGCACCGATAATGTTTGGGTGTTGCCCGTTTGTGCGATAATCGAACCTGATTTGGCGGCGTTTGTGTTGGAGCGGTTGGAAGATGTACCGAAGGCCGTCTGAAAGCACGGTTTGGGCGGAGTGATTACGGATTTGAATAAGAACGCCTCGCGCCATCATTCCCGCGCAGGCGGGAATCTAAGTCTCGAATTTTCAGGAATGCCTAGGAGGCTCCAGAAATCCCAAATCTCCGGATTTCCACTTGGACAGGAATGAGAAAACCGGTCGTATTTTTTATCTGCATTAATCATTCATTAAAGGATTGAATATTAAACTGAAAACCTTGTTATTGCCCTTCGCCACGCTGGCATTGTGCACCAATGCTTTTGCCGCCCCGCCCAGCGACGCGTCGTTGGCGCGTTGGCTGGATACGCAGAATTTTGACCGGGATATAGAAAAAAATATGATTGAGGGCTTTAATGCCGGATTTAAACCGTATGCGGACAAAGCCCTTGCCGAAATGCCGGAAGCGAAAAAAGATCAGGCGGCAGAAGCCTTTAACCGTTATCGTGAGAATGTTTTGAAAGATTTGATTACGCCCGAAGTGAAACAGGCTGTCCGCAATACTTTATTGAAGAATGCCCGTGAGATATACACGCAAGAAGAAATTGACGGCATGATTGCCTTTTACGGTTCGCCTGTCGGTCAGTCCGTCGTTGCCAAAAATCCGCGCTTAATCAAGAAATCGATGAGTGAAATAGCGGTATCTTGGACTGCATTGTCAGGGAAAATCGCGCAACATCATCTGCCCGAGTTTACGGAAGAGTTGCGGCGCATCATCTGCGGCGGTAAAAATCCCGATGCGGGCTGTAAACAAGCCGGACAGGTTGGGAAAAGGCATCAGAAATAAATGATAGCCGTCTGAAATATTGAAGAGGGCATCCGATTGATTGAACCATCAAACCCGAAAGCAACCCTATGGAAAAAAAATTCTTAGACATCCTCGTCTGCCCCGTTACCAAAGGCAGGCTGGAATATCATCAGGACAAACAGGAATTGTGGAGCCGTCAGGCGAAGCTTGCCTATCCGATTAAAGACGGCATTCCCTATATGCTGGAAAACGAAGCGCGAGCGTTGAGCGAAGAGGAACTCAAAGCATGACCGAATTCGTCGTATTGATTCCGGCGCGGCTGGATTCGTCGCGCCTGCCCGGAAAAGCCTTGGCGGACATCCACGGCAAACCGATGGTCGTGCGCGTTGCCGAACAGGCGGCAAAAAGTAAAGCCGCGCGCGTCGTCGTTGCCACCGACCATCCCGATATTCAGACGGCCTGTCAGGCGCACGGTATCGAAGTCGTCATGACTTCAAACCGGCACGAAAGCGGCACGACGCGCCTTGCCGAAGCCTCTGTCGCGCTGAAGCTGCCGCCGCATTTGATTGTTGTGAACGTACAGGGTGACGAGCCGCTGATTGCCCCCGAACTCATCGACCGCACCGCCGAAGTACTCGTCGAAAACAACGTCCAAATGGCGACCGCCGCCCACGAATTGCACGATTTCGACGAATTGATGAATCCCAACGCCGTCAAAGTCGTCCTCGACAAAAACCGCAACGCCATCTACTTCAGCCGCGCCCCGATTCCCTATCCGCGTGATGCGATACGTGCCGGAAAACGCGAAATGCCGTCTGAAACCGCCGTCCTGCGACATATCGGCATCTACGCTTACCGCGCCGGCTTCCTGCAACGCTATGCCGAAATGAGCGTTTCGCCGCTGGAAACCATCGAATCGCTGGAACAGCTGCGCGTCCTGTGGCACGGTTATCCCATTGCCGTCGAAACCGCCAAAGAAGCCCCCGCCGCCGGTGTGGATACGCAAGAGGACTTGGACAGGGTTCGCGCCGTATTTCAGACCGTATAAAACAGGTTCAAAGGGAAAAGATATGCAGCAACATATTGAAAAGTGGCAACACTTGAGCCGGGAAGAACAGAAAATCCTTGCTGAAGTATGGGGTCTCGTGCAAAACGACGATCAGGAGGTTCACTATGAAATGCTCAAATTGAACGCACCCGATGAAGCCAGCGGCGAATTTTGGTTCAGAATGGCAGAAACACTCAGCACCCTGCCGCCCAACCGTTCCCTCGGCCTTAGAATGAACGGCGGCAGGCTGGCGACCGCCGTATCCATCCTTTCCGTCATGATTGAAGACAATCCCGACATACCGCAGCTTTGGGCGCAAAAAATTACCGCGCTCAATTATAGTGGATTAAATTTAAACCAGTACGGCGTTGCCTCGCCTTGTCGTACTATCTGTACTGTCTGCGGCTTCGTCGCCTTGTCCTGATTTTTGTTAATCCACTATATTTGGCACACGGGCACAAAGCCCGTGCCGACGGTTTGGCACAACAGCCCGACAAAGCGGCAGAAGCCAACGAGGAGGAATACCTGACCAAAGCCCTGTCGCAAAACCTGCTGTCAACATTGGATGTCGCGCTTGCACGTTTTCCTGAAGACGCGTGGTTTCAGGAAATCAAACAGGATGCACAAAAGCATTTTGCTTGAGGATGTGGCAGTCAGGAATATTTCCATTCAGGAAGAAAAGAAGTGCCTGATTGGGTATAATCAGGGTAAATCTTATTTTATTTCAAAAGATTAATATTTGCTTTCTGTTTTTCCTTGACGGTATCGGAAAAGTTGATTATAGTTACAGCTTCCTTAGGAGTAATGGCTGAGAGGCTGAAGGCACTTCCCTGCTAAGGAAGCATGTGGGGTCAACCTGCATCGAGGGTTCGAATCCCTCTTACTCCGCCAGATAAAAAATAGACGCTGTGTTTTACAGCGTCTATTTTTTATGCAATTTTATAGCGGGTTGGTGCAAAACCAGTATGGTATTGCCCTGTCTTGATTCTGAATTTTGTTATAGTGGATGAACAAAAACCAGTACGGCGTTGCCTCGCCTTAGCTCAAAGAGAACGATTCTCTAAGGTGCTGAAGCACCAAGTGAATCGGTTCCGTACTATTTGTACTGTCTGCGGCTTCGTCGCCTTGTCCTGATTTTTGTTAATCCACTATAATCCGAGATGCTTGCCGTTTATTTCCGCCTCGTTCAAACGGCGGCTCTGATTTGCGCGGTTTCTGTTTGCCGTATTCGCCTATCCGTACCGCAAATGTTATACTGGGAAAAATTTACTGATTGTGTTTTACGGCATATTTGCCGATAGGATGGAAGAGACAAATGAGCAGAATCCGGCAGGCTTTTGCCGCTTTGGATGGCGGAAAGGCATTGATTGCCTATATTACGGTGGGCGACCCCGATATTCGGACAACTTTGGCATTGATGCACGGCATGGTTGCAAACGGTGCGGATATTTTGGAGTTGGGTGTGCCGTTTTCCGATCCGATGGCGGATGGGCCGGTTATTCAGCGTGCGGCGGAGCGGGCGTTGGCAAACGGGATTTCGCTGCGCGATGTCTTGGATGTCGTCAGAAAATTCCGTGAAACCGACACGCAAACGCCGGTTGTTTTGATGGGATATTTGAACCCTGTACATAAGATGGGTTATCGGGAGTTTGCTCAGGAAGCCGCAAAGGCGGGTGTGGACGGCGTGTTGACGGTGGATTCCCCTGTCGAAACCATCGATCCGCTCTATCGCGAGCTGAAGGATAACGGGGTCGACTGTATTTTCCTGATTGCGCCGACGACGACGGAAGACCGTATTAAAACCATTGCCGAGCTGGCAGGCGGATTTGTCTATTATGTTTCGCTCAAGGGCGTAACGGGCGCGGCAAGTTTGGATACGGATGAGGTTTCGCGTAAAATAGAGTATTTGCATCAGTATATCGATATTCCCATCGGTGTCGGTTTCGGCATCAGCAATGCGGAAAGTGCACGCAAAATCGGCCGGGTTGCCGACGCAGTTATTGTCGGCAGCCGGATTGTGAAAGAAATCGAAAACAATACAGGCAACGAGGCTGCCGCCGTCGGTGCTTTGGTAAAAGAGTTGAAGGATGCCGTGCGCTGACGGCGGTTCCTCATCCTGAATATTTTAGGAGTTGTCCATGAGCTGGTTAGATAAAATCCTGCCACCCAAAATCAAGAATCGCGGAAAAGACGGTTCTTCCAATGTTCCCGAGGGTCTATGGCACAAATGCCCGTCTTGTTCGGCAACCGTTTATTCTACCGAGTTGCAGCAGAACAATCAGGTTTGTCCGAAATGCAACCACCACAATCCGTTGTCGGCACGACAACGCCTGAACCTGCTTTTGGATGAGGATGGCAGGGAGGAAGTTGCCGGAAATGTCAAACCGACAGATCCTTTGAAGTTTAAAGACGGCAAAAAATATCCGGATCGTTTGAGTGCGGCACGCAAGCTGACCGGGGAAGATGATGCTTTGGTGGTGATGAAAGGCAAGATGAACGGCCTGCCCGTCGTCGTTGCTGCGTTTGAGTTCCGCTTTATCGGCGGTTCGATGGGTTCGGTTGTGGGCGAACGATTCGTACAAGGTATCCGTCGGGCGGTTGCCGACAATTGTCCGTTCGTCTGTGTGGCGGCTTCCGGCGGCGCGCGTATGCAGGAGGGTGTAAACTCGCTGATGCAGATGACGAAAACCAGTGCCGCGCTGCATTTGCTGACGGAAAAACGCCTGCCATTTATATCGGTGTTGACCGATCCGACTATGGGCGGCGTATCCGCCAGCTTCGCATTTTTGGGCGATGTCGTGCTTGCCGAACCGAACGCGCTGATCGGTTTTGCCGGTCCGCGCGTGATTGAGCAGACGGTGCGCGAAACGCTGCCGGAAGGCTTCCAACGCGCCGAGTTCCTGCTGGAAAAAGGCGCAATCGACCAGATTGTCGACCGCCGCGATATGAAGCGGCGCATCAGTGATTTGATTACGCTGTTGTGCCGTCAGGACAAAGTTTCCGCCGCCTGATGGCTGATGAATCGAGTACCGTCTGAAACCGATGTTTCAGACGGTATTTTTGTGTCTGGTTATTTGTTGTGCGGCTTTATCGATGGGGCATAGCGTCCGGCACGTTCTTTCAGGCGTTGTACCAAACCTTTCGTGTCGGCGGGTACACCGCCCTCGCAGAATGCCTGATACAGGACGGTGCGCAGTGCGTCGTTGCGGCTTAATGTACCGCCTATCGGTTTCCATTCGGCGTTTCGGGGCTGTATCCAGCGGCGGTTGACCGTGTCGCCGTAGCCGAACACTTTATAGGAGGAAGGTTTGCCGTTGCCGAACCTGATGGAGAAGCGGGCGCAGAATATGCCTTTGGCAGTCAGGTTGTCGTAGCCTTTGTCGGAGCGGATATTGAGAATGTAGCGGATGCTGCCGTCGGGCGCGGGCATAATTTGCAGGCTGTCGAGCAGGATTTTCGGCTGTTTGCCGTAATTTTCATCCACATAAATGTCGAACCAGCCGTCCGAGTGCGTATCGGGCAGCGGCGGCAGTTTGGCGGTATGTTCTTTAAATTCGCGGGCGGCGGCCTCTTCGGGCGTTTCGCGGTAGCGGGTGTTGATCGGCGTGTCTTTTTGGCTGAAGCCGGCAGCGAGGGACGTGCCGGCGGCGAGTGCGAGCAGCAGGAGGGCGGTGCGGCGCATAAGTTTCTCCAAATTGAAAACGGCGTTATTTTATGGGTTGGCAAAGGGGGCTGCAAGCAACTGGGGTATAATCTCCCCCCGATTCCCATTTTTTAAACGGTACAAACGATGAACAGCGAAACTTTAGACGTAACCGGATTGAAATGTCCCCTGCCGATTTTGCGGGCGAAAAAGGCTTTGGCGCAAATGCAGCAGGGCGACGTGTTGACCGTTCTGGCAACCGACGGCGGCGCACCGGGGGATTTTGAGGCTTTTTGCCGCCAAACCGGTCATGTGCTGTTGGATGCTTCCGAACAGGACGGCGTGTTCACGCTGGTCGTCCAACACAAATAAATGCCGTCTGAAATGCGGATGTCCCGCCCGACGGCGTTGTTTTTGAATATCGTATGTGCCGCGTGCCGTTTCAAAAACAAACCGTCCGGCGTGCAGTGTCGGCATTTCGGGCGTATCGCCGCCGATTTGTTCCGGAATGGCTGTTAACCGCCTTGCCGTCGGCAAAGAAGCAAAACCCAAGCACAATCAAAATCTAAAGGCTGTGTTTGAAGATTCCGTTGATGCAACCCAATCAGTCGGACAAAATGCCTTTCATCCAATGGAACCGGTTTCCGACCGGACGGAATAACCGGCTTTCCCCCGGCAAACGGATGGAATCGACCGGGTATTCAAACGCAGCCAAAACCTAAAAAGGAACAACCATGCAAACCCTGACCATTATCCGCCCCGACGATATGCACCTGCACCTGCGCGACGGCGACGCGCTCAAAGCCGTTGCCCCTTATACCGCCCGCCAAATGGGGCGCGCCGTCATTATGCCCAACCTCAAACCGCCTGTCGTCAGTGTAGCCGACGCGCTTGCCTACAAAGCGCGCATTATGGCGGCGTTGCCCGAAGGTAGCGCGTTTGAGCCGTTGATGACGCTTTATTTGACTGATAACGCCACGCCCGAACTTGTACGCGAAGCCAAAGCCGCCGGCATCGTCGCCTTCAAACTCTACCCTGCCGGCGCGACCACCAATTCCGATTCCGGCGTAACCGACCTGTTCAAGCTCATCCCCGTGTTGGAAGAAATGGCGAAACAGGGCATTTTGTTCCTCGTTCACGGCGAAGTAACCGACCCCGAAATCGACATCTTCGACCGCGAAGCCGCCTTTATCGGGCGCGTGATGAAACCCGTTTTGGCGCAAGTGCCGAATCTTAAAGTCGTGTTCGAACACATCACCACCGCCGAAGCCGCCCGCCTGGTTTTGGAAGCAGGCGACAACGTAGCCGCCACCGTTACCCCGCAACACCTCCTGCTCAACCGCAACGACCTCTTGGTCGGCGGCGTGCGCCCCCATCATTTCTGCCTGCCCGTACTCAAACGCGAAACCCACCGTCAGGCATTGGTCGCCGCCGTTACCGGCGAGAAGGCGCATAAATTCTTCCTCGGCACCGACTCCGCGCCGCACGCCAAATCCGCCAAAGAAAACGCCTGCGGCTGCGCCGGTATGTTCAGTGCGATGACCGCTATCGAGCTTTACGCCGAAGTATTTGAAAAAGCAGGCGCGTTGGACAAACTCGAAGCCTTCGCCTCAAAAAACGGCGCAAGGTTCTACGGCATTCCTGAAAATACCGACACGATCACCCTCGTCAAACAAAGCCAAACCGTTCCCGCAAGTGTTCCCTACGGCGACGGCGAACTTGTCCCGATGCGCGCGGGCGGCGAAATCGGCTGGACGGTGCAGTATTGATGGGCTGGAAACAAAATGCCGTCTGAAGGGAGGGCTTTCAGACGGCATTTGTGTTGCTGACTGATTGATACGTCAACGGCGTTTGAGTTTGTTACGTTTCGGTTATTTCCGATAAATTCCCACAATTTTCAAATTTCGCCATTCCCACGAAGGCAGGAATCCAGAAATTCGATGCGACCAGAGTTTATCAAAAACGGCAGCAACTCAAAAAACCGGATTCCCGCCTGCGCGGGAATGACGAGATTGAAGTTTCAGAATTTATTTGAAATACCCAAAATTCAAAAAACCAAATTCCCACCTGCGTGGGAATGACGAAACAAAGAAAGCAGAAATAAGGACATAGAACTTTCTTTAAATTTGTGATGCATCAACGGCGTTTGGGCTCGTCGGGGCGGATTTGGGCGGCGAGTTTGTCGAGGATGCCGTTGACGAATTTGTGCCCGTCCGTGCCGCCGAAGGTTTTGGTAACTTCGATGGCTTCGTTGATAATGACGGGGTAGGGCGTTTCGGGCATGGCGGACAGCTCGTGGCAGGCGGTCAGCAAAACGGCGCGTTCGATGGGGTTGAGGTCTTTTTCGTCCCTGTCAAGTAGCGGGCGGATTTGTCGGATATACTCTGCCGCATTGGTTTGCGTGCCGAAGAAAAGTTTGTTGAACAATTCTTCGTCTGCCTTGGCAAAGTCGGACATTTCGCGGATGTTTTTAGCAATTTCGGGCGCGGCGGTGCGGTTGATAAGGGATTGGTAAACGGCTTGTACGGCAAGCTCGCGGGAACGGCGGCGGGCTGTTTTCATGATTTTTCCTTGAAACGGTTGGGCGGCACGGTATGCCGTCTGAAACGGAAAGGGTGTATTGGTGTACGCCCTGTTTGTTATTCTTCGTCTTCAAACTGTTCTTCGAGCAGCAGGTTGACGAGGTTGGCGCATTCGACGGCGACTTTGGCGGCATCCGAGGCTTTTTCTTCAATCCGTTCGATTGCCTGCGCGTCGTTTTCGGTGGTTAGGACGGCATTGGCAATCGGGATATTGTAGTCGAGTGCGACGCGGCTGACGCCTGCTCCGGATTCGTTGGAAACCAGCTCGAAATGGTAGGTTTCGCCACGGATGACGACGCCGATGGCAATCAGTGCGTCAAACTTTTCGGAAGAGGCAAAGTTCATCAGCGCGATGGGGATTTCAAGCGCGCCGGGTACGGTGGCGACGGTAATGTTTTCGTCTGCCACGCCCAATTCTTGGAGGGTGCGGCAGCAGACTTTGAGCATTTCGCTGCCGATTTCGTTGGTGAAGCGTGCCTGTACGATGCCGATGCGGAGGTGTTTGCCGTCGAGGTTGGGGGCGATGGTGTTCATTGGGTGTCCTTTGGTATTCGGAGGTTTCGGAATGCCGTCTGAAGGTTTCAGTCTTGCGGCTGCCAGTCGGCGACGGTTTGGAATGTGCCGTCTTCGGCAAGCTCCCATGCGCTGCCTTCGGGTTGGGAGAGCAGTGCGGCGGTTTCAGGGTTGGTTTTGGCGATGTCGGCGAGGCTGACGATGCTGAAGTTGTCCGGATCGTCGGTGTATTCGTCGGTCTCGTCGCCGCTGAAGAAACGCCAGCCGCTGTCGTTTTCAAAAACGGGGGCTTCGCGGTAGAGGAAGCCGACGGGCCGGTTTTGTTTGGCGACGGTGTTGGTGGCGATACAGCGGTCGAGTGCCGAGGAAAGTGCTTGTGCAAATGCGTTCATTACGGGAATACGTTGGGGGAAAACTTACGGATTTTACCACGATTCGTGCGTTGTCGGCAGACGGCGGCGGTTTGGTGGTACAATGTGCGCCGTTTGCAGCCTTAAGGTGTTTCTGTATTTTTGGAGTATGGAAACGCATTCGGGCTGTTTTTTGCGGAAGACGGTAATGAAAGACGATGTTTTGAAACAGCAGGCACACGCGGCGATACAGAAGAAACTGGGCTACGCGTTCCGCGATATTTCGCTTTTGCGGCAGGCTTTGACGCACAGGAGCCATCATGCGAAGCACAACGAGCGGTTCGAGTTTGTCGGTGATTCGATTTTGAATTATACGGTGGCGCGGATGCTGTTTGACGCGTTTCCGAAGTTGACCGAGGGCGAGTTGTCGCGGTTGCGGGCAAGTCTGGTCAATGAGGGCGTGCTGGCGGAAATGGCGGCGGAAATGAATGTCGGCGACGGCCTGTACTTGGGGGCGGGCGAGTTGAAGAGCGGCGGCTTCAGACGGCCTTCGATACTGGCAGACGCGATGGAGGCGATGTTTGCTGCCGTCAGCTTCGATGCCGATTTCAACACGGCGGAAAAGGTGGTGCGCCATTTGTTTGCCGATCGCGTCCGGCGCGCCGATTTTCAAAATCAGGCAAAAGACGGCAAAACTGCTTTGCAGGAGGCGTTGCAGGCGCGCCGTTTCGCCTTGCCGAAATACCGTATCGAAGAGCAAATCGGTTATGCCAACGACAGTATGTTTGTCATTTCCTGCGATTTGGGCGAACTGGGTTTCGTGTGCCGTGCCAAAGGGACGAGCCGCAAGGCGGCGGAGCAGGAAGCGGCGAAAGAGGCTTTGAAATGGCTGGAAGAGAAGCTGCCGCTGAAGAGGAAAAAGAAATGAGGCGGCGCGTGAATATGCCGTCTGAACATATGGATACGAAAGCAAATATGGATATTGAAACCTTCCTTGCAGGGGAACGCGCCGCCGGCGGATACCGTTGCGGCTTCGTAGCGATTGTCGGCCGTCCGAACGTGGGCAAATCAACGCTGATGAACCATCTCATCGGTCAGAAAATCAGTATTACCAGCAAAAAGGCGCAGACGACGCGCAACCGCGTAACGGGGATTTATACCGACGATACCGCGCAGTTCGTGTTTGTCGATACGCCCGGCTTTCAAACCGACCACCGCAACGCGCTCAACGACAGGCTGAATCAAAATGTTACCGAGGCGCTCGGCGGCGTGGATGTGGTGGTTTTCGTCGTGGAGGCGATGCGCTTTACCGATGCCGACCGCGTCGTGTTGAAACAACTGCCCAAGCACACGCCGGTCATTTTAGTGGTCAACAAAATCGACAAGGACAAGGCGAAAGACCGTTACGCGCTGGAGGCGTTTGTTGCCCAAGTGCGCGCCGAATTTGAATTTGCGGCGGCGGAGGCGGTCAGCGCGAAACACGGATTGCGGATTGCCAACCTGTTGGAGCTGATTAAGCCGTATCTGCCCGAAAGCGTGCCGATGTATCCCGAAGATATGGTTACGGACAAATCGGCGCGTTTTTTGGCGATGGAAATCGTGCGTGAAAAATTGTTCCGCTATTTGGGCGAGGAATTGCCTTATGCGATGAACGTCGAAGTGGAGCAGTTTGAAGAGGAAGACGGTTTGAACCGCATCTATATCGCCGTTTTGGTCGATAAGGAAAGCCAAAAGGCAATTTTAATCGGTAAAGGCGGAGAACGTTTGAAGAAAATTTCCACCGAAGCGCGGTTGGATATGGAAAAACTGTTTGATACCAAAGTATTTTTGAAGGTCTGGGTCAAAGTCAAATCCGGTTGGGCGGACGACATCCGCTTCCTGCGCGAGCTGGGTTTGTAGTTTTTCTTGCTGAACTTTACGCAAATGCCGTCCGAACAGGTTTCAGACGGCATTTTGTTTCAATCGGGAATATCTTTGTTAAAAACGGGTTGATATTATCTGTGCATATTATAGTGGATTAACAAAAACCAGTA
>PVMJ01000063.1_pt1:0-55000 | contig 56593 bp, 47 predicted proteins | sample 1853361 | NCBI WGS metagenome assembly PVMJ01 (sample SAMN08533506, study PRJNA380276) | Synthetic metagenome, whole genome shotgun sequencing project. | isolation source: mock microbial community containing genomic DNA from 20 ATCC strains | collected 2017 | reverse complement strand
CAAACTCTCAATAAAAAGTTTAATCTTAGCTTACTCAAATAAAAATTGCTGGTTTACTTAAATGTATTTATGTTATTCTGTTCAATTTTCAAAGATCTTGTTGCCTTCAAGCAACTCATTTAGTTTATCATCATCCAAAATCAATGTCAACACTTTTTTTTAATTTCTAGCATTTTTCATCAACTCTCGTGACAACAAAATCTATTATATCATCATATTTATTACTCATGTTTTATTTTGCACTATTTTAAGATAAATATTCTTTATTTTCTCTCTTTTTCTTTTTATTACTCATTTATCAACACAGCGACACGCATGGATATGTTTAACTATACTTTTTATTTATTCACATTAATTAGTGCCGCTATGTCATGATTTCAATATTCAGTTTTTATTTTTCTTTTACCATATTCCAACTCTATCTTCTGGTCTTACATACATTTTATCTCCTTCTTTTATATTGTAAGTTTTATAAAAATCCTCAAATTGAGATAAAACTGCATTTACCCTTACCTTTTTAGGTGCATGTGGATCGTTATTTAATAAATACTCTTTTAATTCATTCGTTGATATTTCTCTCCATACTGTCGCGTAGTTTTCAAATAAATCCTTTAGATTAGGATCTTCCATTTTTTTTGCAATATCTAAAACACAAGCCATACCACCTAAATCACTTATATTTTCTCCTACGGTTAATATTCCATTTACATTCTTTTCATTCCCCATATTTATATTAGAATAATAATCCACCACCTTTTTACTCCTGTTTGTAAATTCCTTATAGTCATTTTGATTCCACCAATTTTTTAATTTACCAGTTTCATCAAATTGAGCACCTGTATTATCGAACGCATGAGTAAGTTCGTGTCCAATAACAACTCCAATTCCCCCAAGGTTTTTTTCTTTTTTTGCATTTTTATCGTAAAATGGTGCTTGCAATATTCCTGCTGGAAATACAATTTCATTATTTAAAGCATTGTAGTAGGCATTTACAGTACAAGGCCCCATGTTCCATTCATCTTTATCAACCTCATGATTTAACTTGGAAAACTGTTTTTTACTTTGAGATGTATATATACTTATTAGGTTATCAACTAATGATCCTCCCTCACCATAGGAATTTATTACTACATCACTATAGTCATTCCACTTTTCAGGATAACCCACTTTAACATTGACATTTTCCAATTTTCTGAGCGCCTTCTCTTTAGTTGATTTACTCATCCAAGTATTGCTTTGTAGTCTATCTTCAAAGTTTTCAATTATCTCTTTTGACATTTTTTCTACATCGTTCTTCGATTCATCATCAAAATGTTTATTTACGTACAATTTACTTATAATCTCATTCAATTGTCCACTAACAAATTTCACCCCTGAGCCTTCATCTAATTCCGAACATTCTACTCCATAAAGCACTTTTCTTAATTCATTACACGCCTCTCTATGTTTAGATGTTAAATAATTATCTGTGTTCATTAATACATTGGTTTTAAAATATGTTTTTATATTTTCCAAATTATCTTCGCTAATAATTGAATTTACTAACTTTAATTCTTCTGGGTTTTCCACTATTATTTTCTTTGGATTATTAATATTTAATTTATTTAATAATCCAGGTATATCTGCATTAGGTATTAACTTATTTAATTCTTTTACTGTATATAAATTATAAGAATTCTGTATTCGGTTTTCATCTTTAGCTTCCTCCTCATAAGAAGGTATCTTTTTAGCAAATTCATTCTCAATATTAAAAAAAGTTTCCGCATTTTTCCTTGCTACATCTTCATTTTCTCCATATAGCATATGTAATTTAGCTATATAATTTATATATATCTGTTTTATTTTTTGACTCTTCTCGCTAGTATCCTTATAGTAAAACGAATTTCCTAATCCAAGATTACTTCTAGAAACATATAAAACATTAATGTTACTATTCTTATAGTCTGGACCGACGCCTAAGTTTATTAGAGGTTGAAAATATGAGAATTCATCATCCTTCAATATGGCTTTAAGATCATTCGTATCCTTAATTTCATTTATTTGATTCATATATTTCTCTAAGGGTTTTGTCCCTAATTCATCTCTTTTTTTCATATCTAGATAGTTGTTATATAAGTTTAAAACTTTTAACTCATCGCTATTCTTATCATAATTGTCTTTATTTTTTTGTATATCTGATATTATATTAAGAATATCCCCATTAACTCTCCCACATACTTCCTCAAATGTTCCATAGGAAATGTATCCATCATCAAGCTTTACCTTTGATAACCATTCCTTATTTACTGCATTATAAAAATCATCCTCTATCCTAGCATCACTATATGATTCTATACTATTACTGTTTAGAACACTTATTATATTAAATTCTGAGCTATATGGAGTATTATTTAATGAAGTTGATATACTTAAAAATAATACTAATATTATTGATGTAATTTTCTTAAGTGTAATTTTTCTCATACGTCTCTCTCCTCCTTAGTATTTTAATTGTAATTATCTATTTAATAACGATTCCAATCGTTTCACCTAAAGTTAGCCTAATACTATTATTTAATTTATTGCTATAAATAATTCATGTTTTTAAAATAAACAAAAAAAACCATCTTGAAATATCAATTTATTTCAAGATGGTTTTTGAATTATTACTCTTCGTAAATATATTATTTTTAAGATACGACTCCTGAAATTATAATTCCTATAGAAATCATAAAACCAGCTATAACTATTGCAACCGCAACATTCTTCTCTTTTAATTCTTGATTAAAATCAATTTTAGTTAATACTTTATCAAAGAAGCAGTATCCGAATATCAGCAATATAATACCTATCAATCCAAAAATAATACTAACTACAATATTGTTTACAATACCAGTCATAAATCTTTCCTCCTTATTACTATTTAAATAATTAGCCTTAACTCATATTCTTCTATAATTGTATATTTTTAATATTACACTAATCAAATTTAAAGCTTATGTTACTACTCAATGTATGTAGCAACATATACTGCATTTTTATCAGTTATAAAATCTCCCATTCTAGTAAATACTCCTGATGGTATATCACCTGTTATATATGTACCTATTACAGGAAACAAGTATTTGCTTTCTTCTTTCATTGTTGAATAAATATTTGAATATAATGGTTTAATATTTACTCTATCTTGAAACGCTATATCATCTAATTCTTTACTCATTTCATCATAACTTAACATAACACCTGCTCCTTCCCTTGAAAGATATGGCTTGGTTACATAATCAAAAGAAAGAACATTATCAGGCTCTAAACATGTATATGGTATGTATTTCAAAACAAACTCCTCATCATCACGTGAAAAGAATTTTTTCCTAACAAGCTCATAAATAACTGCGAATAGAGCCTTTGATTGAGTTATAAGTGTATGTCCAGGATTTATTAAGTACTGTCCCGAACTTAAAGGATCAATTAGTTTTTTCATTTCATCTTCATAAGAAAACCAGTCCAATGGATAATGCCTATAAATGGCATCAATTTCATTCCCATAGAGATAAATTTTATTGTTATTTACTTTCAAATCATATATATTTCCAAAAACTACACTATACTCATTCAATTCCTTTAATATTTCAGCTATTAAATTGCTTGTATATATATCCTCATAATACCAAGAAGTTACAACAGCAATATTTTTAACTTTTTTTATTTTCTTAAGTTCTTCTAATATATTAAAAAATGATTTTTTTATATTCTCCTTGAGATTTACATTAGGGTTTTGATATTGGATATTAAGTTTTTCTTTAATTATAGAATTTAATCCAATTGCTTCAACTAAACCTGCAGGTGTCTCAGAATTAAATTCTAAAATTTTCAAACTTCCATCATTATCAATAGCAAAATCAATTCTTCCTAATGCACAAAGTGATGTAGCACATGAAGTTGAAACTAATTTATAAAGTTCTTCTGGTATACCTAGTATAGGCCCGAAAAGTTCTATTTCTTTTTGTATATATGGATATATTTTTTTTAAAATCTCACAAAACTTACTACTTACTGAAAGCATTTCTTTATAGGCACATTCTTTTAAAATTAGTGAGTTCAATGATATGTATTCATAAATATTTGTGTAAACTCCTGTGAAATTATATTTAAATACACTTTCATCTATTATTTCATTCCAAATTTCTTTTCTATTTTTAGGATTAAATTCCTTTATATAAACCGGGAAATTTTCAACTCCTATTGGGCACATCCACGTGTAATCATCATTAGTTAGAAGTTCTCTACTCCATCTAACCAAAAGTCCCTCTACTTTATAATCCATTATATAAATACCAAAGTTTCCAAAGGCCAAAACTGGAATATTCATATTATTATTCCCAGGCGCATAAGTATATTCTTGTCTAATATTTATCAACTTCTGCTTTACATGTACTTTATTGCTTTTAGATACAGTTTTAATTTTATTTTCCCACATTTCTTGTGTATAAAGCTTACCTATGTAAACCTCTTGACTATATCGACCCAAGGACGATTTAACAACATAGCTGTCCTTATTGATTATTACATCTTGTATATCATCCTGATTTAGTATTTCTGTGTACGGAATACATTTTGTAATTATTTCTTTATCCCTAATTGAAAGAAGCTTTGAATCAGATTTAACCAGATTCCATAAATAAGCGAAGAAGCCTTTTGCCTGAATAGCAATTACTCTAGGATCGTTAATTAACAATAGATTCCCACAATCAACACAATTCAATATTTCACTTATATTAGAAATTTCATAAAAAAATTCTGTAGGAAACAATCTTAAAATTATTTTAAGCTTAAAATTAGAATATGCATAAACATATCCATCTCTTACAGATAAATTATTGGGTCCAACTTGTACTATGTTAATATTAGTATCTTTCAAAATATGTTTAAAGTAATAACTGTGATGTAATTCTTCATAATGACACGGATCCATCAAAAATCCCACATCTATTTTTTCTTTCTCCATCTCATATTCTTTACATATTTTTAATAATTCTTTAACTACATTATTTATAAAACTAACATTTATATTTCCATCAAAACTACATTTACCTGCTAAATCAATTTCTTTTTGACCACAAGGTTTATCATAATTAAATTCTGCAAAATAAATATCCCCATCAACGTCTCTAAAAGTATCATATCTGGCCCAAAACATCGGAGACATTGGGCATTTCAAGTTAAATATTTTTTCTTTAAACATGAAATCATCAAAATAATTCAATAACTCACTATGCCCTTCCTTAATGTTCTTAAGTACATTTAATGAAATTCTATTTATTTCTTCACTATAAAACACCATTTTTTCATAAGTTGATTTATCAAAATAAAACGGTATTTGCGAGTGAACATACTCTTCACCTAAAGAACTCACCATATAGTTATTAAATAAAACATCTTCAGTATAATTAATCTGTTTTTCCATAGAGTAATCCACATCCTAAATAATTTCTTTACATACATAAAGATACTTAAAATTTTAATTATCTTATCGCTTATGCTAACTTGATGAACTTCCGCCCTTTGATCCAGAGTATCCTGATGATTTACCAACTGACGAATCTGATATGCTAGCTTTGCTCTTGCTAGAAGAGTCACTATTTATAGATGAACCACTGCTAAAACTATTCCACCCTCCAACGTGCCCACCGCCACTATAATTAGAACCATTTCCATCTTGGTCTTCGTCATCTTCTTTTTGAGGGTTGTAACAGCCTGTAAATCCAAGCGGTCCACTTACAAAAAATGCAGCAGCTACCGCAATGGATAATGCTTTCCTCTTATTTTTCTTTACTATCTGCTTGAAATCTTTCATTATCCCCTCACCTTTATCACTTCTACTTCTATATCCTCATTTATAAAATTTATATAATCCTGTAAGTCATCTTTAATCTTATTTATAGTCAAAATAGTTATTTTAGTGTATCCAAGAATTTTTAGTATATCCGCACTTGGAAGATCATCATCACTCATTCCATATTGATTATTCAATTTATCTTTCAAGTCATCACTCTTCCAATTATCATTATACCTATCATACGGTATCAGCATAATAAACTTTTCAGTACTTATTTTCTTTAAATTCAAACCATTATTTATCAATTTATTAATATTCTCTTTTGTCCCTATTATTCCAAATGGATGGAATAATAAATTAATATTTAGAATCGGTTTTATAAAATATTCATTATTTAATAAAAACGCTAAATTTAAAATCTCATCAATAGGTAAATCAACTATAAAAAAATTATTCTTACTACAGTTTTCTACTATTATATCCAATATATATTTATTACATTGACATGCATTTTCTTCTTTTAATATAAAATTATCATATGTTTGAAGTGAAACAAATGGTGTACTTCTGAAGAACCCTTGAAATGGCCCTAAATTTGACTTCCATATTGTATACACCTTTCTTAAATCTATATCTTGTAGATACATATAATCCTACCTTTCATATGTTACTGCATAAATTTCACATAAAGATATACACTGCTTAAAGCCCTCTTGAGTTATAAAGACTAAGTGACTATCTGCGGATTCACTTTCACATACTTCCCCCATAATGGTAATTTCCGGATTAGAGTTTTGCCAAGAATTAAAATTTGAATAAATATTGATTTCTTTAGCATATGATAAAAAACCATATGAAAGCTTATAAACAATCGCAAAGTTATTTTTTAATGAAAGTATTTGCCTATACCTCTTGAATTCTTCCAATGTATCAATAACTAAAACTCCATTGTATATAGAATTCACCTCGCCCTCCAATGTCTCAGTAGGTTTGTCATCAAACCACTCATTATAAGTCCTATAAATAAAAATCTCCATTATTTACCCCTCATTTACTTTATAATACTAAATAAATATTACTCATATCTATCATCACTTACATGTCGTGCTCTGCACAGATCATTACGCAAATTTACAAATTTAATAATATATATCTGAAAACTCAATACTTATCTTTTCTACTTTACTTTCATATAAACGTCCATCTGATGATAGTTTATCTTCAACAAATCTAACAGGCAACTTGACTACAAATTCGCTTCCTTTTCCAAATTCACTAAAAGCCTTAATATCTCCATTATGCATATCTACAATAGATTTTACAAGGGATAGCCCTATACCACTGCCCTGGCTATTGCGCGCAAGTGTTTTGTCTATTTGTCCAAATCTTTCAAAAATCATATTTAGTTTATCCTTCGGCATTCCAACGCCATTATCTTTAACAGATATTACAATATTATCTTTTTTATCATACATATTAACCAATATCTGTCCTCCTTTATCAGTAAATTTAATAGCATTGGATAATAAGTTTAACATTATCCTTTCAATTTTATCCAAATCGATTGCCATATCCTTTTCTTCCACATCTGTATCAAATATTAAGTCAATCCCCTTATTATTTGCATAATCTGCAACTGATAATGTTATATCTTCAATGACACTTACAACATTATAGTTTTGGAGATTCATTTTAAAGTATCCAGAATCAAACTTTGATATGTCAATAAGATTATTTACAAGTCTTACAAGCCTATAGCAATTTTGTTTCATTGTTTTTAAGTATTTACCTGATTCTAACTTATTTTTATCATTGCCTGACAATGATAAGATCTGAACAGCCCCCAGAAGTACATTCAATGGTGTTTTAAGTTCATGGGATATATTAGAAAAGAATTCTGTCATCATCTTATTAAGTTCTGTAGCCTTACTTATCAATTTTTTGTTTTCCTCGATGTTACTTTCTAAAAGTTGTATTTGTTTTCTTGAGGTAATATCCCTGAGCATGACCATAGCAGAAGGTTGTCCTTTATACATACAAAAGCTATTTGTAACTTCAATGTCCACAATTTTCCCATCAAGTCTCAATAGCTTGCTTTCAACAAATGGTGTACTTAATTTATTACATATAGCATTATCTATTCTTCTATAAACTGCACCTTTAGCTTCATCTGTAATTATTTTCTCAATATCTATTCCTATGATTTCTTCAACCTTTTCCGCTCCCAAGAGTTCAGCCATCTTCTCGTTCGCAAATATAAACTTATTATTACTAATAACAAAAATTGCATTGTCAGAGTTGTTTATTATCATATTAAGACATTCTTCATTATTAAATACTATTTCTTCAAATAATTTCACTTTATTATCAGCCGTATATAAATCGCTATTCATAAGATTATATGGCTTTCTAAGTCCTGTCTCTACAACTCCTTTGTATAAAAAATATGCAGCTAAAATCATTATAGTATGTCCTATTATAGTGGTAAATTCTGACGGAACTACATAACTTACAAAAAACATTTCGCATACTCCAGATAATATAAGAAAACATTCAAAACATACAAATAAATACTTATCAATATTTTTTCCGAATATAAAAAATACAGTAGCAATTATTAAAAATGCAGTACACAATACATATTCACTAACTATTTTAAAGGAGGTCAACCCCACATTTTCCACATAACAATCTGGAAAAACTTTAAATATACATATTGACGATATCAAAAATATTGTTATGCAAAAATAAGTGATGAATAGTGCGTACGGATTCATATTCCTTTGTGGGCTTATTTTAAATATTATTGCAATCAAACATGTAAAGGCACCCATGTATCTTGAAGCAATCCAAAATTGGGTTGCTATCTTTAATCCATCCATACTGCTTAAGAAAGGCATTCCAGTATAAGTAAGCATATGAAATATTCCTAGTACTGCTACAAAAAAGTATCCAATTCCCAATATTAATAGGAAGTTGTTCTTATTAATTCTATAAGTATTAAAAGCAAATACAAATACTACTGCAAAAATAAAATTAATAAACAACTCGATTCCAGTATGAAAAAATAAATTACTATAGTTATTCATAATAATCAGAAATGCCATAAAAATAAAAAAAAAGCTCCATTCTATCAACAACTCAAATTTGATAGATTTTGAAAGCCTTCTAATTCCTCCTGTACTCACAATGTGTACCTCCTTATAAACGTTTCTTAATAAAATTATCTTTAGATTTGTTTAATCATCTCACTATTCTTTATTTTACTACTTATACATAAATATGTAAATGTATTCGTTGCTATAAGAAAGCTCTAAAAGCTTTATAACTTCTTTTAAAAAGTTACATATAGGCTCTAAAAAAATACTAATCATAAAACACCTCATGAATATCATATTCTTCACAATAACTCTATATACTGTAAACTTTATAAGTTAGAGCCTATATACATTTTTATTAAACTTCCTATAAATATATCCTTTTATTAGCTTTCATTTCTTGCATACCATTTTCTTATGATTTCAACACTTTCATCACTTGGATAATACTTTTTATCATCACTAGTTTCACCTATTGCAAATATAGAGAATCCAAGATTCCAAGATTCATTTTCAAAGACACTTCTATATGCTTCAAAGCAATTTGCCTGTTCCTTATTATTTACAATATCAGAAATCAACGGATTATGTGGTTGAACAGAAGCCTTATTAGTTCTTGGGAAACCTAATTCTCCAAAGAAAATTGGCTTATTCCATTTATCATAGAAGTTTTTTACTTCCTGCTTTATATTTTGTTTTCTATCATATATTTGGGTACACTCTAATGAACTTATTAGATTTTCTACAGTATTAGTGTCATTAGAAGTAAGTTCAAAATAAGATGCTATAGAAATGAAATCTACCTTTGAAAATATTTTATTATTTAATTTTTCATTATACTTATCTGTAAATTCTGGTGAGAAATCTTTCGCTGTAACCCAAAAATTTGTTCTATAAGTTAATAAACCTTTGTAGCGATTTCTAACATAATCAACCATATCACACATTTTCTGCTCATTAGATTCCATATACACAAAACTAGTCCCTATGTTTAATGCGTCAACATGGTATGGTATGGCTACATCTTTAATTAAATTTCCCAAAACATTATCAGTCCAGTTATTAAAAAATTCATCTATATTATCTGGTTTCCATTCTGTTTCTCCTATACTTCCGTTTTCAATCCATGGATACGGTTCTAATATTATATTTATTTTTTTCCATCTTAATTTTTCAAATAATTCGATAGCCCTCTTTTCACTTCCTTTATCTATTGTCATATTACTAGAAGTTCTACTATCTATATTTATAACTACTGGAACATTTAAAGTATTTAACTGCAATTTATCTATATCTTTAAGCACTTGATCTATATTATAGTCAGTTGATAAATTTCCAGATTTAATTTTTGTTTGAAATTTTGAATTTAATGTTTTTCCTTCTATCTTATTAATCATATCATTAATAAATCCCCTGGACTCTCCGTTAATGTTATAAGCATAAAAAACAAATGTAATCATACTTAAAATTATAAATATTAATACTCCTCTTTTAGTCATTTTACCACCTACTCTATCAGTTAATCGTATATTATTTCCATACACATTCATTACTCAGTTTGCGTATTTCTTAAATTACTTTTCCAAAAATTTTAATAATCTAGAAAACTCTACATTTGTTTCAAATCAATAATTTAAGAATTTTTATCGATATATATTTTTAGTGCTTTAATTAATAAAATAAGTGCATAAATACTTAATACTCTTAGAAGTATAGGAATTATAAATAAAAGTGGTGCTAAAAACTGTTCCCCAAATGGCATTGAATTCATTTGAATTCATTTGAATTTAATGATACAAGACACCAACCTCCTATTATGCCAAACAAAAGACTTAATCTTCTTTCCAACGCAGAACACCTCTTTCAATAATTAGTAGCAAACAGTAATTTACCATATATATTAAACTATAACATATTTTAAGAAACAAATCTTTTCAAAATTTCATTTAGGGGAAATTATGTATCTAAATGGGGACTGTATGGTGTTAATTTGTTCAATAAAAAATTCCCCAAAATAGGGGGGAATAAAAAACTATCACAAATCATCTTTTGATTAATATTTCAATCATAACTAAATTATTTTTTTGCTAACAAAATAACAGTATTAGTATATTTCCAGACTTTTTCTACAGATTTAAACCCAGCCATATTCAACATTTGCATCTGATTTTCTACAGTACACGGAGTATCATAGTGATAGAAACCAGTAGTTATACCTAATTTTGAACGAATTCTTCTATTTTCATTAAAGTAATAATCCTCATATTCTTGATTCGGTGCCATATAATCTGCTTCAATATAAAAACCATTCTGCTTCAAGCTTCTAAAAATCTTCTTATACAATTTAATCTTTTCTTCATGCGCGAAATGATGAAGCGTTTCTACAGATAAAGCACACTCAAACACACATGTTCCGATGTCATACTCAAAGTAGTTACCAACAATGAGATTAAGCTGGTTTAATTTATCATTATGTTTCTGTTTTATTTTTTCCATCATATTCTTAGCTAAATCGATTCCTGTAACTTTGACTGTTGAATTAACTTTAAAAATTTCATCTAATTCTAAGCCTGTCCCACATCCTAAATCAAGCAAATTTAGTTCATTTATTTTTGGTATTAATTTTGCAATTTCACTATAAAGTTCATTTGTACCCTCAACATTATTCATCATATGCTGCTCATAGTTCTCAGATCTGCTATTAAAAAAACTGCTCATTTCTTCTAATTCCATTTAATCATCTCCCAAATGAATTCCTGTAAGTTAGTAAATACTACATTTAAATTATATTATTTTAATGTAATAACTAACAACCTCAGAAATAATTCTGAAAAAACAATGCGCCATAACTTATAATTACATTACGGCACACACAATTCTTATTCTTTCTTTTTTATTTGAGAAATGATTCTTTGTATACTTTTTTCTGATAGATAATATTTACTAGTAAGAACTTTTATACAAATACCAGATTTATAATCTTTGAATATGTTTGTATTTCTAATTGCAATTTCAGTTCTACTCTTTGTGCTTTCTCCCCAACTCTTTTTATTGCATTCTCGTCGCGGGATATACAAATATTCTCCATCAATATAGTTTTGAATTAAATTCAATAATTCCTTTGGTAATATCTCGGTTGCTTTTATATAGCTCATTTTGCTCCTCCTAATATAATTTTATCTTAGGATTAAGCAAAGGCTAATTCATGCTTTTTGTTTTATGCTATAGCCTTTGCTATGCATGAATAATATATTTTCTCATAAAAGTACTACGCCTCCTCTCCTGTCTTAACTCAACATTAATTACTATTTTATGTTAATTATACAATATATTGTAATAAATATGATACTAATTCTCTTTAATTATTGATTGATCCCTTCCCTATATGCTTTTAATTGTCTTTTATATTGATCTGTCTTATGAAAGCTACATGACTTATACTCATAGCAATGGCCACGGCAGATAAATAAAAAAGGTGCACGGATAACCCCATACACCAATAAATAATATTAAGCTTTTGCATTAACTAAACTTATGCCTTTTTAATTTACTATTCTTAAATCACATCTTATATAAGCTCTTAATTCTTTGGAATCCATCTTGAGTATACCCCCATTCCATTTGCATATCCTTGTTAATTCCTAATAACATACATTCTCTATGACAAACTAAGGCTTTATTATATGCTGTATTGTTACTTTCTGATATTGTGCAATTGTCTAATAATCTTGGAGACACTATAATATTTATCGTTAGCCTCCGTAATCATTGGTAAATCTATTTTGTTTGGCCGCAACAAAAAACACCAACGCTCTAAATTTCTTTAGGCCGCTGGTATTCCTCATGTTTGGTACACTTGGTGGGATTCGAACCCACGACTTCTGGATTCGAAGTCCAACGCTCTATCCAACTGAACTACAAGTGCATATTAATTTTTATATAAATAAAAACAACTGAAATCAGTTGTTTTTTGGAGCGGGTAGTGGGAATCGAACCCACCTTTCCAGCTTGGAAGGCTGGAGTATTACCGATATACGATACCCGCATATTTATTTATTTTTATATAAATGGAGCGGAAAACGGGATTCGAACCCGCAGCCTCCACCTTGGCAAGGTGGCACTCTACCGTTGAGTCATTTCCGCTCATTTGGTGCAGATGAAGAGAGTCGAACTCTTACACCGTTAGGCGCTAGATCCTAAGTCTAGTGCGTCTGCCAATTCCGCCACACCTGCATGAGCTTTTTTATGAATTTGGTGGCTCACCCGGGAATCGAACCCGGGACACCATGATTAAAAGTCATGTGCTCTACCGACTGAGCTAGTGAACCAAAATAATGGCAGGGATAGCAGGATTTGAACCTACGAATAATGGAGTCAAAGTCCATTGCCTTACCGCTTGGCGATATCCCTGTAATGGAATGAACTACACGTTATCCCAAACTTTTAAGTAAACAATAAATTTACTATTGGTGCGTCATCAGGGATTCGAACCCTGGACACCCTGATTAAGAGTCAGGTGCTCTACCAACTGAGCTAATCACGCATAATTGGAGCGGGTAGTGGGAATCGAACCCACCTTTCCAGCTTGGAAGGCTGGAGTATTACCGATATACGATACCCGCATATTTATTTATTTTTATATAAATGGAGCGGAAAACGGGATTCGAACCCGCAGCCTCCACCTTGGCAAGGTGGCACTCTACCGTTGAGTCATTTCCGCTCATTTGGTGCAGATGAAGAGAGTCGAACTCTTACACCGTTAGGCGCTAGATCCTAAGTCTAGTGCGTCTGCCAATTCCGCCACACCTGCATGAGCTTTTTTATGAATTTGGTGGCTCACCCGGGAATCGAACCCGGGACACCATGATTAAAAGTCATGTGCTCTACCGACTGAGCTAGTGAACCAAAATAATGGCAGGGATAGCAGGATTTGAACCTACGAATAATGGAGTCAAAGTCCATTGCCTTACCGCTTGGCGATATCCCTGTATGGGGTGAACGATGGGACTCGAACCCACGACAACCAGTGCCACAAACTGGCGCTCTACCAACTGAACTACGTTCACCATAATGGTGCGTTTTAAGGGATTCGAACCCCTGGCCCACGCCTTAGAAGGGCGTTGCTCTATCCAGCTGAGCTAAAAACGCATATCTTTTATTATGTTACAAATATTAAATTTGTATGGAGCGGGTAGTGGGAATCGAACCCACCTTTCCAGCTTGGAAGGCTGGAGTATTACCGATATACGATACCCGCATATTTATTTTTTAAATGGTCGGGGTGACAGGGATTGAACCTGCGACCTCATGGTCCCAAACCACGCGCGCTCCCATCTGCGCCACACCCCGATTTAATGGTGCGTTTTAAGGGATTCGAACCCCTGGCCCACGCCTTAGAAGGGCGTTGCTCTATCCAGCTGAGCTAAAAACGCATATTTAATTGCTTTTCAGACTTTTTTTATTTTACTCTATTCAAGCAATTTTGTCAAGAACTTTTTCTTCGGAACGTTTTTTATTTTACATGTTCCTTCAAACTTTGTCAAGGCTTTTTTTACCACTTTGATTAATATCATAATTTTTAATGGAGCGGGTAGTGGGAATCGAACCCACCTTTCCAGCTTGGAAGGCTGGAGTATTACCGATATACGATACCCGCAAATATTAACCTTTAAATGGTCGGGGTGACAGGGATTGAACCTGCGACCTCATGGTCCCAAACCACGCGCGCTCCCATCTGCGCCACACCCCGAGAATCTTAACTAGTTTTTCAACTTGTCACTCATCTCTCAGCGACAATGATTATTCTACAATATCAAATCTGTTTCGTCAATACCTTTTTTATAATTTTTCATAATAAATTTAAATATTTAATCATTATTCCCTAATTTCTTTTAAATATGCATCTACTTCCCCATTATTATCGATGTTTATAAAACCTATACATCTCCCTTTAAATTTAGGTAATGATATACTTCCTGGATTCATTAATATCATATCATCTTCTTTCTCTACTAATTGCTGATGTGTATGACCGAATAACACAATGTCAGCATTTAATTCTCTTCCCCTATAATAGATATTATTCATAGAACTCTTTACCCCATATAGGTCACCATGTGTAAAAAATATCTTTTTTCCATTCACTTCTATAACAGATTCCTTTGGATACTTAGTTGAATAATCGCAATTACCTGCAACAGCATATACTTTTCCTTTAAAAGTATTTTCCAATAATTCTGCATCATCAATGTTATCTCCTAGATGTATCAAAATATCAGCATCCTTTATTAGCCTCTTAGCCAAATTAATATATTTAGTTATCCTATGTGTATCACTTACAACTGCAATTAACATAATTTAATTTCTCCTCCTGCATTATTATTTATTTAACTCTTATATAGTAAAGAGCCTATTTACCTGGAATAACTTTCTAATAAATTAATTTATTAATTACCTTTTTTAATTCCTTTAATGCCTTTCCTCTGTGACTTATTTCATTTTTCTCCTCTGAAGTTAACTCTGCAAAAGTTTTATCTAATGGCTCGTAGAAAAATAATGGATCATATCCAAATCCCCCATCTCCATGTAGTTCTTCTATAATATATCCTTCTACTTCACCTGTAACTTTAAAATACTCACCCTTATCTGTAAACATAGCTAATTGACAGATAAACTTAGCTCCTCTATTGCTTTTTAAAACTCCTTTTAACTTGTTTAAAAGCTTTTCATTATTTTTTGAATCATTTCCATGTTCCCCTGCATATCTAGCAGAATAAATTCCAGGCTCCCCATTTAAGTAATTTACTTCTAATCCCGAATCATCTGCTAATACAATAAAATTACTATCTTTTCTTTCCAACAGATATTCATATATTTCCTTTGCTTTCTTTTTTGCATTCTCTTCAAATGTTTTTCCATCTTCAACTACATCTATGTCTATACGCTCATCTTCCAATGATCTAACTTCTATATCTATCTCTTTTAATATTTCTTTCATTTCTTTAATCTTTTTCTTATTATTACTAGCTAATATTAATTTTTTCATTATATATCTCCTTTTGCTCATTTACAATAAAAATTTCAAATTTCATAATTACTCTATAAAGTGCTTTAAAACCACTGGTTCTTTTGCTTTTCTATCACTAATAATATTATCACTTTTTCATTTTTAAGTAACCTAATTAACACTATATATTCCTAAATAACCTTTATATAATTCCAACTAATTTACTTGAAACACATTAATCTTTTAGCATTCTTACTGTATATTAAATAATTCATCTCTTTTAGGTGCTTCAACCTCTATTTCAATATCATCATCTATTAATAATGCTCCACTCTCACATATCTTTCCTATTATACTAGCCTCAATTCCACTTTCATTTAGAAGTTTTATCAACCCAGTACCATTTTTAGTAGTAATAAGCATACTCCCAGACGATATGAGCCTAAGTGGATCTATTTTGAATTCTTCGCAAACCTTTTTAGTTATATCCAACATTGGTATTTTCTCTTTAAATATTTTAAAGCCTTTATTTGATGCCATAGCAACCTCAAAAAGTCCTCCAAGTAGTCCTCCTTCTGTTATATCATGCATTGAATTAACGCCAAATTCTCCGCCTATTTTTCCTTCTCTAAGAACACTTAGCTTATTGATTAAATTACTTCCAAATTCTATCTCCTCTTTTGATAAAATTTTCTCAATTCTTGCTTTATGGTCATTTATTAAGATATATGTACCCTCTAATCCTAATGTTTTAGTTACTATTATGTCATCTCCTAATTGCGCTCCTGCAGTTTTTACAGATTTACCTTTTAAATTCTTTCCTATCACTGTTACGGATATAACCATCTTATTTACTGCGCTTGTTACTTCTGTATGTCCTCCTATAATCTCTACATTAATCTTAGCTGCTTCTTCATTAATTTCCTTCATGATTTCGTTTATCTCTCGTAATGTTGATGATGTTGGCGCTAATATTGTAACTAAAATACCTATAGGCTCTCCACCTGCTGATGCTATATCATTACAATTAATATGTACTGCTAGTTTCCCAACATTCTCACTTGCTCCTGTTATCGGATCTGTAGAAAATATTCCTTCATATTCTCCAAAATCAATAATAGAGCAATCTTCTCCAACATCATTTCTAATCTTTACCTCCTTTCTCTTAATTGTTTTATTATTTAATATGATATTTCTCAAATCCTCGAAATCTAATTTTCCTTCCTTCATTATAAAAAATCTCCTTTTATTTTTATTTTATGTACTTTTTGTTTACAAATTTCATATTAATGAATAAGATGAGAATTTTATGAGAGGTGTTATACATTGAGATATATAGGACCATTTTTTAGGATGAACAGTCTTTCCCAAAAAGAAATTAGTGGTCAACTTTTTTACTTATCCAAAGAATCAATAAAGACTTTGGTTCTAAACTCTAAATGCGGAATTTTAGCTCAAACTAGAGCTTCAAAAAAATCTCCTATAGAAGATATTAGCATATTAAATAATTTTTCTCCACTATTATGCTTATACAGAAAAGCTTCACCGTTATTTATTCATAGTAAAAGCAGCCCTAGTTTTGATGAGGCAAGTTTTAAAAAAGAAATAAGCCCTTCTACTAGTGCTCTTATGACTTTATGTTTACTTGAATTAAGCGAATATTATTCACATTATAGTGATGGGAAAAGAAATATAGTATCTCTTGAGAAACCATTTAAATTCCTTGCTAGAGAGCAGTTACAATTCTATTCTGAAAACTTACGAAATAATGAAGGCTTATTTGTAGATAAAAAAAATATATCTGATGGAAATTCCAAGGGATTTTCTTTAATAGATAAAGATGATAAATTTAAATTTTCAGATCAAGCTTTTATGATGGCTGCTTACTTACTATACTCACATTATAATGATAGTGATGAACTTAGCAAAGATTATGCTGCATTTTCAAACGAAATTCTAGATATGTTTAAAACTTATAATTCTGTATTATATGATTTATCGTTTAGTGAATGTATACAAATTTTTCTCGCTCTAAATATTCATTATAAATATTCGTGTTCACAAAATGCGAAAGAATTAATTTTAGACTTGGGTGACTTTTTGATTTCTAAATTTCAAGAAAAAGATTACTATATGGATTCTATAGATGATTGTGCATTATTTTCTATCTGTCTAATGGAAGCTTATAAACATACAGAAATAATTTCTTTTAAAGAATTTTCTAAAGAAATTACTGAAAAACTGATTGGTTTATATGATACAGATAAAAATATATTTATAAAATTGTCTGATAAGAAAGATAGTAAATACTCTTGCATTGAAATTAATCTATACCTTTTATGTTTACTTATGTATTCATTTCAAGAAGATAGGATTTCAGAACTACGACCTATTATTTCTGGTCTTTATAGAAAATTCTTCGTAAACGGCGGTCTTTTAACAAGTTGGCCTGAAGCACCAACCTTAGACGAAGTAGAACGATATAAGAAATTAAGCCTACGTTCTGATGATATGTTAGATGAGATATATTTTAGAATGCCAGTATTACCTACTCCTAAAAGCACAGGTTTAGCTCCTGTATTTGTTAAAAGCTTAAGTTATTCAAAGAAAAAAGATTCATTAGCTACTAAAAGAACTTCTTTTGATAGTAGCAAAAATATGTTCAACTTCTTTATGATTATCTACCTTCTTAAAGATATGGTTGAAGATTTTATGGAATTTATCCCACCATTAGGATTAGAAAGACTCTCTGATTTAGATAGCTCTATTGACTCAAATACTGGTTTTGCAACAACTGACGCAAAAGAAAGTAACTCTAATAATCCATTAGCTACATCTAGTCCAGAGAGTAATGTAAGTAACATAAAGACACAATTAAACTTATCAAAATCAGAAGATCCTGTTGACTTTAAACAACCTGTACTCAATAGCTTTAATACTTTCAAAAAAAATACTAATATATCTTCATTAAACAATGATAGTACGACTAAAATTAATCATTCTGTTAGAAATAAAAAACTAAAGAAAAATAAAGCACAACATCCACACAGTAAGAAAAAGTTTTAAGATTCATAGATATGGATATGACAAAAAACTATCCTTATATGTAAATCAAAATATAAGATTTACATATAAGGATAGTTATAATACGTTGTATTGAAAACATATGCTATAGACAATCATTAATCTTAACCTTAAGACTATTGCTATTGTATTGTAGCAAAATTTATATTACCATTTCCATCTAATTTTAGATCAGATATCTTATCAGAAATTGCTATATTTTCATTATAAAACACCAACGGAAGAATATCGTAGTTATCAAATAGATTTTCTTCTAAGCTTGAATAATCTCCATTATTCTTAGTGATTAATAACTTTTCCAACAATTTATTCTGGTCTTCAGTTAGATATTTTTTAAAGTTATTATAAAAATCTGTTTTCTCAGATGAATTGGCATTATTATTAACCAAAATCATATCGTATCTTTTTTTCAATTCTTCATCTTCGAATTCTTCTTTTACTAAACTATATTTTATTGTTATATTTGTATTATTTTTAAACCAGTCTTCGATTGTTCTACATAAAATTCTATTCTCATCAGTATCTTCACATAGTAATGTTAATATCTTAGGTTTGTTCCATTCACCTTCTTTATTGCTAATAACTTTCCTTGCTTGCAATTTTGTTAGATCCTGTTTATCCTCCCTAAAAAAACTTCCCTCTGCAAGTTCAAATTCTTTATTATTTGAATTTTGATACGATTCTGTAGCTTTACATACATCATTATAAATATCTCTTCTTCCTTGAAGAGGAATAGAGTTACTTTTACTGTTAATGACTAAATATGTTCCTTTTGTTTCGGGAAGTGTTATTAATTTTTTCTGCTCTGATAATTTATTAAGTTCACTTTCTGGTGGATTTATTACAATATCCCTTTCTTTAACTTCATATGATGCCATAGATGTTTCTACACTATCATCATTTAATATTTTAATAGTATCTATACCACTTTTATTATTATTCTCATTTCTTTTTAAGACAACCTGATCTTTGTTAAATGAATCAATCTTATAATCACCAGAGTAAATTAATTTACTATAATTATTTTTCATATTACGCCACATTATTAAATATTTTCTTAGTGTATACTGTGGTTTGGCCAATTCATTTAAGAAATTATCATCCGCTTTATTCAATCTAATAATAACAGAATTCTCATTTACTTTTATTGCAACTCCAGTTTCATATACAACTTTCCCATCTCTAAATTCTTTAGCTCCATAAACATTAAGCAATGCTTGTATATTTTCTTCATCTTCTTCTTTCAGTAATTCTTTAAAGAAAGTAGCTATATCATTGGGAGTTATTTTACTTCCGTCACTCCAAAAAATATCATCTCTAATTTTAAACTCATATTGAATGCCATCCTTGCTTTTTGTAATTTCACCTGCTAAAGATGGTACTATTTTATTATCCACATCTTTAGAAACCAGCCCTTTGCTTACTGCACATATAATATCCTCATGGCGTTTAGATAAATTAGTAACCTTTTCTAAGTCTTCTGGAATCTCATTTATACCATAACTTATTGTTTCTTGCGAATCATCAGTAGATAAATTGTTACTTTCTTTGTTCACAAATCCTAAACAAAATAATATTATAAAACTTAACATAATTGCATAGAAAAAAATTCTTTTCATAATTACACCCTTTGCCTTAATTTATATTAAGAATTATTTCCACAATTTACTTTGTCTAATCAAAAAACTGACTCAAATGTTTTTAAATAACTTTGAGTCAGTTCCTTAATCAAAAACTTCTGCTGCAAATCAACAGCTGCTAAGTTCGTTTTAATCAATATTTTATTACTTAATTAAATTTATCATAAAGAAAATTAAAGATATTGATATTAAAAAACTTAAGATACAATATACTATTCTCTTTTTTCCTGTCTCGTTAATAAGAAACCTAATTGCTAAAATTGCCATAGTGATACAGACTCCAAGTTGTATCGGTAAGTATGAATTAAAAATCTGACCAACATAATAAAATTGATATGTTGTCAAAAAAGTACAAATTATTAAGATGCTTGTTATAAAAGCTGATATAAATTCAAGCAAATTTATTAATTTTTTCATACTCTACCTCCTTAGCATTTCTTCAAACTCATCTTCCGAAAGGATCTTGATTCCTAGTTCCTCTGCTTTAGTTAATTTTGATCCTGCAGCTTCTCCTGCTATTACATAATCCGTTTTTTTACTAACACTTCCTGCAACCTTTGCTCCTAAGCTTTCAAGTTTATCTTTTATCTCAGTTCTAGAATAATTTTTAAGTGAACCAGTTGCAACAACAGTCTTTCCTTCAAAAGCACTTGCTATCACTTCTTTTTCTTCATATTTAGGACTGACACCTAGAGATAATAATTCTTCAATTGTTTGTAAAACCTTTTCCTCTTTAAAGAATGCCAAAACCCCTTGAGCAACTATATCTCCGACATCCTGAACTCCAACGAGTTCTTCAAAGGTTGCATTTTTCAAGCCTTCTATAGATTCAAATCTGCTAACTAAATCTTTTGCAGTCTTTACTCCTACATTTGGAATTCCTAAGGCATATATAAATGCGTATAACTCACAATCTTTACTTTTTTCGATAGCTTCCAGAAGATTTTGCGCTTTCTTAGCTGCAAACTTTTCTAATCCTATTAAATCCTCTTCTTTCAGTTTATACAAATCAGAAATAGATTTAATATTAAGTTTTTCAAATAGTTGTTCCGCTGTTCTTTCTGAAAAACCAGCTATATTCATTGCTTCTCTTGAAGCATAATGAACTATAGTTTTAACTAATTGAGGCTTACAAGATAAAGTATTTTCACAAAAATAATGAGCTCCATTTAACACTAAATGACTGCCACAAGCAGGACAAACTTCTGGAACTGATATTTCCTCTGAACCTTCTAAAGATTCTGGTACTATCCCCATTATCTCTGGTATAACATCGTTACTTCTTCTTACAAATACTTCTGCACCAATTCTAACACCTTTTCTTGCAATATCATCCATATTATTTAAAGTCGCTCTTTTAACAGTAACGCCTGCAAGTTCCACTGGCTCTAATATTGCTGTTGGACCAACTCTACCACTTCTTCCAACATTCCATTCAACATCTAAAAGTTTAGTTGTTGCTTCTTGGGCTTCAAATTTAAATGCAATCGCCCATTTAGGGAACTTTACTGTATATCCTATCAATTCTCTTGTTCTAATATCATCTATTGCAATTACTAATCCATCTATATCATAATTTAAATCAAATCTAATATCTCTTACATAATCTATCTCTTTCTCAATTTCTTCTATAGACGTACATACCCTTATATAATCATCAACAGGGAGCCCTTGCTGTTTTATAAACTCCATCATTTCCATATAAGTCTTAAATGGAGTTCCTTCTTTATAGCCTACATCATAAAAGAAAGCTGAAAGATTCCTTCGTGCAGTTTCTTTTACATTTAAGTTTCTTAAAGCGCCTGCAGCCCCATTTCTTAAGTTCTTTAGTGGTGTATCAGAAGTCTCATTATATTTATTAAACGCTTCTTGCGTCATAATAGCTTCTCCATGAACTTCTAAAATATCATTGCTATTAATTTTAAGTGGAATTGATTTTATTGTTTTGACCTGTGCTGTAACTTCTTCACCAATACTTCCTGTTCCTCTTGTTGCAGCTATTTCAAGTATACCTTCAGTATTATATGTTAAGTTAATTGTTAATCCATCAAATTTCTTTGTAACAACATACTTTAGATCAGGCAGATTTTCGCCTCTGCCCCTAGCCTCTTCTACAAACTTAACATTTCTATTATGCCAATCTATAATTTCTTGCAAGCTTTGCGCTTTATCTAAGCTCCAAAGCCTTGCTTTATGTGTATACTTCCTAAATCCTTCTAGCACTACATCCCCAACTCTTAATGTAGGCGAATAAGGAAGTACATATTCCGTTTCTCTTTCTAGCTCTTGAAGTTCGTAGTATTTTTCATCATAGTCCTTGTCGCTTACAGATGGACTATCTAAAGAATAATATTCATATGAATATCTATTTAACTTTTCAACAAGTTCTTTTATCCTTTCAATCTTATCCATATTAGCCTCCAAATCTCCACTAAATCATTTTAAGTTTTGCAAAAGATAATAATAATGACTTAACACCTTGTTTATCGAACGCAACCGTTAATTTCTTATCGTTACCTGAATCCTGGACAGCCACAATTGTTCCTTTTCCAAACTTTTCATGAATTACTTTTCTTCCAAGGGTTGCTTCACTAACAGATATATATTCTTTAGCCATTTCATTCATAGTACTTCTATCAATTACATTATTAATCCCGCCATTATTAAGAGTATATGCTCTATTACCTGTAACACTATTTCTTAAACTGTGTGGGTTAGTGTAGGAATTGCTTTGCATGATCTTCTCCCTGCTTTTAGCACTTTCCTTTTTAACTCCAACATATTCTTTTAAGTCTGGCTTTATTTCATTAATAAAATCAGATTGAGGATATGCTACTGTTTTACCAAATACTCTCCTAACCTCTGCCGAAGTCATAAACAATGTCTGTTTTGCTCTAGTTATACCAACATAACATAATCTTCTTGACTCTTCCATCTCTGATTCTTTTTCAAATGACGCATTCCCTGGAAAAATACCATTTTCCATACCAACCATAAATACAACGGGGAACTCCAACCCCTTTGCACTATGGATTGTCATTAATACTACTGCATCATCTTCCTCTTCAATCTTATCTGTATCCTGAACTAGAGAAACTCTCTCTAAATAAGCAGATAACGATTTGTCTTCATTGTTCTTTTCAAAATCAGCTGCATCTGAAACAAGCTCTTTTAAATTTTCAATTCTACTCTTGTCTTCAATTTCATTTGATTCCTGTAATTGTTTTAGATATCCAGTATCTTTTAATATTGATTCAATAAGTACTGAAACAGGGACTGTCTCACTGAGTTCCATGAAATTTTCCATGAGCGCAACAAAGGGTTCAATTGTTGAAACATTTCTTGACGTTAATGTTGGAATACTCCTTACTTCAGCTAATGCGTCCCATAAATCAAACTCAAAGCTGCTTGCAAATTCTTGAACCTTTGCAACAGTTGCATCACCAATGCTCCTCTTAGGTACATTTATTATTCTTCTAATGCTAATATCATCTTGAGGATTAACAATAACTTTTAAATATGCTAATACATCTTTTATCTCTTTTCTGTCATAGAATCTTGTGCCTCCTACTATTTTATAAGGGACTCCCTTCCTTCTAAAACTTTCTTCAAAAATTCTCGACTGAGCATTTGTTCTGTATAGTATAGCAAAGTCATTATAATTTTTATCTTCTTTATTCTTTATATCTAAGATTTGTTTACTAACAAAGTCTCCTTCATCACTATCAGCATAGGCCCTATATATTTTAATTTTATTTCCTGGCTCTTGTTCTGTCCTTAATACTTTACTTTTTCTATTTGCATTATTAACAATTACTACATTAGCTGCACTTAGTATATTTCCTTTTGATCTATAATTTTGTTCTAGCTTAATTACTTTAGCTCCCGGATAATCTTTTTCAAAATCTAGTATATTTTGAATATCCGCACCTCTCCACTGGTAAATACACTGATCGTCATCTCCAACAACACATATGTTCTTATATTTTGAAGCAAGTAATTTAACCAACTCATATTGAGCGCCATTAGTATCCTGATACTCATCAACCATTATATATTTGAATTTATTTTGGTAAAACTCCAATACTCCAGGATTATTTTTGAAAAGCTCAACTGTTTTGAAAATTAAATCATCAAAATCCAACGCGTTGTTTTCTTTTAATCTCTTTTGGTACATTTCATAAACATCTGCAATTTTCTTTTCCCTAAAGTTAGCTTCATTTTCTAACATAAAGCTTCTAACACTTTGCATTCTATCTTTAGCTTTTCCTATCTTTCCCATTATCTCTTGTTCTGTTATATCTTTATCATTAATATTAAGTGTTTTCATACACTCTTTAACTAATGTCTTTTGATCTGAGCTATCGTATATAGTAAAACTACTTTTGTAGCCTATCTTATCTATCTCTCTTCTTAGTATCCTAACACAAGTTGAATGGAAAGTGGATATCCACATATTTTCTGCTCTTTCACCAATAAGTGCCTTAACTCTATCCTTCATTTCCTTTGCTGCCTTATTTGTAAAAGTAATAGCTAATATACTATAAGGTGCAATATCTAAATCTTCAATCATGTGTGCCATTCTATGTGTCAAAACTCTTGTTTTACCTGAACCAGCTCCAGCTAAAATAAGTACCTGCCCATCAATTGTAGTTGCCCCTTCATATTGTTCTTTATTAAGTAATGATTTTAAATCCATTTACTTATTCCTCCTTTCCCAATCCTTAAATATTATACCATATGTGCTTATGTTTAAATCATTAACCTAACTAAAATATTATTTTAATTGCATATATTCAAACTTATATTCTAGGTTAGTCTATATCTACATTAGAAAAATTATAAATTTTTAGGAATAAAAAGCACTTGATATTTTAATCAAGTGTTACTCACGCATTACTTAGTAATTTAATACTTTTACTCATCATATATTAATCACTCTAACTTTTATAATTCACCAATATAAGGAACTATATTCTAAAGTTTAGGATGTCTTTTTCTAATACCGATGAAATATTAACTAGTTTTTTTGCTGTCATAGAAAATTCATTTGTTATAGCTGCTTGCTCTTCTGTAGCTGCTGTAACCTCTTCTGAAAGGGCTGATATTTCTTGCGATTTTGAAGCTATATTTTCAACTGTATTTAAGATCTTATTTCTTCCTTTCATAGTTTCTTGAAGTACCACATGAACCATATTAATATCACTAGGAATATTATTAACCTTGCTAATAACTCCTTCAAATGAGTTTGTTACGGTATTGATATCATTTTTACTTTCTTCTACTATTTTAGTTACAGCCTCTGTAGTATTAGAAACATCATGAGTCTCTTTCATAACTGTATTTATTAATTGAGTTATGCTTTTTGATGAATTTAATACTTCTTCTGCAAGCTTTCGTATTTCTTCTGCCACTACTGAAAATCCTTTTCCAGCCTCCCCTGCTCTTGCTGCCTCAATGGATGCATTTAATGCTAAAAGATTAGTTTGTTTTGCAACTCCATTTATAACATCAACTATGGAATTAATCTGCGATATAGTGCTATCTAAATTTTCAACCTTTGCTCTTGATACCGAAAATGAATTTAACATATCATCGATAGTGTTCGCTAGCTTATTTATAGTTTCTGCTCCCTTATTTGTATCATCTTTTATTACTTTTCCACCATCAGCTAATAATGTTAATTTATTATCCACATTATCTAAATCTATTGAAAAACTTTCTAATAAGCTAACAGCCTCTTCTAACGCTTCTGCTTGTTTTATACCTTCTTGAGATACATTGGTTACTGAAGTTGCGATTTCTTCACTAGAGGATGCTACAGTGCTGCCTCCAATTTCAATATCCTTTGATAGTTTAGCCAAACTTTCTGATATTACTTTTGTTTTTCTAACAAGCTCCCTCATGCTCTTTCTAGTTTTACTACTTGCAGCTGCTAATTTTCCTATTTCGTCTTTACCTGTAATTTTATATTCTGCTGTAAAATCTCCATTCCCTGCTTTTTCAATAACATCCTTAATAATTTCTATAGGTTTTGCAATTCGCCTTCCTATATATACTCCTACAACAGCTGCTAATATCAATACTACTATGGCATAAATTATGCTTTTTATAATAGTGCTTCTAATAGACTTTTGCATGTTATCAACAGAAATTCCGATTGAAAGAGCATATCCTATATCATCTCCGTCTTTGACAGGAACTGTTACATTATATGCAGGAGTCCCCTTCCATTCGTACATATATGCTCCTGTATCACCTTTAAATACTGCATCTAATCCTGTTGAATCAATCTTCTCTCCAATTGATTCCTTAGATGTTCCTGCAACAAGAGTTTTATCACTTGATATTACACCTATGTAGCATAATTCTCCATCTGAATATTTATATGTTTGATCTATTATTCCCTGTATTTTATCTGTATTTGTAACTCCTACACTTTCTATATTTGCTTTTATATTATTAACTAAAATAATTCCATCTGCTTTCATTTGGTTTTGTATTCCATTTACCATCTGGTATGAAAAGAAAGTTATACAAATTAAAGTTATTATTGCTGCTATTAAAACAAAATTAAAGATTAATCTTTTTCTTATTGAATTAAACATATTACCCCTCCCTAATATTTTAGTATCTACCTTAATATCTTAATTATAATTTCTATATGTTTTTTATATTTCATTTAGTACCCGAAACGAATCTTTTCAGCATATACTTCGTTCGCGTACGAAGCATATGCCAACTTTAAAAACATTTTATTTACATTAACTTATTAAACTCTTTAGTTTTACACTCCTATGACTTCTGTAACTCCAGGAACCTCTTCCTTTAATTTTTGCTCAATAATCATTTTTATTGTCATCATTGCTCCTGGACAATTTCCACAAGCCCCTTGCATTTTTACACTTACAACTCCATCGTTGCTCACATCCACTAATTCAACGTCTCCTCCGTCTCTTTGCAGCATCGGTCTAATTTTATCTAGTGATTTCATTATTAATTCTTTCATAATCTACACTCCTTCTCTTATATTCTTCGTACGCGTACGAATTATCTATTTAAAAAAAATGCCTTTAGAGCATTTTTATTATATTTTTAAGAGCTTTATCTATATTATCTTCAAAGACCTTTTTTTCATCTTCACCAAAATCTTTTAATATTATATCTAGAAATTCTCTTTCCATAACTTGAAGTTTTTGCTTTATAACTACAGCTTCAGGAGTCAAACTTATATATACACTTCTCTTATCTTCGCTACACATGCACTTGTTTATTAACCCCTGACTCTCATACTTATTTATGATGTCAGATAAAGATGATTTTGATATTTTCCATGTGCTTGCTATTTCATTAAAAAGCAACTTCGAACCATCTTCAGGTAATATATCAAATAGTGCTGCGTGATTTTGCAATATAGGTAGTCGCTCATCCCTTATTTTTTTTGTCAAAAATTTGTTGGACGCTTCAACAATTATACTCATTCTTCCAACGATACATTTGTTTTTCATTTTTACCACCTCGTTCGTTCGGGTACGAATTAATTATAGAATTTTAATATTTTTTTGTCAATGCTTTTTTTATTTTATTATTTTAATATAGTCTTAAATTTTTATTCTCATTAAAACGCTAATTAAATATTTTATTTCTTTTCTAAGACTTTAATTCTGATTGATAATTCAGCCCCCAATCATACATAGATTTAATTATCGGTGACATAGACTGGCCAAGAACCGTCAACTCATATTCAACTCTTGGAGGAACTTCCGCATAAACTGTACGTTTTAATATTTTATCTCTTTCAAGTTCACGCAATTGAAGTGTTAATGTTCTATGTGTAACATTTGGAATCAATTTCTTTAATTCATTAAATCGTTTCTTGCCGCCTAATAAACGATATAAAATAATGCCCTTCCACTTACCACTAATTATATTTAGTGTTGTCTCTACTGGGCATGGATGATTGGGGCAATCTGGATATATAACTTGTTCATGCATACTTTTAGCTCCTTTAGTATAAAATAGATACTTAGGTAAGTTCATTTATATTATATATCAAATTTGTGCGTACTTCAATGCAGTATCCAATTGTGTTAGACTTAGCTTATACTTAGATAAGAGGTGGTTTTTAAATGAATAACAAAAACAAAGAAATTATAGATGCATTTCAATTTCGTCATGCTTGCAAGCAATTTGACCCTACAAAAACAGTATCTGAAGAAGATTTTAATACTATATTAGAAGCTGGGCGCCTTTCTCCAAGTTCATTCGGTTTTGAACCTTGGAAGTTCCTTGTAGTTCAAAATAAATCTCTTAAAGAAAAATTATTTCCTGTATCTTGGGGAGCTCAGAATAGCTTTAGTGGGGCTAGTCACTTTGTAATTCTTCTTGCTCGTAAAAAAGTTGATACAATTTATAATTCTGAATATATAACTAAGATTATGTCTGAAGTTCAAAATCTTCCTGAAGATGTAGCCAATCAAAGAAAATCAGCTTTCGAAAGCTTTGAGAAGAATGATTTCAATTTACTTGAAAGTGATCGTGCAATTTTTGACTGGGCAAGTAAACAAACTTACATTGCTCTAGCAAACATGCTAACTGCTGCTGCTTTCTTACAAATTGATTCATGCCCAATTGAAGGATTTAATATTGAAAAAGTAGAAGAAATTCTTAAGAATGAAGGTATTTTAGATACTGAACACTTTGGTGTTTCAGTTATGGCTAGCTTTGGATACCGCGCTAAAGAACCACATGAAAAAACAAGACAGCCATTAAATTCTATTGTACAGTGGATATAAATCTATTGAAAGAAAGCCATGCATATGAAATAATTTCATTTATGCATGGTTTTCTTTTATAAATATTATAATTTGTATAAATCCTATTAGTTTTATTAAAACTAAAAATGAAGTAGATAAATTACAAGTTATGTATCCATGTGTTAAGATATTTATTATTATGGTACAATAAATCAATGTATAAATTAAAGCAAACAAACGATTGGAGTGAATAATTTGGAAAGATTAGATAAAATAATTTCTAATTTAGGATACGGAAGCAGAAAAGATGTTAAATCTTTTGCCAAAAAAGGAATTATAGAAGTTGATGGTCTAATAGTAAAAGATAGCGCTATGCTTGTTGACCCTGAAAAATCTGTTATAAAAATTAATGGTGAAGAGGTACTATATCGTAAATACATATATATAATGATGAATAAACCAGATGGAGTTATATCAGCTACCCATGATAATAGAGATGAAACCGTTATTGATTTATTAAACCTAGAACATCAGGTTTTTGACCCATTTCCTATTGGTAGATTAGATAAAGATACTGTTGGATTATTGTTATTAACTAATGATGGTGAATTAAACCATAGATTGATTTCACCTAAATGGCATGTTGATAAAGTATATTATGCTGAAATAGATAAAAGCGTTGATGAAAAAGATATAAAAGCCTTTAAGGATGGAATTACTTTAGATGATGGGTATAAATGTTTAGAAGCTAATCTTGAGATATTATCGAGCAGTAACGATGGATCTGAAATAAGGCTTACAATTCAAGAAGGTAAATTCCACCAAGTAAAAAGAATGTTTGAAGCTGTTGGAAAAAAGGTAACTTATCTTAAACGAGAAGAGTTCGGTGGGTTATTATTAGATCCAGATTTAGAAGAAGGCGAATATAGAGAATTAACAGATGAAGAATTAAGCCTTTTAAAGAGCTATTAACGAATATTAAATAATTTTGCAATAAAATAATTCATTTCTTTCAAAAATATTCACATTTTTTATTAAATCACTTGCATTATTAATAATAATACCCTATAATATTCTTGCAAGGATAAATAAAAGGAATATATAGCCCCCTTTTTATTTATTGCTTATTGCTTATTGCTAAAGCGCAACCTAGCCCCAAGGGTTGCGTTTTTTATTATGGTTTTTTGAAAACATTTACCTAGCATTTGAATACGATAACAAAATAAATTTAACTTAAAAATGTACATATTGTTAACAATATTAACAAACAGCAAAGAAACTGCATGAAAAAAGTCATCTAAATATTACTGATGGTTTTTTTGATGCAGTTTTTATATGATTATAATTATTTTATTCCTTAAAAAATCTAGAATGTAAAACATTCTAGATTCCATCTCTATAGTACCCCATTACCTTCGGAACATAGTTCTGAGTTTCTTGTGGCATTTTATATAAGTCAGAAGCTGATGATACACCTCTTCTTTGCATAGTTCCAGGTCCTCCATTGTATGCCATAAGAGCCAACTCTGAACTTCCATTGTATTTATCTAAATATTCTTTAAGCAACTTAGTTCCACCGTTAACATTTTGCTCAACATCATATCCATCAGTTATACCTAAATGTGAAAAATTTTCTGGCATTATCTGCATTAATCCAGCAGCTCCGACACCAGATGTTGAATTAGGATCAAAATCAGACTCCTGCTTAATTACAGCTAATATTAGATTAGGATCTACTCCATATTTTTTAGCCGCATCATCTACAGCCGAATATATTTTCTTAATATCAGCTCCACTTTTATTAGATAATGCAGATTCAGAATTTCTTGTAAAACCTATATAATTATTAGTTAAAACCATTGGTATTTCCTCTAAGTTTTGTCCTGTTACATATGTTTGTCCTACTCTAGCTGCATTATTTAAATTTATATTCTCCTTTGAATTTAATTTCTCACTGCTGGTTGTTTCACCTTTTACTTCCTTTGTATTCCCATTTGATTCAGCATTACCATTTTCTTTAGATTTTTTTGATGATTCCAAAAGATTTTTCATAACTAGTTGAAATGCTAAATCTTTTTCACCACTCGTGCTATTGCTAGAATCAGAATCATTTGTTACTTGTCCATTGCTTAGCATATTCATTGCTAATAATTGATCATTTGACATTTTATCTAAACCATCTATCGCCATACTTAATCAACCTTTCTCCAAAATTTATCCTATGTTTATTTTCGAGTTATCCTTTTAAACCTTTAACATAAAATGTTACTTCAGCATAATCCTCATAACTAACTTTTTTATAATAACTTTTGGCTAAAGCTAAAATTTTATATTTCCCTTGAGTAAACGGCATAAAGCTATAATAATGCTTTCTACTATATGCTTGCACCTTTCTCCACTCATTATTCTCCATTAAATAAAATTCATAGCAAACATTTTTCCCGCCTCTGCTTATAGCTTCAAATGTAAGCTCCTCATTTATATGGCCCTCTAGTGTATTTGCTATTATATTAGTTTCTATTACAGGATATGCCTCACTTACATACAAGTTTATCTGCTTCTTAGAATCATACTCACTAGTGCATTTAACATTCTTAGCATAAACTTCTATAGTGTATTTACCAGCAGTTTTAGGTATAAATCTCAACTTTTTATTTTTTGAGAACTCTGTTTTCTCAATAGAATGTCCATTAATTTTAGTTTCATATTTCAATAAAGTATTCTGCGTATTTTGAACAATGCATTCAAATTCCACAGCTTCCCCAATCAAATGTGTTTCCTTATAAGGCAATATTATATAATCTATTTCACCCGGTAGATATTCTAGCGCCTTCAAATATATAACTGTTTGGGCATCATAAGATTTATCTGAGTACTTATCCTTAAGTCTTATTTCTACTTCATACTCTCCTGCCTGGTTAGGAATAAAATTGATCCAGTTAGATTTATTATAATCTACACCCTCTAACCTTCTTCCATCTTTTCTAATTGTGAATGCATATTGGAGCTTTATTCCACCTTCAGCATTTACCGTTATACCAACAGGCTCCCCGACAATAATCTTCTTTTCTTTATCAACCACAATATCTAAAATCTTTACTGGCTTTTCACTCTTTTTCTCAATATTAAATGTAATTCTTTTTAAATCCTCATATTCACCTTTATAAGTAATATCCTTAACATAAAGTATAATGTCATATTCTCCAGCTTCAGATGGTTTCCATATAAATTCACTCTTTTCTATAAAGCCCGTGTCCTCTTTAATGGGTCCATTAACCTGATATCTATATATAACTTTGTTTCCACCTTCTATTTCTGAAGTAAACTTTATACTACTTCCACTTATATTAGGAGAATTCGAATCAGCCACAAAATTATTAATCTTAATCGTTTTATATGGTTTAACACTATATACTAAAATAGCTCTATCATCATATTCTTTATTTGAAAATATGCTTTTTACAAGACATAGGATTCTGTAGCTTCCTGCTTCTGTTTCCTTATAATACACGTTATTTTTAGTTGAATAGTCTTGTATACAAATTGATTTTCCATCTTTATATATTTTATAAAATTTATATAGTAATACAATATCTTCATTACTAACAAATTCTTCAATATTTGTTTCTACTATAAAACCAAGCTTTTCTCCCGCTATTAATGAGTTATTTAAACATTTAAAATTGGTTATTTCTACTTTATCAATTTCTCTCACTTTTAGTGTGATAATTCTATGGTCTTCAAAAGTTTCAGTGGAATCCATTCTTTTGCACTGAATTAAAAATTCTTTATTTCCAGACTCATTTGCTGTATATTTTAAGATATTACTTTTATCATAATCCTTAATTATATCCCATTCATTATTCTTTTTTATATAGTATCTATATAAATATACATTCTCATCATCTGTCTTTATTTCAATACAACATTTTTCTCCAACTTTTATTTCCTCTTTATCTATACGGATATCTTTTATAAAACTCGGTTCTATTTGATCATTGTTTTCAATTAATATTTTATTTAGAACTTCTTCATTATATTGAGTATTATCTACTATATCTTCAACTTCTTTGGCATCATTAGAAGATGATATTTCTTCATCAGCATAGCTATTTGATATTAATACTTCTTTTTCTGCTCTAGAAATTTCTTTAACTTCAAGGAACACCACATTGTCTTCTATACTATTCATTGCCTCTTTAAATTCAATATTGCATAAAATAGGATCTTCTTTTTCAGACGCTAGCAAATTACTTTCTTTATCATTACAAGCGCTTTTAATTTCTTCATCATTAGTAACATCTTGAATACTAGTCTCTTTATCCACAGTATTACTCACTTCCTCTGTCACTATAGAATAGTCCTCTTTGGCTAAATAGTCTAAAGGTTTTTTTCCATCCCTCTCTCTGGCTTGTACCATAACCATATACTCCCCTTCTCTTTTAGGCTTCCATATGCAATAATTTTTTCCCGAAAATTCTTGTATAGTATTCCAAACCCCACCTTTGCCAACAATAAATTTATATTCTAAGTTTTCTATTTCCCCATCTATTTTACCAGATATATTTATCTCCGTGCCAACTTTTTGCGGTGTTTGCTTATCAAAAGCTATCTCAACATACTTTAACTGAAGTTCCTCCATAAATTCATACTCCTCTCATACCAATTCTCAAAATGATCCTTATTATTATATTATACATTTATACCATTTTTTGTAAATAACTTCAGTTTATTTTTTATTTGATTATATCATAAATGCCTATATAAACTCATATATTAGTAAGGTTATTTTTTTATAAAACCTTCCAGTCATAATTAAAATAATATCCAAAATATAAATTTATAATTTTTATAGCATAAAAATAGAAGCTCTTATCTAAGCTTCTAAAATTATCAACTAGTTATAAGTTTTAATAAGTTTTTTTCCAGTCTAATATTATCTTCATCAGTTCTTTTTTTGGGGTTAGAGGTCTTTCCTCCACCCCTTCTTATTTTCTGTGATATATGTCTTTCTTCCAATAATCTATCTATGTTTTTCTCATCATATATATATCCCTTAGGGTTTATTACTTTCGCTTTCTTAGATAGACATATTGCAGCCACACCATAGTCTTGAGACACAATTATGTCACCTTCTTTAGTTTCATTCATTACATACATATCTACACTTTGAAATCCACCATCAACAACTTTAACTACAGAATAATTACTCTGTATAAAATGATGAATATCGCAATAAATTATCACTGAAATATTGTGTTCTTTTGCCGCTTTTTCAATAATGGAGATGCCTGGACAGGCATCTCCATCAATAATAATCTTCATAATTAAACTAAAGTCTCTTTTCTAGTTCAGCCTTCATATCTTCATATCCTGGCTTTCCTAGTAAAGCAAACATATTCTTTTTATAAGCTTCAACACCTGGTTGATTAAATGGATTTATTGCTAAAAGATATCCACTTATTCCACAAGCCTTTTCAAAGAAATAAACCATATATCCAAAATAATATGCTGAAATTTCTGGTACATTTAATATCATATTAGGAACTCCCCCGTCATTGTGAGCTAATAAAGTTCCTTCAAATGCTTTCTTATTAACGAAATCCATAGTCTTTCCAGCCAAGAAATTTAATCCGTCTAAATCATTGTCAGCTTCTTCTATGTTTATTTCATATTTTGGTTTTTCAATATTTACAACTGTTTCAAACATTATTCTTCTTCCATCTTGGATATATTGACCCATTGAGTGAAGATCTGTTGAAAAATCTACTGCTGCTGGGAATAATCCTTTATGGTCTTTACCTTCTGATTCTCCGTATAGTTGTTTCCACCATTCGTTAAAATAATGAAGTGATGGTTCGTAATTTACTAATACTTCAATTGATGCTCCTTTATTATATAAAGCGTTTCTAGCTGCTGCATATTTATAAGCATCATTTTCTTTAATTGATGGTACTGAATAAGCTGTTCTTGCGTCTGCAGCACCTTTCATCATTTCATCAATATCGATTCCAGCCGCAGCTATTGGCAATAATCCAACTGCTGTTAATACTGTAAATCTTCCTCCAACATCATCTGGAACTACAAAAGTTTCATATCCTTCTGAATCAGCTAATGTCTTTAAAGCACCTCTAGCTTTATCAGTTGTTGCATATATTCTCTTTCTTGCTTCTTCTACTCCATATTTCTTTTCTAAATATGATTTTAAAATTCTAAATGCAATTGCTGGTTCTGTAGTTGTACCTGATTTTGAAATTACATTTAAACTTACATCTTTTCCTTCAATTACTTGTAGAAGTTCTGCCATATATGTTGAACTTATATTATTTCCTGCAAAAAATATTTGTGGAACTTTTCTCTTATCACTTCCTAATACATTATGGAAATTATTTGTCAACATTTCAATTGCTGCTCTAGCTCCAAGATATGATCCACCTATTCCAATAACTATTAAAACATCAGAATCTGATTTAATCTTTTCTGCTGCCTTTTTAATTCTTGCAAATTCTTCTTTATCATAATTTACAGGAAGGTCTACCCAACCTAAGAAATCATTACCCGCTCCTGTTTTATTGTGTAAATCTTCATGAACAGCTTTAACCATGCTTTCCATATTTTCAAGTTCTGCTTCTTCTAAATAAGGAGAAACTTTTGATAAGTCTAGTGATATACCTTTATTCATTCTTCTATCCTACCTCCATATATAACTAAAAATAATTTTATTATTCAATTATATCATAAATTCTCAATATCTCATCTTTGCTTTTAACTTTTTTACAAATAATATATCAAATAATAACCTTAAATTAATCTTATTTAATCTTTACTCGGTTCTATTTTTTCTAATTGTATGAATTAATATTCATCTTATCCTTATTGGTATCAACTTATTTTTAATACTTACCATAATACATTGTTTATTAAATATCAATCATTTTTAAAATTTTAAAAGAGAAAACTAAGTTTTCTCTTTATAAAATATAAATTATATATTTTTCAATTATTAAAATCCAGATAACTTTGTTAATTTTTTAACTTTATTCTGTGCTAATTGGCCAAATAATTAAATTTATTCTATACTAATATCTTTTTTTATTTAACCTCTTGTTTTTCCCCCAGCAATATTGTAAGTAACTCCATGAATATAACTTGCTCTATCACTAGCTAAATAGCAAACTAAGTCTGCAACTTCTGAAAGCTTGCCTGATCTTCCTAATGGAGTTGTTGAAGTTTTACTATATCCTGCTCTTAACTCTTCTACAGTAATTCCTCTCGTATAAGCTAGCGCTGTCTCATATTCTAAAGTTCTGAGTCCTGTAGCTTCTAGAATTCCTGGCGCAACTCCGATAACTCTTATACCTAATTTTCCTAGCTCCTTTGCCCATGAGCGGGTTAAAGAATTTACTGCATTCTTACTTGCTGCATAGACACTTTGCCCCTCTGATCCTTCCAATCCGCTTTCAGAAGACATATTTATAATAACCCCTTTTCCTTGACTTGCCATCTCTCTGGCAGCTACTTGAGCACATAGAAATACACCTTTTACATTTACATTCATAACTTTATCCCAAACATTTTCATCTAGCTCAAATTTTCCTTTTGGTTCTTTTTTATCAACTAGTAATCTAGGAATATTAATACCTGCATTATTTACAATTATATCAATGGTTCCAGTAATCTCTTTAGCCTTCTCAATCATTTTTTCTACGCTATCTCTATCTGCAACATTAGTAACTATATATTCCATATGTCCATTATGATCATCAAATTCAGGTTTGTTTGGATTCATATCACAAACAACTACATTTGCACCATTATTTAAAAACTCTTGAGCAACTGCCTTACCAATACCAGATGCTCCCCCTGTTACAATCGCTGTTTTTCCTTCTAAGTTAAGCCATGTATTTTTCATAAAAATTCCTCCTGATTATTTAACTTCATTATTTAATGCCATTTTATTATTCATTTCGATTTCATATAAATTTTAGATATAATTATGCTAATATAGATAGTTCACTTCCTATTTTAAGTTTAGGAATTTCTTTTTTCTCCACACAAATTGTTCCTGATAAAGTAGGTACTTTAGAACCATTAAACGCAACAGTTATATGTCCTAAACTCACTAGATTCTTCTCTGCCACATCTCCAACAGCTGTTATTTCAAAAGCTATTCCATCAATCATAAATACTTGTCCAGGTTTAATTGTTTCTTTAACTTCCTTTATATTAATAGAGTAACAGTAATCTGCTAGTGTATCTGGTGCATTATCTCCAAAAAATATTATCATTCCTTCTTCTAAGAATGTTTCTGCTAAATCTCCTAAGTCTTTTACTTTATTTTCATAGATTATCTTACTACTCATAGATGCTTTCATCCCTTCAAATATATTTCTTTCTAAAATTATTATTTATTCTAAGCTACTTAGATTATCGGCAATTTAACATGGTATTACCTTGACCACATAATATCTCAAAATCTTTTTTAAAGTTCTCTACAGCTACATCCACGCAATCGTTTTTAATTAAACCTTCTATTACATCAGGTGAAATTGTAGCCGCTCCAATTCCATACTTGCATAATTCTAATACTTGTTGTGAATTCTTAAAACTAGCTGCTAATACTTCTGTTTTAAAATTATTTTTCTCAAAAATATCGTGAATGTCTTTTGCCACTTGAACACCATTTGCTCCCAAATTATCAATTCGGTTTACATATGGAGCAGCATATTGAGCACCTGCTTTTCCAGCTAGATATGCTTGCATTTGAGTATATATAGCAGTAGCAGTAACATTAATTTCTTCTTTTCTAAGAATTTTTATAGCCTTTAATCCATCTCTAGTTACAGGTATCTTCACATAAGTATTTTTACCTAGCTCTTTAATAATTTTATGTGCTTCTTTAAGCATACCTTCTGAACTTTCAGAAATCACCTGTACATGTAATTCCGAGTTTTCCCCAATAAATTCACGTATTTTTATTAATATTTCATACGGCTGTTTTCCATACTTATGCAAAATACTCGGATTACTAGTTACCCCATCAATTTGGAATATGCTGAAAACATCTTTTATTTTTTCAATATTTACATCATCAATAATTAGTTTCACTATGGATAAACCTCCTTTTATTCCACTCCTTGCATCTAAATCAACAATATATTTTCCTTGGTGCAATTGAGCGATTCATAAGAACCACTCAATCGCAATTAAATAAATTTCATAGTTTATTGATACAATCCTATACTTGCAACCCATGCAACTGCTACTCTAGGTACACCAATCATGAAACGTGAATACAATACAGATGGAACACCAACCTCTACTGTTTCTGGTTCTGCTTCAGCTAGACCTAAACCTACTGGAATAAAGTCACATGCACATTGTGTATTAATAGCGAATAATGCTGGTAATGCTAAGCTTGGAGGAATAGTCCCTTTACCTATTTCAACACCAATTAAAGTACCTACGATTTGTGCTATAACAGCACCTGGTCCAAGTAATGCTGATAATAGAGGAATAGAGCATATGAATCCAAGAATCATAAGTCCAATTCCGTTTCCTGCTAATGGTACTAATATTTTAGCGAACCAATTACCAAATCCCGAACCTTGTATAATTCCTATTAGCATTGCAACAAATGCCATGAATGGTAATATTGTTGTAATCATTGATTGAACTGCATCACGGCCTGCTTGGTATAGTGTATTTACAACTTTACCTGCTCCCATACCAATTTTTTGGACAATACTAGATTTACTGTTTTCAGCCAAACTTTGTGATACTTTCTTATCAGCACTATATTTAAATTCTCTTTTTCCTTCTTCAGGCACTTTTGTGCTCTTTATAGGCTCTGCACTTGAATCAGCTAAAGAAATTTGATTTAAGCCAACTGCAGATACATAAATGTCTTCTGTAATGAATTTTGCTAAAGGCCCACTTTTACCTACTGGCATAACATTTATTGTCGGAATTCTCTTTTGTGGGTATATTCCACAGCGAAGTGTTCCACCACAATCAATAATAACTAAGAAAATTTGTTCCTCTGGTACAGATGTTTTAAATCCATTTACCGCTTTACATCCTGTTAAGTTAACAATCTTTTCTACAATTTCAGGTTCAGCTCCACCACCTGTAATATATAATAATGTATCTTTTCCTTCTTCAGGTTTTACTGTAAGTGGACCGCCAAAGCCTCCACTACCTTTTACAATTTTAATTGCATTATATTTTTCCATATGAATACCCTCCTAAACTAATTTGCCTTAAGTTGATTACTTAATTCAATACCTTGTTGTCTCATAACAATCTTTGTAGTAAAATCAGTTACCCATCCTGCAAAGAAATTCATTACTAAACCTACTAATAAATAACGAAGTCCTAAAGCTGTTGGATCAAGGCCAAGAGTTGTAATACCATTTGCAATACCTAGGTAAATGAATATTTCACCTACATTAATGTGAGGAAAAATACCGCTGTTTGTATGACAATGATACGATGCTGATGCATAGTAGCTTGGTTTCATTCTTTCAGGAAGAAATTTTCCCATTGATAATGCCATTGGATTACCTAACATAAAGGCTGATAGGAATGGTAAAACTCCATAAGCTAATATAACATTTCTAGATGCAAACTTTGCAAATCTATCAACTTTATCTTGTCCAATAAAAGCAATTATTGAATTCATAAAAACTAAAAGTAATAATACCTTTGGGATAATTCCCGTTACCCAACTAACAAATGTATTTCCACCAACTTCAAATAAATACATAAATCCTTTTGCAAAATAAACAATTGCGTCCATATTAATATCTCCTTTCTAATTGTGAGCTTTTAATTTTTTAGCTGTAAAAATATTACCTAATCTTTGTAATGGACTTTGAGATTCTACAACTTCGCCACCGCCCATAATAACGTTATAATTGGAAGAGGCTTCTAGTACTGCTTTGGTTAATGGTTTAGCTAAGTTCTTACAATCTGCTTGAGTTAATCTACCAACATCTTTTCCTTCAAATCCGTTTAGTTTCTTAACCCTTGCAAGTACTGTTATTCCTTGCATATAACCGCCTTCAAGTATAATTCCATTTTGATCGATAGCAAACATTGCAATACATCCAGCACGGAAACCACCTTTCACTTTGCCAATGGCAACTCTTCCTCTTCTTCGCAATTTACTATAGTAAGCCGTGAAACTTTTCATTTGAGCAAATGTTAGTATATATTGGAGTATAAATGCAATTCCAAAGCATATAATCAAAAACCAAAAATTCATCATAAACCTCCTACTTATAAATCAAATATATCGTTTTCTTTTGTAAAATGTAGAATTAATTCTTTATAACTTTTTACCTTTGAAAGAGCTTCAATGGTATTCTTATCATTGGCAATAGCTATAATTTCATCATAAATTTTAACTAAGAGTGTATCATCCTTAGTTTGTTCTGGAAGTCCTACCAAGAATACTAGTTTTCTTTGATTGTTTTCTCCAGCCTTTTCTGGAATTATTCCTAGACTGACTACTATTTCATCATTTTCATAATTGATAGTATGAGGAAATGCTATAGATTCATTAAAAACCATCGTAGATTTTTCTTCTCTTTTTCTTATTCTTTCCTTAAATCCATCGTCTACATAACCTTTTGAGTATAGATTATCAATCATATGATCAACATTTTCTAAATAACTCAATTGATTATCCAAAATAAAGAAGGTATCTTCATCTAAAATACTTAGTAATATAGAATCCATTCCCTGCATGGATGGCATGTCTAATTTATCTATATACTTAATACTTTTTATTCTTTTCTTCAGCGCTTCTTCATCAAATATTTTCTCTAAATATATTACAGTAGCTGTTGTCTTAAAGTTAGCTTGGACAGTAGATAGAACCAAATTGTACTTATCTAGTATTTCGCTAGTAACTGTGCTATCTGAATACAAATCTATAACTGTGTTCGCATCAAAAATACCTTTTAATTGACTAGCAACCAACCTAGCTGTAACTCTTCCAGTTCCGCATATAACTGCAACTTTGTATATTTTACTTTTTTCTATTTGCTGTTCTGAAATAAAAACTCCAAAATATGCTGCTATAAATCCAACTTCATCTTGCGTCATTTTTACATCAAGACTTTTTTCAATAACATCTCGCGCTAACTCTGCCATTTTGTACGCTACTTTATATTTTTTCCTGATCTCATCTACTATAGGATTATGAATATGGACCCCATACTTTAGACGATTTACCAAGAACGCCATATGGTATACAAAGTCTTTCAATATATCATCTAGCGTAATATTTAAACCCATGTCATATTTAATGCGCTCTAATATATGATTTACTAAATTTGATACTTCTTCTGTAATTTCAACATGCGGTGAAATCCCTTCTATGTTAGTCGGAGTATTCATTCCTATAATTGGCAATGCTAAGAAAATTCTTTCTTTAATTGGAATACTTATAGTAAGCCTTTTTTCAACTGCATCTGATATAGTATTTACCAATGTAAATTCCCAACTTCTTAATAATTCACCATATTTCTCGCTTAATGTATTGATTGTATGTCCATTTAAAAGGCGATCTAAAGTTACAACTAGGGAATGTATGAAAGATTCAAATGTCGTTGTATCGAACTGATATTGATCCGTTATCTCTTTTACTAAATCAATAACATCTTCATCTAATTCGTATTCTCCATAAATCATTTCATAAAGGTTCTCAAGTACAAGAAACCTTATATTTAATTCTGTACCTTTTAAGGCTAGTCCATTATTTGTTTTCCCTATAATTTTTAAATCGTAGTTATTAAGTATCTCTCTCATTTTCTTTAAATCACTTATTACTGTCGTTCTTCCAACATTCATCTCACACGCTAGGTCATCAGTTAAATATGGCTCTTCACTATTCATAAGCTTATATAAAATAAATGCCATTCTTCTTTGAGGTGAATTAAGAAATTCTTTTTGGTTATATATATTAGTCTTAATCTCCTCAAATTTGCTATTATCAATAATATAAATTTTATATATTCCTTGCTTATTATCAATTAGCGCAGATCCTTTTAATAAACTATTCAACTCTTTTACATCATTTTTAACGGTTTTTGAACTAACCTCAAATTTTTCAGCAATGGCGTCAACAGAAATAGAATGTCTTCGTTCAATTAATTTTAAAATTCTTGTCGAACGGTTTTCAGTATAAAAATACTTCATTTTTGCCTCCTTGAAAAGAATCAATACTTATTAATTCATTTAAATTAAAATAAAATTATTGCTATTAATCTTACTTTAACTTGTTGTTCTTTGATTTTAGAAGTCTTTAAAAATTATACTCATAGTATAATCTTATGACTATCTTATATTCAAAGGTTGATTTTTTCAAGCGTTTTCGATGCCCCCTTTCTTTAATGTAATTATACTTTATAAAATGATAACGATTAATGCCGTCTTTTTCCTCTACAGAGAAAATGTTTGCACAATTGTATTCAATTAGTATTAAAAGTAACTTTTTAATTAACTCTTATCTAATATGAACTATTTAAATTATCACTATAACCATATTTATATTAAATAAAAAGGGTGTTTAACAATGATTTTTCAATCACTTATAAACACCTTTTTTATATAACTACTTATTATATAATTTAGTTCTGCTTAACAGCATCTACAACATCTATTTCTTCTAATATAATCTAAGACCTCTTGTTTTGCTTTTTCATACCCAGCGCAATATCCTTGCTTGTATCCAGCTGTCTCTCCTGCTGTTTCTCCTGCAGTATTTCCATCCTCATACCCATCACGATATCCATCTTTATAGCCATCATTATATGCATCTTCCAACGCATCAGCTAAACAGTCATTATTTGCGTTAGCTCCAAGAGTTCCATTGCCACAAGGATTACAATTTCTACTATCCATCTCTCCACGTTCTTCTTCACAATTACAACGTCTGCAATTTCTATTATTTCTGTTTTCCATTATTTCCTCTCCTTCGTAATCAGCATTAATTTTCGTTTAATCATTGCTAAAGCGCTTAGTTAAAGTATTGCTAACATAAAATCATTATTGATTTGCCTATAAAACTTAATAACTATCTAATAATATATTATGCTGTTGTACTTTATTTGCTATTAGTTAGAGAAAATATGTATTTACTGCTTTAAAAAGATTACTCAGACAATCTAACATTAATAATATATTTATAAGGATTTATTCTATGAAATAATAACTATTATTAATAATCTCTATTCATATTAATAAATAATTAATACTTTATATTATCAAATTTTCCACTTAACATACGAAAAAGGCTTAGATACTAAAAATTCAGTAGTATCTAAGCTTTATCATCAAATTTAATCTAAATTCTTATCGATGTTTTGTTTAACTTATCGGTTTATTCCCATTCTATAGTAGCTGGTGGTTTTGAAGTTATGTCATAAACAATTCTGTTTACTCCCTTAACTTCATTTACAATTCTTCTGCTTACTAAATCTAAAATTTCGTATGGAATTCTTGCCCATTCAGAAGTCATTGCATCACTTGATGTAACTGCTCTTAAAGCTATTGTATGAGAATATGTTCTTTCATCTCCCATAACTCCAACAGAACGGATATTAGGTAAACATGCAAAGTATTGCCAAATAGATTCATCAAGATTTGCATTTGCAATTTCTTCTCTGAAAATAGCATCTGCTTCTCTAACTATTTCAAGTTTTTCTTCTGTAATCTCACCTAAAACTCTAATGGCAAGACCTGGACCTGGGAAAGGCTGTCTCCAAACCAATTTATGAGGAATGCCAAGTTCCTCTCCAACTGCCCTAACTTCATCTTTAAATAATTCTCTTAATGGTTCTATAAGTTCAAATTGCATATCTTCTGGAAGTCCACCAACATTATGATGGGATTTTATAGTTGCCGATGTCTTAGTTCCACTTTCTACGATATCTGGATAAATTGTTCCTTGAACAAGATAATCAATTTGACCAACCTTTTTAGCTTCTTCTTCAAAAACTCTTATAAATTCTTCACCGATTATTTTCCTCTTAGTTTCAGGATCAGATACTCCTGCAAGTTTTCCAAGGAATCTATCTGCAACATTAACTCTCTTAATGTTCATATCAAATTCTTTCTTAAACACTCTTTCAACAGTATCGCCTTCATCTTTTCTTAGTAAACCATGGTCAACAAATATACAAGTTAAGTTGTGACCAATAGCCTTATGTACAATCATTGCTGCTACTGAAGAGTCAACTCCACCAGATAAAGCACATAACACTTTCTTATCTCCAACTAATTCTTTTATTTCTTTTATTTTTTCTTCTGCAAAAGATCCCATAGACCAGCTGTTTTCTAACCCACAAATATTGTGTATAAAGTTTTCTAGCATTTTTTGCCCAAATTGAGTGTGTTCAACTTCTGCATGGAATTGAACTCCATAAAGCCTTTTTTCTTCATTTTCCATAGCTGCAACAGGACAAACTTCTGTAGTTGCTATTACCTTAAATCCTTTTGGAGCTTCTTCAATATAATCAGTATGACTCATCCAAGCTATACCATCAGTTTCGATTCCTTCAAATAATTTAGATGATTTATCTACTTTTACATTTGTTTTTCCATATTCTCTTACTGGTGCTGTCGCAACTTTTCCACCTAGCAAATGTGCCATTAGTTGATCACCATAGCATATTCCAAGTACTGGCACGCCTAATTCAAATACTTCTTTTTCTACAGTTGGAGTATCTTCCCCATAAACACTGTTAGGACCGCCTGTAAATATTATACCTTTTGGATTTTTAGCTTTTATCTTTTCTATAGTATAGTCATATGGAATAATCTCGCAATAAACGCCACATTCTCTTACTCTTCTTGCTATTAGTTGGTTATATTGTCCACCAAAATCAACAACTAAAACTAAATCTCTTTTCATGTTCTCCTCCTAAACTCTTCTTATAAATTCTATTATCAACTAAATAAATCTTTTTATCAATAAATTGAGACAATTTTCACCGAAAATTATAAATACTAATTTAAATAATCTCTATAATTATAAATTAATCAAATAATGCACAGTTCACATAAGTGGTATATTTTATGATTGTGAACTGTGCATTTTACTATTGTCCTACACTATAATTAGGTGCTTCCTTAGTAATGTTAATATCATGTGGATGGCTTTCTCTTTGACCTGAAGCTGTCTGAACCACAAAATTAGCTGTTTCATATAAAATTTCAAAATTCTTTGCTCCTAAATATCCCATTCCTGATTTAATTCCACCCAATAATTGGAATATAGTATCTGAGACAAAGCCTTTATAAGCTACTCTACCTTCAACACCTTCTGGTACTAATTTCTTATTTCCTTCTTGGAAATATCTATCTTTAGATCCACATTCCATAGCAGCTAAAGATCCCATTCCTCTATAAACTTTATAGCTTCTTCCTTGATATATTTCCATTTCCCCTGGTGCTTCTTCACATCCTGCAAATAATGATCCCATCATTGCTGCAGAAGCTCCTGCTGCTAGTGCTTTCACTATATCCCCTGAATACTTAAGTCCACCATCAGCAATTATAGGAACTCCATACTTCTTACCTACTTCTGCACAATCCATAACTGCAGTTAATTGAGGGACTCCAACCCCAGCTACTACTCTCGTAGTACAGATTGATCCCGGTCCAATACCAACCTTAACACAATCTGCTCCAGCCTTTATTAGATCCTCTGTTGCTTCCGCTGTAGCAACATTCCCAGCTATAACTTGAAGATCAGGATATACTTTCTTTATTTGTGAAACAGCATCTAAAACTCCTTTTGAATGTCCATGTGCTGTATCAAGAGTTATAACATCAACTTGTGCTTTAACTAATGCATCAACTCTTTCCATCATGTTTCCAGTTACACCTACTGCTGCTCCACATAATAATCTACCCTTCTTATCCTTTGCAGCATTTGGAAACTTTCTAACTTTTTCAATATCTTTCATTGTAATTAATCCCTTTAGACGGCCTTCACTATCAACTAAAGGTAACTTTTCTACTTTATGCTTTTTTAATATTTCTTTTGCTTCCTCTACAGTAGTATTTTCTGAAGCAGTTATTAAATTATCTTTTGTCATCACTTCTGAAATTTTTCTTTGGTAATTTGTTTCAAATATTATGTCTCTGTTTGTAATTATTCCAATTAATTTTCCATCTTGAGTTGTTATTGGAACTCCTGATATTCTGTATTGTGCCATTAAGTTCTCTGCATCCTGAATAAGATGATCTTGAGATAAAAATATAGGATCTGTAATTACTCCATTTTCTTGTCTCTTAACTCTATCTACTTCTTTTGCTTGCTCTTCAATAGTCATATTTTTATGTATTATTCCGATTCCGCCTTCTCTTGCAACAGCAATTGCCATCTTCGACTCAGTTACAGTATCCATTCCTGCACTCATTAAAGGAATATTTAATTCTATAGTCTTTGTTATTTTTGTTTTTGTGCTCACTTCTCTTGGTAATATATCCGATTTATTAGGTACCAATAATACATCATCAAAAGTATATGCAGTCTTAATTATTTTTCCCATTATAGTTCCTCCTATTTTTTTGAATTATTTATTTCATTTTCAGTATTTTATGATTTTTCGCTTGCATTGCTTGTACTATTTTTTTGTACAAAAAAAGCACATTAACCTCAAAAGTGATGTTAATATGCTAATAAATCTATAGATTTAGCCTATACTAATATCACTTATAGTCGGAAATTTACGGCTCCCGGTAGATACTCCTTGCCATATTCAAGGTATATATAAGTTTTCAAATGTGCTATATTTTAAATTAAAATTATTATAATGTATGTACAATCTAAAGTCAATAAATTTGAAGCTAAAATTGCAAATTTACTTCAATAATGTAAGTTAAATTTTTTGTTATCGATATCTTTTCTATTTTTTTACATCATCTTTGGTAGATCCATTATCAATCGTCGTCGGATTTAAAATATCTGTATTTTCTGTGAAATCAAATTCTGCACCATTTACTACATCATAACAATTTTTCAAACTTGTGCTACTAGTATTTAAATTACCAAATTCAACTCCATCTAAATACTTACTAATCCCTTTGTTGCTTATAGCCGAACTTACACTAGTGCTTTCACTTAGAGGCGAATCATTTTTCAAATTATATGATTCAACGGCCATTATTACTTTTCTGCACTGATCTACAACTTTAACTTTTTTCGCTTCATTTATATAGCCATTTACTTTAGGTAAAATAGCAACAGCTAAAATACCAATAATTGCAATTACTGCAATCATTTCAATTAAAGTAAAAGCTTCTCTCTTTCTCTTCTTACAGAATCTTTTCTTTGACATACTATCTTTGAATCTAAATTTACATTTAATGTATAAAGAAATCATTATTCATTATCCATCTCCTATTAATATTTTTATTTAAATTATGTCTAATAGGAAATCTTTTATACAATAAATGGAAAATATTCTCTAATAATTTATAATATTGACTTCTAGTATATAAATTTTGTATAAAGTTGCATTGCTATGATTTTCATAAGCTTAAAGGTTAAACATATAATATAAAATACTTTTTAAAATTGCATAGATATGTTAATGGCTATTAAGCACTTTATTTTTTAATACTAAAAATCAAAATAGAGAAAGTACTTATAAGCACTTTCTCTATTTATTAAATTAAATATTTATAACTCTTTAATTTATATATTTTAGTACATTCCGTCCATTCCCATTCCTGGAGCACCTGGCATTGGTGTTTCCTTTGCTGGAATATCAGCAACTGCTGCTTCTGTTGTTAAGAATGTTGAAGCAACTGAAGCTGCATTTTGAAGTGCTGATCTAGTAACCTTAGTTGGGTCCACTATTCCACCTTTTATCATGTTGATATATTCTCCATGTAATGCATCATATCCTATTCCTGGTTCACTATTCTTAACTTTTTCAATTATCACTGAACCTTCTACACCTGCATTAGTAGCTATTTGTCTTACTGGCTCTTCTAATGATTTAACTATTATATTAATACCAATTTGTGTATCGGCAACATCTGAAGTTAATTTTGCAACTTCGTTTATTACATTAACATAAGCAGTTCCACCACCAGCTACTATTCCTTCTTCAACAGCAGCCTTTGTTGCAGCTAATGCATCTTCTATTCTAAGTTTCTTTTCTTTTAATTCTGTTTCAGTTGCTGCACCAACTTTAATTACTGCAACACCTCCAGCTAATTTAGCTAATCTTTCTTGTAGTTTTTCTTTATCAAATTCTGAAGAAGTTTCTTCTATTTGAGCTTTAATTTGGTTAATTCTTTCTTTTATTGCATTAGAATCACCTTTACCATTAACTATAACAGTGTTTTCTTTACTTACTTTAACACTATCAGCTGTACCTAGCATATCAATAGTAACATCTTTTAATTCTCTGCCTAATTCTTCAGCGATTACTGTTCCACCAGTTAATGTTGCAATGTCTTGTAACATTTCTTTTCTTCTATCTCCAAATCCTGGTGCCTTAACAGCTACACAAGTAAATGTTCCTCTTAATTTATTAACTACTAATGTAGCCATTGCTTCTCCTTCAATATCTTCAGCAATGATTAATAACTTTTTACCTGATTGAACTATTTGTTCAAGTACTGGTAATATTTCTTGTATGTTAGAAATTTTCTTATCAGTTATTAATATATATGGATTTTCTAAAACAGCTTCCATTTTTTCAGTATCTGTAGCCATATAAGGTGATACGTATCCTCTATCGAATTGCATACCTTCTACAACATCTAACTCTGTTCCCATTGATTTAGATTCTTCTATAGTAATAACTCCTTCATTACCAACCTTCTCCATAGCATCTGCTATTAACTTACCAACTTCTTCATCAGCAGCTGAGATTGCAGCAACTCTAGCTATATCTTCTTTTCCATCTACCTGCTTAGAAATCTTTTGGATTTCTTCAACAGCTTTATCTACAGCCATTTTAATACCTGTTCTAATTAGTATTGGGTTAGCCCCAGCTGTAACATTCTTTAGACCTTCTCTAATTATTGCTTGAGCAAGTAATGTTGCAGTTGTAGTTCCATCTCCTGCTACATCATTAGTCTTTGTTGCAACTTCTTTAACTAATTGAGCACCCATGTTTTCATATGGATCTTCTAATTCTATTTCTCTTGCAATTGAAACACCGTCATTTGTAATTAATGGTGCACCAAATTTTTTATCTAAAACAACATTTCTTCCCTTAGGTCCTAAAGTCACTTTAACTGTATCTGCTAATTTATCTACACCTATTTGCATAGATCTTCTTGCATCTTCCCCAAATTTTAACATCTTAGCCATTTATATCACACGCTCCTTATATATGTTATTTATTATCGTTTCTAATTGAATTTGTTTTTTATATTTAAATATCTAGTTATGAACACTTTAACTATTCAACTATTGCTAGAATATCATCTTGCTTTAATATAGTATATTCTTCGCCATCAACCTTTACTTCTGTTCCAGCATATTTTGAATATAATACTTTATCTCCAACTTTTACTTCCATAGCTACTCTATTTCCGTCTACAACAGCTCCAGGTCCTACTGCAACCACTTCTGCTTCTTGTGGTCTTTCCTTTGCAGTACCAGTTAAGACTATTCCACTCTTAGTCTTTTCTTCTGCCTCTAATTTTTTAATTACTACTCTTTCACCAAGTGGTTTAATGTTCATGAAAAAACCCTCCTTAAAATATATATTATCATATCAGTTTATTTTCTGTTAGCACTCATCATTGTCGAGTGCTAACATAATTATAATATCCTTTATATCCATATAATTCAAACATTACTTCTAATATTATATCCCATTTTTCAGCGAATATTACTCCTTATCTCAAAATATATCGCATTTACTTAAATTTTCTCCATATTATTATTAATATTATGAATTTTTAAAATAATAAAAAAACTCTAACCAAATAAACATATTACTGATTAGAGTTTTTATGACATTATATTAAAGAATAAAGCTCTTAAATTTCATAAATAATTTTAAATCCTAAATACCTCATTGCTAGAGCACCTATATAATAATAGAATTTTTAATTACTTAATTATATTTCAAAATCAAGATTTATATTATCTTTCTAAGTTTATTTCAGTGTATTCGCCTAATGTCGTATTAGCTAATACACTCTTAGTACTTGTTTGCTGATTTAATTTTGTAAATGGGGCTTTAGCTTTCATTACTGATACAATTTTAGCTGCCCCATTTATACAGCCACCTTCGCACATCATTCCTTCAATAAAGTTTCCTTGTAACTTTCCAACCTTAGCCATTGTCATAGTCTTTTTAATTTCTGCTCCGCCTGAGATCTTTACTGGCTTAAAGTCAATATTAACACCTTTTTCTTGTACATAGTTCTCTATAGCAGCAGTCAATCCACCACCTACAGCAAAATTTCTACCAAATATTGAAGCTCCATCAACTACTATATCTTCACAAGTTGTAGGATCAACTCCAAACGCATCGAATAAGGCTACTAATTCTTCAAAAGTTAATGCATAATCTATAGCATCTTTTATTGATTCTATTAGAACCTCGCTTTTTTTAGCTGTGCAAGGACCTATAAATATCACTTTTGCATCTTTATCTTTAGATTTTATATATCTACCCGTTGCTACCATCGGTGAAACTGTCCCTGAAATCTTATTAGCTTGATCTGGCATCATTTTTTCAATATAGCTTAGGAATCCTGGACAACATGAATTTGTCATGTAGCTATCCCCATTTTCCATTCTCTCTACAAACTCATTACTTTCATGCACAGTAACTGCATCTGCTCCACATGCAGCTTCTACCATATCTTTAAAGCCTAATGCCTTAATTGCATTCTTAACTTGTCCATAAGTTGTTTTAGGCCCAAATTGCCCTGTTATTGCTGGTGCAACTACAGCATAAATTTTTTCTTCTTTATCCATCAATCTATTAATAACTTTAACTAATGAGCTTTTGTCTTCTATAGCTCCAAATGGACATGCTGACATACATGCACCACAGTTTACACATTTACTTTCTGTAATTTCCGCACTCAAATCTTCTGCATTATAGCTTAATGCACCTGTTGGACATGATTTTTTACATGGTCTCATATCTTCTGCAACAGCATCATACGGACATGCTTTTTTACACATTCCACATTCCTTACATTTATCTGGATCTATATAAGCTCTTCCATCAACATATGTAATTGCTCCAAAATTACACGCACTTTGACACTTATGAGCTATACAATTTCTACATGCATCAGTAACTTGAAACTTCTTTGTTGGGCATCTATCACATGCTTCTTTTATAACATATAATATTTGTTTTTCTTCTTCTATATTAACTAAATCTTGTCCATGTTTGCCTGTTGGTTTAAATCCTGCTGCAAGTTTTGCTCTCTCTAATACTACATTTCTTTCTCGTTCAACTGAATCTCTATACTTAGGTTCTTCTCCTACAATCATAGCATAAGGAATTTTTTCTATTTCCTCTTTACTAATATTATTTTCTTTTGCTAATACAGCAACTCTAGTAAGAACCTCGTGTTTTAAAGCTAGAAGTTGATTCTCAAACTGAAACATTACACACACTCTCCCATGAATAATTTTTATCTTACATTTATAATACAAAATAATTATAGCACACTCTTGTTAAAATTATAACAAATATTATATAATTTAAATTTTCTAAATTTTCTTAATATACGTTCTATTTTCATATGTATATAGCGATATTTCTCAACTACTTTAGTTAAAGTTTTTTCTTGCATTTCCACTTCTTTTCGGATCTGTTCATTTACCTTATATTAGTTATATCAAGGGATTTATATGATATTTATATTATTACATCAATGATAAATTATTAACATTATAGAACATGTTGTTTTGATATTTTTTTGACCAAATGAAAAGTCTAGGAACTAAAATCCTAGACCTTTCATTTTATACCAACCTTTTTTTAATCTACATTTATCTTATTTTCTCTTGCATAATAGAATAAATACTGCTGTGCAAAACCTGCTAATTTACCAAACTTGGTCCTTCCAAAAATCCTAATCTTATTTAGAGATGCATCCTCTGCCCCATAAAAATGAATCATCGCACGTTTAACCCATACATCTACCGGGAATGCTGAAGTCTTTTCCATTGAAAATAACATTATACAGTCAGCTACCTTTGAACCGACACCTTTAAATTCTTGAAGTGCATTGTGACATTCATCATCATCTAAATTTTTAATATAATCTAGATCATACTTTATACATTCATTTGCATCATTTGCTTTCAGGTCTTCTTTTGCTGTTTTAGAATTATATACATTTTTTATTGTATCAAAAATATATTTACTTCTGAAAGATGCTCCTGTCTCCTGTATTTCTTCTAGTGTAGCATCTTTTATTTCACCTATATTAGGAAACGCATAGTAGGTTTTATCCTTATAAATAATTTCTTTTCCCCATTTATTAGATATTTTATTTACAGTCTTCTTTATTGATGGTATATTATTTCGCGCTGAAATAATAAAGCTAAGCAACATTTCAAATGGATCTTGATTCAAGACTCTAACACCATATCCAAATTCAATACTTTGTTTAAGTAAAACATCTTTTGAAAGTTCATCTTTTATAACTGAGTAATCTCTATCTAAATCAAAATACTTAAGCCAAATATTTTTAAAATCTTCCTTTGTAGAATTATAAATTATTACGTCATTTCCATCTTCTTTAACTTCAATTAATCTTCCAAACGCAATTACAATAAAATCATTTTCTGCTACCTCTTCAAACCTAAAAATCTGTCCGCACTCAAATATATGTTTTAATTTAAAATTTCTTAATTCTTTTATTATTAAATAATTATCATAAAATTCTACAGATTTATAATCCATTTTATTATCCGTCTCCCTTACAGTATAAAATTATTTAGTTTGCATCATCTCATAATCTAATATGCATATTGATGAACCCTACCCTTTGATTATGAATATTCAAAATATATTTTTATCTTTTTAGTAAAATCATTGATAAACATAATATCATATCAACCTTAGTTTTAACTTATTTCATTCATATATTCTTCTTTAAATAATATATTCTACACTAAAGTTTTTTTCTAAAGATTATGTCACAGTTTATATTGCCCATTTTCTGATGTGTACCACCTATATCATATTTTTTAACTATTTATTTTTTTAATATCCAATATTCAATTAAATTATACAATTAATCTTAAGAAAATAGTTATTATTTAATATATTATATCACTTACTTAACAGTAATAAAATGTTTTGTTGAATTTTACAATATTCTTTAATTTAAACTTATTTATGTAATCTAGTAGTTATTTATATATTTCCCTAAAAATAAAAAAACCCAAGCATAAACTTGAGTTTTTCCATATATTCATGATATTATTTAGAGTAATCATAGAATCCTTTTCCTGATTTTCTTCCAAGCCATCCAGCTCTAACATATTTTCTTAATATGCTGCTAGCTCTGTACTTGTTATCACCTGTTTCAGTGAATAAAACATCCATGATAGCTAAGCAAACGTCTAATCCAATAAGATCTCCTAAAGCTAAAGGTCCCATTGGATGGTTAGCACCATATTTCATAGCTGTATCAATATCTTCAACTGAAGCTATTCCTTCTTGTAGGATAAATGAAGCTTCGTTAATCATTGGGATTAATATTCTGTTTACAACGAATCCTGGAGCTTCTGCAACTTCTACTGGTTCTTTTCCAATAGCAACTGATAATTCCTTAACAGCATCAAAAGTTTCTTGAGAAGTAGCTATTCCTTTAATAATTTCAACAAGCTTCATTACTGGAGCTGGATTAAAGAAATGCATTCCGATAACTTTATCAGGTCTCTTTGTAGCTGAAGCAACTTCAGTAATTGATAAAGATGAAGTGTTTGAAGCTAAAATCGCTTCTGGCTTACAAATTCCATCTAATTCAGCGAAGATTTCCTTCTTAATTTTCATGTTTTCGATTGCAGCTTCAACTACTAAATCACAGTCAGCAGCTAATTTCATATCAGTTGTTCCTGAAATTCTTGAAAGTATAGCTTCTTTATCTTCTTCAGACATTTTTCCTTTAGCAACTTGCTTTTCTAATCCTTTAGTGATTCCAGCTATTCCTCTGTCAACAAATTCTTCCTTTATGTCTCTTACAATTACTTCACAACCTTTTTGAGCGAATGCTTGAACGATACCAGCACCCATTGTTCCTGCTCCAAGTACAAAAATCTTTTTCATAAATTATTCCTCCTCTAAATCTTTTCATTATAGATATCCTTAGCTAAAATATATATTTTAACTAAGGATTAACTTCATAATTATCTAATTGTTACTTATTGAATAATATTGTTAATTAATTATCTTTAATGTTACATTATTAACTTTCAATAGTACAATCTAACAAAAACATATCTAAATTAACCGAATAATTATTCAGCGCTCTTTATTTCTTTAACTTGAGCTATTAATTCTGGTACTACCTTAGTAAGATCACCAACTATTGCATAGTCAGCAATTTTCATTATTGGAGCTGAA
>PVMJ01000047.1_pt1 | contig 59459 bp, 47 predicted proteins | sample 1853361 | NCBI WGS metagenome assembly PVMJ01 (sample SAMN08533506, study PRJNA380276) | Synthetic metagenome, whole genome shotgun sequencing project. | isolation source: mock microbial community containing genomic DNA from 20 ATCC strains | collected 2017 | reverse complement strand
AGTTGGAGCGACCCTTTTCGGCGACAAGATGCAGATTTTCCACCGAACAGCCCTTTTCCCGCTCGGCCATCGTCCGAAAACGCAAGCAATCGTGCTAAAGAAAAAGTACATTTGTCTCCGATTATCGCACTCTGCATTTCGCATCATACGAGTCAAGAAAAACTTTTTACACAACACCTGATGAATATGCCCACCGGGGAAACCCACAAGTCTCCCCCTTCCTCCTCGCATCGAGGACTGTCCGATGCCGAAGTCTTACATAGCCGAGCTACCCACGGCTCGAACGAACTGACTCCCCGCGAGCGCGAATCGCTCTGGAGCAAGTTTTTCGAGAAGTTCAAAGATCCCATCATCATCATCCTGCTCGTGGCCATGGTGCTTTCGTTTGCCGTGGCTTGCTATCACTACTTCACGGGCGGAGAGGGCGTCTCCGTCTTTCTGGAGCCGACAGGGGTGCTGCTCGCTGTCGTATTGGCCACGGGAGTAGCCTTTTTCTTCGAGATGAAATCCGAGAAGGAGTTCGAGATCCTGAATCAGGTCAATGAAGACATATTATATAAGGTATATCGCAACGGCATGATCTGCAGGGTGCTCAAAAAAGAAATCGTCGTAGGCGACCTGGTCGTTCTGGAAATGGGAGAGCAAATTCCGGCCGACGGCCGACTCATCGAAGCCATCTCGCTACAGATCGACGAATCCAGCCTGACGGGCGAACCCGTTGTAAACAAAACCACCGACCGGCAGGACTTCGACGCGGAAGCCACCTACCCCTCCGATTACATCTGCCGAGGCACCACCATTCTGGACGGCCACTGCACTTTCAGGGTGGAAAAGGTGGGCGACGCCACGGAATACGGACGGGTATTCGAGGGTGCCCGACCAGACAACAGCGTACAGACGCCCCTGAACAGACAGCTCGACCATCTGGCCGGCCTGATCACGAACGTCAGCTATAGCATAGCAGCCTTGGTACTCATCGGTAGCATCATCATGTACGCCGCCAACGGCGGATTCTTCCCCTTCGACTGGGCGTATGCCCTCTCCTTTTTCCTCAATAAGATCATGATAGCCGTCACGGTCATCGTCGTAGCCGTCCCCGAGGGATTGCCCATGAGCGTGACGCTGAGTCTGGCCTACAGCATGCGCAGCATGATGAAGACTAACAATCTAGTACGAAAGATGCATGCTTGCGAAACCATGGGGGCAGCTACCGTCATCTGCACAGACAAGACGGGAACCCTGACACAGAATCGCATGGCCGTGGCAGACACATACTTCGATCCAGAGCATGAGGCAGATTCTTCGCTTCTGGCCGAAGCCATGGCCGCCAACTCCACAGCCTATCTGGACTGCTCGGACGAAAAGGCGATACGTCCCCTCGGCAACCCCACCGAAGGAGCCTTGCTCCTATGGCTCAGAGAGAGGGGAATAAACTATCTGACCGTGCGCGAAGCCTGCCCCCTACTCCTGCAACTGACCTTCTCCACCGAGCGCAAATACATGGCCACGGTAGTCCGATCGGCTTCCCTCGGCAAGCCTGTACTCTGGGTCAAAGGCGCACCGGAGATCGTGCTCGGCTTCTGCTCCTTGCCCGATGAAGAAAAAGTCGGCTCCTATACCCGAAAGCTCGCCGAATATCAGGGCAAGGCAATGCGTACCATCGGATTTGCATACAAGGAGCTGTCCTCCGACGAGGAGCAGGTATTTGCCAATGGGCGTCTCCACGTGCATGACCTCCGCTTCATGGGTATAGTCGGCATAGCCGATCCCATTCGCTCCGACGTTCCCGAAGCGATCAGCGACTGTATGAAGGCCGGCATTCAGGTGAAAATCGTAACGGGCGATACACCGGGTACCGCCCGGGAGATCGGTCGCCAAATAGGACTGTGGGACGAAAGCTGTACGGAGCGGAATATGATCACCGGTTCGGATTTCGCAGCCCTCACCGACGAGGAACTGCGCCCTCGGATAGGCGAACTGCGTATCATGTCCCGCGCTCGTCCGATGGACAAGGAAAGGCTTGTACGCCTGCTGCAGGAAGCTCACGAAGTGGTGGCCGTGACGGGCGACGGCACGAACGACGCTCCTGCACTCAACCGCGCACAGGTGGGCCTCTCGATGGGCGATGGCACTGCCGTAGCCAAAGAGGCGAGCGACATCACCATTCTGGACAATTCTTTCAGCAGCATTGCCAAAGCCGTTATGTGGGGACGATCGCTTTATCGGAATATCCGCCGTTTTATCCTCTTTCAGATGACCATCAACGTCGTGGCCTGTATCATCGTTCTGATCGGCGCATTTGTGGGTACGGAGTCGCCCCTTACCGTGACGCAAATGCTGTGGGTCAATCTCATCATGGACACTTTCGCCGCCTTGTCCTTGGCTTCGCTCCCTCCCGACAAGGGTGTGATGAAGGAGCAACCCCGCCGGCAGGACGATGCCATCATCAACCCGCTGATGGCACGACGAATTTTCGGGCTTGGCGGAGGATTCGTTTTGCTGCTCTTCAGCCTGATCCAATACTTCAAACATGCCGAACTCAACAGCATGATGGACTTCCACCTCGGTGCATGGGCTACTGCCCTTTTCGACTTCCGGCCTGTAGAGAATGCCCTTTCCGACTTTGAGCTAAGTGCATTCTTCTCCATATTCGTTTTCCTCCAATTCTGGAATATGTTCAACGCCAAAGCATTTATGACAGGGCGGAGTGCCCTGCACCGGCTGTGGAAATGTCGCAACTTCGTCCTCATCGCCCTGCTGATTCTTATAGGACAAATCATCATCACGACTTTTGGCGGAGGCATGTTCCGCGTAGTACCCCTTGCCCCGATGGACTGGATTCTCATCATCCTCGCGACGAGTCTGATCCTCTGGTTGCGCGAATTGGAACGCATATTGCCTACTTTTGCAAATCATCTTATTCATAATCGACAATAATGAAAAAAGCTATTCTTTCCGGAGCGGCCTTGCTCCTCGGCCTGTGTGCCAACGCACAAAACGTGCAGTTGCACTACGATTTCGGTCATTCCATCTACGACGAACTAGATGGACGTCCCAAACTGACTACCACAGTGGAAAACTTCACACCCGACAAATGGGGAAGCACCTTCTTCTTCATCGACATGGATTATGCGCGCGACGGTATCCGGTCGGCTTATTGGGAGATTTCGCGCGAACTGAAGTTTTGGCAAGCTCCCGTTTCCATTCATTTGGAGTACAACGGAGGCCTCTCCACAAGCTTTACTTTCGGACATGATGCTCTGATCGGTGCCACCTACACCTACAACAACCCCTCCTTTACACGTGGATTTACGATCACGCCCATGTACAAGCATCTGGGTGCGCACGACTTCCACACCTATCAGATCACCGGCACTTGGTACATGCACTTTCTGGACGGTCTGCTTACCTTCAACGGCTTCCTCGATCTTTGGGGTTTCCCCCAAGAGAACCCAATCGGGGGCCCTGTGCTCAAAGAAGGGGATAAGTTCGTATTCCTGTCCGAACCGCAGTTCTGGATCAACCTCAATCGCATCAAAGGCATCGACAAGGATTTCAATCTCAGCATAGGGACAGAGATGGAAATCAGCAGGAACTTCGCTCGCATGGACAAATTCTCCTGCATCCCTACTCTTGCGGTCAAATGGACTTTCAACTGAACGAAACTCTTCAGTAAAAAATGAAAACTTGGCAATCCATTCTCGGATTCAATCCCGAGAAGCACTCCGTCCGAACGGAGTTTATTGCAGGGGTGACCACTTTCCTGACCATGAGTTACATCTTGGCGGTCAACCCTGATATTCTTGCTGCAGCAGGGATGGACAAAGGAGCCGTATTCACGGCCACGGCACTTTCTTCGGCCGTGGCTACGCTGCTGATTGCATTTTTGGCCAAGCTGCCCTTCGCTCAAGCTCCGAGCATGGGGATCAACGCTTTCTTCGCCTTTACTCTGGTTCAAGGCATGGGCTACTCTTGGCAGACTGCACTGGCTGCCGTCTTTGTGGAGGGGATCGTCTTCATCCTGCTGACGACATTCAATATCCGTGAGAAGATCGTCGATTGCATTCCTTACAATCTGCGCTATGCTATCTCGGCCGGTATCGGCATGTTTATCGCTTTCATCGGACTGAAGAACGCCGGTATTATCGTATCCCATCCGGCTACATTGGTCGCTCTCGGGCCTTTCACTCCGATATTCTTGCTGGCCATCCTCGGTATCATCCTCAGCGCGGCACTGGTCGTGCGCAAGGTGCGAGGGGCTTTGTTCTACAGTATCGCCATTTGTACGATCGTCGGCATTCCGCTGGGAGTGACAACCATTCCCGAAGGATTTGCCCCTATCTCCTCTCCGCAGAGCCTGAGTCCCACTTTCCTGCAAATGGATTTCGCCCCTCTCCTTTCGTTCGATATGGCTATGACGATATTCGCTCTCGTCTTCATGGATATTTTCAATACGATCGGCACACTGATAGGAGCAGCTGCCAAGACTGAAATGATGGACGAAAAAGGGAATGTCAAGAATATCAAGCAGGCCATGATGGCCGATGCCATCGGTACAAGCCTCGGTGCCATACTGGGCACCTCCACGGTAACTACTTATGTGGAGAGCGGATCGGGCATTGCCGAAGGAGGACGAACGGGTTTGACGGCATTGGTTACGGGCAGCTTTTTCCTGTTGGCTCTTTTTCTGTCGCCCCTGTTTCTCCTTGTCCCGGGTGCAGCTACGACAGGTGCTCTTGTGATGGTAGGGGTATTTATGCTCGGATCCATTTCGATGATCGATTTGTCCGACCTGTCCGAGACTTTTCCCGTCTTCATCACACTGCTGACAATGGTACTCACCTACTCTATCGCAGAGGGAATGGCCTTGGGGATGTTGGCATTCGTCTTTGTCAAACTCTTGTCCGGACAATACCGCAGTATATCCCTACCTCTTTACATTCTGGCTGTTCTTTTCATCCTGCGTTATGCCTTTGCATGACGAATAATCGATCTCAAATAGTTGAGCCATGATCGTTTTTCCCAATGCAAAAATCAACCTCGGCTTGCAGGTTGTAGCCAAGCGAGCGGACGGCTACCACAACATCGAGACAGTCTTCTATCCGATCCCGCTGACCGATGCTTTGGAGATCGAAGTACGAGAGGATACTTGCGACCGTCTTTCCGTCCATGGCATTCCCATTGATGCTGCAACGGAGGACAATTTGGTCATGAAAGCGATCTTGGCTCTTCGCCGAAAATTTGATTTTCCCCCACTGACTATCGAGCTTATCAAGCACATTCCGTCAGGAGCAGGCTTGGGAGGAGGTTCTTCGAATGCGTCTTTCATGCTGAAGTTGGTGAGGGACTATTTCTCTCTACCGATCGATGACAAAGAATTGGCGGCAATAGCACTGACGATCGGTGCCGATTGTCCTTTTTTCGTAGGAAATCGGCCGGTATTGGCCACCGACCTTGGCCAAGTCTTTACTCCGCTACCCAATTTTTCTCTGTCCGGTCTCCATATCGCTATAGTAAAACCACCCATCCATATCAACACAGCAGCTGCATACAAAGGTCTCAAGCATGTGGGCAAACGAGAGACAATGCCGGATGAGATTGTTTACATGCCCGTAGATGAATGGAGAGGGAAATTGGTGAATGATTTCGAAGAAAGCCTTTTCCCTGAACATCCTCGACTTGCCGAACTAAAAGAAATGCTCTATCGGTCGGGGGCTTTGTACGCTGCAATGTCCGGTTCCGGATCTGCACTATTCGGTCTTTTCCGGGAAAAGCCTCAGCTCGATAAGGCTGCTATCACCGACTGCTTCCGATGGCAAAGCATCATCCCCTGACAGATTGGTTACCTACCTCCAAAAAAGAAATGGAGGCCAAAGGATGGGACGAAGTGGATGTCATTCTCTTTAGCGGAGATGCTTATGTGGATCACCCGTCCTTCGGAGCTGCCGTCGTAGGAAGAATTTTAGAAGCCGAAGGGCTTCGTGTGGCTATCGTTCCCCAACCGAACTGGCGCGACGATCTTCGGGACTTCCGCAAATTGGGACGTCCTCGCTTGTTTTTCGGAGTTTCGGCAGGAGCGATGGATTCGATGGTGAATAAATACACCGCCAATCGCCGTCTGCGCAGCGAAGACGCTTACACACCGGACAGACGTTCGGATATGCGTCCCGACTACCCAACCATCGTTTACACCCGCATACTGAAAGAGCTGTTTCCGGATGTACCGGTCATTGTCGGGGGGATCGAAGCTTCTCTCCGCCGGCTGACGCATTACGACTATTGGCAGGACAAATTGCTCCCCGGTATACTCTATCAATCAGGTGCCGACCTCCTGATCTACGGCATGGGAGAACTTCCTTTGCACGAGATAGCACAGCGATTGATAGCCGGCGAACCGTTCGACAGTTTGAAGAGCATTCGGCAGATAGCCTATCTTGTTCCAAAAGGAAAGACACCTGTGCCCTGCAAAAACGATCGGCATCTCTTCTCCCATGAAGAATGTTTGTCGGACAAACGCAAGCAGGCACAGAACTTCCGAGAGATAGAGATACAGAGCAATCGCTACGAGGCAGACCGCATACTCCAGGCCGTCGGAGATTCTACCATCGTGGTCAATCCCCCTTTTCCACCCATGAATACGGCACAAATAGATCAGTCATTCGACTTACCGTACACGCGCCTGCCTCATCCGCGTTATAAGGGGAAGATTATTTCAGCCTATGAGATGATCAAGCACTCGGTCAATGTTCATCGCGGCTGTTTCGGTGGTTGTGCCTTCTGTACCATTTCGGCCCATCAAGGGAAATTTATAGCCTCACGCAGCGAAGCGTCCGTACTCCGCGAAGTGAAAGAGATCACTGAAATGGAGGATTTCAAGGGGTACCTGAGCGATGTCGGAGGCCCTTCGGCCAATATGTACAAAATGCAGGGCTACGACCTCTCGATCTGCAAACGCTGCAAAAAGCCGAGTTGCATTCATCCGAATGTGTGCCCCAATCTGAACGCCGATCATCGTCCTCTGCTGGATTTATTGAGAAAGATCGACAAGAATCCCAAGATCAAGAAGAGCTTTATCGGCAGTGGTGTAAGAATGGATCTCCTCCTTCATAATTATAAAGACAAGGTACTGAAGAAAGCTGCGGACGAATATACGGAGGATCTCATCGTAAAGCATGTATCAGGACGTCTGAAAGTAGCTCCCGAACATAGCTCGGATCGCGTACTCAATCTGATGCGCAAGCCTCCTTTCCGGCAGTTCGCCGAATTCACCAAACGTTTCCAACGTATCAACGAAGCACATGGGCTGCGTCAGCAACTCATCCCTTATTTCATATCCAGCCACCCGGGCTGTACCGAAGAGGATATGGCCGAACTGGCGATACTGACAAAAAAGCTCGACTTCAAACTGGAACAGATACAGGACTTTACTCCTACACCTATGACTTTAGCGACGGAAATGTACTACACCGGCTACCATCCTTATACGCTTCAGCCTGTATATACAGCCATCAAGAAAGAAGAAAAGATGCGCCAGCACATGTTTTTCTTCTGGTACAAACGGGAAGAAGCCGACAAGATCCGTCGCGAGCTACACCGAATCGGACGACCGGATCTCATTGCCAAGCTGTTCGATCGCACTACTTCCTCTCGCAACGATCGCCATACTCCTCCGTCCACGCAACCTCGCAAAGGCAAAAGCAAAAGCCGCCATTCTTAGCGACAAGGATTACACTTAAAGTCGGAAAATCTTGACGAAAGGCGAAGGCCTTTTGAGTGGAAAAAGGTAGAGACGAGACGAAAGCAATCCTCAAATTTCCAATCAGAGAAAAGCAGCTTTTCTCGGGCTCACAACATGAGAAAGAGGCCGCGCCAACAGGTGGCGCGGCCTCTTTGCTTGGGTTGGTAATCGATCGAAGCGCAGAGACTATGCTTCGTCTTTGGTCTGCTCTTCGTATTCTTTCAGCAGACGCTCTTGTACATCGGCAGGAACCAATTCATAGGAAGCAAACTTCATCGTGAAAGATGCGCGTCCACCTGTAATAGAGCTGAGCGAAGTGGAATAGTTGGAAAGCTCTTTCAGAGGCACTTTCGCCAAAAGCTGCTCATAACCCTTGCGGCTGTTCATACCCATGATGATGGCACGACGTCCCTGCATATCGCTCATGACATCGCCCAAATAATCGGCAGGAACCGATACTTCCACATCATAGACAGGCTCCAGAATCTTCGGGCCGGCTTCTTTGAAAGCCGTGCTGAAAGCATTCCGACCGGCCAACATGAACGATACTTCGTTGCTGTCCACAGGGTGCATCTTACCATCGTAAACCACTACGCGCACATCGCGAGCATACGAACCGGTCAGCGGACCCTGCTCCATGCGCGACATAATGCCTTTCAGTATGGCAGGCATGAAACGCGTATCGATGGCACCACCCACTACGCTATTAACGAAGACGAGCTTACCGCCCCATTCCAATTCCACTACCTGCGTGTCGCGCGGAGTGATACGAAACTCCTGGCCGCCGAATTTGAACGATTCGGGTAGTGGTTTGTCGTCACTGTACGGCTCCACGATCAAGTGCACCTCACCAAACTGGCCGGCACCACCCGACTGCTTTTTGTGACGATAGTCCGCACGAGCAGCCTTTGTAATGGTCTCACGATAAGGGATACGAGGCTCTATATATTCTATCTCGATCTTTTCGTTATGTTCCAATCGCCATTTGAGCGTACGCAGGTGGAATTCCCCTTGTCCGCTGACAATGGTCTGACGCAGCTCTTTGCTCTGCTCCACGATCCATGTCGGATCCTCTTCGCGCATCTCATTCAGAGCCGCATTCATCTTTTCCGTATCGGATTCGTTGGCAGCCCTGATGGCACGACGGTACTTGGGTTCGGGGAATTTGACCAAGTCGAAACGATGCTCCACACCCTTTTCGTTCAGCGTATTGCCACGGCGTACCTCTTTGAGCTTCACTGTAGCTCCTATATCGCCGGCACACATCTGGTCCACCTTGATGCGTTGCTGTCCGGCCGGCACGAATATCTGACTGATGCGCTCCTTGGAGCCTCGGTCAGCATTGAGCAGATCTACTCCCTCGGTGAGGGTACCGCTCATTACTTTGAAATATGATACTTCACCAATATGCGGTTCTATCGTAGTCTTGAAGAAATGGATGCAAAGGGGAGCCGAAGCATCGGGTTTCACTTCCTCTCCGCTCACTGCCACAGGTGCCGGCAGTTTGTTCACGCCGGGAACCACGTTGCCGAGGAACTCCAGTGTACGGCGCACACACATATCCTTCTCCGCACTGACACAGAACACGGGGTACATACCCTGCGAGATCAGACCGGCACGGATACCATCGCGCATCTCCTCTTCAGAGAGACTTCCCTGATCGAAGAATTTTTCCATCAGGCTCTCATCGTTTTCGGCCGCAGCCTCCACCAAAGCCTGATGCATTTCTTTCGCTTTGTCTTGCTCCTCGGCCGGAATCTCCAGCACCTCGGGCACACCTCCTTCAGGTTTCCAGCGATACATTTTCATCTTCAGCACATCGACCACGGCATTGAACCCTGCTCCCGCATTTACGGGATACTGTACGGGCACTATCTTGGAGCCATATCGCTCCCGAAGCTGTGATACAGCAGAGTCGAAGTCGGCCTTGTCCTGATCCAACTGGTTGATGATGAAGATGGCGGGCTTGTGCAACTGCTCCACATAGCGGAATTGATTGATAAGCCCTACTTCCACGCCATACTGCGCATTCACTACTACGAGGGCACAGTCCGTGACGTTCAGAGCCGAGACGGTACCGCCGATAAAGTCGTCCGCTCCCGGGCAGTCGATGAAATTCAGCTTTTTATCCTGCCACTCTACAGAGAAAACCGTAGAGAATACAGAGTATCCATACTCCTTCTCTACGGGGAAATAGTCGCAGACCGTATTGCCTGCATCTATGCTTCCTCTACGTTTTATCACTCCACCCTCGAAGAGCATCGCCTCTGCAAGGGTGGTTTTTCCGGCGCCGGAGCTACCCAAAATGGAGATGTTTTTCACCTCATTTGTCTTGTACACTTTCATGGTGAAGTCGTTGTTATTAGTGTTTTTAACAATCCGGATTAGAATCGCCGCTTCGAGAGGCTGTACAAACCTCAGGAAGCGGTGCGAATCATCTTTGCCCGCAATGTAGAAATAATATCCGAAAAAAGCAATATACGCCTTGAACGGATGTGAAAAAGCGACAAAAATACAGTGAAATGGTGATGCGATCAGGGCGCACTCCCTCTATGTACAAGCCGTATAAAGGGGGAAAGACAGGGTTGCTTATTTAAGGCCTTTGGCGCGAAGGGCAGGGGCAAGAGCGGCCGTAAGGCGGAGGAGGAGATCGAAAAAAATCATCCGACCGTTTCCATTCTGACGAATATGACGGATAGCCAGCTCCACCTCCTCCATCACCGGTCGGATATTCTGTCCCGTAATGCCTCCGCTGAGCATATCGACGAAGGATTCTTCCTCGGGAGAGAGGTAGTTCAGCTTTGCAACCTCTACTCTACTTATATACAACTCGCGAAAGAGCCGCAAACAATAAGTAAGGAACCCGATCTGGCTGACGCGTCCGAGAGCGGCCAACTCATCTGCCACAGGACGCATCTTGGAGGGATCCCCCTTGATGATACTACCCATCATTCGCCCCATAAGCACAAAGTTGTCGCGATCAGCCCATTCGCCCCGATAGAGATCCATGGCTCGCCGATAGTTGCCCTCTGCCAAATGCGCTATGCGGATGATGTCTGCCGTATTTCCCTTATTGTTACGAGACAAGGCTTCCACTATTTCGATCTCGTGCAGCAAGCGCACGTTGATCAGCTGTGTACGGCTCCTGATCGTTCCCAACACCTTGTCCGGCTCGCTGCTGATCATAAAGAAGAGCGTATGCTCGGGCGGCTCCTCTATCAGCTTCAGCAGTTTGTTTGCCATGGCTTCGTTCATCCGCTCCGGTTGCCAAATCATCACCACACGATACGAGGCTTCATAGATGCGGAAGCTGAGTTTCTGCTCCACGGCTTCGGCTTCCTTGCTGTAGATGATGGGTTGGCTGTTGCCGGCTTTGATGTATTCGAGCCAGTCGGCAGGGGTAAAGTAGGATTCCGACCCGAGCATCTCGCGCCACTGACGGATGTAGTCATCGCTCGGTGTAGGCGAAGAGGACGCGTTTACGACAGGATAGACGAAAAACAGATCGGGGTGTGCCAGCGCATCGTATTTCAGACACGACGGACAATGACCACAAGCATCCGTATCGGTCGGCGTCTGACAGTTGAGATAGCGTGCGTAGGCCAAAGCCAAAGGGAAAGCCCCTCCCCCCTCTTCTCCGGCAAAGAGCTGTGCATGGGCTATCTGCCTCGTCTGAGCCGTTCGTCTCAGATAGGTTTTCAGGTCTTCAAGTCCGGCAACGTCGCGAAAATACATGGGTCGATGATTGTGTACTGATTGCCCTGCAAATATACGTAGAAGAGGAGACAAGGGAGTTTCCCTCCGCAGTTTTTTCGATTCATAAAGTTGTAGTCTGTCCATTCTCTTTGAATACTTGCGGCTACCCGTCTTGTTATTAAGCATAAAAGCAATTCGAATCAATCTTTATTACACATAACAATATAGTATTACATGGCTACTTTTTATTAGAATAACAATGGAGTACTATAAGAAACTCACTTGTGATTCTATGAAACTTCCTATGAGATTCTCCAGAATTTCAATTGAAATTTTGACAAAAAGTTCTATATTTGCAACTTAATCATTAGTACTTGAAGCTCTATTTCTCTTAAGTTTCGCCCTTATATCAGTGTAGAAAATTATCACCGCTATGGGGACTGAAGACAAACAGATGCTGACAAGTCCGTATCGAAAACAAAACAACCCTACCCTATTTCGCTTATGTCGATCCTGTATAATTTCCGCAAGATGCCGCCACGTCCCGACCAAAATGAACCCGAAGAGGCGGAAGGACGGTTATTTGCTCAAGCTATCATCCAACGGCAGTACACCACCGAGGACCTTTGTCGGGACATTTCGGACAGGTCGTCCTTCAGCTCCGGCGACATCACGGGACTGATGATAGCCATGGAGGAGTTGATATTCGAGTATCTGGCTTCGGGTTATAGCTTCCGGCTGGGCAATATCGGCACATTATCGGCCAAAGTAAAATCGCGCGGAGTAAGAGACAAAAAGGAAATCCGATCCGGTTCCGTCCAAGCCGTGGATATCAATTTCCGTTCCACACCGCAAGCCAAACGACGGATGCGCAGCATGAGTGTGAAACGCGGTCCGAGCTTCGGCCAATCCTGCCCCAAAGCAGACGAGGAAGAACGCTATCGCTTGGCGGCAGGGCACATCCGCCACAGAGGATATATTCGGATAGCCGAGTACAGCACACTATCCGGCCTGCTCAAACACAGTGCTACAAGGGAACTGAACCGCTGGGTACAAGAAGGTAAATTGGCGACACGCGGACTCTGCTCGCACAAGGTATACGTCCTGCCTGAACCCACATCGCAAAACAGTGAATCGATAGAATAGGCAAACAATGAACCGACGAAAGCAGCAAGAGCAGAGGCAGCCACCGGGAGAAAGGAGACCGAGTCGCAAGCGAATAGTCTGGGGAGCAATCGTCGTCCTCCTCAACTGCGTCCTCCTCTTTCGCTTGTGCAGTGCCGACAAAGAATCGGACAGCGGAGCGAAAGCGACGAAAGAGCAGTATTGGCTCAACTACGATCCCGATCGCCCTGTAACGGACATACTGAATTACGACTACGACAATCGCATGATCATCTATCGCGACACAGGCCGATTCTCCGACACCCCCTCTCCCACACCGGATGAAGGCGAGAAAAAAGCGGATCAAGACGATGAGCGCGAACCCCTCAATGACTACGAAGACTACTACGAAGAGCTGTACGACTACTTTCACGATTGAAGCCTTGCAAAACTGTACGTTTATTTTTAGCTTCGCGAAAACAACAAAACGATGATCCCACGAACGATAACCAATAAGCTTTCGGACATGAGCCGGAAGTACCCGATCGTAACTCTTACCGGCCCCCGACAGTCGGGCAAATCCACTCTTCTCAGGACAGTATTCTCAGACTATCGCTACGTTTCGCTCGAAGAGATGGATATGCGTCTGTTCGCCACAGAAGATCCCCGTGGATTCCTGTCTACCTACCCCGATCGTACGATCATCGACGAAGTGCAGCGCGTGCCCTCGCTTTTCTCCTATCTGCAGTCTCATGTGGACAAGGAGGACAGGGAAGGCATGTATCTTCTGGCCGGCTCACACAACTTCCTATTGATGGAAAACATCACACAGACGCTGGCCGGACGTACAGCCGTCCTCCGATTGCTACCCTTTGCACAAGATGAGATGCGTGCAGGCAATATCCTGCCCCATTCGACGGACGAGGTTATTTTCCGTGGTGCATATCCGAGGTTGTACGACAAGGGTATTGCACCTGTGGATTATTACCCGTATTATATCCAGACCTATGTCGAACGCGATGTCAGACAACTACGGAATATAGGCGAACTGAGCAAATTCGTTCTCTTCCTGAAACTTTGTGCCGGTCGGATAGGTCAGTTGCTCAGCCTCCAATCATTGGCCAACGAATGCGGTATATCGCAGACAACTGCCTCGGCATGGCTATCGCTCCTGGAAGCAAGCTATATAGCCTATCGCATCCAACCCGATCACAACAATTACACCAAGCGTTTGGTCAAGACCCCGAAACTATACTTTTACGATACGGGACTGGCTTGTTCCCTCTTGGGTATACAAACCGTAGAACAGCTTCCCACTCATTTCCTGCGGGGCGGTTTGTTCGAGAATCTTGTGATCAATGAGTTTGTAAAACACTCCTACAACAAGGGCGAACAGCCCAATCTGACCTTCTGGAGAGATACAGCCGGAAATGAAATCGATCTGATACAGACTATCGGATCAGACCAATACGCCTATGAGATTAAATCGGGAGCAACCTACTCGTCCGATTATTTCAAAGGCATGATCAAATGGGCGGAGCTGTCCGGTATCCCGGCCAATCGATGCTTTGCCATTTACAATGGCGAAGAACTCCTGAAGACCTCACTCGGTACCGTCGTTCCTTGGAGGAAAAACGAACATATCTTCGGCCGATAGGACACAGCAGCAGGAAAAGCATCATTCACCTGCAACATTAAACCTGCCGCTTCCGTTATACCCTATACTAAATAGAGAAGAACATAACTATGGAAAAAAACATGAGACCGTATACCGTACTATGGGCCGATGATGAGATCGACCTGCTCAAACCGCACATTCTATTTCTCGAACAGAAAGGGTATCAGGTAACACCCGTGCTTAGTGGAAACGATGCCATAGAAGCCTTGCAAAATAACGACTTCGACATCGTATTCCTCGATGAGAACATGCCCGGCATCGGCGGACTGGATGCTTTGCAGAAGATCAAAGAGCTGAAACCCTACACACCCGTCGTCATGATAACGAAAAGCGAAGAGGAGCATATCATGACACAAGCCATCGGGGGAAAGATAGCGGACTACCTCATCAAACCGGTGAATCCGAATCAGCTCCTCCTGTCGCTCAAAAAAAACCTGCAGCAGCACAGTATCATCAGCGAAACCACTAACACGAACTACCGGCAAGAGTTCGTCCAACTTGGCGCGCAGATGAGTGGTAAGCTCTCCTTCGAAGAATGGAAAGAACTGTACCGCCGGATCGTATTCTGGGAGATAGAACTGGAACAAGCCGACAGGCAGATGGGCGAACTCCTCGAAATGCAGAAACAGGAAGCCAACCGTCTCTTTGCCCGATTCGTCACACAAAACTATCGGGAATGGATTGCCAAGCCGGATACACGTCCGACGATGAGCCCGGATCTTTTCAAACAAAAGGTATTCCCCCTACTCGACAATGGCGAAAAGGTATTCTTCATCCTCATAGACAACTTTCGGCAGGACCAGTGGGAGAGCGTGAAATCCATGCTCAGCGAGTTTTACACCTTCGAAGAAGATATGTACCTGTCCATCCTGCCGACAGCGACCCAATATGCACGCAATGCCATCTTCTCCGGCCTGATGCCGCTGCAGATAGAAAAGATGTTTCCCGACCTCTGGGTGGACGAAGAGAGCGAAGAGGGTAAGAATCTCAACGAAGAGCCTATGATCCGGACGCTGATCGAACGCTACCGCAAGCACTACAGCTTCTCCTACAATAAGGTATATGAGACCAAGTTCGGCGAACGGCTGCTGGGACAAATCCGGTCACTGTCGCAGAACCAACTCAATGTGATAGTCCTGAACTTCGTGGACATGATGTCGCATGCTCGTACTGATAGCAAGATGATTCGAGAGCTGGCATCCAACGAAGCAGCCTATCGCTCGCTGACGAAAAGCTGGTTCAAGCATTCGACTACCTACAATCTCTTCCGCAGCATTGCCGAAATGGGTTATAAAGTGGTATTGACCACTGACCATGGTACTATTCAGGTGAAGAATCCCGTCAAAGTGATCGGGGACAGAAGTACCAATACCAACCTCAGATACAAAATAGGTAAGAACCTCGACTACAACCCGAAAGAAGTATTCGAGATCAAAGATCCTGCAAGTGTAGGGCTGCCCCATAACAACCTCTCGGACAAATTCATCTTCACGAAAGAGGATGACTTCTTCGCCTACCCGAATAACTACAACTACTACGTACAATACTATCGCAATACATTCCAGCACGGAGGCATATCGCTCGAAGAGATGCTTGTGCCCGTAATTACGATGCAACCCAAGTAAATACTTCATACATGAATACGATCACTATCGATAGCACGTCCGACCTCGGCCGCGCAGCACGCGACTTCATTGCGCTGATGGGCGACAATACCGTTTTTGCCTTTTATGCTCCGATGGGTACGGGCAAGACCACTTTCATCAAAGCCGTATGCGAGGAGCTGGGTGTCTCGGACGTTATCAATAGCCCCACCTTTTCGATTATCAACGAGTACCGCTCGGATCAGACGGGCGAACTGATCTATCACTTCGACTGCTACCGGCTCAACAAGATAGAAAACGCCCTGAATCTGGGTGTAGAAGACTATTTCGATAGCGGTAGTCTCTGCTTTATCGAATGGCCGGAGCTTCTGGAGCCGATACTCCCGAACGATACGGTTCATGTCCGAATCGAAGAGCTGGAAGACGGCAAGCGCAGGCTTACATTCTAATGCCTGCTCCGATGTCGTTCGTCATTCGGGACTTCTATCTCATCCTTTTTGCCATAGTCGGTCTGGTTTCGCTACTGACTGCTCTGCTCTGTCCGAATTGGCTACTGAGCAGCCGAGGCGCACGCATTTGGATCAATGCCTTCGGCAAGCGAGGCGCACGTATCTTCTATATAATAATAGGAGTGGCCTTGCTGAGTGCTGCGGCTTTCGGGCTGATCAAACTCTGAAAAGTGTCTTGCAGTAAAATCGTCATCATAAAAGAGACCGCCCCTGCTCAGCCTCATTTTCGTATATTCCTTATAACCTCTTCAAGGGGAAACCTCTACCTTTACGGTCGGAATCAATTTCAGACCGATGGATTACGAAATAGAGAACAACCATGCCGACAGTATTCGCAGGGGAAGTATCGAAGTGATATGCGGCTCCATGTTCAGTGGCAAGACGGAAGAGCTGCTACGCCGTCTGCGGAGAGCTAAGATAGCGCGCCAGACGGTGGAGATATTCAAGCCGACCATCGATATACGCTACGACGAAACGGATGTCGTTTCGCATGACAAGAATGCTATCGCTTCCGCCCCCGTGGACAATTCGGCCAATATACTGCTGCTATCCTCCCAAGTGGATGTGGTGGGGATAGACGAAGCCCAGTTCTTTGATGAGGGTCTTGTGGAAGTAGCCCAGCAATTGGCCGATCAGGGTGTTCGCGTTGTGATCGCCGGATTGGACATGGACTTTCGACGTCAGCCTTTCGGACCTATGCCGGGCTTGTGTGCCATAGCCGACTCCGTGACCAAAGTTCATGCCGTGTGTGTGGAATGCGGCCGATTGGCCAGCTATTCTTTCCGTCGTGTCCAAGGCGATCAGCAAGTGATGCTGGGCGAACTGAACGAATACAGTCCCCTCTGCAGAACTTGCTACAGGAAATGCAGTTCTCCCCCACAAACAGAAGAAATCCATTCGACAATATGAATAGCAGACATCTGACAATTACAATCATTGCCGGCCTCTCCCTCTTTGTACTGACATTGGGCGGCTGCTCCGTAACCCAACAGGATCCGCAGTGGACTCTCGGCGGAAAGCTCTTTACTTCGGCGTGGATACAACGTTCGGCCGAATATCAAGCGCTTTGCATTCAGGCATACAACATCGCCACGGAAAGAGTGGACGCTCTACCGGCAGAACGTAAACAAGGAGATAGGCCTTATGCCATCGTAACGGACATAGACGAAACCATTTTGGACAATACGCCTAACTCCGTGTATCAGGCTCTCAGGGGCAAGGATTATGATGAAGAGACTTGGGGGAAATGGTGTGCACAGGCCGATGCCGACACACTGGCAGGAGCTTTGTCTTTCTTCCTCCATGCAGCGAACAAGGGGATCGAGGTCTTTTACGTCACCAACCGCAGAGACAATCTGCGCGAAGCAACTCTTCAGAACCTTCAGCGTTACGGATTCCCCTTTGCCGATGAAGAACATTTGCTTACGACCCATGGGCCATCCGACAAAGAACCCCGTCGGCTCAAAATACAAGAACAGTATGAAATAGTATTGCTCATAGGAGACAACTTGGGCGACTTCCACCACTTCTTCAATACGAAAGAAGAGTCCGGACGCAAACAGGCTCTGGGCCTGACAGCCGGGGAGTTTGGCCGGCACTTCATCATGCTGCCCAATCCCAACTACGGATCTTGGGAACCGGCATGGTACGGCGGGAAGTATCCGCCACTGCCCGAAAGAGACAAAGCACTCAAACAACTGCGCTCACAGAACAGCAGATAGCTCCTTAAGCAAACACATCGAATAGACAGACTCACACTATGGACAACAAACGACTAAGCAAAATAGAAAGACTGCTCCAGAAAGAACTCAGCGAGATATTCCTGCGGGATGCGAAATCCCTGCCGGGCGTAATAGTTTCGGTAACGAACGTACGTGTAAGCCCCGACCTCAGCATCGCACGTATACACCTGAGTATATTCCCATCCGAGAAGAGCAGCGAGATTCTTGAGAGCATCAAACACAATACAAAGACGATCCGTTATGACCTCGGGCAGCAAGTTCGTACCCAACTGCGCAAGATACCGGATTTGACATTCTACATAGATGACTCTCTGGATTATCTGGAGAATATAGACCGTTTGCTCAATCAATAAGACACGGTCGCTCTTTATCAAGACGTTGTGAACTTCCCTTTTTTCATAGCCCGCCGCTACCTGTTCTCCCGCAAAAGATTCAGTGCGGTCAATGTGGTTTCGCTCGTTTCAGCGATAGCTGTCTGCGTGGTCTCTTCGGCCTTGGTTTGTATCCTCTCTATTTTCAATGGGTACGAAGCTCTGATCATGACGCATTCGGCAGTAACGGATCCCCCTCTTATGATTCGTTCGGCAGACAATTCGCTGATAAAGGCAGATGATAAAACTCTGCTCACAGCTCTCGAAGCGGAAGGGATCGGTTCGTACAGCTTTATCCTCACCGGAGAAGGTCTTGTAAAGACGAAGTATCGACAGCAGGCTGTTTCTCTCATGGGTGTGGATGATCGCTATCCCCGCACTGTGAAGATAGACTCCATCGTCTTTGCAGGCACATTCGCTACGGATACGCTATCCGGAGCTACAGCTCTGAATGTCGGTGCAGCCATCGCAACAGAAATGCAGCTCGGTGCAGGCTTTGTAGAAGCTGTGGAGGTAATTGTTCCCCGTCGTATCGGGCTGATCAATCCACTTGTTCCGGCCGGTGCATTCAAGTCGCTCCAAGGACAAGTGGCCTCGGTATTTGCATCCGGCCTGCAACCCGAGGACAATTCCATCATCCTTTCCATAGACAGTCTGCGCAAACTGCTCGATTATTCGGATCATGAAGCAGAAGCCGTGGCCATACAGCTACAAACGGGTAGCGATGCAGAGCAAATAGCTCTCCACTTAAAAGAGACTCTGAGGGACAGCTACCAAGTACTCGATTTGGCCGGACAGCATCCCGAAATCACTCACTTGGTAGCGATGGAGAAGTGGATGAGCTACCTGATCCTCCTGTTTATCCTTGTACTTGCTACATTTAATATAGTCAGCAGCCTCTCCATGCTCCTTATAGAAAAGAAGGAAGACATCTATACGCTTCACTCAATGGGAGCAACATCTCAAACCATCTCTCGTATCTTTCGGATAGAAGGACTGCTCGTCTCCATGACGGGGGCAGCCATCGGCATTCTGATCGGTATAGGCTTGTGTGTGCTACAGCAGCAGTATGGCCTGATCACCCTGCAGATGGGCTTGGGTTCGGTGGCATATCCGGTAAGAATGGATGCAGCGGATCTGGTCATCATATTCCTGACGATATTCACACTCAGCTACTTAGCTGCCTATTATCCTGTCCACTACTTCATCAATCGCAGACTGAAAAATAGCTGACGAAAGGCCTCATTCGGGAATGAGGACCATGTGCAAAAGCTTTGGAACAAGGTGTTTGCGTATATCAAAGTTCGTATCTTTGTAGCAAAGGAGTGCCGGCTATGCCGATTAGATGTTCAGCAAACGAACTCGGAGAAAGTACACGATGACAGACAGTATAGTTATTATCCCTACCTACAATGAGCGGGAGAACGTGGCCAAAATGATAGAAACGGTCTTCGCTCTACCCAAAGCTTTCGATATTCTGATAATCGACGATGGATCGCCCGACGGAACGGCTGCGATCGTCAAAGAGAAACAGGCCATCTATCCCGAAAGACTTCATCTGGTCGAGAGACAAGGCAAATTGGGTCTGGGTACGGCCTACATAGCCGGATTCAAATGGAGCATCGCGCGAGGGTATGACTATATATTCGAGATGGACTGCGATTTCAGCCACCCGGTAGACAAGTTGATCGATCTATACAATGCCTGCGCCGGAGGAGAAGCCGATGTAGCGATCGGCTCGCGCTATGTATCGGGCGGAGGCGTCAAGGACTGGCCTAAAAGTCGCGTATGGATGAGCTACTACGCATCCGTATATGTGCGTCTCGTGACCTTGATGAATATATGCGACACGACTGCCGGATTTGTTTGCTATCGCCGCGAAGTTCTTGAAGCCATCGATCTTGATTCGGTACATTTCAAGGGCTACGCTTTCCAAATCGAGATGAAATACACGGCCTATTGTCTCGGATTTCGCCTGAAAGAGATACCCATCACTTTCGTCAATCGTGTTTTGGGAACGTCGAAAATGAACACTTCTATTTTCGGTGAAGCTTTTACGGGCGTGATCAAGCTACGCTACTGGCACTTATTCAAAGGATTTCCCAAAAGAAAATAGTACGAAAGAGATGAAAATTCTTCTTCGCAACGCACTTATCACCAACGAGGGAAAAACCTTCCCCGGTTCGGTGATGATTGATGGCGCATTTATCTCCCGTATTATCGAAGGAGAGCTACCCGCGGATGACAATCTCTCCGCCGATGAAGTCATAGAGTGTAGCGGTCTGAGGCTATTCCCCGGATGTATAGACGACCAAGTTCATTTCCGCGAGCCGGGACTGACGCACAAAGCTACCATCGCCTCTGAAAGCCGGGCAGCAGTAGCGGGCGGAGTCACTTCGTTTATGGATATGCCCAATACGAATCCTCCTACCACAACGTGGGAGCGACTGCTGGAGAAAAGGCAGATCGGTGCAGACACGGCATGGGCCAACTACGGCTTCTTCTTCGGTGGCACGAATGACAACATCGATGAGATCAAACGGGTGGACAAGCATCTGGTACCCGGTCTGAAGCTATTCCTCGGTTCATCTACCGGCAATATGCTTGTGGACAATAAGGAAACGCTGGAGAAAATATTCGGAGAATGCGACCTGCTCATCGCCACGCACTGTGAAAAAGAGGAAATCATCCGAGCCAACAAAGAGCACTACAAAGCCAAATACGGGAATGATTTGGACATACATTTCCATCCTCTCATCCGTAGTGAAGAGGCTTGTTACCGCTCATCGGCAGAAGCGGTGGAGCTGGCCGAGAGGATGAATGCCCGTCTGCACATCCTGCATCTATCGACAGAGAAAGAACTGAGTCTCTTCCGCAACGATATACCCACAGCACAAAAGCGAATCACGTCGGAAGTCTGTGTACACCATTTGTGGTTCAGCGATACCGACTACGGCAGACTTGGCAACAGGATCAAATGGAATCCGGCCATCAAAAAAGAATCGGATAGGGAAGCCCTTCGTGCAGCCGTGCGCAATGGACGTATCGATATTATAGCTACGGATCATGCCCCGCATCTGCTAAGAGAAAAAGAAGGCAGTTGCTTGCAGGCTGCATCCGGCGGGCCACTCGTGCAGCACTCCTTGCTCGCCTTGCTCGAACTCTGCAATCAAGGCATATTCAGCATCGAAGAAATAGTAAGCAAAACGGCTCACATACCGGCCACTCTCTTCGCCATAGAGAAGAGAGGATACATTCGTCCGGGCTACTATGCCGATCTGGTGCTTGTGGATCCGTCATCTCCTCACACCGTATCTGCGGATAATATACTTAGCCTCTGCGGATGGTCTCCTTTCGAAGGCTTCACCTTCAGTCACAGTGTCGCATACACTTTTGTCAATGGATGCTTGGCATATGCCAAGGGGAGATTAGCCGAAAGCAGACCCACGGTACATCCACTATTCTTCAACAGATAGGAGATTCGTATTCTTCTCTCGTCGTTCCGTTTTGTCTTGCACATTGTCTAATCTTTGCCTATCATTGCTCACGCCGGACAGTTGATGTATCGAATATGGCTATCAAGTCCATAAAGATCTTCTAAACAGGTTACGGCCACAGTATAATATTTGCCCCTCAATCGTCATGGAAGAAGAAAGACAGCAATCACCGCTCGAAGGCCTGTCGGAAGAAGCTCTCAAACACGTCCATCAGCTTGATGAGCCTATTCCGATAGAATTGCAAGCCTCTTATTTCCGTTTGTCAGCAGAGATGCGCAGACGTGGCATACAGCTTAGCGAGAACGAAGTCCAAGATGCAGAGCAGCTATTGTTCGATCCCGTACTTTCGGACGACATCAAGAAAATGACTCTGCTGCGCCTTGCCATCACTGGCAACATCACTGTATTCAGGATTATCGAACGCTATCTCGAATCCGCTCCCGACTCGATGAGGCCTTGGGCTTTGATGGCCCAGCTGGAAGCTCGCATAGGTATCCTATCCGATCTGGTAGACGAGAAGCAGCTGGTCATAACCAGTGGTCTGGGCGGCCATGATGGCATGATGCGCTTCATGGCCTTTCTCCATACGGACAAACTGCAAGACTTCGAACACTATCAGGAAGAACTGATAGAGAAGGAGTTGCTATACCGTATCGGCAAAGCATCCGGTGAAGTAGAACGGCTGGAGATGCACAACAACTATTTGCTCCTGACCTTCCTCGTCCCGATCAACTATGATCTGCGAAACTTCTTCTCGTCCTTCATCGCCGAGTGCAATCAGTTCGGCCACTTTCTGTCCACCACGTTTATCATCACCAATACCCAACTGCTTACCCCGCAGGGCGCCCAAGTAGCCCTGAAGAAATATGCCGAAGAAAACGACCTTCCTGCAACTAATTAAATATGGTATCGTGGGCGTATCCAATACGCTCATTTCCATGATTGTAATCTTCCTGCTACTCAAAATCGCCGGTATGAAAGACGGTCCGGCCAATCTGATCGGTTATATAGCAGGACTCATCAATAGCTTCATTTGGAATCGTAAATGGACATTCCGGAGCCGGACCTCTTGGAGGCAGACATTCGTACCATTCATCCTGATGTTCGTAATATGCTATGCACTCCAATACGGACTTCTGATGTGGCTCAACGAATACTCCACCTCCTACGACAAGTATTACAACCACCTGATAGGAATGGCCTTTTTCACCATTATCAATTTCCTTGCCAATAAGTTCATTACATTCGGCAAAGAACGGTAGTGCGATATTTGGACAATAGAGAAAACTCTTTATCTTTGCAGCGCAATAAACCAATGGGGTATTAGCTCATCTGGCTAGAGCGCGACACTGGCAGTGTCGAGGTGAGCGGTTCGAGTCCGCTATACTCCACCCCCAAAGAAGGTGCAAACCGGCAGTCGATGCAGTTTGCACCTTTTTCTTTTGTCCCCATCGGATGCTTTTCCTCCCGTCCCTATCTCGACAATCTTCCAAAAGAAAAGCCGAAAGACAATAATCCCTATCAACATAATTACGAAAGACAGAAGTGATTGTGTTATAGGCGCTTAGAAGGAAATTGCATTGTTTCCAAAACTCTCTTTTGGACATTGACACACAGGCTGAAAACCATGGCCAAACCAAAGTATATAGTTTGGCTTTATCAAAGTATATAGTTTGGTTCGACCAAAGTATATAGTTTAGTTCAACCAAACTATATAGTTTAGTTTCACCAAAGTATATAGTTTGGTTTGACCGAACTATATGGTTTGTTTCAGGAGCATTTTGAGCTTTCTTTCCTCAAGATATAATGCACTATAAATCAACCTCTTATTCCTTCTTTCCTGTAGGATGTCATTTCTGACTGCGACATACACTTTTGCCTTCCGCCATCTTCCCGCAAAGGAAATCGTACCGGAGGGCAATTTTTCTTGAAAACTCTATAAACTCACAATGTGTACTATAATCTTGGGTAAATTTCCCGATAGGCATGATCCAATAGTAATGGGTAAACATTCCCGTTTCGTTGGGGTTTTCTTCTCCCAAAATACCTGTCAAAACGGACAAAGCCCTCTCGTAATCTTCCGGAAGATGCTCTTTCAACAGTGAGGCGAAGATGGGGATTCGCCGGGTATATGTTTTCCCAACGACATGATTTTCAACACTTTGGATGAAGCTATCCCGATCGAAATCAGGATAGACAATCATGATCTTATCGGATAATAATTCGGCCAAATTCCGGCTAAACATTTCGGTAATACCATAAGCCAAGCCTTCGGAGTTGTAAAGAAGAAATTTATTTAACAAAATGTTGTTTTTCATATTATTTTTCATCAAATTTGCATCAGAGGAAACAAGCTTGGCAAGCTTATGGACAAATTAAGTTGTAGGGTTCGCCTTATCCGGCATCATTTCCCATTGGTGGCAATAAAACTATTACCCGATTCACTTCGGATACAACCGCTGATCTGAAAATTAATTTGACCTCTCTAAACGAAATTTTTCATTCAGAATTCGATAACTCTTATTAATCAACCAAACGGAAAAGGATATGAACAAAAAGAACATTATCATCGGATCAATCATCGCAGTACTCGCCATACTGCTTATCACCTCTTTCTTGTGGAATAGAGATGTACGTAATAAATTGCGGATCGCTCAGCACAATGTGGAAGCCGCGTTGGACTCCATTCGTTACCTCAAAGATGCCAATGGAAATCTCTATGCGGAAAAGAAATCGTTCATCGCCACTATCAGCGAATTGAAAGAACTGAACACTGAGATGTACGAGAATATCCAGTCTTTGCAAAAGAAACTGCAAAAGAAAATTCTGGCAGGCTCCGATATAGGCGTAGTCGTAGTGGACACCATTTATCAGGACAAGATCATCGAATACACGTTAGACAGTCTGGTAAATATCCCCTTCTCCGATCAGACCATCAATGCCAACAGCCTCGTTCGCATACATCGGGACAATATCCGTCTACAACAATTCACATACAACTTGGACATTCCGCTCGAAGTCTATTTCACAAAAGACTATCAGATCATCGCTCGCAGTAAGAACGAAAACGTGACATTCAGCAAGCTCAACAGCTTTATCGACCCCTCCGTTACGAAGTATCGCAATCGCAAAAGATGGGGATTCGGTATTCAGGCCGGTGTAGGCTTCATGCCAGGCTACGACCTCGTAAGGAAAGACCTTGTACCTGCCGTAGGCCCTTATCTCGGTGTAGGTATCAGCTATCACATCCTACAGTGGTAAGAAAGCAAAAGGTTCCTTGAAAATAGGACAAAAGCAAGGCAGTGCTAATCCGATAGCAGCTTGCCCTGCTTTTCATAAATCTCCGATAGAATGAGTACTTTACCCCATAGTTAGTGAGTCTTTTGAACTACAACGAAGTAATGATTTAGGGCTGACTCCGGAGTTGGAATCAGCCCTTATTTCCGGCCCAAAGAAATCGGATGAAAACCAAACATTCAGAACACCCCTCGAAACTTTATATCCTAAACGTATCAAACCTTTGCACTTCAGGGCGGAATGTACGATACAGCCATTTTTAGCACGCGCCAATACGGCTTAAAAGTATTGTAGTATCTTTATGGTCTGTTATGGGAACACATATAAAAAGCCGTACAGCCAATAGCCTGCAAAATACAAAGGTTTCTTTGTTTTTTTATCTTCTTATACTGGTAACTACTTTTTTTTCTCGTAAAGTTTTTATCAATTCTCTTGGCACAGAGATACTGGGCTTGAATACGACGATTACCAATTTATTAGGGCTTTTGAACCTATCAGAATTAGGAATCGGAACTGCCGTATCCTTTGCATTGTTCAAGCCCCTGCTGGACGGCAATCGGAAGAATATCAGCGAAATAGTATCTGTTCAGGGATGGTTATACAGGAATATAGCTCTTTTGATAATTATCGTGGGGGCTATTCTTATGTTTTTCTTCCCTTGGATATTTCAAAAAACAGATCTGCCTTTATGGTATGCGTATTCCACTTATTTAGTCTTCCTGACTTCTTCTCTTTTGGGTTATTTTATCAATTACAGGCAGATTATTCTATCTGCTGATCAAAAACAATATAAGATAACGTATATAACCAAAGGTCTGACTTTTCTGAAACTTACTATCCAGATCATTCTACTCTATTTTTCTATTGGGGGATATAAAGGCTGGTTGTTGGTAGAATTGGTATTCGCCTTTGCAACAGCATTTCTTCTGGAATATTCTGTCCGAAAAACTTATCCTTGGCTCAAAACCTCCTGTTATGTCGGGAAAAGAGTATATAAGGAGTATGGAGAAATCCTGACAAAGATCAAGCAGCTCTTTTTCCACAAGGTTGCGGGCTATGTGCTCAATCAGACCTCGCCTATAATCATCTATGCTTATACCACCTTAACGCTCGTTGCTATCTATGGCAACTATATGCTTATAGTAGCAGGGGTAATTTCCCTTTTGGTCGCAATTTTCAGTGGTATCATACCAACTTTAGGAAATCTCATTGCTGAAGGAAAAAGAAAATCGATTCTAAAAATTTTCGGAGAGTATTTTGCCTGCCGAATGCTTATAGCCGGAATTGCGACCTACTGTTTATGGATCGGAGGAAACGGTTTTATGGTCTTGTGGATGGGCTCCGAGTATCTTTTGGAAAAACTTCCTTTCGTCTTGATCGTCGGTATTACTTTCGCCGGTATGACCCGTGTCAGTGATGATTTCCTGGCTGCTTATGGTCTTTTCAGAGATATATGGGCTCCCATTTCTGAGGCCGCTCTCAATTTGGGTCTATCTATTTTATTGGGACATTTCTTTTCTTTATCGGGTATTTTATCCGGAGTCCTTATCAGTCTGATACTCGTAGTTCACATTTGGAAGCCCTACTTCTTGTGCAAAAACGGCCTGTTGATCCCTGTCAGCAAATATTATCTGAAATACATACTGTACTGCTCTATTACCCTCTTATCAGGATTTGCTACTTATTGGTTGCTTGGTGCAGCTAATCGAGATGAAGCGTTTTCTTTCATCCCATGGGCTATATTTTTGTTCAAACACATGGTTTTGTTCTCTCTTATCTCATACTCTATCGCTTTTCTACTGGACAAAGGCATGAAGGATTTTTCCCAACGCGTATTATACATAATCAAGGAAAAGCTAATCAAGAAAAACGAATAGAAAGCCTACCTCCATATCCGATTGTACCTGAGAGTGGAATGTGCAGGAACTCGTGCGGCTACCTCTTCTTTTTTGGGTACATAAACAATGATTACTTTTGCACACGAGAAAATAACGTCTTTTTAATGAAAAGAGTCTTTTGTCCGAAATGTGACGGTGCTATCACGATTAGCCGTGAAACTCTCTCTCAGGCATCGCCAAACGGTTCTTTGTCATTGCTCTGTCCGCATTGTTGTCATCAGTTGCGCATTCGGCTGGTAAGCAAATCCGACAACTCGCACAATCACAAAACAGAGCAAGAGGAACAAGAATTGGCACAGGAGCTCGACCGAAGCCGCGGATACATAGTCGTATTGGAAAATATATTCGGATATCGGCAAGAATTTGCGCTCAGAGAAGGAGACAACGGGATAGGACGTCGCAACAAAGACTCGGTCGTGGACATTGCAGTATTGACCGGTGATCCAAGTATGGGACGACACCACTGCATACTTCGAGTGACCCCGAAAAAAGACGGATCTTTTCTTTATTCGATTGCCGATGACGATAGTCTTGTAGGTACTTTTGTCGGAGGACGTCTTCTGGACAAAAAAGAATGGTGCAGACTGAACGATGGCGATGTGATTACGATGGGGGCTACCAGTGCCATATTGTACACATCGGATCACAAAGACACCGAATCCGAGGAGAAGAATTAACAATCAAGTATAAGACAGGCCAGTCCAAAGAGCCTTTTCAATATCACGTTCAAAATGGATACACCAACCCAACAACGAATTATCAGTCTCATTAAGAAAGAAGTAGTTCCGGCCACAGGCTGTACCGAGCCGGTTGCCGTTGCTCTTGCTGCTGCTCAAGCTGCTTCGCTCATGGAGCAACGACCGGACCATGTAGAGGTACTGCTCAGCCCCAATATACTCAAGAATGCCATGGGCGTAGGCATCCCCGGAACGGGAATGATCGGACTACCGATAGCCATAGCTCTTGGAATCGTCGTAGCAGACCCGACCAAACAACTCAAAGTGCTCGATGGAATTGCACCGGAACAGCTTGAGGAGGCCAAGAAAATCGTCGACGATAAGATTATACAAGTAGCAGTCAAACAGGGTGATATAGACAAATTGTATATCGAAATCAATATGTCGGCCGGTTCCGAATCGGCATCAACGATCATTGAAAAAATCCATACCAATATCATCTATGCTGCACACAATGGCCAAGTCGTCATCGATGGCCGGCATGATACAGCGGACAAGAACGAGAGTGCATCATCCGAGTCGGAGGAGGAGATCACACTATCCTTCGAGATGGTATACGACTTTGCCATGAATACACCCACGGAAGAGATCGAATTCATCTTGGAAGCTGCTCGCCTCAATCGACATGCCAGCGAAGTATCCATGAAGGGCAATTACGGCCATGCCGTAGGACGAATGATACAAGGTTCTTTGGGACGCCGCTATCTTGGCGACAGCTCTCTTACCCGCATGCTTACTTATACAAGCTCGGCATGCGATGCACGTATGGATGGTGCTCCGGTAACGGTCATGAGCAATTCCGGCAGTGGTAATCAAGGTATTACGGCCACATTGCCCGTACTTTCATTTGCTGAAGACGAGCAGGCCGATCATGAAAGAACGGTAAGGGCTTTGGTCTTGAGCAATCTTATGGTGATCTACATCAAGCAGAAGCTCGGCCGTCTGTCAGCTCTCTGTGGCTGTGTAGTGGCTGCAACGGGATCAAGCTGCGGACTCTGTTATCTGATGGGAGGCACTAAAGAGCAAATCGGATTTGCCATCAAAAACATGATCGGCAATATCACCGGCATGCTTTGCGATGGAGCCAAGCCGAGCTGTAGCATGAAAGTATCCAGCGGAGTCAGCTCCGCCATGTTCTCTGCACTGCTGGCCATGGAGAAAAAGGTAGTGACCAGCAACGAGGGGATCGTGGACGATGATGTAGACCAAAGCATCGACAACCTCACAAGCATAGGCCGGGATGGCATGAACGCCACCGATACCCTTGTGCTCAACATCATGACCAGCAAAAAGTAAAGCCTCTCTCCCTCGTATGGCTTCCGTGCATAAGCAATCTTTCCCACCCATCGAAGACGGGCATCTGGAAATACTCATATTGGGTAGTCTGCCCGGTGATGAATCTATCCGCAGAGGGCAATACTATGCTCATCCCCGCAACCGCTTTTGGCCTTTGATGGCAAAAATGCTGGGAAAACCCCTACCCGATGACTATGCAGAACGAACCGAGATATTGCTTTCGGCACATATCGGTCTGTGGGATGTAGCCCATTCGGCTATTCGCAAGGGAAGTGCGGATATTCAGATCTGTGACGAAGAGCCCAATGACATACGCTCTCTGATCGAACGAAATCCACGATTGCACACGATTGCATTCAACGGAAAAAAAGCAGAAGCAATGTTCAGAAAGCATTTTCCCCAAACACCGGATGTCCGTTGCCTGCTCATGCCGAGTACAAGCCCTGCCAATGCCGGAAAGACCTTAGACCTCTTAGTGAAAGATTGGAATAGGATCTTTTCTCTCTGATAAAATCCTACTGTAAAGAAAAAGGGTTGTGACAATGGATAAAACCATATTCACAACCCTTTTCATTATCAGGGCAGACCGCCTAAGACGGTTTTTCACTCGCAATCTTGATTATTTCTGCTTGGCCAATACGTAGAAAGGAGCCATCTTTTCATCCTGAACTCCGTCATACTGCAACGAATCGGCTGTCGCGTTCAACACAAGCCGAAGAGGAGAAACTTCTCCTTCCCTTGCAAGAGATACCGTGTCGCCACTAATGGTAAAAGCACCGCTATTCGTAGATCCGGAACCGTCTTCTTTTCCACCCTTGGCTACTTCTTCCAGAGCAAAAGTTCTGTCTGCATTCAATACCAACTTAACATCGAATCCCTCTGCATCGGCAGCAGGAATAAGGCCTGTATAGGTACCTACAAAGCGCTCTACATCGGCAGCAGCCGCAGCCTCTACCTGTGCTATAGAATCAGCAATACGTGCGCTATCGGCAGCAGCATCCTGCTCATTTTTATTTCCGCCACAAGCAACCAATGCAACGCTCAACATGGCGAAACCAAGAATTTTTTTCATCTCTTTTCTTGTTTTAAAAACATTAATTATTACTCAACGTGATTGCGAATTCCACCAACGATGAGACCCGCCTATCACGATGCAAAATTACAGTTTTTTTTATATGTAGCTCATTTTCATTCGGATTCCTTCGCTACAGTACTGTCGGGCAGTGCTGTAACGACATCAGCCAATTCACTGTTCGGTTCTTTTTCTACCTTTGTATTCGATAAGGCTTACATCGGCAAAAATACATGGCATCCGAAAGCCTTATTGCATGAATATAATTACAAGACACAAACGGCAAAATATATATACATGTATCCGACTCCTCACACACTTCACCGGCCTCTCCGGCTTATCCTATCTTGCCCTATATCATACGATTGCAACACACAGAAGAAAAGTACACCTCAATGAAAAATAAAGTGGAATAATCACAGCACAGTCCACCTGCAATATAAGGCACCCACCCGAGTTCGGTCGCAAACTTCGGGTGGGTGCCTCTTTTATTCCGGTCCTCAAAGCAGCCTTTTGGGCTACGATTTATATACAAATCACTTTTGATTTATATATTTATTGAAAACCATTTATATATAAATTGAAATCGTTTTATATACAAATCGAAAATGATTTATATATAAATCGTGATCCAAACTCCGGAAAAGCAGATTCCGATCATAGGGAGCCTGTTTTCTCTTCTTTTTCACCTCAAAATCCGGTTCTTTTTAAGTGCTTATTTAGAATCATTCCAAACTCGTCTTCGTTGTTGAAAACTTTTTTTGGCACGTATTTTTAATGAAATGCGGATGACATTCTTCCATGGGGAGGACAGTGCTTTCAATACATATCCAACCCCTCTCACCTAAAGCCGGATCGAACAAAACGGCTCATCACTATGTCGAATAAAGAAAAACAGGACTTCCCTCCGCAGATTTGCAAGGGGAAAAGTGCTATAAACCTTCATCGGATATAGACGGAATAATCCTATCTTTGCGAGACGAAACAGTGTAAGTACTAACAACATATCAAGGACAATTACAAAATGAGCAAACTTGTAGGGAATCTCATCCCCAACACTTTCTTCATTACCAAGGGTAGTGGCGAGTCTGATCTGGAACTGCATGCCGGTTCGTATCACATGGCTTTGTTCGACGCCGGGATCTCGGACTTCAATATCATGACTTACTCCTCCGTACTGCCTGCGACAGCTCATTTGGCCACAATGGACGAAATAGACCTGCCGCCTTTCGGTTCTGAACTGAAAACGATCATGGCCGTTTCGCACGGCTATCAGGACGAATTCGTTTCGGCCGGAGTGGTGTATGCATGGATGTACAAGGATGAGAATTTCGACGAGAAGGCCGGAGGCCTCGTATGCGAGGTTAGCGGACGCTACCGTATCGAAGAGCTGGAGTCCCGTCTGATCCGCGTTATCAACGATCTGCACCAGAAGACCTACAGCCAATACTACCTCGGAGAGCTGAACTTCATCACCGAGGGTATCACGATCGAGAAGCGATACGGTACGGCTTTGGCCGGTTTGTGTTTCATGGATTTCATCCAACCCGAAGTACAGAAAAAGTAGTCCTCCCACAGCATAGCTGTCTGCATTCCCAAGCAGCTTAGCATACAGCCATGGTTTTCTCCTGCTTTGAGGTAGGCGTAAATCATGGTTGTTTTTTATTTTATCTCATTTTATCCTGATCCAACGATGCGCTTTCTCCCCTACCCCATAGCTTTTCTTTCCATTATTCTCTTGCTTTCATGTGCAGGCCGCAAAAGAGGAAAAGATATTGACTTCACAAAGTATGTGAATCCCCTTATCGGAACCGACTGGGTAGGCAATACATACCCGGGGGCTACGGTTCCTTTCGGTATGGTACAGCTAAGCCCTGACAACGGGAAAAGCGGCTGGGACTATATAGCCGGATACTATTATCCCGACACGATGATAGCAGGCTTCAGCCATACGCATCTGAGCGGAACAGGTGCGGGCGACCTCTATGACATTCGCTTTATGCCAATCGGCAAAAGTTCTCCGGATGAAGTCGTCCCTAAGGACCACATACGGACTTCATTCAGCCACAAAAACGAAAAAGCCGAATCCGGATATTATGCCGTGAGGTTGGACAATGGTATCAAGGTGGAGCTGACGGCCACCGAACATTGTGGCATTCAACGCTATACAATTCAGGACTCCATACTGGAAGTTCGCCTCGATCTCAATAGCACGATGAATTGGGACAGGACGACAGACAGCCGTCTGCAGCTGATCGACAGCCACACGATAAGCGGTTATCGCTTCTCGGACGGTTGGGCACGGGATCAGCGCATATTCTTCCGCAGCAGATTTTCTCTTCCGATAGAGCAGTTCACGATAGACAGTGTACCCCAATATGCCAATAACGATACGACACAAATCATTGGTTACGGCCTTGTAGCCCACCTTTCGTTTTTAATAGCCAAGTCCGACAGCACGCTGACGATCTCCACCGCCCTATCGGGTGTGGACGAAAAGGGAGCGGCTAACAATCTGGCGAAAGAAGCTCCCCACCACGATTTCGACCTCTACCGTGCGGAAACATCGCTGCTGTGGCAACGTGCCTTGTCGCGTATAGTGGCGGAAAAAGGAAAATCGCCCCGAGTGGACACCATTTTCTATACCGCGCTCTATCACAGTCTGCTCTGCCCGACGGTTTTCAGCGATGCAGATGGCCGTTACAGAGGAGCGGACAAAAAGATCCATACGCTAAAGACGGCACGCAAACACTACGGTACCTTCTCGCTTTGGGACACCTACCGAGCTGCCCACCCCCTGTACAACATCCTTTTTCCCGAACGTGCAGCCGATATGGCAGAAAGTCTCGTCGCTTTCGGTGAGCAAAACGAAGGGCTGCTGCCCGTTTGGACGATGTGGGCCGGAGAAACCGGTATGATGATTGGCTACCATTCCATACCGGTCATCGTAGAAGCCTATCGGAAAGGCAATTACAAAGAGAATCCGCAGCGCATCATGCGCCTGTTGGTTTCGACCATGGAAAAAACCGGCAGAACCGATATGGACAATTATCGTCGTTTGGGCTATGTGCCGGCCGACTGTACGAACTGGAGCTTGAGCAAGACGATGGAATACGCCTACGACGATGCCTGCATCGCACTCTTTGCAAGGGAAAACGCAGCGGCAGCCAAGCGGTCGATGGCATATGCGCACCACGCCAAGGCATACCAAGAGGTATATGATCCGGCAAGCGGTTTCTTCAGACCCAGATTAGCATCGGGGGAATGGAAATTTCCTTTCGATCCTTTCGAATACACTGAGGACATCACAGAGAGTAATGCTTGGCAATATCTCTTCGGAGTCCAGCATGATACAGAAGGCCTCATGGAACTGATGGGCGGTGCAGATTCGATGGCTCGCCGTCTTGACCTCTTTTTCGGCACTCCTACTCCCTCTCATATAGCATTGCCGATTTTCAGTACGGGAATGATCGGACAATATGCCCACGGCAATGAGCCGAGCCATCACGTGGCTTACTTGTACAACAAGGTATCGCAGCCATGGAAAGGAGCGGGGATAATACGCCGCATCCTGACAGAACTATACAAAAATACCCCTGACGGCCTATGCGGAAACGAAGACTGCGGCCAACTTTCTGCTTGGTACGTATTCTCAGCCCTGGGGTTCTATCCGGTGGATCCGATAAGCGGCCATTACGAACTGGGATCACCCCTGTTCGAACATGTGACTATCCCTCAGCCCAATGGTCGTATCTTTCGACTGACGGCTCACAATCTAAGTGAGAAGAACCGATATATCGAGTCCGTAAAAGTGGATGGCAAACCCTATCACAGGTCATATATCACATGGAATCAGATTCGATCCGGTGCGCATGTGGAGCTTTTCATGACCTCTCGCGAGGGACATTGCTGGTATTGATTTGGTACTTGATGATCTTTCAAAAACAAACAAAACAATGACTCCATTGAGCCGAATGTGATATTTTGGAGAGGAAACGCGTCCACAAAAACAATTCCCATCCTATATTTGTAAGAAAGCTGTATCACCACAGCAAAATCGAGACCTGCACGGTTTTTCATTTTTGAATCGAAAAAACTATGACAACAATCAAAGCAAAGCGCGAGAACTTGTTCATGCGTATAGCTCGCTTTTATATAGATGGCTTCAGGAATATGAAATTGGGAAAGACGCTATGGGCTATTATCCTCATCAAACTATTCATCATGTTCGCCATCCTGAAAGTATTCTTCTTCCCGAACTTTCTGAAGCAACAGGTCGGTAGCGACAGCACTGCCAAATCCGAATATGTGCAGCAGGAACTTATCAAACGTGGAATAAACCCCTAAAACATTAAGATATAAGCGTATGATTATGAATTTAGATGCCTTAGTAAGCTGGTCACGTGCACAGTTTGCTCTTACAGCCATGTATCACTGGCTGTTTGTTCCGCTGACACTGGGATTGGGTGTCATCATGGCTATCGTGGAGACCATCTATTATCGCAATGGCAAACCGGAGTGGAAGCGTTATGCCCAGTTCTGGCAGAAGCTATTCGGTATCAACTTTGCGATCGGTGTGGCCACAGGAATCATTCTCGAATTCGAGTTCGGTACCAACTGGTCTAATTACAGTCTCTTTGTGGGCGATATCTTCGGAGCGCCATTGGCCATCGAAGGTATTTTGGCTTTCTTCATGGAGGCTACTTTTATTGCCGTTATGTTCTTTGGCTGGAACAAGGTGAGCAAAGGTTTTCACCTAAGTGCCACATGGCTGACCATCATCGGAGCCAGCTTGTCAGCCGTATGGATTCTTATCGCCAATGCATGGATGCAGGAGCCGGTAGGAATGACCTTCAACCCCGATACGATGCGCAACGAAATGACGGATTTCTGGGCTTTGGTATTCTCTTCCACTGCGATCAATAAGTTCTGGCACACGATCTCTTCCTGCTGGACTCTCGGATCCGTATTTGCTTTGGGCGTATGTGGCATCTACCTGCTGCGAAAGGATGACAAACACAAGGACTTTGCTCTCAAAAACATCAAGATCATCGCTCCATTCGGCTTGGCTGCTTCGCTTATCACAGCTTTCACCGGCGACACCTCTGCCTACAACGTGGCACAAAAGCAACCGATGAAGCTCGCTGCCATGGAAGGTCTGTACGATTCCGGACAGACGGACAAAGATGGACTCACTGCCGATGGCAAGGGTCTTCCGCTCAGTCTCTTCGGCATCCTCAATCCGGCGAAAGAAACACCGCAGGACGATAAGGAAGCTTTTCTCTTCAACGTATCGGTTCCGCGCGTACTCTCTGTCTTGGGAACTCGCAACCCCAGTGGTTATGTACCGGGTATCAACAACATCCTCGAAGGCGGCTATGTAAAGGCCGATGGCACTACCGCTATTCCGGTGGATAGTATGATGCAGCGCGGACGCAGAGCGATCATGGCTCTGAACGACTACAGCAAGGCCAAACAAGCCGGCGACATGGAAGCTGCCCTACAGCACAAATCCGTTATAGACGAGAATTTCCCCTATTTCGGCTATAGCTATATCCAGCACAAGAACGACATAGTCCCCCCCATTGGGCTGACCTACTACAGCTTCCGTATCATGGTGGGACTCGGTATGCTGTTCATCCTGTTATTCCTCATGGCATGGCTCCTGAGCTTCAAACCGGAAAAATTCAGCAAAATGCGATGGTTCCACATGATCGCTATCGTATGTATGCCTCTTGCATGGGTAGCCAGTCAGAGTGGCTGGATCGTAGCGGAAGTGGGACGTCAGCCGTGGACAATCCAAGATTTATTGCCCGTACAGGCAGCCGTATCCAAACTGGAAGCCGGCTCCGTGATCATCACCTTCTTTGTTTTCCTCGTACTCTTCTCTGCTTTGCTCGTTGCCGAGCTGAATATCATGCGCAAGGCGATCAAGAAAGGCCCCGAGACGGAATAACGCTAACGAATCCCGATCTATTCATAGAATAAACGACACGAAATTATGGAATACGCATTGTTACAACACTACTGGTGGTTCCTCGTCTCATTACTGGGAGCACTCTTGGTTTTCTTGCTATTTGTACAAGGAGGACAGTCATTCCTCTTCAGTCTTGGCAAAGATGAACTGACTCAGAAAATGATGGTCAATTCGACCGGACGCAAATGGGAGTTCACTTTCACTACACTGGTTACTTTCGGAGGAGCTCTCTTTGCTTCGTTTCCTCTTTTCTATAGCACCAGCTTCGGAGGAGCATATTGGGTATGGATGCTGATCCTCTTCTGCTTCATTATCCAAGCTGTCTCCTACGAGTATCAATCCAAACATGGTAATGTATGGGGGAGGAAAACCTACCAAATACTGCTTTTCATCAATGGTGTACTGGCTCCGCTTCTGCTCGGAACCGCTGTTTCCACATTCTTTACAGGCAGTAGCTTCGTGGTAAACAAGATGGCGATGTTCGACCTCTCCGGCGGCAACCAGATCGTTTCGGCCTGGCAGCCCTTCAATGGGTGGCAACTGAGAGGCCTTGAAGCTGTTTTGAACCTGTGGAACGTGGTTCTCGGATTGGCTGTATTCTTCCTTGCCAGAGTATCGGCTCTGCTTTATTTCATCAATAATATCGATGACGAGAGTCTCTATGCGGCAGCCAAACGCCGACTTTGGGCCAATACGGCCGCATTCCTGATTTTCTTTCTGGCATACATAGCTTTCCTGCTGACTACGGAAGGATTTGCCGTGAATCCCGTTTCCAAAGAGGTGTATATGGAACCATACAAGTACCTGTACAACTTCTTGGATATGCCGGCCGTTCTGGCTGTATTCCTGCTTGGAGTAATCCTCGTACTTGGCGGTATAGGTTTGACTCTACTGCGTAAAGGCTTCAAACGCGGAATCTGGCTACACGGTACGGGAACCGTACTGACTGTGCTTGCCCTACTACTTGTAGCCGGTTGGAACGATACGTCTTGGTACCCCTCCACATACGATCTGCAAAGTTCGCTTACGATCGAGAATGCCAGCTCCAGCCATTTCACGCTGAAGGTAATGAGCTACGTCTCTATCCTTATTCCTTTCGTTTTGGCTTACATTTTCTATGCTTGGCGCGCACTGGACATTCGTAAAATCACAAAAAAAGAAATGGAGCAGGACGATCACGTCTATTGATCTCCGACAGATAATTCCACAATCTGAGGCTGTGTCATTGGGGTTCGATCCCTTGACACAGCCTCATTGCTTTTATATATTTCGGCGATAATCATGACCGACGATTTGAAAAGACGGCTATATTTACCTGACCAAACGATAGCAATATGGCTCAGTCATCATATCAAACCGCACCGCATCGGATAGGCTTGGCTCTTAGCGGCGGAGCGGCCAAAGGCTTTGCACATTCGGGAGTACTCCATGCTCTTGAGGACAATGGGATTCGTCCCGACATCATAGCAGGTACGAGTGCAGGAGCGTTGGTAGCTGCACTCTATGCCGATGGATACAGGCCCGAAGAGATTCCACAATTATTCCGAGGCAAAAATTTCAGATTCCTGACAGAGTGGCAAATACCACAAAGAGGTGTATTCAGCATCCAACGCTTCAAGAGTTTTCTTCGCTCGACTTTACGCCACAAGAATATCGAAGACCTACCCCTTCCGATCAGAATAGTGGCAACGGACCTTGACCGTGGAGTTGTCAAAGTTTTTTCACAAGGCCCTCTCGTCGAGACTGTCACGGCTTCCTGTAGCATTCCGATCCTATTCAACCCTGTAGAGATAGATGGAACCACCTATGTCGATGGAGGACTGTTCAAAGACCTTCCGGCTTCTGTCATTCGTGAAGACTGCCGTTATCTCATAGGAGTACACCTCAATCCCAAAGAGCCTTCCGACTATAAAAAGAGTCTTTTCGGCATTGCAGAGCGTTGCTTCGGCTACATCTTCCGAGCGAACTCCCTGCCCGATCGCAAGCTGTGCGATTTGCTGATCGAATCAGGAGAAATAATCAAGTTCAAACCATTCCACGTGGAGCCGGCAGAAGAAATTGCCGCTTTCGGATACAAAATGGCCAAACAAGTTCTTAAAACGACCTCGATAACGCGGGATCCATGAAAAAGGGCGAAAAGATGATTGTCTATTCCGTGCTACCACGTCTCTTTGACAACCGATGCCAAACACGAAAGCCGGGAGGCGACCCGATGGAAAACGGCTGTGGTAAGATGGAGAGCTTCAGTCCGCAAGCACTGGAAATGATTCGGAGCCTCGGCACTACGCATATATGGTATATAGGTATGCTTGAGCAAGCAACTCAAACGAATTATAGCGATGCCGGTATTCTTCCCTGCCATCCCGAAATCGTCAAGGGGAAGGCAGGATCGCCTTACGCTGTCAGAGACTATTATGACGTATCGCCCGAATTGGCTACGAACATTCCCAACCGAATGGCAGAATTCCACGATCTGATCGAGCGCACACATCGTGCAGGCATGGGAGTGATCATGGACTTTGTCCCCAACCATGTAGCGCGTGAATATCGGTCGGACGTCAAACCATCGGGAACAAAAGATCTGGGAGAGGGAGACGATCCGCTTGTAGCATTCTCTCCCAACAACAATTTCTACTACCTGCCCGGAAAATGCCTCGAACTCGATTTTGGTGAGCGGAGCCGTACAATGATGCCTTATCACGAAGAGCCTGCAAGGGCAACGGGCAACGACCGATTTTCCTCTCATATCGATAAGGAAGATTGGTACGAAACGGTGAAATTGAATTACGGCATCGACTACCTGAATGGAGGAAGCAAACACTTCGATCCTCTACCGGACACGTGGATTCGGATGCGAGATATTCTGCTCTTTTGGGCAAGCAAAGGAATCGATGGATTCCGCTGTGACATGGCCGAAATGGTGCCGGTGAAATTCTGGGAATGGGCAATACCGCAAATTCGCGAAAGGCACTCGGTCTTATTCATAGCCGAAATCTATCGGCCCGAGCTGTACGAGAGCTATCTCCAAGCAGGGTTTGACTATCTGTATGACAAGGCGGGCATGTACGACTGTCTCCGAGCAGTTATCTGCGGATACGGCTCCGCTTCGGACATATCACGAGTAATCCGACAAACAGAACGATTTGCCGACAATATGCTCTACTTCCTTGAGAACCACGATGAGCAGCGCATAGCTTCGGATTTCTTTGCCGAAGATGCACGGAAAGCTCTGCCGGCAGTAACGATAGCCGCCACAATAGGACGAAATCCCTTCATGCTTTACTTTGCTCAGGAACTCGGCGAACGCGGAATGGATGCCGAAGGGTTCAGCGGTAAAGACGGTCGTACCACGATATTTGACTATTGGAGTCTGGACAAGATGCAACGCCGCATCAATGACGGACGATACGATACGACGATGTTATCCGAAGAAGAACGCCTCTTACTGCAAAGTTATACCCGTCTCTTACACGATGTTTGCGCCCTGCCATCAGTCATTCAAGGAAGCTTCTACGACCTCGGCTATGCCAATCAGAACAATCCTTACTTCCGACCGAATCGAGAGTTTGCCTTTCTTCGCCATACAACGGACGAAATACTTCTTGTCGCAGCCAATTTTGCCCCACACGAAGCAGAAATCAGGGTGATTATTCCCGAACACGCCTTTCAGACGATGCAGATAAAGGACAATGCAGCTTTCCTGCTGACCGATATGCTCTCCGGAGAAAACAGCATCGGCTGTCTCACCCAATACGCCCCCTACCCGCTACATCTTCCGGCCTACGGCTATGCCCTGCATCGCTTCCGTCCGCTTTAGACGGATCAAGCCAATTCTCCTATAGCTCTTTCAACGGCTGCAAAAAACAAATATGCTGTTTGAGCATATGATCAGTAGGAATTTTAGTTTTCCAAATCTGAAAACTTTTCTTTCAAGGCGGCTCCGAATAAGCCTTCTCTCAAATACTTCTGTGCTCTTCGCGGAACAGATCAAAGTATTTGGCTGAATAGTTGTAACTATTTCGTCGAATAGTTAAAACTATTTCGCCGGATAGTTATAACTATTTTGCCAGATAGTTATAACTATTTCTCCGAATAGTTCAAACCAACTCACTGAATAGTTCAAAGTGTTTGGCGGAAAGCTTAGGAGTATTTCGAAGAATTTTCAATGCTTTTGTGTCTATACATCAAGAAGACTGGGGAATAAACCAATGCCGTTCCGGCTTCAACCGAAAGAGAATTAATGTCCCGTTCTCTTCGCATTAGAAGTAGCTGCAGACACATTCAGAGAGGACGAAAACGAAGTCCGAAGGAATAAGTGCCCGATGAGGGGCAAAGGTATGCCGGAGCAGTACCGGGCCCGCAACTTCCATTGCCCAGTCCGCGCTGCATATAGTCGAAGCGCAAGATATGATGCGCAGGCGTGGGTAATTCCCATTGATGACGAGTCCGCGCAAGATGTTCGTCCTCATAGGGAAGAATGGAGAAATCGACCTGTCCCGAAGCTTCCACCCTGATACCCCTGCCGGAATCATCCGTCAGGGTCAGAGCTCTAAGGCCGGTTCTATTGCCTGTACTCTGGGGGCGTACATAGGGTTCGACCATACAGCTCACACGGTCGGAATACAGTCCGAAGAAAGCACTCTGCCTACGATCCACATAATTCTCATGAGGGCCTCGTGCCAGATATTCGATTCGATCCATCTGCAGGGGCAGGCACATTTTAATCCCAAGTCTACGTAACTTATCCGCCTGCTCTTCCTCGGGTGTAAAGTCTGCGCGAATATCCACCGTACCGTCTCCATATATATAATAGTTAAGGCGATAAGGGCAGAGAGCACGATGCGACGCCGCGAGGATCACCCGTGTGGAATCTGCATTGACCTCGTAGGAAGGAACAGCAGGCTGTACCGGACCGGCCGGTGCTCCGGGAGGAATACTTCCGTAGGGGGAGTCGTTCTCTACCCAACGGAAATTGTCATAGACAGGGCCTCCCCTCGGGATAATCACAGGGTGGCTGCCATAGTTCCAACAAATAAGTTCTGCCGTATGGAGATCGAATACGAGCTGCACCCTGTCGTTAGCGATATGAAGATGATTCCCTTCCGTCGTTACTTGCAGCGTGGGCATCCGCTCAGGCAGGAGGGAAGCAAAACCCTCTCTTTGTGCAAGTGTAAACTGTTCGGATGCTACCGTGTATCCCTTATCGGCCCAAGTGGTGGCTTCACGAAGGAAGAGTTCGAAATTGATATGGAAGTCGCGAGTCGAATACATTGGAATATCGGCGACGGGTATCCTCAATGTAGCTTTTTCTCCTGCCGGCAATTTGGGCAGATCCACTTCTCCGCTTTCGATCACACAGCCGTCGGAGAGGAGCTTAAAACGAAGACCGAATCGATTCAAATCCGTAAAGGAGTAGGCATTGTGCAGAGTGAGCAGTTTGCTTTTACTGTCGTATGCATCGAATTTCACGTACTGATACACTTTCTTCACTTCGTACAGCTTCGGAGTCCATGACCGGTCAGCCGTCACAAGTCCGTTGTTCACGAAATTTCCCTGATGAGGTCCCGGATAGTCGTATCCGGTATGCAGGCGATAGAGTCCACGTTTGATTTCGGAAGGATCGTAGATGGCCTGATCCACCCAGTCCCATATACAGCCGCCTATACCGGCACTGCTCTGCTCCATTATATCCCAATAATCCTGCAAATTGCCGACACCGTTGCCCATGGCATGAGCATATTCGCACATGAAATAGGGCTTTCCGTCCGTCTCCCGGCCATTGGATCCGGCCTGTACCTGAGCAAGGGAGGGATACATAACGGAATGCAGGTCGGTATATTCCGTTCCGCCACGGGTAGCACCCTCGTAGTGAATGATGCGCGAATCGAGTGCACGAACCGCCGCATAGGTATGTCGGAAGTTTTCTCCCCTACCCGATTCATTGCCGAGCGACCAAAACAAAACGGAGGGATGATTGCGATCGCGACAGACCATACGGACTGTGCGATCCACGTATTGCGCCCGCCATGATTCGGCATTGGTGATACCACCCTTCTCTCCATGGTCATCCCAATTCTTATGACATTCCAAATCGGCTTCGTCCATGACATAGAGACCGTAGTAATCACAAAGGGCATACATCTTGGGCTGTCGTGGATAGTGACTCGTTCGAAGAGTATTGACGTTGGCCTGCTTCATCATCGTTATGTCCTTCACCATTGTCGGCAAGTCGATGCTGCGGCCATGAAGCGGATGCGTATCCTGCGTATTGACTCCTTTGAACAGTACTTTGCGACCGTTCAGATACACCGATTGATCGCGAATTTCCGGCTGACGGAATCCATACTTGGTGGCAAAAGCCAATTCTTCGCGCTCCTTATCATCCCATTGGGTGATAATAAGAGTATAAAGAGTAGGTGTCTCGGCTGTCCACAGGGATAGATTGCGAAGATCGGCTTTCCGAAAATGAAGGCTTTGTTTCTGTTCTCCCACAGACAGTCGGGTTTGCTTCCGTTCCTCCCAGAGCACTTTCCCTTGGGGATCCAAGAGACGTATTCCGACAGTCTTACGTGCAGCCGAACCGTCTCTGTTGTCCATCTCGACGGCTACGGATATTTCCCCTGTGGTATAGTCGGATTCGGGATGCAACTTGCTCGTTATGTAATGATCCCGAATGGAAGTACGAGGCGTGGCGTACAGATAGACATCGCGATGCAATCCGCTCATATGGAACATATCCTGTCCCTCCAAATAAGAAGCATCCGTCCAGCGGACTACTTGTATGCTCACATTGTTCTGTCCCGCACGAACTGCCGCACTGATATCAAACTCGGCATCGTTATTGCCCCCTTGAGTGTAGCCGATATAACGCCCGTTTATCCATACATAAGCCCCACTATAGAGACCATCGAAATGCAGATAAACGCGTTTCTTTTCCCAGCCTGTCGGAAGGATAAAGTCACGCCGATAAGAGCCTGTCGGATTGGGATCCACTGCCGAGGTATAAGTCTTCTGAATGCGAATAAATGGAGGATTGTCCTCAAAGATGTGGTTTACATTGATATATAAAGGTGTATCCCAACCTTTCATCTGCCAGCACGATGGTACTGTGATGGTATCCCATGCAGACACATCGAACAGATCTTCGACAAAATCGGTACGGGCAGTACGGGCATCGGGAGAATAACGAAAATGCCACAAGCCGTTCAGCGATAAAAATTCTGCCTGCGAAGGAGTAAGCCAAGGTTTCTGATACCGCTCATCAGCCTGCAACAATGCTGTTGTAGCATAGGGCATAAAGGTAGCGTGGCCGTCTTCTTTGTTTTCGCCAAACACCGTTTCATCTTCCCAATACGGCCTCTTCCCTGAAACAAGACTGTCGGACTGTAGGTATAAAGCTCCGTTGCCATATAATACGGTAGCCCATGAGATACTGCATACAGACGAAAACAGTATGAAAATCGAAAGGATTCGCAGACTTATCTTCATAAATACTTAGTTGTTTAGTGAAGCAAAGATAAACGGAGTTTCCTCCGTATAATTAAAAGCCATCCTTGAGACTGTTGCGGGGGAGTTTCATTGAGCTCTTTTGCTGCAGAGCTGATTCTTAGTGTCTTCGGGAAAGGTCAAACCTTCGGTATATGGGCACCGAGCAAATAGAAATTTCCCCAAGTTTCCATTAGAGAAGTACTCCTTTCCTCGTCAAATAGGCGAGAAATAAGAAACGATTGTCGGCTGTTTCTTGCTTCCTGCACGATGCAGGACGTGATTGTCAGCTGATTCTTGCTTCCTGCACGATGCAGGACGCGATTGTCAGCTGATTCTTGCTTCCTGCACGATGCAGGACGCGATTGTCAACTGATTCTTGCTTCCTGCACGATGCAGGACGCGATTGTCAGCTGATTCTGCTCCCATCAATGCGCTAACTATCAGCTATTTGCAACTATTTTATAGGACTTTCATTGAAGTCTTTTGCCGCAGAGCTGATTCTTAAGTGTTTTTCAGGAAAGATCAAACCTCAAGATATGGCTACCAAGCAAACAGAAATTTCCCCAAGTTTCCATCAGAGGTATACTTGAGCTTTGAAGAGATTGCATGAAATACTTCCTTTCTTCGTCAAATCAATGCTTGTGTCTGTCTTGATCGATATGAGGAGGTGGAAGGTTATTGTGCAACAGTCTCATCCTTCTAAGTATTTCTATCATAGATAAACGAAAAAAAGGGATACTCCCGTACCCCTTTCATCGTGGTCCCACTTGGGCTTGAACCAAGGACTCCCTGATTATGAGTCAGGTGCTCTAACCAACTGAGCTATAGGACCTGCATTGCCTGTCTGGACTTGCAATTGCGGAGCAAAGATAAGTTTTTTCCTCAATATGCAATAGTCATCAAAAATCTTTGTGGTCGAAATACAAGAGAATTTCTACCCCCAATCCTTTCCTTAGCCTTCAAAACGGGCTACCTTTATCGCCCCGAAACCCCACAATACTGCAATGGAGAAAATGACTATCAAGCAGCTGCACGAATCCGATCGCCCCCGTGAGAAAATGATCCGACTCGGTGCTCGCTGCCTGACCGATGCCGAACTGCTGGCCATCCTCATCGGATCGGGTAATGACCGGCAAACAGCCATCCAACTGGCTCAAGAGATTCTGGCCAAGATGGATAACAGCCTGCCGCGTCTGGCCAAATGCGACATACAAGAGCTGACCGGTAGCTTCCGAGGTATGGGACCGGCAAAAGCAGTCACCGTGATGGCAGCAATGGAACTGTCCCGCCGTATCCCTTCGCAAGAGATGCCCCGCAGAGAATCCATTACCGATAGTCGAATGGCCTATCGAACTATAAGCCCATTTCTCACAGACCTGCCGCAGGAAGAAATGTGGGTGTTACTCCTCAACCAAAGCGGAAAGATAATCAGCATGGAGAACCTTAGCCGAGGAGGTGTATCGGAGACTTCGGCCGATGTCCGTCTGATCATGCACAAAGCCGTCTCTCATCTTGCCTCGGCAATCATTCTGGCACACAATCATCCTTCAGGAACGGTACGCCCAAGTGAACAGGATATTCAGCTTACTCAAAGGGTGCAAAAGGCTGCCACATTGCTCGGATTTCGACTGAACGACCATCTGATCATCGGTGACGATGGGGTATATTTCAGTTTCGCTGACGAAGGCCTTCTCTGATTTTTCTCTGAATCCATACAAGTAAATAGAGAGTCGGACTCTTTCTTCTTGTTTGAAACCGATGAGAAATCAACCACCGGAACAAAAAAGCCGGGTTATCCATTTATATCGCCGCATAGCAAGAGTACCCGGTGTCGCATAGGCGACATTTCAGGCAGATAGCAGCTTCTACTTTTGTGTCATCAAAGAACAATGATCGATTAACATAAGAAGGAGACTCGACAATGGAAAAGAAAATGTTTTGCTATCAATGCCAGGAAACAGCCGGCAATAAGGGATGTATCCTCAAAGGGGTATGCGGTAAGGACTTTAGTACAGCTAATCTGATGGATTTGCTCGTCTTTAACCTCAAAGGTATTGCCATCATAATGACTTCTATGAGGCATGCCGGAGTGAAAGCCGATTACCGAAAGGCTGACAAGGCGATCATGGAATCTCTATTTGCCACGATTACCAATGCCAACTTCGACTACTCTTCCATAGCCAAACGTGTAGAGAAAACGTTCGCACTCAAAGCGGAATTGTACAGTTTGGCTCTTACTCAAGGCATAGAGCTTCCCGAAAATGAAGCGGTGACAATGCAGGGAAAGCCGGAAGAATATGATCGGTTGGCTCTCAGTGTAGGTATTCTAAGAGAGACAGACGAGGATGTACGTTCTCTCAAAGAGCTGACGATCTATGGACTCAAAGGATTGGCAGCCTATGCGGAGCATGCGGATCGACTCGGCTACGTGGATGAAGAGATCAATGCTTTCACCGAACGTGCGCTGCACGATGTAACGATGGGGTTGCTTTCGGCAGAAGAGCTGACAGCTCTTGTACTGGAGACCGGTTCTTTCGGAGTGAAGGTAATGGCTCTGCTCGACAAAGCTAATACCGAGACTTATGGCAATCCGGAAATCACGGAAGTAAATATAGGTGTCGGTTCGCGCCCGGGTATCCTTATCAGCGGTCATGATCTGAAAGATATGGAGATGCTGCTCGAGCAAACCGAAGGAACAGGAATAGATGTGTACACACACGGTGAAATGCTACCGGCCAACTATTATCCCAAATTCAAAAAATACAACCACTTCTTCGGCAATTACGGCAATGCATGGTGGAAACAGCGTGAGGAGTTCGAAACCTTCAACGGCCCTATCCTTTTCACCACAAACTGTATCGTCCCCCCTAAGGCCAATGCTTCCTACAAGGATCGGGTATTTACCACCAACGCTACGGGTTATCCGGGATTCAAGTACATCGAGAGCGATGAGCACGGGCGCAAGGACTTCAGCGAAATCATTGCCTTGGCCAAGACGTGCCAACCTCCCACAGAGATTGAGAGTGGCACTATCATAGGAGGCTTTGCACACCATCAGGTATTGAGCATCGCCGACAAAGTAGTGGAGGCTGTCAGCAGTGGAGCGATCCGCAAGTTTGTAGTGATGAGCGGTTGTGACGGCCGGCAGAGTGGGCGCAATTATTACACGGAGTTTGCCGAAGCTCTTCCTTCCGATACGGTTATCCTTACATCGGGATGCGCCAAGTTCCGATACAACAAATTGCAGCTTGGCAACATTGGGGGCATCCCTCGAGTTCTCGATGCCGGACAGTGTAATGACAGTTATTCGCTGGCGGTAATTGCCCTGAAGCTGAAAGAAGTAATGGGATTGGATGACATCAACAAACTACCGATCGTCTACAACATTGCATGGTACGAACAGAAAGCTGTCATCGTCCTGCTCGCTCTACTCAGCCTCGGTGTCAAGAACATCCATGTAGGCCCTACCCTACCTGCATTCCTATCACCGAATGTAGCGAAAGTGCTGATCGAAAACTTCGGTATAGCCGGTATCGGTACGGTCGAAGAAGATATTCGAACACTGATCGCATAAGAATAAGAAGTGGTGTGCAAGTGAATGCCTTAAGCTTTCTCGGAAAAGCCGGAACTGCATTGGTTTATTTCCCAATCGTCTTGAGGTATAGACACAAAAGTATTGAATACTCTGTGAAAAGCTCATTAGCTTTTCACAGAGTACTTAGAACCATTTCGATGAATACTTAAAACTATTTCGCTGAATAGTTCAAAGTATTTCGCGGAAAGCTTAAGAGCTTTTGCCAGAATAGATCCTAATCTTTCTTCGAAAAGTGGCTAATCAAACGTGAGTTCGATGTAAGCGATATGGTGCCGACTCTCTCTTGTTGGGATATTGACTATAATCGAATCAGAAAATGAAAGGGAAAAAGTTTGACGTCTCATTGGATGTCGAAGCCTCTCGAAGCTGAAATTTCTCAACCGAGAAATGAAATACGCTGACAAACAGCATATTGCATATTTTTCTTCAGATCGAATCCGCATTGTTTTATAGCCATTCGGAACATACGCAGAAAGGGGGTCGAGCTACGCCCTACAGCGACTCGGGCTACGCCGTAGAGCGTACCGAGCTGCGCTCTACGGCTCTTCGAGCTACGCTGTAGGGCTCACCGCGCCGGGCTCTACGGCTCAGCTCGGCCACCTCTACGGCTCCCGGAGCGGAACTCTACGGCTCGGCTCGCTACGCTGTAGAGCGTACCTCGCCGAGCTCTACAGCGTACCTCGAAGAGCCATACGGGGTAGCCCGTCATCCTCTACGGAGTACCGCCATCTTGCCCTATGGTATAGCCCATCTTCCTGTGCGGACTGCAACATTCTGTCAAAAGCAATCCGAATTTCAATGTTGGTTCGATCCAAGCAAAAGCAGGATTGCCCCCTATACAATTGCCTGAACGGAACAACCTATAACATCCAAAATATTAGTGCGTTAACCGCTAATCAGGGAACGAATACATTGGCGTTTTCTTACGCCGAACTGACGTTAATCAATTGTCGCAAGGGACATCAGCAAAAAATAAAACCCCGAAAGTTTTTGTCTGAACTTTCGGGATTCTCTGAACTTTAGTTGTTCTTGTTATTTGTCGAAGAAAAGATTCGGGTCCATCTACACCTCATGGATTTTGTACAATCGGATCGAATCTTTTGATGGGTTTTCTTCACACATCAAGCGGCTTACTCTCCGAATAAAGAACGTAGTTCACGAGGCAAATAGAAAGTCTTGGTCTTATCTACATAGACTACTACGGAAGACAGATCAATCGCTTTCTTATTGAAGATAACCGTATTGGAGAAAGGACTCGCCAGTAAGCGATGGCTACCTTTTTTCACTTCAAGGACAGGCAGTTCTCCTTCCTTCTTTCCGTCTTTGATACTGTAGCTCATGCCTTGGAATACTTCCGAATGGGGAGCAAATATCTTGTCGGTAAGGACGGGCAATTGGCCTCCTAATTCGAAGAGACGGCAGAGATAGTCATTCAGTTCATAGTTTATGACCATTCCCATCGGGCGTGTATCTTGGGGGTGATAGGCCGCCAACAATACTTCTTCGGCAGTATGTCCGTGCGTCGTAAAACCGATCGAAGTGTGCTTCGTATAAAGCGATGCGATGAAGGTACTGAGCGAACCGCTGTAGAGGGATTCTTCCGTCTGCCTGCGCTGCTCTTTGGGGATAGGACTATGATTATAATCCGGACAATTATAAAGAGCTTCCAACTCTTTGGAGTCCAATTCGAATCCGCAGATATTGCTTACCAAACCCTGAACCTTGTCGGCGGGAGTATCAGCCAAACGCTCTGCAAGTCCGTCTGCTGTCAGGCGGAAGCGACAGAGTTGATCGAAAAGGTCTTTTGCAGAACGCTTATCATAGTCTTTCACACTTTGTTTGCCTATACTTACACCGCTATTGCCATGATCCGGCACGATGATGACAGCCGTTTGTCCGTCACGATGGGCAAAATCGAATGCCACGGCACAAGCACGATCGAAAGCAAGATATTCGGTAGCAATCCCCACAGGATCGTTGGCATGTGCAGCCCAATCCACTTTACTACCCTCGACCATAAGGAAAAAGCCTTCCTCAGAACGATTCAGCTTCTCTATAGCCAAGCGAGTCATCTCCTCCAGTGAAGGGATTTGTGTAGTATCACGATCCAAATCATAGGGCATTTCTCGTTTGCCGAACAAAGCCCACATCTTATCTCCCGCATAAGTGCGCATTCCATTCAGGTCATCCAGAAAGAGCCCATAGCCACGGCTATTGAGTACGGATTGCAGTTCCGGATGGAGGTAGTGCGTTCCGCCTCCGAGTACAACATCCAGATTTTGGTGTACCATCTGCGCTGCAATCCAATCGTATTTCTTACGAGAATAAGAGTGTGCCGAGCAATCGGCCGGTGTGGCATGAGGGAAGTGACAAGTCACGACCAAACCCGTTTTCTTTCCCTTCATTATTTTAGCCGCCTCCAGAAAAGTAGCCAAAGGAGAATAAGCACGAGCCTTATCCACCGGAATCAGATCTGCATCACCCGAACTGACAGGATAAGTCGACACAAAACCCGTATTGGATGGCATACCTGTCATATAGCACGATGTAGTAGGAGCAGAGTCTCCAATCGGGGCATCGGACGAATAGGTCAGAACAGTACCACATATATATGGATCTATAGCCAAATGCCGGCGGTCGGGATTCAGGTATCGCTGATACCAGCGAGCCAGAGAAACAGCCGAAAGAGAGGTACCATCGGGAATCATCAGAATCACGTTCCGAACTGGCTTGACCTCCCGTGGCTGACCGGCATATAGAGCCGGAGAGAGTACGATAATAAAAAGAAGAATCGTACTAAGAGTTTGTTTGATTCGTTTCATTGTTTGTTAATCTGTTAGATGATTGGATTCAATGTTTATTGTTTCGCTACAGCCAATAGATCTATCAGCTCTTCGGAACAGACCGTTAGTTTCTCTACACCGGATTCCGTAACCAGAAAACTATTCTCATTACCTACGGCCCCAATACCGGGAAGAACAAATTTGGGTTCAAAGGCTATCACCATCCCCGGCGTCAGTATCTCTTTACTGCGAGCCATTAGTACAGGCATTTCATTGATCTGGAGTCCTATGCCATGTCCCACAAATTTAGCTTGCTGCTTCGTTCCCATGAATTTATCGGTAGCCCCTGCTTCCTCGGCCATATCTACAGAGCGTTTATAAAGATCGGCACACGACATGCCGGGTTCGGCAGTCTCCATAACCTTCGCCTGAATTTCCCGACTGAGGTCATGCAATCGTCTGGCTTCGTCCGGCACTTTTCCGATGGCATAGCTGCGAGTCATGTCAGATATATATGCCGAATAGTTGCCCGCCATATCCACCATAACGCACATACCCTCTTTCATGGGCGATCCATCTGCTCCCAAAGGCAAGGCATCCGTACCGCCACCTCCCATGGCGAAGTCATAAGGAGACGGCGACTCGGCATTATCCCCTACGATCACATTACCCATGTGAATTTCCATCGCAGATCCGAATGTTCTAAATATACCCTCTGAACCATAGCTACGCATCAAATGTTCGATCTCGACCTGAAACTCTCTATCTGTCATGCCCGGTCTGAAAACGGATGGAATACACGCATAGACTTCCCCGTGGATGGCAGCAGTCCGACGAAAAAGTTCTATTTCACCCGGTGTCTTGATCATTCGTAAGCGACGCAAAAGAGCCGTAGCATTGCCGTACTCAGCATTGGGAAAGATACTGTGTTGGCGCTTAATGTCGCTATAGGATGATTCGTCATTCTCAAGCATGATACGGCGAGGCAATACGCCTCCTCTACTCTGAATTAATGCAGGAATATCTTCGAGTTTACGTATGGGACAAACATTTCCCTCCTCGACTACTTGTGGACGACGAACGAAAAAGATAGGTTCACCCTCTGCCGGCAAATAGGCTGCCCCTCCATATATGGATCCGAAGAGATAAAGCAAATTGACATTGCTTGTTACCAGCAAAGCATCATACCCTTCTTCTTCCATTGCTATGCGTACACGCTCTTGGCGTACTTGGAGATCTGCCTTCAAGGCTGCAGGTGCTAATTTGATCATAATATTTTGAGATTATTTTGATTAACGGAACAAAAGTACTGAATAGCATATTCGCAAGTCATGAATAATCACGATTTGTCAGTACAGAAAGCTGTCTTATCCGATTTTAGAAAGTCTTGCCGATTTCCCGATTTACTTCTTCTATTTGCGAAAATCCCGTGCAATAGTCCCATACTGGTGTCTATGCATTTGCTCTCTTTACTCCTGATGCACTTTGCAATCTACTCGAATGAGCCTCGAAAGCCTGCTCCGGCGATAACTCTCCAAATCCGGCAAAATTTATTCGACCGACGAAGCTGTGTAGCACCACTCCTCGACTCTGCCATGATCGTTGCCAATCGCTGTATGGACTATCTCCCCTTCAGATACAATACCTAATCGGTTTCGGTTTCGGCAATAAGTTAGGCTATACTCGTCTGTGTTTCCATGGCATCAATACTTAACAATCGTGCCACTTAACTCTAAACTATCCAAGTCTACTCATTCTCTTTCTTATGCTTAGTCATTTGTCTGCGATTCGGATAGTCTTTGCTCGACAAGCTCTTCGGCTAAGCGGACACAGTTGTTACAGGGAAATTTCAGTTCTCCCTTTAGCTCACGGCAGGTGATACCGCCGGCATGGGCCTGAAACTCCTGACTGACCGGTTGCAGCCCTTTAGATTCAAGGATTCTATTGGCTGAATAAAGTGCACCGCAGAGTCCGCCTTCGGCTCTTCCGCCGCCCTTGGGGCGGTATTCTTCTTCGATCGCTTCGTCAGTCATACCGGTCAAATCTTGAAATCCTTTTTGAACAGCTTGTGCGCAGTTCCAATTGTTCGGTTTGTTGTGGAAAAATGTTTCCGATCTGGATTCTTTCGTCATATTGAGTTGTGTTTGGATATTGATACGCAGTTCTTGGAGGCCGGATTGAATATAAGGCCTTGAATAGTCAACATTCTTCAGTATTGTATTGTTCCAGACGATCAGGTCAAGATCAATGGCTACACGGCCATCGAAAGGCTTGGTATATGTCCTGCCTAATTGCAATTCTATTCCCTTCAGTTTCCGTCCGACTTCTTCCCGGTTCTCCGATGAATAGAAATGGGCTGTCAGATTGGTAAACAAACCTGAAGGGTAAGGGAAGTCAATGGGAGCGTTCTCGATGGGCTTGGAGAAACGGATCGTCGGATATGAGTCCCGAAGCAGGCGCATAGCCGCCGGTATATTGGTCTCTGCAGCGTAGTTGCTGCCTATACTGATAACGATATGGTGGTGAGTGTTCATGATATACAGTCGTCGGTGTGTGGCTTTTGGGGGGCAAGGGTCTGCAGACGGACAGATTCCTCATGAATACGGCTGAATAGCTCCGATATAAATGTTTCGTCCAAACCTAAGAGGGCTGCAGTACGGGCACGGTTGCGCTGTAGTTGTTCGTAGCGGAGATTCTGAACCACAGCCAGATTGTGCTCTTTTTTGAACAAACCTATCTCGTATGCCACTTGCATCCGCCGAGCTAGCAATTCCACTATACTCTCATCTATCTGATCAATCTGCATGCGCCAAGAGATCAGCTCTTCGTCCTGCTTTTCGGATTGGCGGCGTGGGATACGCAGTCGCCGGAGGATTTGGGCAAGTACAGTAGGTGTTATCTGCTGGCTTGCATCGCTTAGAGCCTTATCCGGACAGCAATGCGACTCAATGATCAGCCCGTCAAAATTCATTTCCATGGCTTGCTGGCTGACGGATTCGATCCGATCTCTCTGTCCCGTAATATGACTCGGATCACAAAGGATGGTTAACGAAGGAAAACGTCTTTTCAAATCGAAGGGAATCTGCCAATGTGGAGGATTGCGAAACGTCTTGGTCGCATAGGTACTGAATCCTCTATGGATGGCTCCGATCTGTCGAACTCCGGACTGCCGAAGCCGTTCTAGGGCTCCTGTCCACAGATCCAAATCGGGACTGATCGGATTCTTGACGAGGACAATCACCGATTCGTCCTTGCCTATCGTATCGGCAATTTCTTGTACAGCAAAGGGATTGGATGTGGTTCGTGCACCTAACCAGAGTATTCTGATACCGGCTTGCATGGCTTGCTCTACGTGTTCGCGAGTAGCCACTTCCGTGGTAGCAAGCATATCCAATTCATCCTGTACACGCACCAACCAAGGTAGCCCTGTTTCTCCTACTCCTTCGAAGCACCCCGGCAAGGTACGAGGTTTCCACAGACCGGCACGAAAAATACGAATGCCTGCTTCATCCCTGAGGGCACGAGCAGTAGTCATTATCTGCTCCTCACTTTCTGCACTGCAAGGGCCGGCAATGACTGTCGTATTAGGCTCCGAGGGGAGAGGCAACGGCGTAAAATCACAGTACTTCATGATACGATGCTGAATTTAGTTAGCGACGATCGATTCCAGTAGACGAGCATATTGTTTGGCTTCCTCTTCACGCGAAAAAGTGGAGATAAAATTCCTGTTTGGGTTCCGAAGAGAAGTATCCCCTTCTGCCTTCCAGCGAGTGTATTGATCACTCAGGAATGTGGCTACCTCTTCTGTCGTCTGTGCAGCCAATCCTGCCTCGGCCTCCGATATAATATCTGCCACGATAGCTTCATCGCTCCTTACCATCAGGATGGGTTTTTCCATGGCCAGTGACTCGAATAGCTTGGTCGATACTATACCATGGGGGCCTCCGGGCTTCTCTGTGTTGCCCAGTTGGAGCAGGACACTGCTATGGCGGAGAATTTCGGGTACCTGAACAGCCGGGACCATCGGGAAAAAGCGGCACATATCCTTCAGAGCATACTGCCGAATGAATGGTTGCAGGATGGAGCGGGAGTGTTCGTCCACATACCAGTGCAGCTCTATTCGTCTCTCTTTGCGCACCTCCTGAAGAGTTTCAGAAGCCAAAGCTTCGAACAAAAGGGTAGGATCGTGCATTCCCGGAGTCAGCAATCGTCCTGTATAGGAGAGGATGAATTTGTCACAAGGAAGCGATCCTCGAGAAAAAAGCTCGGGATCATATCCATTGTAGATCAATTCTGTACGAGGATTAACTTCTGCGAGCAGATTGCAGTGCCAGGGTGATACCGAAACTACACGATCAGCTTTGTGGAGATAATGGTTTCGGAGAGAAATATAGCGGTGTCGAAGCCACTTCATCAGCAGACTTGGCAGTCGCTTGCCACGAGGAAGAAATTCGTAGTTGCTGTACTGTTCGATCACATCGCGGCAATCCGCCACCCAGGGCAATCGATGTGCCTGTGCATAGCGGCAAGCCGTAGCAAGGGGAAACTTGCGATAGGTAAGACAAAGTATAGCATCGAATTTGACACTGGGAAAAGCTTTCGCCGCTTCTTTGTAGAATCGCTCTTCTTTCTGCTCCCAAAGCAATTCGCTGAACAGACGAGCTGAACGAATCGCCTGAGACAGAAACGAAGCCGAAGAGAGATCGATAGCCGTTACCGGAATATCACTGCAAAATCCACCAAACACATCGCCGTGCGACTGGGATGCCGGAGTCGGCATTTTTTCCGTTATTACAAAAGGTTCCCAACCAAATCGAGGCAGATATTTGGTCAGATAGGCAGCTCTCGGAGCAAAAGCCGGAGGGAAGATATCGGCGAAGATGAGTACCCGTTTCATTGGTCGATGGCCGTTTCGTAGTCGAAAGATTCCTCCTCTTGTTTTTCCTCCATGGTTTCTATCAGCCTCAGTACTTCTCGATACAAACGGGCATGCCAGGGATGAATGTCGCGAGAGAGATATTCGTTGTGCCAAAGGAGTGTGGCTTCTCCTCCGTGGATGAAAGTATGCTTCAGCAGTTCCTTGCACAACTCTATGGCTGTAGCTTCGTCCAGGCCCATATACTCTTGCCTGTGCAGCGTACAATCCATCAGTGTAAGTGGGTGCAGGATCAGCTCGGTCAGCCGTCTTGTGGAAGGCATAATGAAGCGAACGGGACGGGATGTACCAAGGCGGAAACCTGCAACATCGGCATACCCCATGGTGTAATCGTGCCTGATACCTGCCGAGATCAGGGCTTGCATGTCCTCCGGCTCACGAGCTGCAAGGTAGTGATGCCTGTTGCAGTCGACTGCCATATCGGTATCGCTCATAAGTCGCTTGCGCTGCTTTCCGATTAGTTCGGGGTTCAGACCGGCAGAGTAGTTGCTGTGAAGCCCTATCACTATTCCATTGTTTTTAACCAAAGATCGGAGCGATTGATAGAGCGGTTTTCTCAGCGAATAGTTCGGTGCATCCTGTGGGGCCTTTCCGGGTGCTTTGAAGAAGAAGATAATCCGACAGCGATCCGGCATTTTGCTGCGCAATATTTTATCCCAATCCACAAAACGGGGAAAAGTGAAGAAACGATCACTTGCCGGATTGGCATAAGCCAGACGGAAAGCCTTGAAGGGAGATTTGCGTTCCTTGATCAATGCTCGGGCAAAACTTCTCCATCCTCTGTACTCGAACGGTTCGTCTACGTCATGCGTCAGATTCACCATGGAGAAATGGGGGACTGGGTCTTTTACCGGCCAGCCCATCTGACGAATTTTGGTGCGCAGAATGGCCCCGTATTCATCTACTACAGGACGCTGTAGAAATCCTGCTTTGAAAAGCAAGGACTCTCTTCCCGGAAATCGTCCGTGTATATCTCGAAGTTTACGCCGGTACATCTCTTCGTAGCGGGAGATCAGAAAATATGTAGAGGCGACAATGTCGGCATTCAGCACCAGTGTGTCGCTCTCTTCCAACAGCTCTTCGGTCGGCTCTCCAAAAAGGAGAGGTACGCCCTCCCATTCTTTCAGCGGTAACAAGGGAAAAGCCTTATCGGTACCGTAAATATCCGAATCGAAGAAGTTTGAAGCACGGATGACAATGCTGTATCGGGACATCTCGCTCTGCTTCGAGGTATAACCGATGCGACTGAGGAGCTGATCGTTTCCGCTTTCATCTCCGATCAGAAAGCGAATGATGTAGTGGATTACTTCAGTATTCATACCTGTTTTTGCTGACCGGTATCATGAAAGGCTCGCCATTTACGTCTTAGTCGGCCATATAAGCCAATCCGACCTTTGGATAGTCGGAAATAAGGTGTTTGTATACCTCCGAACGAGCGGAAGAATCCCTCTACCCCCTCCAACATGGAACCTTCGAAGTCAAATGTATGAATGCCTTCCATCTCACAAGCCCTCCAAATGGCCTCATACAGGGCAAAAGCTCCGGCATTGCGCCCCTGTCCTTCACGAATTTGGCCGGAAGCAATCGTGTAGGCCGTGTTATGATCGTGGGCGAGGAAGACGGCAGCCAGTAGACGCCCTTCGCTATCTTCACAACCGACTATTTCACCTGCATGCCTTTCGATGGCGACTTCCGCCAGCCGCTGCAATGTCTCCACTGCAAATCCTTTTGCTTCCTGTCGGGACATGGATATACGGCAGAGGCGCAGCAGGTCGTCCACCGTGGCCGACGTACAGCGGAGTCCGTCTCTTTCAGCCTTACGTATCTTCTTCATGGCGTCGGGGCGAATAGCCATCCGTACGACATCGATTCCAGGGCTTAGATCTATCCTGTACGTATATCGCGTAGTCTGAGAGTAACCTTGCCAGTAATAAGGGAGCCAATCGGTAAAATCCTTGGAGTATTGTACCATAAAGGACTTATGAGGCGGAAGCATGGAGCGCAGCATATCGTGTACCCTACGATGGGTACGAAAGGAGGTCGTGCTGTCTTCGTTTATACCTATGAAACTGTAGGATCCCAAAAACTGGGTGAAGGGCGGCATGCTGATATGACCAGGTACCGGCATATAGCAGGGCATCACACCTGAAACCGTCCCTTCCTCCTCAAGGACGAAAGCCATCCATTCATCGAAACCGCATACAGCATCCAGCCACCAATCCTGCAGGTATAGAGGGATGGGCATTCCTTGCCGGCATAGCTCCCGATAGCGTTGCTTCATCACTATCCAAGGGAAGAGACCGAAAAGCCTCCGATGCGCTCAAACGCCTTCAGTCTCCTCATCCAAGATTGCTTTATGAATGTTTGTTGCGAATGGCTTCGCGTATTTTTTCAGTCAGTTCTTCGGCCAATTCTTCATTGTCCCGAATCATTTCCTTGGCAGCCTCACGTCCCTGTCCCAGCTTCGTATCGCCATAGCTGAACCACGATCCGCTCTTCTTGATAATATCCAGCTCTACACCCAAATCGATAATCTCGCCGGAACGCGAAATACCTTCTCCGAATACGATGTCGAACTCTGCTTTGCGGAATGGAGGAGCCACCTTGTTTTTCAACACTTTCACCTTGGTCAGGTGTCCCATGATCTCTTCGCCATCCTTGATCGGTGTGCTCTTGCGAATGTCGATGCGGATGGATGCATAGAATTTCAGTGCATTCCCCCCTGTGGTGGTCTCCGGATTGCCGAACAAAACACCGATCTTCTCTCGTAGCTGGTTGATGAAGATACAGGTTGTATTGGATTTGCTGATGGCTCCGGTCATCTTACGCAGTGCTTGCGACATCAGACGGGCATGCAAACCAACCTTGTTGTCCCCCATTTCACCCTCTATTTCCGCTTTGGGCGTGAGGGCTGCGACAGAGTCAATGACTATAATGTCGACAGCAGAAGAGCGAATCAGTTGCTCGGCGATTTCCAAAGCCTGTTCACCGTTGTCCGGCTGTGCTATCCAGAGATTATCCACATTGACGCCCAACTTTTCGGCATAGGTGCGGTCGAAAGCATGTTCCGCATCGATGATGGCCGCCAAGCCACCTGCTTTCTGCGCTTCGGCAATGGCATGGATAGCCAGAGTGGTCTTACCGGAAGATTCCGGTCCGTATATCTCGATAATACGTCCGCGAGGGTAACCGCCTACACCGAGAGCCAAATCCAAACCGATGGAGCCGGAGGGGATAACGCTTACATCCTCCACCGTATTGGCTCCCATATTCATGATAGCACCTTTTCCGAATGTCTTCTCTATCTTCTCCGTGGCCATTCGCAGGGCTTGCAGTTTCTTCTCATCCTGCACCGTGGGTATCTTTTCTTCTGCCATATGTCTTTTCTTGTTCTGTATTATCCGTTTAGTATCTGATCGGCATGGTCTTTGGTCTTGACCTCTTTGCCTCTGATGATGCGTGTGACTACGCCCTCCTCATCCGTGAGGAAAGTAGTGCGCTCGGTCCCCATATATTTGCGTCCGTACATGCTTTTTTCCACCCAAACACCGAAAAGTTCGTTGAGACGCACTTCCTCGTCCACGATCAGCGGAAAAGGAAGCTCGTACTTCTCTCGGAAATTGCGATGGCTCTTGGCCGAATCACGACTCACTCCGATGATTTCGTAGCCGGCAGCACGAAGTGTGCTATGACCGTCGCGCAGGCTGCATGCCTGTGCCGTACATCCCGAAGTATTGTCTTTGGGGTAGAAATATAGTGCGATCTTTCGTCCGCGATAATCGTCTCTTTTGACCTCGTTCCCGTCTTGGTCTATCCCAAGAATCTCAGGAATACGGTCTCCTATTTGTATCATTGCTCCGTCTGTCTGAATTATATCAAACAAAGGTAACAAAAAGGTCATACCCTACAGTTCCTATTTTAGAAAGTATCTCGATTGTAATTTCCAATAGTAAATGCAACACGCTATAAACAAAAACACACCGAGGGGTAATCGCATTTCAGCCACTAACGTACATCTAAAGCTCATGATGCTACGCTCTGTTATCAAACAAGTGCGAATTCATATGTCAGAGATTCAAATTATAGAGGGAAGAGACTAAAAATTTTCAAACGCGATCGCCCTGACAGGCTGCCCCGTGGCCGACGCATTAAATTGGTTTTGCGGCTTCATGCGAGCGAGTTTCTCCTCATTGGTATTGTTGGCTGCTACTGTGTACCGACGGTAGCCGGATGGATTATTGGAGCCGGAGGTGGTATCGGCTGGTATGGACGTAATGTGAATCAGACGCCACAGCGTGGCACACAAGATGCATACACGGGTAGCGAGGCGATGGTTGGAGGAGCACAAGTGCTGTTGCCGGTCATGTCGTTGGACGTCTCAAAGGGGCACTCATTAACGTCAGTTCGATCTAAGCGGAAATAGGAAAGTTAGGGTTTCTGA
>PVMJ01000229.1_pt1 | contig 61402 bp, 44 predicted proteins | sample 1853361 | NCBI WGS metagenome assembly PVMJ01 (sample SAMN08533506, study PRJNA380276) | Synthetic metagenome, whole genome shotgun sequencing project. | isolation source: mock microbial community containing genomic DNA from 20 ATCC strains | collected 2017 | reverse complement strand
CTGTCTGAATCTGAATCACTGTCTGAGTCTGAGTCGCTGTCTGAGTCTGAGTCGCTGTCTGAGTCACTATCTGAGTCTGAATCGCTGTCTGATGTATCTTCTTCGAAGTATCCGTTATCAAGTGTGAAATCATCATGATCCGTAATTGTTACGTCAACTTCGCCACCATCTGCATCTTTATCATCTTCAGTTGTATTTGTAACTGTTTGTGTTAAGCCAGCAGGCTTTTCAAAAATAACTTTGTATTTACCGCTATCTAAATTATCAAAGCAGTATTTACCATTTTCATCTGTTTTAGTTGTTCCAATTACTTCGCCTTTTTCATTTAATAAAGTAACTTTAACATCTTTGATACCTTTTTCAGTTGAATCTTGTTTGCCGTCTTTATTACTGTCGTACCAAACATAATCACCTAAACTGTATTTTGGTGTTTTATAGAAACCACTGTCTAATGTCATATTATCTGCATCTTTAATGACACCTGTTGTTGTTAAACCATTAGAATCTTTATCATCAGCTGTAGTATTTTTAACCGTTGGCGTGTAACCTGCTGGTGTTTCAAATTCTACTGTATAGTTACCATTATCTAAATCTGTAAATTTATATTTACCCGAGGCATCAGTAGTAGTTGTACCAATAACTTTTCCAGTACTATCTTTTAATGTAACCTTAACATCTTTGATTCCTGGCTCATTTGCATCTTGGATACCATCTTTATTAGTATCTTCCCATACATAGTCACCTAAGTTGTATTTAGGTTCTTTGTAAAAACCAGTATCTAAAGACATATCATCTTTACCATTAATTTTAACAGTAACCGAACTACCATTTGAGTCTTTTTCACCATCAGTTGTTCCATTTACTTTTGTTGGAAGATATCCAGTTGGCGTTTCGAATTTAACTGTATAAGTTTCTCCGTCTTTCAAACCACCGAATTCATAATGACCATTAGCATCTGTTCTTACTGATTTTGTAGTACCGTCCGGGTAAGTTAATGTAACTAAAACGTTTGCCATTGGTTTTTCTTTTGAATCTGTACCTTGAACACCGTCTTTATCAACGTCTTCCCATACATAGTCACCAATTTTGTATAACTTTTCTTCAGGTTTAACAGTACCGTCGCCACCGCCAGTGTCATTAGAAGTTACGATGAAGTTTGAATATCCTGCATAATTATAATAACCATATTTATCAGTTGTTCTCATACTAGTACCTTGGGCAATATCTAGTTCGCCATCTGATGTAGGTGTATATTTACTAACAACTTTGATAATATAGGCTGAATTAATATCACCAAAATCCAATGTTGCTACATTATTACTAAATGATTTTTTATTATCAAATTGACTTGTTACATCTTCGTATTGACTAAAATCATAGATTCTATTACTTTGAGGCAATTGTTGATCAGAGTTAACTTTATAAACCTTTATTTCTGTATTTTGGTCAATAATGGTGCTACCATTTCCTAGTTTAATATTTCCATAATCATCTACTTGACTACCAGCTATATCAACTTTAGTGTTGGTTGCTGATTTTTTCAATGGGTTAACATAAATTTGTTGTTCAATAGTTTGCTTATCTTCATCTAATTTTGTAAAGATAGATTGAATGTTTGAATCACCATGGACCATTGGATCTTGATAATCAACAGTGACATTTTGGCTTGTTTCTTTACCTGCTGTAGCAAATGTTAAATTCAAACTTGTCTCATTTGGAACTGTTTTTTTATCAATATACGAATATAGAGTTAAGCGTGATTTTATATCTTCATATTTATCTACATAGTCTGTAAATGTATATGTGATTTGCTTAGTTGCTTTATCAAATGTTCCTTTAGCAATGACCTCTCCTGATGGATCAGTAATATCGATAGGATCATTTTTATCTGTTAAATCCGAAGGAATTACATTCTTATCATAATTAATCGTCATTGTATCGCCTTTTTTGACTTTATTGTCAATTGTAAACTCTGTATCATATTCAATATCTTTACCGTCATGCGCTGCTGCCACATTATCTTTACCATCGCCAACTTTGATTGTTTGCTTCGTCACTTTAATTAAATCATTTACATTGTTTGAAGCAACTGCTGCTGGTTGTGCAACTGCAAAGCGCATTTTTGCGTTTACACGTTTTGGTGCAACACTTGTTGGAGCTGTAGCAACTGGTTTAGTTGAATGATCTGTATTGCTATCATTTCTAACCAATTCTTTTAATTTCTCAGGATTATTTTTAAGTTCTTCTTTTGACACATTTACTGGTTCTTTTGGATTAGTTGCATCTGTAACTTGATTGTCTACTTTTGAAGGCGTTGGTTGCGGTTGTGAATTTTCAATATTTGTAGATTCTTGAGGTGTAGTTGGTTTTGTTTGAATTTCACTTGTAGATGGTTCACTTGTAGATGGTTTTGTAGTTACATCGTTATTTGTATTATTTGGTGCTTTCTTCTCTTCTAAAATAACAGATGTATCTTCTGTCGCAGTTTTATCAGTTGAAGGTTTAACATTTTCTTTTTCAATGTTTTGAGGCTTAGTTTCAGTTGTAGCTGTAACGTTATTTTGCTGTTTTTGAGTACTTGATGAAGTTGATTCTTTTTTAGCTTCTGGTTGTGAATCAGTATTTGTTTCTTTCTTAATTGGATTTGTTGAATTATTTTCTGTTGTCGAATTATTTTCAGTTTCCGACACTACTTCTTTATTATCACTAGTCGTTGCATCATCTTGTTTTGCATTTTCTGTACTAGTGTTTTCAGCAGCTTTAGCTTCTTGGTTCCCTAGACCAAAAATCAATGTCGTACCTACTAAAATCGATGCAGTTCCTACAGTATACTTTCTAATCGAAAATTTGTTTAAGCGATTTGAAATCATACCCTTTTTTGTTATTGCCTTTTTATTATCCCTGTTAATCATATAAATCTCCTTTAAAATATCAATATTTGCAAAAAATTAATATTTTTACATATAAAAATTTGTATTCCCATCGTAATACATTTTTAGATAAAGCACAATACTTTAAATAAATTTATTTATCTAAGACTGTTATTTTACACTTTGGTTTGAATAAATTAATTCTAGTACTTTTTAATTATTCGTTTGTTTTTTATATCAATTGTTTTAAATGGTTTGATACTGTGTTTAATTGCTTTTCTTATTCGTTTGTACTTTTAATGTAAAGATGAATTAAATTTATGTTGATTTATGTTATATTTTTTAAAAAATTGCACTATTTAATCTCAAACATAAGATACATTTCATAAATTTTGAAATAAAAAACCAGGCCTCACGGACCTGGTATAAGCTGTATTATTTATTTTGTTTTTTACGACGACCGAATAACAATAATGATCCTAATGCTGCGAATAATCCGCCAAATAACGTTGCGTTATTTGAGCCGCTATTTTCATTACCTGTTTCTGGTAATGCTTTTGCTTTATTGTGATGGTCTTTAGTAGTACTCATTGGTTTAACAGGTGTGTGCTTACCTGCATCTGAGTCTGAGTCGCTGTCTGAGTCTGAATCGCTGTCTGAGTCTGAGTCGCTATCTGAATCTGAATCGCTATCTGAGTCTGAGTCGCTATCTGAGTCTGAATCACTATCCGAGTCTGAGTCGCTGTCTGAATCTGAGTCGCTATCCGAATCTGAGTCGCTGTCTGAATCTGAGTCGCTATCTGAGTCTGAATCACTATCTGAATCTGAGTCGCTATCTGAGTCCGAATCGCTATCTGAATCTGAGTCGCTATCTGAGTCTGAATCGCTGTCCGAATCTGAGTCGCTATCTGAATCTGAGTCACTATCTGAGTCTGAGTCGCTGTCTGAGTCTGAGTCGCTGTCTGAATCTGAGTCGCTATCTGAGTCTGAATCACTATCTGAGTCTGAGTCGCTGTCTGAATCTGAGTCGCTGTCTGAATCTGAGTCGCTATCTGAGTCTGAATCACTATCTGAGTCTGAGTCGCTGTCTGAATCTGAGTCGCTGTCTGAATCTGAGTCGCTATCTGAGTCTGAATCACTATCTGAGTCTCTGTCTGAATCTGAATCGCTATCTGAATCTGAATCGCTGTCTGAATCTGAATCGCTATCCGAGTCTGAATCACTATCTGAGTCTGAGTCTCTGTCTGAATCTGAGTCGCTGTCCGAATCTGAGTCGCTATCTGATGTTTCTTCTTCGTAGTATCCATTATCAAGTGTGAAATCATCATGATCCGTAATTGTTACGTCAACTTCGCCACCATCTGCATCTTTATCATCTTCAGTTGTATTTGTAACTGTTTGTGTTAAGCCAGCAGGCTTTTCAAAAATAACTTTGTATTTACCGCTATCTAAATTATCAAAGCAGTATTTACCATTTTCATCTGTTTTAGTTGTTCCAATTACTTCGCCTTTTTCATTTAATAAAGTAACTTTAACATCTTTGATACCTTTTTCAGTTGAATCTTGTTTGCCGTCTTTATTACTGTCGTACCAAACATAATCACCTAAACTATATTTTGGTGTTTTATAGAAACCACTGTCTAATGTCATGTTATCTGCATCTTTAATGACACCTGTTGTTGTTAAACCATTAGAATCTTTTTCAGTATCATTTCCAGAAGTTACTGAAGTTGGTGTATAACCTGATGGTGTCTCGAATTCAACTTTATAAGTTCCATTGTTTAAATCAGTGAATTGATATTTACCATTTTCATCTGTTGTAACTGTTTTTAAAACTTTGTCGTTTTCATCTTTTAACGTAACTGTTACACCTGAAATGCCCTTTTCATCTTTATCTTGAACACCGTTTTTATTTGTATCTTCCCATACATAGTCACCTAAGTTGTAAGTCGGTTTGTAGAAACCAGAGTCAATAGTATCGTTATCTTTATCTTTAATGACACCTGTTGTTGATGTACCATTTGAATCTATACCTTCATCAGTTCCTGAACCTACTTGTGTTGGTGTGTAACCTGATGGTGTTTCGAATTCAACTTTATAAGTTCCATTTTCTAATCCAGTAAATTGATATTTACCATCTTTATCTGTTTTAGTTGTTTGTAAAACTTCACCGTTTTCATTTTTCAATGTAACTGTTACGCCTGAAATACCTTTTTCAGTTGAATCCTGCTTACCATCTTTATTTGTATCTTCCCATACATAATTACCTAAATTATATTTTGGTGTTTTGTAGAATCCACTATCTAATGTCATGTTATCAGCACCATTAATAACACCTGTTGTTGTTAAACCATTAGAGTCTTTTTCAATGTCGCTACCAGATGTTACTGTAGTCGGTGTATAGCCTTCTGGTGTAGTAAATTCAACTTTATAATTACCATTATCTAAATCAGTAAATTTATATTTGCCATCAGCGTCTGTTGTAACTGTTTTTAACACGTTACCGTTTTCATCTTTTAATGTTACCGTTACGCCAGATATACCTTTTTCATCTTGGTCTTGGATACCATTTTTATTTGTATCTTCCCAGACATAGTCACCTAAGTTGTATTTAGGTTTGTAAATACCTAAGTCTGCAGATAAGTTATCTTTGCCATTAACTGTAATAACTGAAGATAAGCCGTTTGAATCTAATTCTTCGTTATTACCTTGTTTTGAAGGGGTTACTTCATAACCTTTTGGTAAGTTTGAAAATTCTACACGGTAATCTCCATTAGGTAAGTTTGGAATCAAGTATGACCCATCTTCTTTAGTAACTGCTTCTCCTACTTTTGTATTTGTATTATTATCAAATACAGTTACAGTTACATTGCCAACGCCTTTTTCTCCTAATTCTTGAACACCGTTTTTATTAGTATCTTCCCATACGTAGTTACCAATTTTATATACTTCTTGACCAGCTCCGCCACTTTGGTTATTAGTAAATCCTAAAGCATTGCCAGTAGAAACGGATTTATTACCTGTTGAAGATAAAGTAGCCATTTGAACAAGTGTTGGGCTTTCGCTATTTGTATATTGGAATTTTGTATTAACCATTACAACATAAGCAGAATCTGCATTTCCAAAATCAATAACAGCGCTATTGTTGTCGCCATATGTAATTTTCTGCAAGTATTGATTTGTTACATCTGTAAGCTCTTTAGTATTCACATCGTATCCTTTATTTAATGTATAACCTTTAGGAACTTGATATATTTTTATATCTGTTACATCTTTATTTATTTGCCCGATATTATTAGGATAACTTGAGTGGTAAGCTTGAACTTTTAGTTTGGCATTTGTTAAAGAATTTTCCGATGGATTTACATAAATCGTTTGTTTATAGTACCCTGGATTTTCTTTATTTCCAACATGTGAAACTGTTTCAGTGAACGCTGATCCAATTGAATTTTTCTCATTTACAACATAATCTGGATATTGAATGTTAGCAGTTGTTTTTGTTGTAGTATTACCTATCGTAACATTAAACTCAACATCGTTTTTACTAACAGGAATTGTATCAGCATCCATATAAATTGAATAATTAATTCCCATTTGTACAGAATTAAATCGATCAACATAATCTGTAAATGTATATGTAATTAAATTATTTGCAGTATCATGTTTTGCAGTCGCAATTGTTTCACCATTATTTGGATCTTTAATATCACCAATATTTTTAATATCTTCCGGATTCAATCCATATACTTGTACTGTATCTGAGTATTTAATTGTGAAATAATCACCTGATTTAACTTTGTCATCAACTGTAATTTGTGATTTTAATGATAAATAATCTTGGGCTGGTACGATTTTATTGTTTTTATCTGCATCAACGACAGTTAATGTTGTATTTGATGTGATTAAATCATTAACATTTTTAGCCTCTGTTGATGATGGCTGTACTGCTGCTATACGCATTCTTGTATTCAAACGTTTAGGTGCTGTACTTTTTGGCAAAATGATATCTGCATTATTTTCATTATTTGAATTACTATTGTTATCAACAAGAGTTTCATCATTACTCTTGATAGCATCACTTTTAACATTTAATGTAGTTGATTCAGTTTTGGCATCTACCTTTTTGTTTTCCTCATTAGTTGGTTGAACATTTACCACTGATTTATTCTCTTGCAAATCAGGTTGTAACGCTTCTTGATTACTTATAGTTTGTTTAGTGTTTAAATCTTCATTCGTAGATTTTGGTGAAGCTTGCTCATCTGATTTGGCAGTTGAAACTTCAACTTTATTTCCAGTGGTAGATTGTACACTTTCTTTTTCTATTAATTTATTCCCATTTGAAGTCGTTTCATTACCTTGAGATGATACCATTTCTTTTTGATTATCATTTTTAGTATTGTCTTCTTGATTTAGTTGCTGCATATCAACTTTATCACTCGATTGATTATCACTTGCTGAAGTTGTCGCTTCGTTCAATTCTTTATTAGTACTTTCTGCAGCCTTTGCTTCTTGGTTCCCCAGACCAAAAATTAATGTTGTACCTACTAAAATTGATGCTGTTCCCACTGTGTACTTTCTAATCGAAAATTTATTTAATCGATTGGATACCATGCCTTTCCTTGTTATTGCCGTTTTATTTTCTCTGTTTAGCATTAGATTACTCCTAATTCATCAAATTTTTAAATAATACAATTGTTTTAAATACAAAAATGTATATCAATATAGTATTACATTTTTAGATAAAGCACAATACTTTAATTATTTTTCTTTATCGTAAAACGTTATTTAACATTTGTGTTTAAATAAAAGTTTTTATGAGTTTTGTAATCTTTATTTAATCATCATAAAAAATAGTATTATTTGCCCTTGAAATTAATATCTTAGCTTTTCTAATTCATAGACAATTACATTTCTGTAACAAATTAAATTGTATCTATTCCTTAAAGATTTTTTGTTTTATATCTGGGAATTTCTAAACAGAAAAAACCAGGCCACATGGACCTGGTTAAGTTAATCATATTATTTATTTTGTTTTTTACGACGACCGAATAACAATAATGATCCTAATGCCGCGAATAATCCACCGAATAATGTGCCATTATTTGAATTATTATTTTCACTACCTGTTTCTGGTAATGCTTTAGCTGTTTTATGCTGATCTTTAACCGTACTCATTGGTTTAGCCGGAGTATGTTTACCTGCATCTGAATCTGAATCGCTATCTGAATCTGAGTCGTTGTCTGAGTCCGAATCGCTATCTGAATCTGAGTCGCTGTCTGAATCTGAATCGCTATCCGAGTCTGAGTCGCTATCTGAGTCTGAGTCGCTATCTGAGTCTGAGTCGCTATCTGAATCTGAGTCGCTGTCTGAATCTGAATCACTGTCTGAGTCTGAGTCGCTGTCTGAGTCTGAATCGCTGTCAGAATCTGAGTCGCTATCTGAGTCTGAATCTGAATCACTGTCTGAGTCCGAATCGCTATCTGAATCTGAATCGCTATCTGAGTCTGAGTCGCTATCCGAATCTGAGTCGCTATCTGAGTCTGAGTCGCTATCCGAGTCTGAATCGCTGTCTGAGTCTGAGTCGCTGTCTGAATCTGAATCGCTATCTGAGTCTGAGTCGCTGTCTGAATCGCTGTCTGAATCTGAGTCGCTATCTGAATCTGAGTCGCTATCTGAGTCTGAATCGCTGTCAGAATCTGAGTCGCTATCTGATGTTTCTTCTTCGTAGTAGCCATTATCAAGTGTGAAATCATCATGATCCGTAATTGTTACATCAACTTCGCCACCATCGGCATCTTTATCATCTTCAGTTGTATTTGTACCTGTTTGAGTTAAGCCAGCAGGTTTTTCAAAGATAACTTTGTATTTACCACTATCTAAATTATCAAAGCGGTATTTACCATTTTCATCTGTTTCAGTTGTACCAATTACTTCGCCTTTTTCGTTTTGCAAAGTAACTTTAACACCTTTAATTCCTTTTTCAGTCGAATCTTGTTTACCATCTTTATTACTGTCGTACCAAACATAATCACCTAAACTATATTTTGGTGTTTTGTAGAATCCACTATCTAATGTCATGTTGTCAGCGTCTTTAATGACACCTGTTGTAGTTAGTCCATCAGAATCTACAGCATCATCTGTACCTACATTTGCAGTTGTCGGTGTATAACCGGCTGGTGTTGAAAACTCTACACTATAAGTTCCATTGCTTAAACCAGTGAACTGATATTTACCATTTTCATCTGTTGTCGTACGATCTAATTCTTTACCGTTACTATCTTTAAGAATGACATAAACACCTTTAATCCCTTTTTCATTGGCATCTTGTTTACCATCTTTATTTGTATCTTCCCATACATAGTCACCTAGATTATATTTCTTTTGGTCGCCATTAGCAGTTGATGAGCCATTCACATTTGAATAACTATTTGACCAACTATATTTAGTTTTGTCAGTGTCTAAAGTATAATCAATTTTTCCATTATCTGTTGAACTATTATCTGGATAAGCAACTTGTTGAATGATGTATTGTTTATTGCTGCTTGTTTGGCCTTTCATTAAATCGACTGTAGCTGTTTTATTATCATTACTATAAATAACATCGAATTGATCAGTAACATCTTTAAGTTTTGAAGTATCAGGGGTGAAACTATCCACAAATTGATTTTGATCTGTCACTTCGTAAATTTTGAAGTTTTTTGCATTTGGATTAAATTTATATCCAGTTAAATTAGTAACAAACGTTTGTTTAGTATATGTATTTTTAGGTTGATTTACATATGCAGTCATATTACGCGATAAATCTTCATTGTTAATATAGTTTGTACTTGAAATAAGCGGTTGTGCTTTTTTATTACCATAATCGACAATGATTTCTTCGCTATATGTATCATTACCTAAAGTTACTTCCATTTTATAAGCTGTTTTATCAGTTGTTGCATTTTTACGTTTCGCAAATGCAACTTGTTCAAAGCTACCTCTAACATTTGTATATTGATCTACATAGTTCGTAAAAGTATATGTTGTTGTGTTTGTTGTACTATCATAAATACCTTTTGCAATAATATTACCTTGGGCATTATATAAATTTTGAGTTTGTGAAGGTAATCTTACTGATCCTGGACGGAAATATTGACCATATTTAAAAGTAAATATATCGCCCTCTTTAACAGAATCATCGATTGTGTAATTTGCTTTTAATTTTAAAACATCACTTGAAGTTGCCCAAAATTCAGTTTTACCAGTAGTCTGATTAACATGTCCTTTATCAATCGCAATGTCAATATTTGAAAAATGTACTTTATCATTAACATTTGTTCCTTGTTGTGGAGCTGCAACAGTATTCACTGCCATGCGATTTAAAGTTCTTGGTTTAATAGTCGTTGTTTTAGGTGTAGTTGAAACATCTTTTGCTTGTGTTAAATTACTTTTATCAGTTTCATTACTATATGTAGTTGATGATTTATCATTTGTTGTTACATTGCTAGTTTTTGTAGTAGATTGATTAGCTGTAGCGTTTTGTGGTGATTGCATGTTACTACTAGTTTCTTTAACTGTTGCACTATCACTCATTGTCACTTTAGGCTGATCTGCAGTTGCAGTTTGCGTATTGTCTTTTAGTTGACGACTATCAACTTTTTTAGTTGTTTTATTCTCACTTGGGGCTGTCGTTTCATTTTTTGATTGATTTAATTCTCCATTCGTATGTTCTGCCGCTTTAGCTTCATGACCACTTAACCCAAAAATCAATGTTGTCCCTACTAAAATTGAAGCAGTACCTACAGAATACTTTCTTATCGAAAATTTGTTTAATCGATTTGGTATCATGCCTTTTCTATTTGTTGCTGTCTTTTTATTATTCATTTAATAATACTCCTTTAAAATATCAAAATTTGATAAATATAATATTTTGCATATATAAATTTCTGCATTACTATCGTAATATAAATTTCAATAAAGTGCAATACTTTAATTATTTTTCTTTATTTTACAATGTTATTTGCTAGAAATATTAATATGAATCACAGTTTAAGAATTGCAATTTTTAATACTTTTTTTCTTTAATTGCTTTAAATTATTTATCTATATTTTTAAAACTCACTTTTAATCTAAGCTTGTTTTCAATTCGCTATTACATCTTATTTTAATTAATAACATTGCTCACAACAGTAATATCAAAGGCTTACTATTGGTGCATTAGAACAAAAAATAGGCATGTGACTTAAAAGCATTCTCAATGAAATACCTTAAGCTACATACCTATTTTTAATGTATATTTACATATTTTTTAATATTATTTTAAATGTTCATATGGACTATTATTCACAAAAGATACAATTTGATCGACAAATAATCTTGCTCGTAATTGGAATTCACTATCATTTAAGTAATATGAACCATCTTCATTTTTAGCAAAATCAGAATCATGTGTTGCTATTTGAGTTGGTACAGCAATGCCTAGTAAACTTCTGACGATTACTCTTAAATGTGACAATGGCTCTGAACTAACAATACCACCACTATTTCCTATTAAGCCTACAGGTTTCATTTTAAAATAATCCATATTTAGATGATCTAATGCATTTTTCAATATTCCAGAATATGAACCATGATAGTTTGGCGTTCCTAATATTAAAAAGTCCGCCGCCATTGCTTTCTCTTTTAAATCTTTCATATTTTGTTTGATTTCATCAATAGACGGTGTTGTTCCTGAAAAATCTAATTGATTTAACGGTTTTTCTGCTAAATCGAATATTTCCGCTTCAATATCATGTGTTTTAAAATGCTCAGTTAAGTATCTTGCTAGTGCACTTGTATGTGAATTCACTTGTGCACTGCCAATAATAATTAATCCTTTCATATTTGACCCCTCTTTTTTTATTAAACTTGTTGTTCACGTAATAATTTCATAATAGCTTTTCCAACACCACTATTTTCATTCGTATCTGTGACATATTTCGCTATTTTTTTAACTTCTTCTGCACCATTTTCCATCGCAACTGGATAGCCAACTTTCTCTAACATTGATAAGTCATTTAAATTGTCACCTATTGACATGACTTCTTTCATTTCAATCCCTAATCTTTCGGCAATTGTTTCTAGCGCAATACCTTTTTGTGCATCTGAATGCGTTATTTCTATATTTCCTCTCGAAGATGATGATATAGCTAAATTCGGAGATTCAGCTAAAATTTTACTAGCTTTGTCAATTTTTTCTAAATTTCCATCAAATGCTAATATTTTCATAATTAATTCACCAGGTATGTTTTCAATAGCATCATAATTATCAACAACTTTCAACGTACCATTATCTATGCGTCTTTGAATACCATTTTTAATACGCTCAACGTTTGCATGTTGACCTGCACGCTCAGCAATATCTATGTAAATGTCTAAATCTCTTTGTGGATCTTCAGTATAAATCGCACGACTCGTGTATACTTGATAATAAATACCTGCATCTTTTAAAACATTTGTAATTTTGTGTACTAACGATTTATTAAGGTGTGAAGTGCTCATTACATTGAAAGTTTCATCACGTACTTCAGCACCATTCAAACAAATATATGGTACTGTTAAATCTGTGTCAGCAACTGGTGCTTGTGCTTCATAAAATGCTCGACCTGTCGCGATAACAACCGTTATCCCTTGTTCTTGAGCGTATTTAATCGCATCAATATTAGGTTGAGAAATTTCATGTGCTGCATTAAGTAGCGTGCCATCCATATCAGTGGCTATTAGTTTTATCATTATGTTACCTCGTTTCGTAAATTTAAAATCTTGTTCTTAAATAAGAATATATACTCAGCGCACATACTTTTCTATTAACATTTATATTGTCATTAATTTATCATATAATGTAATTCTAACAAATTTTAATTAGTATGTACTATCGTCTAATTGGTGGATTTCTTATTGGCTCTTAAGTTTTTAAAAAATGTTGTTAATAATGTGCTACATGCTTCTTTAAGTACACCTTTATCAACAATTGCACGATGATTAAAATTAGATTGTTGCAATAAATTCATTAAACTGCCACTACAACCACCTTTAGGATCATCTGCGCCATAGACGACTCTTGGAATGCGACTCATTACAATTGTTCCTGCGCACATGACACATGGTTCTAAGGTTACATATAATGTGCAACCTTCTAAACGCCAACTACCTAACACTTTGGCTGCACGTTCAATTGCAATATGTTCAGCATGCGCCGTTGGTTGTTGTAGTGTTTCTCTTAAATTATGTGCTCTAGCGATAACTTCATCATCTTTAGTGATGATAGCACCTATAGGTACTTCGCCTAGTTGAGCTGCTTTTTTAGCTTCTTCAATCGCTAATGTCATAAAATATATATCATTTGTCATTTATGTCCAGATACCTCACTTATGGTACAATACTCAATGTCTATTTTAACATTTGGAGATGTGAATATGAACAAACCTTTTATAGCAATTGAAGGTCCTATTGGCGTAGGTAAATCTTCACTTGCACACAAATTAAGTCAAACTTTAGATTTTTATGAAGAAAAAGAAATCATCACAGAAAATCCATTTTTATCAGACTTTTATGAAGATATCTCTAAATGGAGTTTTCAAACTGAAATGTTCTTTTTATGCAATAGATATAAGCAATTTCAAGATGTAACACAACTAAATCAAGGTGTAGTTAGTGATTATCATATACATAAAAATAAGATATTTGCTAAAAATACTTTGAGTTCTGTTGAATTTCAGAAATTCAGTAAAATTTATGATATTTTAACTGAAGATATGATTATGCCGAATATGATTATCTTTTTAGATGCAGACCTTGATGTGTTAAAATCTAGAATTGCTAAACGTAACCGTAGTTTTGAGCATCAAATAGAAGATGAATATCTGTTAAAGTTAAAAAAAGATTATCGTGAGTATTATGAGTCCTTACAAAGTAATGGTTCAAATGTAGTTTTAATCGATACAACTTCTATTGATTTTCTTAAAAATGAACAAGATTACGAAGATATATTACATATTATATTACCTATGATAGGAGATATTACCAATGAATAATTACGGTATTCCACAAAATGCCATTATAACCATTGCAGGTACAGTTGGTGTTGGAAAATCAACACTAACGCAAGCACTTGCAGATAAATTAAACTTTAAAACGTCTTTTGAAAATGTCGAACATAATCCATATTTAGATAAATTTTACAGCGATTTTGAACGATGGAGTTTCCATTTGCAAATTTACTTCTTAGCTGAACGTTTTAAAGAACAAAAGCGTATGTTTGAATATGGTGGTGGCTTTGTCCAAGATCGATCAATTTATGAAGATGTTGATATTTTTGCAAAAATGCATGAAGAAGAAGGCACAATGAGTAAAGAAGATTTCAAAACATATTCAGACTTATTTAATGCCATGGTCATGACACCTTATTTTCCTAAACCTGATGTAATGATTTATTTAGAATGTAACTATGATGAGGTCATTGATCGTATTATTGAACGTGGTCGCGAAATGGAAATTAATACAGACCCTGAATACTGGAAAAAGCTATTTAAACGCTATGACGATTGGATTAATAGCTTTAATGCATGTCCAGTTGTACGTATCAATATTAATGAATATGATATCCATAAGGACCCCGAATCTTTAAATCCTATGATAAACAAAATTGCTCGAATTATTCAAACATATCGACAAGTAGATACACGATAAAAGACTAAAGACATAGCGTATATGTTTATATTCAATGTATATTCCATAGATATTATCGATTATTTTATCAATTCTATCGAATACATTAATTCACATATACACTATGTCTTTCTTTTTAATTTAAAGCTTCTAAAATATCTGCCGCACTATTTAAAATAATATCAGCTTCATGTAATTCTTCTTTTGTTGCAATACCTGTTAATACACCTATTGCCATACCTAAATTTGCATTACTTGCTGTCTTCATATCATTAGCAGTGTCTCCTACTATAGCTACTTTCTGAGGATCTACATTATATTGCTCAAATAAAGGCGATAATACTTTAGGATTTGGCTTCTCATAGGCATCCGCTTCGGTAGAAATGATCAAATCGAACAACGAGGTAGCATTGGTATGTGCTAAAAATTGTTCTACACCTTTTTTAGTATCACTCGTAACAATACCAAGTTGATAGCCTTTTGCTTTCAAATCGATAAGTGCTTCTTTAACACCTTCTACCCAATTAATTTCAGGAATACGTTCATCTACCAGCTTTTGACTTGTTGACTTGGACCAGTCGGTTGTATCTTGTCCCGTCACATCATTAAATGCCTGGATAATTTGTTGTAAAGATCCTGAACCCATCACTGATTTTGGATCAATAGATTCTTTAATGACACCGAGTTGTCTTAAAGCAGCTTCTTTATTATGTACTGGGAAAGTCTCAAGCAATGATTGTACAAATCGTACCCCTATTTTTTCCCAACTTCTATCAAATTCAATTAACGTACCATCTTTATCAAATAATATCCATTCCATTGATATCAATACTCCTATTTATTTATTTCGTATTATGCTGATTCTATGATATTCGTTATCCCCTGAAAATGAACTCGTAGTATTGTTCTATTTAAATATTGAATTAAATATAATAATAAGTGAAATCCCCTTCAATACTTAACAATAAACATTGTAAACTTAATTTATTACCATGCTTCGCTTCATTGAAAGGGATTTTAGTCATGATTAACTTTTGCATATTGTTTTCATGATTATATTCAATTTTTATTAATATTTTGGTACAACGACTCTCCAACCATTTTTATCTTCTAAAGTACCATTTTGAATACCAGTATAGACGTCGTATAATTTTTGAGTAATTTCACCAGTCTCATTATTATTAATAACGATTTCACGATCTTCGTATCTCAATGTACCCACAGGTGAAATAACTGCTGCAGTACCACTACCAAATACTTCTGTTAACTCACCTTTATCATATGATTCGAATAATTCATCGATTGAAACGCGGCGCTCTTCGACTTCATATCCTAAGTTTTTAGCTAATTCGATAATAGATTTACGTGTAATACCAGGTAAAATACTGCCATTCAACTCTGGTGTAATTACTTTGCCATTTTCAACGAAGAAAATGTTCATGCTACCAACTTCTTCGATATATTTCTGTTCAACACCATCAAGCCATAATACTTGGTCATAACCTAATTTATTTGCATTAGTTTGTGCTAATAAACTTGCCGCATAGTTACCTGCAACTTTTGCAAAGCCTACACCGCCACGAACAGCACGCACATATTCATCTTCTACATAGATTTTAGTTGGTTTTAAAGTTTCACCACCATAATATGCACCTGAAGGAGATAAAATAATTAATAATTTATACTGATGTGATGCACCAACGCCAAGTGCCCCTTCTGTTGCAAAAACAAATGGACGAATATATAATGATTGACCTTCCCCTTCAGGAATCCAATCTCTTTCAATATCAACTAATTGTTTTAGCCCCTCTAACAATTCTGCTTCGTCTACTTGAGGCATTTCTAATCGTGCTAACGAGTTATTAAGACGCTTAAAATTTTCTTCAGGACGGAAAAGTGCAACTTCCCCATCTCTTTTATATGCTTTTAATCCTTCGAATACCGATTGACCATAATGAACACCTTGTGCAGCAGGTGAAATTTCAATAGGACCATAAGGTACTATCTTCAAATCATGCCATCCTTTATCTGCATCATAATCATAACTCAACATATAATCAGTAAAATATTTACCAAAACCTAGTTGAGATGTATTTGGTTTTTGTTTTAATGTTTCTCGTCGTTCAACTTTAACTGCTTGTGACATGGTGATTGCCTCCTAATAATATTGTATAAGAATTTGTTTAACTTAAATTATAACAATCCATATTTTGCTGTTCAACAAATTTTCTAAAAATTCAAAATTAATTAACAGATTTCTAGAAAGACTATATCTTTTAGTATAAACGTATTAATTTCACAGAGACAAGTAATCTGTGTTTTACTAATATACTTTACATACAAAAAACTCTTTACTTTAAAATGAACTAAGCTCGCGAATTCAATAAGTATAATGAATAATATTAGAATTCATGCACTAGTTTATTAAAATAAAGAGTAATTTAAAATATCATTCCGTGTATTAAAGTGAATGGAAATGATTAGTTATTATTTTTAACAGTATCTTTTTGTTCAATAGCTTCTAACATTAATTTAGTCATGCTCGCTAAATCATATTTAGGATCAAATCCCCATTCGCCACGTGAACAGCTTGTATCAATAGAATCCGGCCAACTATTAGCGATACCTTGTCTAATAGGATCAACATCGTAATCTAATGTAAAATTGGGATAGTATTCTTGAATTGCTTCTTTTACCATCTCTGGATCAAAACTCATTGCGCTCAAATTATAACCATTTCTAGTTTCTAATTTAGCGTCGTCTGCTTCCATAAGTTTAATAATTGCTTCAATTGCATCATCCATATACATCATATCCATATACGTGCCTTTATCTATGAAGCTTGTATAATGACCCTCTCTTACTGCTTTGAAGTATATTTCAACAGCATAGTCTGTAGTACCGCCACCTGGCTCTTTAACATGCGAGATTAAACCTGGGAATCTAACACTTCTTGTATCTACACCAAAACGTTTGAAATAGTATTGACACAATAATTCTCCAGCTACTTTATTTACACCATACATTGTCGTAGGTTGCTGAATCGTTACTTGTGGCGTATTAACTTTAGGAGTTGAGTCTCCAAATGCACCAATTGAACTTGGTGTGAAAAAGTGCAAATTATAAGTTCTTGCAGCTTCTAATGCATTCATTAATCCACCCATATTTAAATCCCAAGCTAGAATTGGATTTTTCTCAGCAGTTGCTGATAATAATGCTGCCATATGCATTAGACTATCCGCTTCAAAGTCCCTAACTAACTCAAACATACGGTCACGATCTGTTACGTCTAAGATTTCAAATGGTCCATTTTGTACAGGTGAGTCTGCTTCAGGTTCCCTAATATCTGTAGCAAGAACATTATCTGTCCCATAAATTTCTCTGCACTTAACAACTAATTCTGTACCAATTTGTCCTAATGCACCAGTAATCATAATTTTTTTCATAGAAATATCTCCTTTGTCTCTTCTATATAGCTATAGTCCATCACAAGCGGACATAATATTCATTTTCATAATAATTATAATATAAAAGCGCTTTCTTGTATATATGACATGTACATGTTGCTGATATTTCTGTAAATGGAAATTCTAGTTGTATTAATTGATTTTAGTAATTTATAGCGTTTATTATTGCTAATTACTGTCAAATTAAATTTTTTATCCCTCAACTCTTAAACTCTGGATATCTTTCATTATATTAGCTTTTTTATAACCATGGATATCATGTAAAGCCTTATAAGCTTTAAATAATGTTTCATACCTTTGTACTTTTTCCGCTTCTGGATTAATTTCGTATAAAATTGGCTCTTTCATAGCATCAACTGCGTCATTAATTGAATTATGTGCGCCACCACTGACTGCACCTAATATTGCTGCGCCTATTGCTGGTGCATACTCACTATCCATAACAATTAGTTTTTTATTCAGTACATTCGCATAGATATCCATCATAACAGCATTCTTTTTAGGTATACCGCCACATGCAAATACCTTTTCTACTTCCATATGCCAATCTTGATACTGTTGCATAATCATCTTAGTACCAAATGCTGTAGCTTCTAAATATGCTCTATAAATATCCTCATGCTTAGTTTGTAAAGTTAATCCAAAGATACAACCTGTTAAATTGCTATCACTTAATACACTTCGATTTCCATTATGCCAATCAAGAGCAATGAGCCCACTTTCACCTGGCATTTGATGTTTTATCTTTTCATTCATTAATTCAAATACAGTCATATTTCTATTTTCTGCTTCATCTACATATGACTTTGGTGCTTGCTTAGCGACATACTCAAACAAATCACCTACTGCTGATTGCCCCGCTTCATAAGCAAATAATTCTGGAATAATTGCTCCTTTTACAGAACCTGATATACCTGGCACTTGATGTTGCTTTTCATTTAACATAAGATGGCATGTGCTTGTTCCCATCACCATAGTCATTTCTTTATCTTTTTCAGACCCAATACCTAATAAACTAGCATGGGCATCAATAATAAAAGGACTTACCATAGTTTCTTTTGATAATCCTAATTTCTGTGCCATTTTATCATCCAGTTTCCCTACTGCTTCACCAATATTAACAACCGGTGCAGATACTTTATCTTGAATTACTTTTGATAATTTGGGGTCTATTTTATCAAATAAATCATAATGAAACCCTGTTTCTTCTTCCCAAAATGCTTTGAAACCTAATCCACAATTCGAGCGTACATTTTTATTAGTTAATTTATTTACAATCCAATCGCCCGCTTCCATAATATAAGCCGTTTTTTCCATAATTTCTGGTGCTCGATTCATGACCTCCATTATTTTGGGAATCATCCATTCACTACTAACATTATATCCATAATGGCCTAACCACTTATTATTATTTTCAATAGCAGTTTGATATAATTTCTCTGCCTCTTTATATGCACCATGATGTTTCCAAAGTTTCACATACGCATGTGGATTGTTTTTAAATTGTTTTAAGTTATGTACCGGGTTAAGGTTTTCGTCAGTAAAAATAATAGTAGATGAAGTAAAGTCTATACCAATACCTACTATATTGTCTGGATCTATTTTTGATTCACGTACTATATATGATATTCCTTCTTCCATAATTTCTAAATAATCATTACTATTTTGAAGTGCATATGTATGTGGTATTTTCAAACCATTTAATTCACTCTCAATGACACCATGTGTATATGGTTTCACAAATTTTGATACTACTTGACCGTTAGTTGTATTAATTAAAAACACACGGCCTGAAGCAGTTCCATAATCAATTCCAATGCTATAAGACATCATGTTTCCTCCATATCGCTAGTTGCGGTTATTAGTTTTGCAAGCGTTTTCTTAAATCATACTCATAATAGGTTCTATTTTACAAGTATCACTTAAATTTTGCCAAAAAAAAAGAGCCCTCATACATTTACATATGAGGCTCCTCTAATTAATATTTAATTATTTATTTTGTATTGCATTTAACATTTCATTAACTGCTAATTTTCCTAACTCATTTGAAGCTAAAGGACTGTCACCTGTTAATAATTTACGATCTTTTAACGTTCTTCCTGTCATATCGTCGTTAACTACTTTTAATCCTTGTTTAGTTAATAAATCAGCAACTAACCATTTCAAGCGTCCAGGTAAATAACCTATTTCAATATTTGCACCTTCATCTAATGAGTCAGGGAAGACACAAACAGAGTATCCTTCTAATGGAGATTTTTCTCTGTTAAGCCCTGCTGAAAGTAGTGCTGCTGGTCCATGACATAATGTAACTATAAAGCGGTCATTGTCTAATGCCCAATCTAATGTTTGTTGAACGTCCTCACTTTCAGAAATACCAACAACTGCAGCATGTCCGCCTGGGATAAAGACAGATAAATAGTCTGAATCAGGTCCTAATTCATTTTTAATCACATCTGCTAATTTTTTTGGCTGTTTTAATTTTTCTTTCAATTTATTATAAGTACTTATAACTGCCTCGTCTTCAGTTGGCATAGCCCATAATTCTAATTTAACTGGATAACCAGATAATGTCGCAACATCAACGTCAAAACCTGCTTCCATTAAATGATGTAAAGGTAATAACATTTCAACAGGATGATTACCCGTAGAGAACATTTTTCCATTTTCCAATAATACATATCGCTCTTCAGCAGCAATCATCAATACTTTCCATTTACCATCTTTATAGGCACCTTTGTGTTCAACACCATCAAAATCTGTTTTAGGTGCTGTATATTGACTAAGGGAATATGGTGATGGGAAAAATGCGTTATCTTCTGCTTTATCTGGCGTTGGTTGCTTACTTAATTCATTTACATCTTGTGACATAGTTTATTCCTACTTTCTCTATATAGTTACTACTAGTATAGACATATACTACACACTATAAACATGTATTACTATTAAAATGCTCATTATCAAAAATAATCAAAATGAATTTCTTTGAAAAAAATACAACTAAATTCTACAAGATGCTTTTAAAATTCAAACTTCAATTTTGGGGAGCACTAAACATTGATATACGAACTTACTGTTAATAAACTAAACATTAAAAAAAGCCCACGACAATATTTGCCGTGGGAATAAATAAATATTAAATCAACTTCATTTCTTTTCCTACTTTTTCATAAGCCGCAATTGCTTCATCTAACATGTCTTTTGTATGTGCAGCTGTAGGCATATTTCTTACACGTCCTGTACCTCTTGGTACTGTTGGGAAAACGATAGATTTCACATAGACACCTTCGTCTTTTAAACGCTTACTAAATTCTTGAGTTGTTTTTTCATCACCAATAATTACTGGTGTAATTGGAGTTTCTGACTCACCTGTATCATATCCTAATTTTGACAATCCATTTTTTAAATATTGTGCATTGTTCCATAATTTATCATGTAATTCAGTTGAATCCATTAACTTTTTAACTGCTTCAGTTATTGCTTTGGTATCCCCAGGTGCTAATGATGTAGAGAATAAGAATGGTCGTGATTGTGCTTTTAACCAATCTATTAACTCTTTTGTACCTGCTACATAACCGCCAACGACACCAATTGCTTTAGAAAGCGTACCTATTTGGAAATCGATTTTATCTTGTAAACCAAAATGTTTAACCGTACCAGCGCCTTTACCCATAACACCTGAACCATGAGCGTCGTCAACATAAGTTAATAAACCAAATTCTTCTGCAATTTCTACAATTTCAGGTAATTTAGCCACATCACCATCCATACTAAAAACGCCATCAGTGATATACATCACTTTATTGTATTGACCTGATTCAACTGCTTCTTTTGCTTTCGCACGTAAATCATCCATGTCTGAATGGTTAACTCGAATAATTTTAGCTTTAGATAAGCGACATCCATCAATAATTGATGCATGATTAAGCTCATCTGATAAAATAGCATCATTTTTATTCATGACAGCTGAAATAGCAGCCATATTACAATTAAATCCTGATTGATAAGCTATTGCAGCTTCTGTTCCTTTAAATTTTGCTAGTGTTTCTTCTAATTCGTCGTGTAAATCTAATGTACCATTGATTGTACGAACAGCGCCTGCACCTACACCATGTGTATCAATAGCTGCTTTTGCAGCTGATTTCAAATCTTCATTTGTTGCTAGTCCTAAATAATTATTTGAAGATAAGTTAATGTATGATTTCCCATTGATTTTGATTTCTGGTCCGTTTGCACCTTCAATTGTATCTATTTCATTATACAAACCATTTTCTTTTAGATAATTTATATTTTCCTCTAAAAACTCATGTAATGATTGAACCACAGTATATAATCCCCCTTAAGTATTGTTTGGTAATACCTTTATCATACAGTAATTCTACATAACTTGAAAGCCTTATCATTCATAGATAAAATATCTCAAAGCAATCATTTAGTACGATAATTTCATAAAATGTTATACTATAAACATTATTTTAGAAAGTAGTGATAAGGGTGTTAGATTGGTTCCAACTAGCAAATAATAAAGAAAATAAAACAATTCAACTCAGACGTTATTTACACCAATATCCTGAGTTATCTTTTGAAGAATTTCAAACACATGATTATATTGTTAACCAATTAAGCCAGTTATCTTGTGATATTGAAACTCCTATCGGCCGCAATGGTATCAAAGCCACATTTAAAGGCTTGGGCACAGGACCTACCATTGCATTAAGAGCTGACTTTGATGCGTTACCTGTCGAGGAATTAAACGATGTGCCTTATAAGTCTAAAAATCCAGGATGTATGCATGCGTGTGGGCATGATGGTCATACAGCAATTTTACTTACTGTAGCAGAGATTTTAGATGAACATAAACATTTATTAGAAGGTAATGTTGTATTAATATTCCAGTACGGTGAAGAAATCATGCCAGGTGGTTCTCAAGAAATGATAGATGCTGGATGTCTGGAAAATGTAGATAGAATTTACGGTACACATTTATGGAGTGGTTATCCTACTGGAACTATTCATTCACGTGCGGGGGCAATCATGGCCTCTCCAGATGAATTTAGCGTCACATTTAAAGGTCGTGGTGGTCATGGTGCCAAACCTCATGAAACCATTGACCCAATAGTAATCATGGCAGAGTTCATTTTAAGTGCACAAAAAATAATTTCACGTACGATCGATCCAGTTAAACAAGCTGTACTTTCATTTGGAATGATTCAAGCAGGCACCACAGATAGCGTTATTCCTGATCAAGCATTTTGTAAAGGTACAGTTAGAACTTTCGATTCAGATATACAGAATCATGTAATGGACAAAATGGATAAGCTTCTACAAGGTTTAGCAATAGCAAATGATATTAACTATGATTTGAATTATATTAAAGGGTATTTGCCTGTCCATAATAACGAGAAAGCATATCAAGTTATTAAAGAAGCAACAAATGACTTACATGTACGCTTTAATGAATCAGATTTAATGATGATTGGAGAAGATTTTTCACATTATTTGAAAGTACGACCAGGTGCATTCTTTCTGACTGGTTGTGGTAATGAAAGTAAAGGTATTACAGCGCCACACCATAATCCCAAATTTGATATTGATGAAAAATCATTAAAATACGCTGTAGCTGTATTTTTAAAAATCATAGAATTAGAGCAAGTATTTAAAACAAATTAAGCATTTAAATTAATTGAAAGATATGAATCTGAGACATAAACTAATGAAATGCTCCCTTCAAAGTAGACATTGAAAAAATGAAAACTTTGAAGGGAGCATTTTACAATGTCCAAGACTCAACAATTTTATTTAAACAGTATTATCAGTTATAAGTTTTATTAGTCAGTCTTTCATCAATTATTGTTCTTCTAAATCGAATAGCCATTACAAAATTTACACATTAAAAAAAGACCCCTCGATTGAGGGATCTTCTTTTTATATAAAATCTAAGAAATTAGAAATTATTTAATGATTTCAGTAACAACGCCTGATCCTACAGTACGTCCACCTTCACGGATTGAGAAACGAGTACCGTCTTCAATCGCGATTGGAGCGATTAATTCTACTGTCATTTCAACGTTATCACCAGGCATTACCATTTCAGTACCTTCTGGTAAGTGAACAACACCAGTTACGTCAGTAGTACGGAAATAGAATTGTGGACGATAGTTTGAGAAGAATGGAGTGTGACGTCCACCTTCGTCTTTTGATAATACGTATACTTCTGCTTTGAATTCAGTATGTGGTGTAATTGAACCAGGAGCAGCTAATACTTGACCACGTTGTACGTCTTCACGAGCAACACCACGTAATAATGCACCAATGTTGTCACCAGCTTCAGCGTAGTCTAATAATTTACGGAACATTTCAACACCTGTAACAGTTGTTTTAGATGTGTCATGTAAACCGATGATTTCAACTTCTTCACCAACTTTGATTTGACCACGTTCAACACGGCCTGTAGCAACAGTACCACGACCAGTGATTGAGAATACGTCCTCAACTGGCATCATGAATGGTTTGTCAGAATCACGTTCTGGAGTTGGAATGTAAGTATCTACAGCTTCCATTAATTCTAAGATTTTTTCTTCGTATTGAGCATCGCCTTCTAAAGCTTTTAATGCTGAACCAGCGATTACAGGTACATCGTCACCTGGGAAGTCATATTCGCTTAATAAGTCACGAACTTCCATTTCTACTAATTCTAATAATTCTTCATCGTCAACCATGTCAACTTTGTTTAAGAATACTACTAATGCTGGTACACCAACGTTACGTGATAAAAGAATGTGTTCACGAGTTTGTGGCATTGGACCGTCAGCAGCAGATACTACTAAGATACCGCCGTCCATTTGAGCAGCACCAGTGATCATGTTTTTAACGTAGTCAGCGTGTCCTGGGCAGTCAACGTGAGCGTAGTGACGTTTGTCAGTTTGGTACTCAATGTGAGAAGTATTGATTGTGATACCACGTTCTTTTTCTTCTGGAGCGTTGTCAATCATGTCATATGATTGTGCAACTGAGTCACCATTTTTTGCTAATACAGTAGCGATTGCTGCTGTTAATGTTGTTTTACCATGGTCAACGTGACCGATAGTACCGATATTGGCATGTTCTTTAGAACGATCGAATTTTTCTTTTGCCATTATAAAATCTCTCCTATTCTAATTAAAAATAATATTTAAATTTATCTCTCATGATAGTTTCTCACCATCATGAGAAATTATTTATAGCGATGCAAAAAGAATTTTACAATTCTTTTATAATGCATTCACCCCAAAAAATCAAACTATAAAGATGATAGCTTACATTTAAGCTCACCTTGTATTTTAACCTAGGCTAGCTAGTCAAAACAAGTTATATTATTCACCTTTATTTTTCTTGATAATATCTTCAGCGATTGATTTTGGAACTTCAGCATAGTGATCGAAGTACATAGTGTAAGTACCGCGACCTTGAGTGTTTGAACGTAATGATGTTGCATAACCGAACATTTCTGAAAGTGGTACATAAGCATTAACAACTTGTGCATTACCACGAGGTTCCATACCATCAACACGTCCACGACGAGATGTTACGTCACCCATGATATCACCCATGTACTCTTCAGGCATTTCAATAGTTACTTTCATCATTGGTTCTAAGATTACAGGATCACATTTTTTAGCAGCTTCTTTAAGTGCTAATGATGCAGCAATTTTGAAGGCCATTTCAGATGAATCGACATCATGGTATGAACCATCATATAATTTAGCTTTAACATCAATTAAAGGATAACCTGCTAAAACACCATTTTCCATAGCATCTTTAAGACCAGCTTCTACTGATGGAATGTATTCACGAGGAACTACACCACCAACGATAGCGTTTTCGAATTCGAAACCTGCGCCTGTTTCGTTTGGTGTGAATTCAATGTGAACATCACCGTATTGACCACGACCACCAGATTGACGAGAGAATTTACCTTGAACTTGTGCAGATGATTTGAATGTTTCACGATATGAAACCATTGGAGCACCTACGTTACATTCAACGTTGAATTCTTTCTTCATACGGTCTACTAAGATGTCTAAGTGAAGCTCACCCATACCACCGATGATAACTTGTCCAGTTTCTTCGTCAGTGTGTGCATGGAATGTTGGGTCTTCTTCTTGTAATTTAACTAAAGCTTGAGTCATTTTATCTTGGTCAGCTTTAGATTTTGGCTCTACTGATAAGTGAATAACTGGCTCTGGGAATTCCATTGATTCCAAGATAATGTCATTTTTCTCACCACATAAAGTATCACCAGTACCTGTATCTTTAAGACCTACCGCAGCAGCGATATCTCCAGAGTATACAGTATCGATTTCTTGACGTGAGTTAGCGTGCATTTGTAATAAACGACCTACACGTTCACGTTTACCTTTAGTAGAGTTCTTAACGTATGAACCAGATGTCATTGTACCTGAATACACACGGAAGAATGTTAATTTACCAACATAAGGGTCAGTCATAACTTTGAACGCTAATGCAGCGAATTCAGCTGAATCGTCTGCTTTCGCGATTACTTCTTCTTCAGGGTTGCTAGCACGGTGACCAATAATTGGTTTAACGTCTAGTGGTGAAGGTAAGTAATCAATTACAGCGTCAAGCATTAATTGAACACCTTTGTTTTTGAAAGCTGTACCACAAAGTACTGGGTAGAATTCTACGTTAGTAGTAGCTTGGCGGATAGCTTCTTTTAATTCAGAAACTGAAATTTCTTCGTCACCAAGATATTTTTCCATTAATTCGTCGCTAGTTTCTGCAACTGCTTCGATTAAGCTAGCACGAGCTTCTTCAGCTCTATCTAAGTGGTCTTCGGGAATTTCAATTTCTTCAATTTCAGTACCTAAATCATTTGTATATTTGAAACATTTCATTTCAACTAAGTCAATGATTGCTTCGAATTCGTCTTCCGCACCAATTGGTAATTGGATTGGAGCAGCGTTAGCTTGTAAACGATCATGTAATGTACTTACAGAGTATTCGAAGTTAGCACCTAATTTGTCCATTTTGTTTACAAATACGATACGTGGAACACCATAAGTTGTAGCCTGACGCCAAACTGTTTCAGTTTGAGGTTCAACACCTGATTGTGCATCAAGTACTGTAACTGCTCCGTCAAGTACACGTAATGAACGTTCAACTTCTACAGTGAAGTCTACGTGTCCAGGTGTATCGATAATGTTTACACGGTGACCTTCCCAAGCTGCTGTTGTTGCAGCAGATGTGATAGTAATACCACGGTCTTGTTCTTGCTCCATCCAGTCCATTTGTGAAGCACCTTCGTGTGTTTCACCAATTTTGTGGATACGGCCAGTGTAATAAAGAATACGTTCAGTCGTAGTCGTTTTACCAGCATCAATGTGAGCCATGATACCGATATTACGAGTTTTTTCTAATGAAAATTCTCTAGCCATGTATTTTTTCTCCTTCCAGTTTATATTACTGAATAAATACGATAGATATGGCGATGCCCTAAGCATGAACGCTTAATGAAAATTCATTAATATAGAACACACTCAGGGTAAAAGCTTTTATCTTACCAACGGTAGTGAGCAAATGCTTTGTTTGCTTCAGCCATTTTGTGAGTGTCCTCACGTTTCTTAACGGCACCACCTGTATTATTTGCTGCATCTAAAATTTCGTTAGCTAAACGATCTTCCATCGTTTTTTCACCACGAAGACGTGCATAGTTAACTAACCAACGTAAACCTAAAGTAGTACGACGCTCTGGACGAACTTCTACTGGTACTTGATAGTTAGAACCACCTACGCGACGAGCTTTAACTTCTAATACTGGCATAATGTTGTTGATTGCTTCTTCGAATACTTCTAATGCATCACGACCACTGCGTTGTTCAACTAGGTCGAATGCTGAATAAAGAATTCTTTGTGCTGTTCCACGTTTACCATCTAACATAATTTTGTTAATTAATTTAGTTACTAACTTAGAGTTATGAATTGGATCTGGTAATACGTCTCTTTTAGGTACTGATCCTTTACGAGGCATAATGTAAATCCTCCCTTCCTTATATTAAATATTTTAAGTTTAAGATTTAATTAAAAACTAAATTCTTAGTTTTTAGGTTTCTTAGTTCCGTATAATGAACGACCTTGTCTACGTCCGTCAACACCTGAAGTATCAAGTGCTCCACGTACAATATGGTAACGCACACCTGGTAAGTCTTTTACACGTCCACCACGTACAAGTACAACACTGTGTTCTTGTAAGTTATGTCCGATACCAGGGATGTATGCGTTAATTTCGATGTTGTTTGATAAACGCACACGTGCATATTTACGTAACGCTGAGTTAGGTTTTTTAGGTGTCATTGTACCTACACGAGTACATACACCACGTTTTTGTGGTGAGTTTAAGTCAGTAAATTTTTTCTTTTTACTGTTGAAACCTTTATTTAAAGCTGGAGAATCTGATTTTTTGATTTTGCTTTGTCTTGGTTTACGTACTAATTGGTTAATAGTTGGCATGTGATATGTCCTCCTCTCTTCACTTTTTAATCCCACACATCCAGGTGGTTCATTTTTAGGTTAAATAAAATTTAGTAAGTAAAACACTTACTAATTCTCATTTAATCAATGCTACTATTGTCGCATTGACGTTAATACCTACATGTTTACCCAAAGCATGTTTGCTTTTGAAAAAAGATACAGGTATATTTTTCTGATTGATTTGGCTTAACACGCGAGTCATTAAATATACTTCAACGTCTTCAGCAATAATCAAAGATGTAACTTGATCTTTCTTTAACGCTTTAAGCGTTTCTTTAAGACCAACTACAAAATGTTGTTTGTTAAAGCGTGCAACTTTTTCCTTAGACAATAATTTATCCTCCAAAGTTCTGCTTGCATCAACCTTTAATATATTAACATTGAACAAGAGAATTCGTCAACATTAAATCAAATAATTTACATAAAAATAACAAGAGGCTAAAGCATTAGCCTCTGTTATATACTTGTTATTCCGTTACTTCAGTTTGAGATTCAACTTCTGCAACTGGTTTAGCTGTTTTTTCGTATTTTACGTCGCTATAACGTCTCATACCAGTACCAGCTGGAATTAACTTACCAATAATTACGTTTTCTTTAAGACCTAATAAGTCATCACGCTTACCTTTAATTGCTGCATCTGTAAGAACTCTTGTTGTTTCTTGGAATGATGCTGCAGATAAGAAACTTTCTGTTTCAAGTGATGCTTTAGTAATACCAAGTAATACTGGTTTAGCTGTTGCAGGACGCTTACGGTGTTTAAATGCTTCTCTATTTGCATCTGTAAAGTTATGAATATCAACTAATGAACCTGGTAATAACTTCGTATCACCTGCTTCGATAATTCTAACTTTACGTAACATTTGTCGAACCATAACCTCAACGTGTTTATCGTCGATTTCTACACCTTGCATACGGTAAACTTTTTGTACTTCTTTTAATAAGTAGCTTTCAGTCGCGTTTAATCCAGCAACAGATAAGTAATTCTTAGGTTCAATAGAACCTTCAGTTAATACTTCACCACGTTGAACTGGTTGACCGATTTCTACAATAATTCTTGAAGTACCTGAAGCAAGGTATGATCTTGTTTCATTAGCACCTTTAACAACAATTTCTTGTTGTCTATCTTTTGCTAATTTAATATCTTCTACGACACCTTCGATTTCCGTAATTACCGCTTGACCTTTAGGGTTACGTGCTTCGAAAATCTCTTGAATACGAGGAAGACCTTGTGTGATATCGCTACCTGCTACCCCACCTGTATGGAATGTACGCATTGTAAGCTGTGTACCTGGTTCACCGATAGATTGGGCTGCAATTGTACCAACTGCTTCACCAACTTCAACTTTTTCACCAGTAGCAAGGTTTTTACCGTAACATTTTTCACAAACACCATGTCGTGCGTTACAAGTAAATGCTGAGCGAATATACATTTGTTCAATACCAGCATCTGTAATTTTCTTAGCAATTTCAGGTGTAATTAATTCATCAGGACGAATGATTATTTCATCAGTTTCAGGATGATGAATTGTTTCTTTAGAATAACGACCTTCAATACGTTCGATAAATGGTTCAATCATTTCTGTACCTTCTTTAATATCAGAAACTAATAAACCTCTATCAGTACCACAGTCTTCTTCACGAACAATAACATCTTGTGCCACGTCAACAAGACGACGAGTAAGATATCCTGAGTCAGCTGTTTTAAGTGCTGTATCGGCAAGACCTTTACGTGCACCGTGAGTTGAGATGAAGTATTCAAGTACTGTTAAACCTTCACGGAATGAAGATGTGATTGGTAATTCGATAATCTTACCAGATGGTGCGGCCATCAATCCACGCATACCTGCTAACTGTGTAAAGTTAGATGCGTTACCACGGGCACCTGAATCACTCATCATGAAGATTGGGTTAGTTTTATCAAGTGATTGCATCAATTCACCTTGAATTTGATCTTTTGCATCTGTCCAAATTTCAACAACTGCATTATATCTTTCTTCTTCAGTGATTAAACCACGGTTGAATTGTTTTGTAATTCTGTCGACTAATTTTTCATGCTCATCAAGTATTTGTTGCTTATCAGGTAATACTACGATATCAGCAACACCTACTGTAATACCAGCTTTAGATGAGAATTTGAATCCTAAGTCTTTCATACGGTCTAACATCATTGATGTATCAGTGATGCTAAATCTGTTGAATACTTCTGCAATAATATTACCTAAGAATTTTTTGTTGAAAGGTTCAATTAATTCTTCATTTTCAAAGTATTCTTTTAATCCACCTTCACCTAAAGTTGTAGGATCGATGAAATATCTGTTTGGTGTCTTTCTTTCTAAGTTTTCTTGCGTAGGTTCATTAATATAAGCAAATGAATCTGGAATGATTTCATTGAATATAATTTTACCTACTGACGTAGCAAGAATCTTTTTGTTTTGTTCTTCAGTAAATGTTGGATTATTGAACGAACTTGCATGTACACCAATTCTAGTGTGTAAATGTACAAAGCCATTTGCATATGCTTTTAATACTTCATTTGTATTATTAAAGATTGCGCCTGTATTTACTGCATCTTTTCTTTCTAAAGTAAGGTAATAGTTACCAAGTACCATATCTTGTGATGGTGTAACTACAGGTTTACCATCTTTAGGGTTCAAGATGTTTTGTGCTGCTAACATCAACATTCTTGCTTCAGCTTGTGCCTCTTTTGATAAAGGAACGTGAACCGCCATTTGGTCACCGTCAAAGTCAGCGTTATAAGCTGTTGTTACAAGTGGATGTAGACGAATCGCACGACCTTCAACTAAAGTTGGTTCAAATGCTTGAATACCAAGTCTATGAAGTGTTGGTGCACGGTTAAGTAATACAGGATGTTCTCTAATTACTTCTTCCAATACGTCCCAAACTTCATCATCCATACGTTCGATTTTACTCTTCGCATTTTTAATGTTAGTTGCAATTTCACGTTGAACTAATTCTTTCATTACGAATGGTTTAAATAGTTCAAGTGCCATTTCTTTTGGTAAACCACATTGGTACATTTTCAAGCTTGGACCTACTGCAATAACTGAACGTCCTGAATAGTCAACACGTTTACCAAGTAAGTTTTGACGGAAACGACCTTGTTTACCTTTTAACATATGAGATAAAGATTTTAATGGACGGTTACCTGGGCCAGTAACTGGACGACCACGACGACCATTATCAATTAAAGCGTCAACGGCTTCTTGTAACATACGTTTTTCGTTTTGAACGATGATACCAGGTGCACCTAAATCTAATAAACGTTTCAAACGATTATTTCGATTAATTACACGACGGTATAAGTCGTTTAAGTCACTTGTTGCAAATCGTCCACCATCTAATTGAACCATTGGACGAATTTCTGGTGGGATGATTGGAAGTACATCTAAAATCATCCATGAAGGTTTGTTACCTGAATTACGGAATGATTCAACAACTTCTAAACGTTTAATTGCACGAGTAAGTCTTTGACCAGTAGCTGATTCCAACTCATCGCGTAACAATTTAAGTTCTTCGTCAAGATCAATCTCTTCAAGTAAATCTTTAATACCTTCTGCACCCATTTTTGCAACGAATTGACCTGGGTATTTATCATAATAATCTCTGAATTCAGCTTCAGATAATAAAGTTTTCTTTTCTAAACCAGTTGGACCTGGATCTACAACAACATAAGAAGCAAAGTAAATAACTTCTTCTAATGCTCTTGGTGACATGTCAAGTAATAATCCCATACGACTTGGTATACCTTTGAAATACCAAATGTGAGAAACTGGAGCAGCAAGTTCAATGTGACCCATTCTTTCACGACGTACTTTAGATTTAGTTACTTCAACTCCACATCTGTCACAGACCATGCCTTTGTAGCGAACACGTTTGTATTTACCACAACTACATTCCCAGTCTTTTGTAGGTCCGAAAATTCTTTCACAGAATAGACCATCTTTTTCAGGTTTTAATGTACGGTAGTTGATTGTTTCAGGTTTTTTAACTTCACCAAAAGACCAAGAACGGATTTTTTCAGGTGAAGCCAATCCTATTTTCATATAATGGAAATTATTTACATCAATCAAGGAGCCTACCTCCTTCAATTTAGATTAGCTGTGCTATTTGATTGATTTGCATTTATTTAAAATGGCTTAAAGTACTAAACTGAATCATCAATAAAATTCAGCTTAGTATCTTTTTGCCTGTTTTGTAAATTGCGTATTAATCAGTAACTTCTTTTTGTGTTTCAGGAGCATCATTTTGTTGTAAATCTACTTTGCGTTCTACAACATCATCGTCATCAACGTCTGTCATTTCGATTTCATTATCTTGCTCATCCATAACTTTTACATCTAAACCTAAACTTTGTAATTCTTTCATCAATACTCGGAATGATTCTGGAACACTTGGTCTAGAGATGTTTTCACCTTTAACAATAGCCTCGTATGTTTTCACACGTCCTACTGTATCATCGGATTTGTAAGTTAAGATTTCTTGTAATGTGTATGCAGCACCATATGCTTCAAGTGCCCATACCTCCATCTCACCAAAACGTTGTCCACCGAATTGCGCTTTACCGCCAAGTGGTTGTTGTGTAACAAGTGAATATGGTCCTGTTGAACGCGCATGTAATTTATCATCAACCATGTGCGCAAGTTTCAACATGTACATTACACCTACTGAAATACGGTTATCGAATGGTTCACCTGTACGTCCATCATAAAGTACAGTTTTACCATCACGAGCCATACCAGCTTCTTCAATTGTTGACCATACATCGTCATCGTTTGCACCGTCAAATACTGGTGATGCAACGTGAATACCAAGATTTTTAGCAGCCATACCTAAGTGTAGCTCTAATACTTGTCCGATGTTCATACGAGATGGTACACCAAGAGGATTTAACATGATATCGATCGGACGTCCATCTGGTAAGTAAGGCATATCTTCTTCAGGAACAATCTTAGAAATGACACCTTTGTTACCATGTCGACCACACATCTTATCACCAACATGAATTTTACGTTTTTGAACGATATATACACGTACTAATTGGTTTACACCAGGTGATAATGTATCGTCGCCTTCTTCACGATTGAATACTTTTACATCAAGAACGATACCGCCAGCGCCGTGAGGTACACGTAATGAAGTATCTCTAACTTCACGTGCTTTTTCACCAAAGATTGCATGTAACAATCTTTCTTCGGCAGTTAACTCAGTTACACCTTTAGGCGTTACTTTACCAACTAAAATATCTCCATCTTTTACTTCTGCACCAATATAAACGATACCACGATCGTCTAAGTTCTTAAGTGCACTTTCAGAAACATTAGGAATATCTCTTGTGATTTCTTCAGGTCCTAACTTAGTATCACGTGCTTCTGATTCATACTCTTCAATATGAATAGAAGTATACACGTCATCTTTCACAAGTCTTTCACTCATGATAACGGCATCCTCATAGTTGTAACCGTCCCAAGTCATGAAACCAACTACTACGTTTCTACCTAATGCCATTTCTCCTAATTCCATAGATGGTCCATCTGCTAAAATCTCGTTATACTCAACAACATCTCCAACTGCAACGATTGGACGTTGGTTGTAACATGTACCTGAGTTTGAACGTTTAAATTTAGCTAATGGATAGCGATCTAATTCACCTTCATGCTCAACGCCGTTCTCTTCAACTAGACGACGAACAAGAATTTCATTAGATTCAACATGTTCAACACGACCTCTGTGCTTAGCTGTAATAGCCGCACCAGAATCACGTGCTGCAACGTGTTCCATACCTGTACCAACAAATGGTGCTTCTGGATTCATCAAAGGCACTGCTTGACGTTGCATGTTCGCACCCATCAATGCACGGTTTGAGTCATCATTTTCTAAGAATGGAATACATGCTGTCGCTGCTGAAACAACTTGCTTCGGCGATACATCCATATAATCCATTTTTTCTTTAGCCATAACTGTATTGTTACCACGGAAACGACATACAACTTCATCATCCATGAAACGACCATTTTCATCTAATTTAGAGTTTGCTTGTGCTACAACATAGCTATCTTCTTCGTCAGCTGTTAAATAGTCAATTTGATCAGTGATAGCATGTGTATCTAAATCAACTTTACGATATGGTGTTTCAATAAAGCCGAATTCATTTACACGTGCATAACTTGATAATGAGTTAATCAATCCAATGTTTGGTCCCTCAGGTGTTTCAATTGGACACATACGGCCATAGTGAGAGTAGTGAACGTCACGTACTTCCATTTGAGCACGTTCACGTGTTAAACCACCAGGTCCTAATGCTGATAGACGACGTTTATGCGTTAACTCAGCTAATGGGTTTGCTTGGTCCATGAATTGTGATAATTGAGAGCTACCAAAGAATTCTTTAATAGATGCAATAACAGGTCGAATATTAATTAATTGTTGAGGTGTGATAGACTCAGTATCTTGAATTGACATTCTTTCACGTACAACTCTTTCCATTCTTGATAAACCGATACGGAATTGGTTTTGTAGTAATTCACCTACAGAACGTAAACGACGGTTACCTAAATGGTCAATATCATCTGTATATCCAATACCGCTTAATAAGTTAAAGAAGTAACTCATTGAAGCAATGATATCTGCTGGTGTAATGCATTTAACTTCTGAGTCAGGGAAAGCATTACCAATTACAGTTGTCGTACGACCTTCATCATCGTTAGGAACATATACTTTAATTGATTGAATTTCTACTGGCTCGTCTATAACGCTACCATGCAATTCAAACACTTCGCTGTTTGCATTTGATTCAAGTACATCCATGATTTCGTCGATTTTACGACGATCAAGCACTGTACCTTCTTCAACTACAATTTCACCAGTTTCAGTATTTACAATTGGCTCAGCTAATTTTTGATTAAATAAACGATGTTTTAAATGTAATTTTTTGTTTGTTTTATAACGACCCACGCTTGCTAAGTCATAGCGTTTTGGATCAAAGAAACGTGAATACAATAGACTTTTAGCATTTTCAACAGTTGGTGGTTCACCTGGACGTAAACGTTCATAGATTTCTAATAACGCTTGTTCAGTGTTTTCAGTGCCGTCTTTCTCTAAAGTATTACGTAAATATTCATTGTCACCTAAAAGGTCAACAATTTCTTGGTCGCTTGAGAAACCTAATGCACGTAACAATACTGTTAATGGTAGTTTACGTGTTCTATCAATACGTACGTATACAACATCTTTAGCATCTGTTTCATATTCTAACCATGCACCACGGTTTGGAATAATTGTTGCATCATAGTTTTCACGACCATTTTTGTCGATTTTTTCATTGAAATAAACGGATGGTGAACGAACTAATTGAGATACGATTACACGTTCTGCACCATTGATAACGAACGTACCTGTATCAGTCATTAATGGGAAATCACCCATAAAGACTTCTTGTTCTTTAACTTCTCCTGTTTCTTTAATGATTAGACGCACTTTTACACGAAGAGGTGCAGCATAAGTAGCGTCACGGTTTTTAGATTCTTCTAAATCATATTTTGGTTCTCCTAAACGGTAATCCACAAACTCTAATGACAAATTACCAGTAAAATCTTCAATTGGAGAAATGTCTCTAAACATTTCGATTAAACCTTCTCTTAGGAACCACTCGTAAGATTTAGTTTGAATTTCTATTAAGTTTGGTAATTCTAATACTTCTGAAATTCTCGCGTAGTTTCTACGTTTACGATGTCTTCCATATTGGACAACTTGACCTGCCAAACAGATTCACCCCTCAAAAATTATGTGATCCGCTTTTAGCTAAATACCATAAGCATATTAATAAAAAGACAAAAAGAAAACGGCAACACTAATGATGACACCATTTTCGATTCTATATTTATTCTTAATTAACTTATCTATTTAACGTAAAAGTACACACTTATTGAACATAAATTTTTACATTATATAACTATAACAGAATATCCATTTCATTTCAAGCTTTTATACTTCTCAGAATGTAATATCCTTTATCTTTATTTACCACTTCTACATTTCCAAAAAGTTCATTCATTCTTTTCTTTGCAGATGGCATACCTTGCTTCTTCTGAATTACAACGAATAGTTCACCGTTCGAGTCTAATCTATGTAATGCTTGCTCGAATATACGATGCACGGTTTCTTTCCCTGCTCTTATTGGTGGATTGGTTAAAATAAAATCAAAACTTTTGTCTTCCACAGCAGACAAAGCATCACTTTCCTTTACGATCACATTATCAATACCATTTAATTTTTTGTTTTTTTCAACTAAGGCTAGCGCTCTGTGATTAACATCTAGCATTGTAATTGAATGATGTGGTGATACTTTAGCAATCATCAAACCAATTGGTCCGTAACCACAACCAACATCGGCAATTCGCTTACTTGGACCAGGTGGATGCGCTTTTAAAAAAGTTTGAACAAGAACATCTGAACCATAATCTACTTTATCTTTCGAAAACACTCCGTTATCAGTTATTAAATCAATTTTATGATGGTTTAATTGATATTGAATACGTTGTTCATTGCTAATTACACTTGGATCTTCATCGTAATAATGACTCATTATTCCACCTCATCTTCACTTTGTAACTCGTCATTATAATTATAACATTTCACTCAGTCTTTAAATGAATAAAACCCCGTTATCAAAATAACGGGGTTTTAACTTCTCAAAGAATCATTATATTATAGCAATACTTGCTATAAAACTTTGATTATTAAGTTTAAGATACTTGAATTATTTTAATTCTACAGTAGCTCCAACTTCTTCTAATTGTTCTTTAAGTTTTTCAGCTTCTTCTTTAGGTAAAGCTTCTTTGATTACTTTAGGAGCTCCGTCTACTAATTCTTTAGCATCTTTTAATCCTAAACCAGTTGCTTCTTTAACAGCTTTAACAACTTTGATTTTAGATGAACCAGCTGAAGTTAACTCAACGTCAAATTCAGTTTTTTCTGCTGCAGCGTCAGCGCCACCAGCTGCACCTGCTACTGCTACTGGAGCAGCTGCAGTTACACCAAATTCTTCTTCAATTGCTTTTACTAAGTCGTTTAATTCTAATACTGACATTTCTTTAATCGCTTCAATGATTTGTTCATGATTAGCCATTTTATAATTCCTCCATTATTTTTAATTTTTTTACGCTAAAAATTATTCAGCGTTTTCTTCTTTTTGTTCTCCAATAGCTTTAACCGCATAAGCGAAGTTGCGTACAGGAGCTTGTAATACTGATAAAAGCATAGATACAAGACCATCGTGTGAAGGTAATGAACCAACAGTTTTAACTTCTTCTGCTGTAATAACATTGCCTTCCATAACGCCTGATTTAATTTCTAATGCTTCATGATCTTTAGCAAATCCAGAAATTACTTTCGCTGCAGCTACAGCATCTTCACTTGAAGTTGCAATAGCAGTAGGACCTGTTAAGAATTCATCTAAGCCTTCGATACCAGCTTTTTCAGCTGCACGACGTACCATAGTGTTTTTGTATACTTTATACTCAACACCAGCTTCACGTAATTGTGAACGTAAGTCAGTAACTTCAGCTACTGTTAATCCACGGTAGTCAACGATTACTGTTGAAACTGAATTTGATAGTACCTCAGCAATTTCATCAACTAGTTGTTTTTTAGCTTCAATGATAGCAGACATTCAGACACCTCCATTTAAATTTTTGGTGCTTTTTTTAAAATTAATAAAAAAAGCACTTTCTACCCACGGCAAAAAGTGCTTGAAAGATCATAGATCATCACGTTCAAGTCAATTTTAGCCTCGGCAGGATAAATTTTAAGTTATAAATAACTCCTACTGTCTTAGGTAAAATAATCACAATAAGTAATATAACTTGGAAATTACTTATTGTCAATATATTTTTACAGACTGAAAGATATTTCTTTCAGCCTGTAATTGTTTATATCATTTATTATTTGAAACTTGCAGTATCAATTTTAACTCCAGGACCCATTGTTGTAGTTACAGCAACAGATTTGAAGTATGTACCTTTAGCAGATGATGGTTTAGCTTTAGCTAATACATCTTGTAAAGTATTGAAGTTTTCAATTAATTGTTCATCAGTAAATGAAACTTTACCAATTGATGCATGTACGATACCAGCTTTTTCAGCACGATATTCTACTTTACCAGCTTTGATTTCTTCAACAGCTTTTTTAACATCCATTGTTACAGTTCCAGTTTTAGGGTTTGGCATTAAACCTTTTGGTCCTAATACACGACCTAATTTACCAACTTCACCCATCATGTCTGGTGTAGCAACTACTACATCGAAGTCGAACCAACCTTGTTGGATTTTTTGAACGTATTCTGCTTCACCTACATAGTCAGCACCTGCTGCTTCAGCTTCAGCAATTTTGTCACCTTTAGCGAATACTAATACACTTTGTGATTTACCAGTTCCGTTTGGTAATACAACTGCACCACGGATTTGTTGGTCATTTTTACGTGTATCAATTCCTAAACGGAATGCAACTTCAACAGAAGCGTCAAAGTTAGCAATGCTTGTTTCTTTAGCTAATTTAATTGCTTCTTCAACACTGTAGTGCTGAGTACGGTCAACTTTACTAGCTGCTTCTTGATACTTTTTACCTTTTTTAGCCATTTATAGTTCCTCCTTTAGTGGTTTTAGCGGAATTTCCTCCCACATTACTTGCTATATGCAAGTTAAGAGCAGACAACAGAAGAATTAATCTTATGAATAAATCAATCATTAATCTAGTCATTCAGATTATATTTATAATTCATCATTATTATCTCTGTTATCTGCTTCATCGTTTAAATCATGTAATCAAATTTAATATTCGTAAAATTATTCTACAACGATACCCATACTACGTGCAGTACCTTCGATAATACGCATAGCTGCTTCTTCGTCAGCAGCGTTTAAGTCTTGCATTTTGCTGTTAGCAATTTCGCGTACTTGATCTTTAGTTACTGTAGCAACTTTAGTTTTGTTTGGTTCGCCTGAACCTTTTTCAATACCAGCTGCTTTTTTAAGTAATACTGGAGCCGGTGGAGTTTTTGTAATAAATGTAAATGAACGATCTTCATAAACACTGATTTCTACCGGAATAATTAAACCTGCTTGATCTTGAGTACGTGCATTGAACTCTTTACAGAATCCCATGATGTTCACACCTGCTTGACCTAATGCTGGACCAACTGGTGGTGCTGGATTCGCTTTACCTGCAGGAATTTGTAATTTAACAACTTTATCTACTTTTTTAGCCACGATGTGCACCTCCTTGATATCGTGATGTGGTCACAGGGCTCAGTTTTGCCCTCCCACTCTTAACATTTCGTGACGAAATGGGCGCTCTAAAAGCGCGACCACATAATTTTAACACTTTTCTAATTAAAAAATCAATACTCTTTTTTATCTTTTGGTTAGTTTAATAACTTTAATTGTTAATTAAAGCTTTTCTATTTGATCGAATTCAACTTCTACTGGTGTTTCTCGGCCAAACATATCTACTAATACTGTTAGCTTAAACTTATCTGTTTCAATTTCTTGAACTTCACCAACTTGATTCGCAAATGGACCTGATTTAATACGAACTTGCTCGCCAACTTCGAGTTCAACATCGATAGTCTTTTCTTTAAGACCCATTTGTTTTAAGATGAAGCGAACTTCTTCTGGTAACAATGGATTTGGCTTAGACCCTGCACCTGCAGAACCTACAAAACCAGTAACGCCTGGTGTATTTCTTACCACATACCATGATTCATCTGTCATGATTAATTCCACTAAAACATATCCAGGGAATGTTTTTTTAACAGTCGTTTTAGCTTTGCCATCTTTTACTTGAGTTTCTTCTTCTTCCGGTATGACTACTCTAAAGATTTGTTCAGTCATATTCATAGATTCTACTCTTTTTTCTAAATTCTTTTTAACTTTATTTTCATATCCAGAATATGTATGCACTGCATACCAACGCTTTGCGCCAACTTCTTCAGACATGTCTTCACTCCTCTAACGAAATAATAAATTTTTCAATGCTGTAATTCCTAAATCTAAGGCATAGAAAAAGACTAAGAAGAATATAACAGTAGAAACTACAATTACAGTATATTTAAATAGCTCTTCTTTCGTCGGCCAACTTGTTTTTTCCATTTCAGACTTAACGCCTTTAAAGAAACTTTCTTTTTTAGCCATCTGCTCAACCTCCAAATCCTTTGAACATATTATCAAAGTATTATTTCGAATGTATTTATTTCGATTCTTTATGAATTGTGTGCGCGTTACATTTTGGACAATATTTCTTTAAGGTTAATCTTGTTGCCGAGCCTTCTTGCTTAGGAACATTATAATTTCTATTGCCACAAGCTTCACAATTTAAAGGTATTTTTCTCACAATAATTCACCTTTATTCATTATAATACCAGTATACTATACATAAAATTTATAACAAATGTCAAACCATCAGTAAGTAACACGTTATAATTCAATTCACGTCCTAAGGCGCTTTTCAAATCATTTTGAAATAACGTTTTATTTTATTTTTACATCGTTGTATGGCATTATAAATCACTTTCTCTTTTACATGCATCAATTGAGCAATTTCTCTCGGCTTATATTGTTCACACATTAAATACATGACATCTTTTTCAAATGCACTCAAATACTTAAACTGACAAATCAACTCTTTAATTGCTAATTTATTCAAATAATTGTTTTCAACATCAAAACGCTTTATTGCACATGGATACGTAACTCTATATTCATTAATCAAATTATCCATTCTTTTATTTGTAGCTAAATATTTTCTCAAATAATCATACTTTACAGACGTAATTAAACATTGAACATAATTTGTGAAAGGCTGCTCTCCACTAAAATCAAATGTTTGGACCGACCTATACATCCGTATAAGTATTTCTTGATATAAGTCTTCTAAATCATAATGATTAAATCCAAATGTTTTGATGCGTCGAATAATTAATGGTTGTAGATCCATTACTAACTTTTCGAAGTCTTTATCATTTATTGCATTGTTACGTTTGATTGTACTGTCTTGAGTTGTCAAATCGTATTTCAAATATTAAACTAACCCCTTCTATCTAAAATTTAAGGTTAGTTTAATATTGTTACATTCAAAATTTCAAGATGACGGAAATGTCATTTCTTATGATGTCCTCTTCGTATTTTTTCAAATTCTGCAAGGATTTCAGAAGATAACGGAATTCGAGTTCTTGGCTTGTTTTCACTTATATCATCTAATGATTTACTCACATCAATTTCATTTTCTTTTAAATCTCTCCACATTTCGCGAGATGATATTCTATATGCACCTGATCCAAAGATAGCATGTTGCTCACTCATATCACTTGTTACAACTGTAATATGCTTAGTATGCTTGTCATAAAGTTCATAAACATAACGTTCTATGAAACTATCAGCTGTTTCTTTTTCCTTGGTAAAAATCGTTTTAACGCCATGATACATGTATTCTCTTTCAACACCCGATTGGTCATAAGCATCGAAAACACAAATAATTTCATCTGAAATAACTGCATTATAATTTGCAATTGCATCTATTAATTGCATTCTAGCTTCTTCTAAATTCTCTTTTGCAATGGCGCTTAGCGTTGGTGATTGTCCTATCATATTGTATCCATCAATGATTAAGTAACGTTCTTTCATTATATTTCTCCAACATCATGTCTTTTTCGAAATACTTCGTACATCATTAAACTTGCTGCAACCGAAGCATTCAAACTGTTTACATGTCCAACCATTGGAATCTTAATATAAAAATCGCATTTATCACTTACTAGGCGACTCATACCCTGTCCTTCGCTACCAATTACAATAGCCAATGACATGTCCGCTTCTAGATTTCTATAATCTGTTGCATTATTAGCTTCAGTGCCAGCTACCCAAAAGCCATTATCTTTTAGTTCATCGATAGTTTTAGCTAAATTTGTCACTCGAATAACTGGTACATGTTCAATTGCACCTGTTGAGGCTTTTGCAACTGTTTGCGTTAGTGTAACTGAACGACGTTTAGGAATAATAACACCATCAACTCCCGTTGCATCGGCTGTTCTTAAAATTGATCCCAAGTTATGTGGGTCTTCTAAGCCGTCTAATATAAGTACTGTCAATAAACCTTCTTTTTCTTTTTGCTGTTTTAAAAATTGATCGAAGTCAGCATATTCATATGGTGCAATAAGCGCTGCAACACCCTGATGTGGTGCATTTGCTAAAAAATCTAATTTAGATTTTGGTACAGTTTGAACAATGATTTTTTGATCTTTTGCATTTTTTAAAATTTCATTAATTTGTTGCTTTTTAATACCTTCTTGAATCAATATCTTATTTATCGGATGCCCAGTAATAATCGCTTCTCTAACAGCATGCCTACCAACAATAACCGTATCTTCCACATCGTCACTACCTTTCGTTTACTATTGTTATTATTTTATTTAATAATGCCTCTAATCGTTCTTCTCTTTTTTCTAAATAAAGAAAACCTATCACTGCTTCTATCGCTGAACTTTTACGATATGTTTGAACATCAGTGTTTTTAGCTTTAGTATGACTTTTCGCGTTACGCCCTCGCTTCAAAATATCCATTTCTTCGTCTGTAAACCATTCTTGCTCCATTAAATATTCTAACGTTTGCGCCTGACTTTTGGCAGATACATATTTTTTAGACATTTGATGTAGTTTATTAGGCTTACTTTTAAGCTTTAAAACGATATAGGTACGTACATATTGATCTAAGACTGCGTCTCCCATATATGCTAAGGTCAATGGATTCAATAATTTAATGTGATTATCTTGTTGATTATCCACGTTTAAATCTAACCCCTTGAGGTGTGTCTTCTAATATAATGTTTTGTGATTTCAGCATGTCTCGAATTTCATCTGCTCGTGCAAAATCTTTGTTTTTCCTTGCTTCATTACGCTCTTCGATTAATTTTTCAACATCTTCATCCAATAATTCATCTGCATTTTTAGATTTTAACGGTACACCTAAAACATCGCTGAAAATTTGATAAACTGCTTTAAATTTATCAATTACTTCTGTTGATGTTGTGTTCTCTAGTACATATTTATTCGCAAGTTTTGCTAAATCATACCAAGCTGTAATTGCATTAGCTGTATTAAAATCATCATTCATAACTGTTTCAAAACGATTTAAAATCGCATCAATTTGATCAATATATGTCTGTTGATTTTCAATATTAGTAGCAATTTGTGCGCGCTCTTCAATTAATTGATAACTATTGCGAATACGCTCTAGTCCACTACGTGCTGATTCTACCAATTCTAGATTATAGTTAATTGGGCTTCTATAATGTACGCTAATCATAAAGAATCTTAGTACATCTGGATCAACTTCTTTAATAATATCGTGAACTAAAATAAAGTTGCCTAGTGATTTACTCATTTTTTCATTATCAATATTAATGAAACCATTATGCATCCAATAATTAGCAAATGGCGCATGATTATGTGCTTCTGATTGTGCTATTTCATTTTCATGATGTGGAAATTGTAAATCTGAACCACCCGCATGTATATCAATTGTAGGTCCTAGCTCATGAAATGCCATTACAGAACATTCTATATGCCATCCTGGTCTACCTTCACCAAATGGGCTATCCCAACTAATCTCGCCAGGCTTCGCTTTTTTCCACAATGTAAAATCAAGTGCATCTTCTTTATGCTCTCCTGCATCTATACGAGCACCCACTTTTAAGTCATCTATGGATTGATGACTTAATTTACCATAACCTTCAAATTTACGTGTTCTAAAGTAAACATCGCCACCACTTTCATATGCATAACCTTGATCCACCAAATCTTTAATAAATTGAATAATGTCATCCATATGGTCCATTACCCTTGGATTTGAAGTCGCTTTTCTAACATTTAACGCACCAACATCTTCATGAAAAGCAGCGATATATTTTTCTGCAATTTCGGGAACAGACTGATTTAATTCTTGAGAACGTTTAATTAATTTATCATCTACGTCTGTAAAATTTGATACATATTCTACATTATATCCTTGGTATTCAAAGTAACGTCTCACTACGTCATAATTAATTGCTGGTCTTGCGTTACCAATATGAATGTAGTTATATACAGTAGGACCACATACATACATTTTTACTTTCCCTGGTTCTATAGGCTTGAACACTTCTTTTTGACGTGTAAGCGTATTATATAATGTAATCATCTTGAATCTCTCCATTCCTAGTCTTTTCAAGTTGTCGTTCTAAATGCTTAATTTGTTCATAAATTGGATCAGGTAGATGGCGATGATCAAATGTTTTTCCAACTCGAACACCATCTTGCTTAACAATATGTCCTGGTATACCAACAACCGTTGAATAACTTGGAACTGATTGTAAAACAACTGAATTTGCACCAATATTTACATTTGAATTTATTTTAATATTTCCTAAAACTTTCGCACCGGCTGCTATTAAAACATTGTCTCCTATATCTGGGTGTCTTTTCCCTCTTTCTTTCCCTGTCCCACCAAGTGTCACGCCTTGATAGATTGTCACATTATCACCAATTGTACATGTTTCTCCTATTACAACGCCCATACCATGATCTATAAATAGACGCTTTCCAATTTTAGCACCTGGATGGATTTCTATACCTGTGAAAAATCTTGAAATTTGAGATATCGCGCGTGCTGCAACATATTTTTTTTGGTTGTATAACTTATGTGCAATCAAATGACTCCAAACTGCATGTAAACCTGCATACGTTGTAATGACTTCTAATGTTGAACGTGCCGCTGGATCCTGCTCAAATACCATTTTTATATCGTCTCTCATTCTTTTTAACAAGATCATTTCCTCCTCAATGATTGAACTACGTAAATACATAATTGAAGTACCTGCGAAATTAAATATCAAAAAAGCACCACTAACATACAAGTTGTATTGTTAGAGGCGCTTCCGCACGGTTCCACTCTGAATTTAGCGAATAACATTAATAATATTGCGGGCGCTTCCAAATTATCAAGGAAACTAAGTCAACTTAATGCTCATCACTCTCATTATATATTTAATTCATTTTACGAAGGTGCATTCATTAATTTCTACGTTGTACTCACAGCAACCGTACACTCTCTGCATCGTATAAATTTAATTACTAATCCTTCGTTTTATATAAAATACTTTATTCATATTGTTGTAATTTGTTAATACAACTTTATCATATGTGGTTACGTTATAAAATTCAAGTATATACTACCTTGATCTTGTCTATTTCATTACTTATATTGTTTTAAACGGTTTAGCACTTTTTCTTTACCAAGTACTTCAATTGTATTTGGTAATTCAGGACCATGCATTTGGCCTGTTACAGCAACACGAATAGGCATAAATAATTGCTTGCCTTTTATTCCTGTTTCTTTTTGAACTTCTTTAATTGTCTTTTTAATTTCAGCCGCTTCAAATGGTTCAAGTGCTTCTAATTTACTGAATAAGTGCGTCATTAACTCTGGTACTTGCTCTCCATTAATCACTTGTTGTTCTTCTTCACCAAGAGCTGGCATTTCTTTAAAGAACATTTCTGATAAAGGTACAATTTCACCGGCATAACTCATTTCTTTTTGATAAAGCGCAATTAATTTGCGTCCCCAAGATAAATCCTCTTCTGACGGCACCTCAGGAATCAAATTTGCTTTAATTAAATGAGGTAATGCTAATTGGAATACTGTTTCAGTATCTTTTTGTTTCATATATTGGTTATTAACCCATGCTAATTTTTGCTTATCGAAAAATGCTGGTGATTTTGACAAACGCTTTTCATCAAAGATTTTGATAAATTCTTCTTTAGAAAAGATTTCTTCTTCACCTTCAGGAGACCAACCTAATAACGCAATAAAATTAAATAACGCTTCAGGTAAATAACCTAAGTCACGATATTGCTCAATAAATTGTAAAATTTGCCCATCACGTTTACTTAACTTTTTACGTTCTTCATTAACAATTAATGACATATGACCAAAACGAGGTGGCTCCCAGCCAAATGCTTCATAAATCATAATTTGTTTAGGCGTGTTTGAAATATGATCATCACCACGAATTACATCTGAAATTTGCATGTAATGATCATCTATAGCTACTGCAAAATTGTACGTTGGAATGCCATCTTTTTTTACGATAACCCAGTCACCAATACCATTTGAATCAAATGAAATATTTCCTTTTACCATATCATCAAATGAATACGTTTGGTTTTGAGGTACTCGGAAACGAATTGATGGTTGGCGTCCTTCTGCTTCAAATTGTTGACGTTGTTCTTCAGTCAAATGCGCATGTTGACCACCATAGCGAGGCATTTCACCACGAGCGATTTGCGCTTCACGTTCAGCTTCTAATTCTTCTTCTGTCATATAGCATTTATATGCTTTATCTTCTGCTAGTAACTGATCTATTAATGGTTGGTAGATATGTTGACGTTCAGATTGACGATATGGTCCGTAGCCATTGTCTTTATCTACAGACTCATCCCAATCTAATCCTAACCATTTAAGATTATCAAATTGTGATGTTTCTCCATCTTCTAAATTACGTTTTTTATCAGTATCTTCAATTCGAATCACAAAATCTCCGTTGTAATGTTTAGCATACAAGTAATTGAATAATGCTGTTCTTGCATTACCAATATGAAGATACCCAGTTGGACTTGGTGCATATCTTACTCTTATACGATCGCTCATTTTTTTCACTCCTAAATTAAATATCAGATTTTCAAGTTAGTTCATATAAATTGTTCATTTGCTATCTTCGACCGTCATAACAAATGTCTAACTCGTCTTATTGTTAAAACGAAACAATGCTTTTTAACATGACCTTAAAATAATTTCATTGTTTAATCATAACATAATTCCCTGGGTAATATGCTTAAATTTTAAATAGAAAGCTGTTGTTTTTTCAACACTTTAAAAAAGCTATCCCTAAGAATCAAGACTGCACTACATAAACATTTCAACGACTTAAAAATGAATATTATGTACTGTGAAATTAAACTTCAAATTAACTATTCAAATACGTTAAAATTGATTCTAATTTTGTATGTCTTGATTGCTATAAGAATAACTTTATTAATATCTAAAATTTAACACTTAATGAACTTGTTTCAATGATATATTAGCACTATTTGTATTTTTTGATAACTAATATGTTTTGCATTTATTTATAGTTATACTTCAAATTACAAACTTCGCCATTTCATATACCTTTTAATATCTATTTTGTTTTCGTCAACTACAGTTTTTATAATGATACTGTATCTTCGATTTTTTTAGCAAAAACAATTCTTCCTGAAGATGTTTGCAATAAGCTGACTACTTCTAAATTGACATGACTGCCAATAAGATTTTTAGCATTATCAACAACTACCATCGTACCATCATCTAGATATCCTACTGCCTGACCAGGCTCCTTACCCATTTTTGTCAGTAAAATATGCAGTTGATCACCTTGATGTACATTAGGTTTGATTGCTTCTGATAAATCATTAACATTTAATGCTTTGATACCATGTACATGACAAACTTTATTTAGGTTGAAATCTGTCGTTATAATACTTGCATGATATTGTTTTGCTAATTTTAATAACATCGTATCAATATCACTATGTGTTTTAGTTGGATGTATAACCTTTGTAGGATAGTCTAAATCATACAATTCATTTAAAATATCTAAGCCTCTTTTACCCTTTTCACGTTTAACACTGTCATTTGAATCTGCAACAATTTGTAATTCATTAATAACACCTTGTGGAATTAAAATATTGCCATCGATAAAACCGCAACGAATGACTTCTAAAATACGACCATCAATAATTGCGCTTGTGTCGATAATTTTTGGCGTAGCACTTTTAGTATGTTGTGACATGGAACGCGCTATATTCTCAGGTAAAAACATTAACATTTCATCTCGTTTTTTAAGGCCAAATTGGAAACCGAAATAACATAGTAATATCGTAATTATGACAGGAATGAAATGATTAAAAATAGAGTTGCCAATTGATTCTAATATAAACGACACCATAACAGAAATAAGTAATCCGATTATTAAACCTATTGTTGCGAATAGTATTTCAACAGCACTTCTACGCATAATAAAATGTTCTAAACCTTTTATAGCGTTAGTAACTCGTCTAATAAATACACCAAAAATTAAGAACATAAAAATACTACCGATAATGCCATCTACATAGTGATTTTTTAAAAAGCTGGAGTTTTGTAATCCAAGATCATTTGCAATTTCAGGAATAATAATTATTCCTAATGCGCTCCCAATAATTAAGTAAATAATAATAACCATTAGTTTAACGATATTCACACAATGTCCTCCTTTCTTGATGTTTTATGAATGAAGAGCAAATGACAATACTTCATGTACAGTAGTTACACCTATTACTTGTATACCTTCAGGATATGTCCATCCGCCTATATTATTTTTAGGAATAATTACACGTTTGAAACCTAGTTTTGCAGCCTCTTGCACGCGTTGTTCTATCCGAGATACACGACGTACCTCACCCGTTAAACCAACTTCTCCAATATAGCAATCTAATCCGTCGACAGCTTTATCTTTAAAGCTAGATGCAGTTGCTACAATTACACTTAAATCAACTGCTGGCTCCGTTAACTTTACACCGCCAGCTACTTTGATATAAGCATCTTGTTGTTGTAATAGATAATTTTCTTTCTTTTCCAAAACAGCCATCAACAAACTTAATCGATTATGATCAATCCCTGTTGCCATTCGTCTCGGATTGTTAAAAGTCGTTGGAGTTACCAGCGCTTGAACTTCTATTAAAAGTGGTCTGGTTCCCTCCATGGTTGCAACAATTGTTGAACCTGGAACATTTGTTGAACGTTCTTCTAAAAACATTTCAGATGGATTATTTACACCTTTTAATCCACTTTGCTTCATTTCGAAGATTCCCATTTCATTCGTTGAACCAAAACGGTTTTTAACAGCTCGCAAAATTCGATATGCGTGGTGTTCATCGCCTTCAAAATAAAGCACAGTATCAACCATGTGTTCTAGCAATCTTGGGCCAGCAATTTGACCTTCTTTCGTTACATGACCCACTATAAAAGTTGCAATGTTCATTTGTTTAGCAATATTCATTAAACTTTGTGTACTTTCACGAACTTGTGAAACAGAACCTGGCGCAGAGCTGATTTCAGGATGATATATTGTTTGAATCGAATCCACTACTAATAAATCAGGTTGTTCTTCTTTTACTGTTTGATAAATAACTTCAAGATCTGTTTCAGCTAATACTTGCAATTCACTTGAATCTTCATCTAATCGCTCTGCACGTAATTTAGTCTGACTAAGCGATTCTTCTCCAGTAATATATAGTACTTTTTTCTTTTGAGATAACGATGCACAAATTTGTAAAAGTAACGTTGACTTACCAATACCTGGATCCCCACCAATAAGTACTAACGATCCGCTCACAATACCTCCACCTAATACACGGTTGAATTCTGCTGAATCTGTTAACACTCTCGGCGTTGTTTCATGTTTAATACTATTTAATTTTTGTACTTTACCTGCTAATTCCTTGGTTTTAACTCCATGTTTAGGATTGGCTGCTTTTTCAACAATTTCCTCCATTTGATTCCAAGCGCCACAATTAGGACATTTCCCCATCCATTTAGGAGATTGATAACCACAAGCCATACATTCAAAAATCACTTTTTTCTTGGCCAAAATTGCACCTCCACTTTCCTTTGAACAAATCTATTTTAAACGCACATTCCCATTATGACAAATTAAATGTGAGTTACATTTGTTTGTATTTTAACATGACTACTAACGCAAACTGTTTTACCAGATTTATTTTTTATGAATATTATAAAATAAACTTACATCATGTTGATAGTCGGTATCTTTCAAAGATAAAATCTTAATAATTTCTTAGTAAACTCTTTTCTCTAGATTTATCACAATATTATATAGACCTATTTTATTTTGACGTAAGTTGCTAGTATCTTCAAACAAAAAACCTTTATAAAAATTCATACCTTTATGCTATCGCTGTAGGCTCATTAACTTGTTACATATAATTCTTAACTATCCTTTGATGATTGTTTTATTAGATTGTTTCGTTGATGGATACTTTCACGAATTTCTATAGTTCAATGCTACTAAAAAAACAGCCCAAAACTTTAATTTGTTTTGGACTGTTTTATAATTATGCTTGCGATGGTGTTTTAGTTTCTGAAGTTTGTTCAGCAATGTCATATTTAAACTCTTTACCATCATGATCTACTGTAACTTTCTTACCTTCAATTTGATTACCATCTAATATTAATTCACTTAAATTATCTTCGATAGTTTTTTGTATCGCTCTAATTAATGGTCTTGCACCATATTCTGGATCATATCCTTCTTCTGCGATTTTGTCTTTCGCTTTATCAGTTACAATAATATTTATGTTTTGTTCAGATAATCGATTTGTTAATTTATTAACCATCATTGTTACAATTTCTTTTAATTCTTCTTTTGTTAGTTTATGGAATACAATGATATCATCTACACGGTTTAAAAATTCTGGACGGAATGAATTTTTTAATTCTTTTAACATCGTTTTTCGAATTGTTTCATAATCTTGTCCATCACTTGAACCACCGAATCCAGCAAATCGTTGATCTTGTAATTCTTGTGCCCCAACGTTTGATGTCATTATGATAATTGTATTTCTGAAATCAACTGTACGTCCTTTTGTATCTGTCAAATGTCCATCATCTAAAACTTGTAATAGAATATTAAATACATCTGGATGAGCTTTTTCAATTTCATCAAATAAAATTACAGAATATGGTTTACGTCTAACTTTTTCAGTTAATTGTCCACCATCATCATGACCAACATATCCTGGAGGAGCACCAACTAATCGGCTCACTGCGTGTTTTTCCATAAATTCACTCATGTCTACACGGATCATCGCATCATCATCGCCAAACATTGATTCAGCTAAAGCTCTAGCTAATTCAGTTTTACCAACACCAGTTGGTCCAAGGAAGATAAAGCTACCAATTGGTCGTTTAGGATCTTTTAACCCTGCACGGGCACGTCTAACCGCTTTACTGATTGAATTAACAGCATCTTTTTGCCCAATAACTCTCTCATGTAATGTATCTTCTAGACTAAGAAGTTTTTCAGATTCTGTTTCATTGATTTTAGTTAATGGGATACCTGTCCATCCTGCAATAACTTCAGCAATATCTTCTTCTGACAATGAAGTTGACATGCCATTTTGTGCATTCTTCCATTCATTTTTAGCTTCTTCATATTGCTTTTCAAGTTTTGTTTGTTTATCACGCAGGTTAGCAGCATTTTCAAACTCTTGAGCATGTACTGCGGCATCTTTTTCATTTTTAACTTTTTCAATTTCTTGTTCAATTTCTTTTAAATTATTAGGTGTCGTATGACTCTTAAGTCTTACTTTAGAACTTGCTTCATCAATTAAATCAATTGCTTTATCTGGTAAGAAACGATCTGAAACGTATCTGTTACTTAATTTAACAGCTGCTTCAATAGCTTCGTCTGAAATATTAATACGATGGTGTGCTTCGTAACGATCTCTTAATCCTTTTAAAATAGCAACTGTATCTACTACTGAAGGTTCATCAACTTGTACAGGTTGGAAACGACGTTCTAAAGCCGCGTCTTTTTCAATATTTTTGCGATATTCATCTAATGTAGTAGCACCAATACATTGTAATTCACCACGTGCTAATGCCGGCTTCAAAATATTCGAAGCATCGATAGCACCTTCAGCACCACCAGCACCAACTAAAGTATGCAACTCATCAATAAATAGGATGACATTACCTGCTTGTTGGATTTCTTCCATAACCTTTTTCAGACGCTCTTCAAATTCACCACGATATTTAGTACCTGCAACTACTGTTCCCATATCTAAAGACATAACACGCTTATCTTTTAATGTCTCTGGTACCTCATTATTCACTATGGCTTGCGCTAAACCTTCAGCAATAGCAGTTTTACCAACACCTGGCTCTCCAATAAGCACAGGATTGTTTTTCGTACGTCTACTTAATACTTCAATTACACGTGTAATTTCTTTATCACGTCCTATAACAGGATCTAATGTACCGTCTTTGGCAATGACTGTTAAGTCACGAGCTAAACTATCTAAAGTTGGAGTATTATTTGACTTACTAGCTTGTGCATTTTTATTACTCATTTCAGGGTTTCCTAAAGCTTTCACAACTTGTGCACGTGCTTTAGTAATATTTAAATCTAGATTTGCAAAAACTCTTGCTGCAACACCTTCATTTTCACGAATCAAGCCTAATAAAATATGTTCCGTTCCAACAAAATTGTGATGTAATTTTCTAGCTTCATCCATCGATAATTCAATGACTTTTTTAGCTCTAGGTGTATAATGCAATGTACCAACATGATCTTGACCATGTCCGATTAATTTTTCAACTTCTTCAATTACTTTATCTTCAGTGATATTAAAACTTTCTAATACTTTTGCAGCAATTCCTTCAGGTTCTTTCATTAACCCCAATAATAGGTGTTCTGTTCCTATATTTGAATGATTTAAACGAATTGCTTCTTCTTGGGCATGTGCTAATACGCGCTGTGCACGCTCAGTTAATCTACCAAATAACATAAATAATGACCTCCTACTTTATATGTTCTCTTAGTATATCTGCTCGTTTTTCTTTTACAGATTTGTCATCTTCTTCATCTAATAAAAATGGTGACTGTATAGCTACCATCAATTCATTAAATTTAAAGTTTTGTAATTCAATGTAATTTAAATCTATACCAAGTTTAACTTCGCTTAATCTATAAGAAGCCTCTTCCATAGTTATCATTCTACAGTTTTGTAAAATACCTAGCGAGCGAAAAACACGGTCTTGTGTTTCTAATTGATTATAAGTGTCTAACTTTTGTCGTATTTGTTTTTCTTCATGAATGATTTGATTAACAACTTCTGTTAATGTTTCTATGATTTCTAACTCAGATTTACCAAGTGTAAGTTGGTTGGATACTTGATAAGTATGTCCATAAACTTGCGAACCTTCACCGTAAATACCTCTGATTGTATATCCAAAACGATTAATGGTTTGAGCAATCCGTGTCATTCTTTTCATAATAGATAGACCTGGCAAATGTAGCATCACGCTTGCTCTCATACCAGTACCTATATTGGTAGGACATGTAGTTAAATAACCAAGTTGTTCATCATAACTTATATCAAGGCTTCGATCTAATTCATCATCAATTGATGAAGCTTGATTATATAAAGCCTGTAATGTCGTGTCAGTTCCCATAGCTTGAATACGAATATGGTCCTCTTCATTTATCATGACACTTAAAGATTCATCGTCATTCACTAATACTGCGGCTGCTGGTTGTTTTATTAGTTCAGGACTAATCAAATGCTTTGCAACCATTTTCATTTTACTTTGTTGATCCATTTGATCAAGACGCATTAATTCAAAGTTTGGCAAGGCATCTTGTACCTCATTTATAACTCTAAATCCATCATTTTCAGTAGCATACATTAGTGGATGCACATGATTTTCTAAATTACGCGCTAACCGAATTCTAGAAGACATAACAATTGGTGTTTCTTCATTACTTTTCATCCATTGGCTGATATTATCATGAATATTATGCGTCATCATGTTGCACCTCACTCTCAGCTTTTAGTGCTTTAATTTCATCTCTAACAATGGCTGCTTCCTCAAAATCTTGGATTTCAATAAGTTTTTTCAAATATTCATTCTTTTCTTCGATTTTTCGCTTTAAAGCTATCTTTTTATGTGAAGAATGTGGTGTCTTTCCAACGTGCTCAAATTGTCCACCTTGAACTCTGCGGACGATATCAATGATGTCATCTTTAAATGTTGCATAACAATTAGCACACCCAAATTTACCAACATGTGCAATATCTTTCAAAGTCATATGACATGATGGGCAACGTTTTTCTTCTTTAAACGCTACTTCTTGAAAATTAATTCCATGTTTCGTAGCTAAATGTTGTAAAATTTGCTTAACAACAAATGCTTCTTCGAAATTATCTTGATGTTCTTGATATTCAGGTTGTTCATTAGCTTGATTCCACGGATGGTGTCCCTCAGCACAAGTTTGACACACCATTTTTTCTTCTGTTTTATTTTTACTTGTAACTTTAACTTTTAATTCCGCTTCATTAAGTTGACAATTTTCACAAAGCACTTCAACACCTCATTTCATTTAGTAATAATTTATAACTGGTAACAAACGTTTTAAAATATTTGCTCTAATAATATCTCTAGAAACCATATCCATTGATAGCGTTTCTCTATCAATAACTGCTTGAATCATTTTAGCTTCACGTTCATTTATTAACATTTTATCTAAAAGCCCATCAATAATATAATAAGCTTGTTGTTGAGAAATAGAAGGTCCAATCAGCTGAAGCAAATGATTAATATAACCTGTTGCATCTTTATTTTCAATTTTAGTGATTCGGATGTAACCACCACCACCACGTTTACTTTCGATTTCATAACCATGTTCATTAGTGAATCGTGTTTTGATTACATAATTTAATTGTGATGGTACGCAATCAAAACGCTGTGCGATATTCGCTCTCTGAATTTCAACGACATCTTCATTCGACTCTTCAAATAAACGTTTGATGTATTGTTCTATGATGTCAGACATATTGTGCATGTATATCACCCCTTTTTGACCTTCTTTGACTATATTATATGACCTATTTTGACCTTTTTCAATTAATTTGTTTTTATATTTTCAAAAATTTATGATGTTAGCCCTTCCATTTTATTGTATGATAGATTGTAGAAAAAACTAAAGGAATGAGAAATATATGCATATTCTAATTGGGATTATCGGAATTATCTTCTTTTTAGCACTTGCGTTTCTATTTAGCTCAGACAGGAAAAATATTCGCTGGAAATATGTAGGAATTTTACTTGCAATTCAGCTTATCTTTGCATTTATCTTGCTTAAAACTACAATGGGAATCAAGGTTATTGGTGGTATTTCAAACGGTTTTAACTACTTATTATTAAAAGCAGCAGATGGTGTTAACTTTGTATTCGGTGGTATTCAATATATCGATCCTAAGCAACCACCATTCTTCTTCAGTGTATTATTACCTATCGTATTTATTTCAGCGATTATCGGTATCCTTCAATACACAAAGATTTTACCTTTAATCATTAATGTTTTAGGATTCTTAATTTCTAAAATTAATGGTATGGGACGTTTAGAATCATACAATGCAGTTGCTGCAGCAATTTTGGGACAATCTGAAGTATTTATTTCAATTAAAAAACAATTACCATACATACCTAAGCAACGTTTATACACATTAACAGCTTCAGCAATGTCGACTGTTTCTGCTTCAATTATCGGTGCATACTTTACCTTAATTGAACCTAAATATGTTGTAACGGCTGTTGTCTTAAACTTATTTGGTGGTTTCATCATCGCTTCAATTATTAACCCTTATAAAGTTAATGAAGAAGATGACAAATTATTAGTTGAAGAAACTGAAGAAAGACAACAATCATTCTTCGAAATGCTAGGAGAATATATTTTAGATGGATTTAAAGTAGCTGTCATTGTAGGCGCAATGTTAATCGGATACATTGCCATTATCGCTCTATTAAATGGAATTGTAAGCAATATCTTTAGTACAGTTTCAGGTGGCGCTATTTCTTGGGATTTCCAAACATTAATTGGTTTTGTCTTTGCACCATTTGCATTCTTAGTCGGTGTGCCATGGCAAGATGCAGTTCAAGCCGGTTCAGTTATGGCGACAAAACTATTATCTAACGAATTTGTAGCAATGCAAGCACTTGGTAAACTTAGTGATTTATCTGAACACGCAAAAGGTGTTACATCTGTATTCTTAGTATCATTTGCTAACTTTAGCTCTATCGGTATTATTTCAGGTGCGATTAAATCACTTAATGACAAAAAAGGAGATACAGTTGCCCGCTTTGGTTTGAAATTATTATTCGGTGCAACACTAGTATCTTTCATTTCAGCTGCAATCGCTGGATTCTTTATTTAACAAATACATCAACATCGAATTAACCCCTTCAAAATTTTGACTATTCTCAGTCTCTTTGAAGGGTTTTTTTCTTATGTATAGCTTTATTTTTTATCATTTTTAATTTTGACATAAAAAATAACTCCTCCAAAGCTAAGTTTGAAGGAGATATTTTCTTCTCAACAAATCTATAAATATCAATAATTCGTTGATTTAGCATACATTAAGCTATGCTTTTTTTACAATATGATTAATAAAGTAATCAGTTACTCTATAGTCATCTGTTAATTCAGGATGGAATGATACGCCTAAATATTTACCTTGCTGAACAGCTACAATTTTCTCATTAACCTTACATAGGATATCTACGCCTTGACCTACTTTTTCAATATGTGGGGCTCTTATAAAGACACCTTCAATATCTGTAGCGATACCTTTAATATCTAATTCTGTTTCAAAGCTGTCAACTTGTCTACCGAATGAGTTTCGTTGTACAGTAATATTCAACTTGTTAAGGTATCCTTCTTCACCAACTATATCTTGCGCTAGAACTATTAATCCTGCGCATGTACCAAACATAGGTAAAGTTGAATTTTGTAAAGCCTCTTTAAATCCATATAAATTCATTAATCGACGTAACGTTGTAGACTCGCCACCAGGTAATATTAAGCCCTCGATTTCTTCTAATTGTTCAACTTTTTTAACTGCAATACCTTCATGACCACTTAATTCAATATGTCTAATATGTTCACGTACTGCACCTTGTAATGCTAATACACCTATTTTCATATCTTACCAACCACGCTCTTGCATACGTTCTTCTAATGATAATTGATTGATATCTAAACCTTTCATAGCAGTGCCAAGTTCACTTGCTAATCTTCCAATTAGTTCATAGTCTTGGTAATGTGTTGTTGCTTGAACAATTGCTTTAGCAAATTTTTCTGGATCTTCTGATTTAAAAATACCTGATCCAACGAATACACCGTCAGCACCTAATTCCATCATTAAAGCAGCATCTTGAGGAGTCGCAACGCCACCAGCTGCAAAGTTAACTACCGGTAAACGACCATTGTCTTTAATTTGTTTTAAAATTTCATAAGGCGCACCGATATCTTTCGCAAAAGTCATAATCTCATCATCATTCATTACAGTCAATCGACTAACTTCTGAATTAACTTGTCTCATATGTCTTACAGCTTCAACAATATTACCTGTACCTGGTTCACCTTTAGTACGTAACATAGCAGCACCTTCACCAATTCTACGCGCAGCTTCACCTAAATTACGACATCCACATACAAATGGTACTGTAAATTGATCTTTTCTTAAGTGATATTCCTCATCTGCTGGTGTTAACACTTCTGATTCATCAATATAGTCAACACCCATCGCCTCTAATACTCTTGCTTCAGTGATATGACCAATACGTGCTTTAGCCATGACTGGAATAGAAACAGCATTCATTACTTCTTCTACAATTTTAGGGTTTGCCATACGTGCAACACCACCAGCAGCTCTAATATCAGAAGGTACTCGTTCTAATGCCATAACTGCTACCGCGCCAGCTTCTTCTGCAATTCTTGCTTGCTCAGCATTAACGACATCCATAATAACGCCGCCTTTTTGCATTTCAGCCATACCTCTTTTGACTCTGTCTGATCCAATAATTTTACTCATTATACATAAAACCCCTTTTCAAGTTGATTAAATACATTGTAATGTATAAACTGATATTTAAAAAGGTACAAAATAAGATAAATTTAGGAGGTCAGTTATAAAATTGAAAAACACTTTATACCATCAACTTTATGAAAAATTAAAAAAACAAATAATTGAAGGTCAATTTAAAGAAGGCGATAAATTTTATTCTAAAAGACAATTAAGCAAACATTTATCTATTAGCCAAACAACCGTAGAGCATGCATATCAACTTCTATTAGACGAAGGTTACATTTATTCAAGACCTCGCTCTGGATATTTTGTGTCCGAAATTGAATCTTTAACAATTTTAAACAATCAACCTATCCCCTCTCTTTTTGATGATGATTCATATAAACCAAAAGCGAGTGATGAAGCTTATGATTATGCTTTTAATTTGGATGAAATAGATACGAAACATTTCCCTATAGAACTTTTCAGAAAGTATTCCAAAGATCTTTATGATACAAATCATTTAAATCAATTACGTAGAGGACATTTTCAAGGAGAATTACATTTGCGGTTTCAACTGGCATTTTATTTATTTACTAATCGTGGCGTAATTTGTGATCCTAATCAAATTATAATTGGCTCATCTACCGAACAATTAGTAAATCAATTAGTCGATTTACTTTATACTTCAACATTTATTATCGAAAAACCTAGTTATCCACCAATCAAAAATATTTTAGATAAAAAACAAGTTGAATATGAACAAATTGAAGTTGAAGATAATGGAATAAACGTAGATGAAGTTATTAAATCACAAAAAAATATAGTATATATAACGCCTTCCCATCAATTTCCAACTGGATATGTGATGGACTTAAAAAAACGAACTCAATTAATACAATGGGCTCAAGAAAAAGAAGAACGATTTATTATAGAAGATGATTATGATTCCGAGTTTAGATATTTCGGCAAACCCATTCCAGCAATTCAAGGTCTATATTCAAGAGGAGAAAAAGTGATTTATATCAGTACATTTTCAAAGTCTATTTTTCCTAGCTGTCGAGTTGCATATATGGTGTTACCCTATTCTATAATGAAAAAATATCATTCTCAAAATCACATTGAAGGCAACACTGTACCTGTTCATATGCAAAACCTTATTGCAACGTTTATATCTTCCGGTGGTTTTGAAAGGCATTTAAATAAAATGAGACGAATTTATCGTAGAAAACTAACCTATATTTTAAAAAGATTGAAACCTTACAAAGAGCAGCTTGATATTCAAGGTGCTGAAACGGGTATGCATTTTACAATTACAGTAAAAAATGGATTAACATTACAAGAGTGTCTTGATAGAGCAAACAAAGTAAAGTTAAAATTACAAGTTTATAATTTTGATGATGATCAAGACTATAAGAAAACCCCTAAATTTATATTAGGCTTTGGCGGTATAGACGATGATGCTTTAAAACCGCATGTAGACGCTCTAATAAAATCATTAATTATAAAGTAACACTTCTTTGATAAAAGTTAGTGTTACTTATGCAATAGCTTGTCTATTGTATAATAATTAATTTCCTTTTTGTATTTCAATAAAGTATATAAAAGAGCAGTAAGATCATTTTCAATTAGATACCGTCTTACTGCTCTTCTCTATTTATACAATATTTTGTTTTCGATGATATCATTTTAAATTTATATAAACACAAAATTAAAGTTGTACATACTTAGACAATCGAAAGTGTACATTATTAAATTATCATTTCCAGTTCTACTCTAGCGGAACGTAAGTTGGCTACCATCCTCGCTAAGAACCTTTCTTGACTTGTGACAATCGCTTGCTTCTTTCCTCTCCTTCGGCTCTCACTTACTCATTTAGCTCTACTAAACTCGTTGCGTTCTTTTCTCGTTTCGTCAGATTCAAACGTTTTCACTTCGCCAAGCCATTTTTCTTTGTGTTTGCTTTTTATTTTGACGTTTTAGACATAAAAAAAAGAGACCTTGCGGTCTCAATGCGGCTCATCGCATCCATTTTTTGCCTGGCAACGTTCTACTCTAGCGGAACGTAAGTTCGACTACCATCGACGCTAAGGAGCTTAACTTCTGTGTTCGGCATGGGAACAGGTGTGACCTCCTTGCTATAGTCACCAGACATATGAATGTAATTTATACATTCAAAACTAGATAGTAAGTAAAAGTGATTTTGCTTCGCAAAACATTTATTTTGATTAAGTCTTCGATCGATTAGTATTCGTCAGCTCCACATGTCACCATGCTTCCACCTCGAACCTATTAACCTCATCATCTTTGAGGGATCTTATAACCGAAGTTGGGAAATCTCATCTTGAGGGGGGCTTCATGCTTAGATGCTTTCAGCACTTATCCCGTCCACACATAGCTACCCAGCTATGCCGTTGGCACGACAACTGGTACACCAGAGGTATGTCCATCCCGGTCCTCTCGTACTAAGGACAGCTCCTCTCAAATTTCCTACGCCCACGACGGATAGGGACCGAACTGTCTCACGACGTTCTGAACCCAGCTCGCGTACCGCTTTAATGGGCGAACAGCCCAACCCTTGGGACCGACTACAGCCCCAGGATGCGATGAGCCGACATCGAGGTGCCAAACCTCCCCGTCGATGTGAACTCTTGGGGGAGATAAGCCTGTTATCCCCGGGGTAGCTTTTATCCGTTGAGCGATGGCCCTTCCATACGGTACCACCGGATCACTAAGCCCGACTTTCGTCCCTGCTCGACTTGTCTGTCTCGCAGTCAAGCTCCCTTATGCCTTTACACTCTATGAATGATTTCCAACCATTCTGAGGGAACCTTTGAGCGCCTCCGTTACCTTTTAGGAGGCGACCGCCCCAGTCAAACTGCCCGCCTGACACTGTCTCCCACCACGATAAGTGGTGCGGGTTAGAAAGCCAACACAGCTAGGGTAGTATCCCACCAGCGCCTCCACGTAAGCTAGCGCTCACGTTTCAAAGGCTCCTACCTATCCTGTACAAGCTGTGCCGAATTTCAATATCAGGCTACAGTAAAGCTCCACGGGGTCTTTCCGTCCTGTCGCGGGTAAC
>PVMJ01000135.1_pt1 | contig 64089 bp, 49 predicted proteins | sample 1853361 | NCBI WGS metagenome assembly PVMJ01 (sample SAMN08533506, study PRJNA380276) | Synthetic metagenome, whole genome shotgun sequencing project. | isolation source: mock microbial community containing genomic DNA from 20 ATCC strains | collected 2017 | reverse complement strand
TGACGTGGTGCAGGTTTCCGTGCGGATGGATTCGTCATTCCCGCGCAGGCGGGAATTTGGAATTTCAATGCCTCAAGAATTTATCGGAAAAAACCAAACCCTTCCGCCGTCATTCCCACGAAAGTGGGAATCTAGAAATGAAAAGCAGCAGGCATTTATCGGAAATGACCGAAACTGAACGGACTGGATTCCCGCTTTTGCGGGAATGACGGCGACAGGGTTGCTGTTATAGTGGATGAACAAAAACCAGTACGGCGTTGCCTCGCCTTAGCTCAAAGAGAACGATTCTCTAAGGTGCTGAAGCACCAAGTGAATCGGTTCTGTACTATTTGTACTGTCTGCGGCTTCGTCGCCTTGTCCTGATTTTTGTTCATCCGCTATACTTTTGTATGACCATCTGACTTTATCACTCACTATGTTTTACCAAATCCTTGCCCTGATTATCTGGAGCAGCTCGTTTATTGCCGCCAAATATGTCTATGGCGGCATCGATCCCGCATTGATGGTCGGCGTGCGCCTGCTAATTGCCGCGCTGCCTGCACTGCCCGCCTGCCGCCGTCATGTCGGCAAGATTCCGCGTGAGGAATGGAAGCCGTTGCTGATTGTGTCGTTCGTCAACTATGTGCTGACCCTGCTGCTTCAGTTTGTCGGGTTGAAATACACTTCCGCCGCCAGCGCATCGGTCATTGTCGGACTCGAGCCGCTGCTGATGGTGTTTGTCGGACACTTTTTCTTCAACGACAAAGCGCGTGCCTACCACTGGATATGCGGCGCGGCGGCATTTGCCGGTGTCGCGCTGCTGATGGCGGGCGGTGCGGAAGAGGGCGGCGAAGTCGGCTGGTTCGGCTGCCTGCTGGTGTTGTTGGCGGGCGCGGGCTTTTGTGCCGCTATGCGTCCGACGCAAAGGCTGATTGCACGCATCGGCGCACCGGCATTCACATCTGTTTCCATTGCCGCCGCATCGTTGATGTGCCTGCCGTTTTCGCTTGCTTTGGCGCAAAGTTATACCGTGGACTGGAGCGTCGGGATGGTATTGTCGCTGCTGTATTTGGGTTTGGGGTGCGGCTGGTACGCCTATTGGCTGTGGAACAAGGGGATGAGCCGTGTTCCTGCCAATGTTTCGGGACTGTTGATTTCGCTCGAACCCGTCGTCGGCGTGCTGCTGGCGGTTTTGATTTTGGGCGAACACCTGTCGCCCGTGTCCGCCTTGGGCGTGTTTGTCGTCATCGCCGCCACCTTGGTTGCCGGCCGGCTGTCGCATCAAAAATAAAGTTGGGAAGCGGTATTTGATGATTGCCGAATAGGCTGAAATCTTTCCATCTCCATTCCTGCGAAAGCGGGTATCCGGAACGAAAAGACGGATATTTATCCGAAATAACGACCATCTTTGCGTCGTCATTCCCGCGCAGGCGGGCATCCGGTTTTTTGAGTTTCGGTTATTTCCGACAAATTGCTGCAGCGTTGGATGTCCGGATTTCCGCCTGCGCGGGAATGACGGGATTTTATAGTGGATTAACAAAAATCAGGACAAGGCGGCGAGCCGCAGACAGTACAGATAGTACGGAACCGATTCACTTGGTGCTTCAGCACCTTAGAGAATCGTTCTCTTTGAGCTAAGGCAAGGCAACGCTGTACTGGTTTTTGTTAATCCACTATATCGTTCCGGTTCGTCCGGTTTTGCCGGGGCTTTTGTTGCCGCCTGTTTGTGCCGGTGTGTTAAAATTTTCCGTTTCCGCGTATTGTGTTTTCCGCCGCCGGGCGGTTTGTTTGCGAATCGGACGAGAATTTATGCCTTCTGCCCATTATCCTGAAATGAGCGAAAAACTGATGGCGGTTTTGATGGCGATGCTGGTTACGCTGATGCCGTTTTCCATCGATGCCTACCTGCCCGCGATTCCCGAAATGGCGCAATCGCTGAACGCGGATGTTCACCGCATCGAACAGAGTTTGAGTTTGTTTATGTTCGGCACGGCGTTCGGACAGGTGGTCGGCGGTTCGGTGTCCGACATCAAAGGGCGCAAACCCGTCGCCCTGACCGGTTTGATTGTATATTGCCTTGCCGTTGCCGCCATCGTATTTGTTTCGAGTGCCGAACAGCTCCTCAACCTGCGCGTCGTGCAGGCATTCGGTGCGGGCATGACTGTGGTCATCGTCGGCGCAATGGTGCGCGATTATTATTCCGGACGCAAAGCCGCCCAGATGTTTGCCCTTATCGGCATCATTTTGATGGTTGTGCCGCTGGTCGCACCCATGGTCGGCGCATTGTTGCAGGGCTTGGGTGGCTGGCAGGCGATTTTTGTTTTTCTGGCGGCGTATTCGCTGGTGCTGCTCGGTTTGGTACAGTATTTCCTGCCCAAGCCCGCCGTCGGCGGCAAAATCGGACGGGACGTGTTCGGGCTGGTGGCGGGGCGGTTCAAGCGCGTATTGAAAACCCGTGCTGCGATGGGTTATCTGTTTTTTCAGGCATTCAGCTTCGGTTCGATGTTCGCCTTTCTGACCGAATCTTCCTTCGTGTACCAGCAGCTCTACCGTGTTACGCCTCATCAATACGCTTGGGCGTTTGCACTCAACATCATCACGATGATGTTTTTCAACCGCGTTACCGCGTGGCGGCTCAAAACCGGCGTGCATCCGCAAAGCATCCTGCTGTGGGGGATTGTCGTCCAGTTTGCCGCCAACCTGTCCCAACTCGCCGCCGTGCTGTTTTTCGGGTTGCCCCCGTTTTGGCTGCTGGTCGCGTGCGTGATGTTTTCCGTCGGTACGCAGGGCTTGGTCGGTGCAAACACGCAGGCGTGTTTTATGTCCTATTTCAAAGAAGAGGGCGGCAGCGCAAACGCCGTATTGGGTGTATTCCAATCTTTAATCGGCGCGGGGGTGGGTATGGCGGCGACCTTCTTGCACGACGGTTCGGCAACCGTGATGGCGGCAACGATGACCGCGTCCACCTCTTGCGGCATTGCGCTTCTGTGGCTCTGCTCGCATCGTGCGTGGAAAGAAAACGGGCAAAGCGAATACCTTTAACGGAAAATGCCGTCTGAAACCGTTTCAGACGGCATTTGATGTTAGAATGCACGATAAATTACTGTTCAGGCGAAATTATGTCCCAAACTATCGACGAACTCCTCCTTCCCCACCGCAACGCCATCGACACCATCGATGCCGAAATCCTGCGCCTGCTCAACGAACGTGCGCAACACGCCCACGCCATCGGCGAGCTGAAAGGCACGGGCGCAGTGTACCGCCCCGAACGCGAAGTCGCCGTGTTGCGCCGCATTCAGGATTTGAACAAAGGCCCGCTGCCCGACGAATCGGTAGCACGCCTGTTTCGGGAAGTGATGAGCGAGTGCCTCGCCGTCGAACGCCCGCTGACCATCGCCTATCTGGGGCCGCAGGGCACGTTTACCCAGCAGGCGGCAATCAAACATTTCGGACACGCCGCGCACACCATGGCGTGTCCGACCATAGACGACTGCTTCAAGCAGGTTGAAACGCGTCAGGCGGATTATCTGGTCGCCCCCGTGGAAAATTCGACCGAAGGCTCGGTCGGTCGCACGTTAGACCTGCTTGCCGTTACCGCGTTGCAGGCGTGCGGCGAAATCGTTTTGCGCATCCACCACAACCTTTTGCGTAAAAACAACGGCAGCACCGAAGGCATTGCCAAAGTCTTTTCCCACGCGCAGGCGTTGGCGCAGTGCAACGACTGGTTGGGCAGACACCTGCCCAACGCCGAACGGATTGCCGTGTCCAGCAATGCCGAAGCCGCAAGGCTGGTTGCCGAATCGGACGACGGTACGGTTGCCGCCATCGCCGGACGCACGGCGGCGGAAATCTACGGACTCGATATGGTTGCCGAGTGCATCGAAGACGAACCGAACAACACCACGCGCTTCTTGGTGATGGGACATCACGAAACCGGTGCAAGCGGCAGCGACAAGACTTCGCTGGCCGTTTCCGCGCCCAACCGGGCAGGCGCGGTTGCCTCGCTGCTGCAACCGCTGACCGAATCGGGTATTTCCATGACCAAGTTTGAGAGCCGTCCGAGCAAATCCGTTTTGTGGGAATACCTGTTCTTCATCGACATCGAAGGACACCGCCGGGACGCGCAGATTCAGACGGCATTGGAACGCTTGGGCGAACGCGCTTCGTTCGTCAAAGTCATCGGTTCGTACCCGACCGCCGTTTTGTAGCGGCGGCAGCGTTCAGACGGCATTTCCCCAACGATTATGTCCGAATACCGAGTCAACCATGAACCCGTTTTTATGCTGGCATCTTCGCCCTGGCGCGAAAGCAGCCTGTGGGTTGAAGCATTCAGCCGCCGTTACGGGCGTGTGGCTTTGCTGGCGCGCAGCGCGCGCAAAAGGCAGAGCGAGCTGCGCGGCGTATTGGTGCCGTTCGTGCCCGTCAGCGTGTCGTGGTACGGCAGTCAGGAACTCAAAACCCTACACCGCGCCGAATGGGTCGGCGGTTGGCGGCAGCCTCAGGGCAGGGCGTTGTTCGGCGGATTGTATGTGAACGAGTTGGTGTTGAAACTGACCGCCCGCGAAGACCCGGTGCCCGAGTTATACGACGCGTTGGCGGAAGTGATGGAGGCGGTGTGCTGCAAAGCCGCTTATATCGACGACTTGCGCCGTTTCGAGTGGCGGCTGCTGAACCTGTTGGGCGTTGCCCCCGATTTGAACCGCGACGGGGACGGCGGGACGATTGCGGCAGGCGGCACATACCTTGTCCGCCCGGAAACAGCCGTCTTCCCCGTCGGAAAAGGATTTGCCGTACCGCCGCACGCCGCCGGCGTTGTCGCCCCCGGGCAGAGCCTGATCGATTTGCGCGAAGGCAGTTTCCGCACTGCCGAAAGCCTGCAACAGGCATTGAAAATCACACGGCTTTTTATCCGCCACCTGTTGCCCGAGGGGCTGAAATCGCGGCAGGTGTTGGAACAGATACGGCAGTTTGACCGCAAAGAAACCGCCCGGGAAACCGTCCCGACTTCGGACGGCACGGCTTCAAATGCCGTCTGAAGGCAGAAATAAAAGGAAAGATTATGCTTTTAGGTGTCAACATCGACCACATCGCCACCGTCCGCAATGCGCGCGGTACGACTTATCCCAGCCCCGTGGAGGCGGCACTGGTTGCCGAAACGCACGGTGCGGATTTGATTACCATGCACCTGCGCGAAGACCGCCGCCACATCAAAGACGCGGACGTGTTTGCCGTCAAAAACGCCATCCGCACGCGCCTGAACCTTGAAATGGCGTTGACGGAAGAAATGTTGGAAAACGCTTTGAAAGTGATGCCGGAAGACGTGTGCATCGTGCCTGAAAAACGTCAGGAAATCACGACCGAAGGCGGTTTGGACGTATTGGCGCAACAGGAAAAAATCGCCGGGTTCACCAAAATCCTGACCGACGCAGGCATACGCGTGTCTTTGTTTATCGATGCCGACGACAGGCAAATCCAAGCCGCCCGTGATGTCGGCGCGCCCGTTGTCGAGCTGCACACAGGCGCGTATGCCGACGCGCGCAGCCACGCCGAACAAATCAGGCAGTTCGAGCGCATCCAAAACGGCGCGCATTTCGCCGGCGATTTGGGCTTGGTCGTCAACGCCGGACACGGACTGACCATACACAACGTTACCCCCATCGCCCAAATCCTCGCCATCCGCGAACTGAACATCGGGCATTCGCTGATTGCCCAAGCCCTCTTCCTCGGACTGCCCGAAGCCGTGCGCCAAATGAAGGAGGCGATGTTCAGGGCAAGGCTGCTGCCGTAAGGGCAGGCAAACCCTTTCAGACAGCATTTCACGACAGGGATATGTTATAGTGGATTAAATTTAAATCAGGACAAGGCGGCGAAGCCGCAGACAGTACAAATAGTACGGCAAGGCAAGCCAACGCCGTACTGGTTTAAATTTAATTCACTATATGAATCAAAAGTATATTTTATCTGCAAACAATAATAGTTTGATAGAAGAAATTCACAATACAGTACAGAGTATTGGGTATTGTATTGTTCGAGGTCTTAATCTAAACCATCTTGATGGCAGCCGGAGAAACAAGAAATTATTTGACTTTCTATCTCAATTAGGAATGCTGACAAACCACAAAGGCGATGGTTTTAAATCTATATTTTGGGATATTAAATATTGAGGCGATGATTATGTAATATAGTGGATTAACAAAAATCAGGACAAGGCGACGAAGCTGCAGACAGTACAGATAGTACGGAACCGATTCACTTGGTGCTTCAGCACCTTAGAGAATCGTTCTCTTTGAGCTAAGGCGAGGCAACGCCGTACTGGTTTTTGTTAATCCACTATAAATAATGATATAACTTTCTCGGAAGATGTTGGAGAATGTCCACTTCATAGTGATTCATCTTTTAGTGAAAACCCGGAAAGTTATTTGGTTATGTATGTAGTAAAATCAGCCAATGATGGAGGTAATTCCCTATTTTTAAGTTCATCAGATATTGTCAATCAGTTATCTAAAACAGAAACCGGTAAAAAACACTTAAAAACATTAACGGGCAATTTATATCCATTTAAAACACCAGCATCATTTGATAAAAAACAAGGTGTGAGATGGGGTAATATCTTATCGGTCAATACTCAAATGATTAGATTTAGAAGTGATTGTATCTATAAAGGTATTGAAGAAAATAGAAATAAAGTATCAAAGGAAATGGTACTTGCACTTGATTATCTTATAAATGTTATAAAAAATGCGAGTGATATTCAAGAATTTTCTGCACAAGATGATGGTTTGATTATTATTGACAATGTCAATGGCTTGCATGCCAGAACTGATTATACGGATAAAAACAGGCATTATATTAGAGCAAGAATTACTGTATAAAGGACGGTTATGCAAGAAATAATGCAATCTATCGTTTTTGTTGCTGCCGCAATACTGCACGGAATTACAGGCATGGGATTTCCGATGCTCGGTACAACCGCATTGGCTTTTATCATGCCATTGTCTAAGGTTGTTGCCTTGGTGGCATTACCAAGCCTGTTAATGAGCTTGTTGGTTCTATGCAGCAATAACAAAAAGGGTTTTTGGCAAGAGATTGTTTATTATTTAAAAACCTATAAATTGCTTGCTATCGGCAGCGTCGTTGGCAGCATTTTGGGGGTGAAGTTGCTTTTGATACTTCCAGTGTCTTGGCTGCTTTTACTGATGGCAATCATTACATTGTATTATTCTGTCAATGGTATTTTAAATGTATGTGCAAAAGCAAAAAATATTCAAGTAGTTGCCAATAATAAGAATATGGTTCTTTTTGGGTTTTTGGCAGGCATCATCGGCGGTTCAACCAATGCCATGTCTCCCATATTGTTAATATTTTTGCTTAGCGAAACAGAAAATAAAAATCGTATCGTAAAATCAAGCAATCTATGCTATCTTTTGGCGAAAATTGTTCAAATATATATGCTAAGAGACCAGTATTGGTTATTAAATAAGAGTGAATACGGTTTAATATTTTTACTGTCCGTATTGTCTGTTATTGGATTGTATGTTGGAATTCGGTTAAGGACTAAGATTAGCCCAAATTTTTTTAAAATGTTAATTTTTATTGTTTTATTGGTATTGGCTCTGAAAATCGGGCATTCGGGTTTAATCAAACTTTAATTCATTATTAAATGCCTTAACTCCTTATTAAATAATTGGCACGATGTTTTAGAATTTCAAATGCAAAAGGTTACAGTGAAAATTGTTACCGACAAAACCCCAAAAGTGGATATTCACGCCATTTTAACGCCCCAAGAAATTGACGGCATTCATCATCACATTCATCACTACCCGCAACCAAGGGCGAAGGAGCGCAAATATGATTTACGGCATCGGCACAGACATTGTTTCCCTCAAGCGCATCATCCGCTTAAACAAAAAATTCGGACAGGCGTTTGCCGGGCGCATCCTCACTCCGGAAGAGCTGCTTGAATTTCCGCAAGCGGGCAAACCCGTCAACTACCTCGCCAAACGCTTTGCCGCCAAAGAAGCCTTTGCCAAAGCCGTCGGCACGGGCATACGCGGCGCGGTTTCCTTCCGCAACATCGGCATCGGGCATGACGCATTGGGCAAGCCCGAATTTTTCTACGGCCCCGCCCTGTCCAAATGGCTGGAGGAACAAGGCATCAGCCGCGTCAGCCTCAGCATGAGCGACGAAGAAGACACCGTATTGGCGTTTGTCGTTGCCGAAAAATAATGCCGTCTGAAATGCGGCAAACCCGTTGACGGCATTGCCCGTCCCTCATTTGCACTCCGACCGACCAACCGCGTACCCGCCATGATTCAAGACACCCGACCCCTTATCCGCGTCGTTGCCGGCATCCTGCTCGATTCAGACGGCAACTACCTGCTCAGCTCGCGCCCCGAAGGCAAACCCTATGCCGGATATTGGGAATTTGCCGGCGGCAAGGTCGAAGCGGGCGAAACCGACTTCCAAGCCCTGCAACGCGAGTTTGAAGAAGAACTCGGCATCCGCATCCTCGCCGCCACGCCTTGGTTGACCAAAATCCATTCCTACGAACACGCCCGCGTCTGCCTGAAATTCCTATGGGTCAACCCCGACCAATGGACGGGCAAACCGCAATCCCGCGAAGGGCAGGAATGGTCTTGGCAGAAGGCGGGTGATTTTACCGTTGCCCCCATGCTGCCCGCCAACGGCGCGCTTTTGCGTTCGCTGTCCGTCCCGCGCCGTTTGTACGGCAGCCTGAAAACGGGTTTGCACGGAGAAAACAGTATGGGCGCGTACCGCGTCCTGCCTTTGGGTTCGGCAGAGGGAAGCGGTGCGAACGTTTTGATGGAGGCGGCGCAATGGCAGGACAGACCCGAACACGCCGACAGCGTGTGGATGGTGGTGCAGACCCGCGAACAATGGCGGCGGGCGCAGGAAAAGGGCGCGGATGCGGTCGTTTGGCGCGTGTGCGATGATGTTCAGGCACAAGAGGCGGCAGAAGCCCTGCGGCAGGGCGTATCCGTGCCGCTCGTACTTGCAGCAAACGGACAGACGGTTGCACGTTATGGAAAACTATGGCTCGGATTGGGGGCGCACGTGGTGGTAAGGGATGAAACAATAGGGAAGAATCATGAATAAAAACCGTAAATTACTGCTTGCCGCACTGCTGCTGATTGCCTTTGCCGCCGTCAAGCTCGTTTTGTTGCAATGGTGGCAGGCGCAGCAGCCGCAAGCTGTGGCGGCGCAATGCGATTTGACCGAGGGTTGCACGCTGCCGGACGGAAGCCGCGTCCGCGCCGCCGCCGTTTCAACCAAAAAACCGTTTGATATTTATATCGAACACGCGCCCGCCGGCACGGAACAGGTCAGCATCAGCTTCAGTATGAAAAATATGGATATGGGTTTCAACCGCTATATGTTCGAGCGGCAACCGTCGGGGACTTGGCAGGCAGTACGCATCCGCCTGCCCATCTGTGTCGAAGGCAGGCGCGATTTTACGGCGGACATTACAATCGGCAGTCGGACATTTCAGACGGCATTTACCGCCGAATAAACCTTTCAATCCGCCATTGCCGGAACATCCGTCCGGAAAGGACACGTTATGAATACTTTATATACACTTTTCGCCACCTGCCCGCGCGGCTTGGAGACCGTTTTATCTCAAGAACTCGAAAGCCTCGGCTGTACCGATGTACAAGTGTTTGACGGCGGCGTTTCCTGCCGGGGCGGATTGGAACAGGTTTACGCCGCCAACCTGCATTCGCGTACTGCCAGCCGTATCCTGCTGCGCCTGACCAAAGGGACATACCGCAATGAGCGCGACATCTACAAACTCGCCAAAAATATCAACTGGTTTAATTGGTTTACTTTACAGCAGACGTTCAAAGTCAAAGTCGAGGCAAAGCGTGCCAACGTTAAGAGCATCCAATTTGTCGGACTGACCGTCAAAGATGCCGTCTGCGACGCTTTCCGCGACATTTACGACGCACGTCCGAGCGTGGACAAAGCCGCGCCCGATGTCCGCATCCACGCCTTTTTGAACGAACGCAATGTCGAAATCTTTATTGACACTTCGGGCGAAGCCCTGTTCAAACGCGGCTACCGCCTGGATACCGGCGAAGCCCCGCTGCGCGAAAACCTTGCCGCCGGACTGCTGCTCTCGGCAGGCTACGACGGCACGCAGCCGTTTCAAGACCCGTTTTGCGGCAGCGGCACGATTGCTATCGAAGCCGCTTGGATTGCCGCCCGCCGCGCGCCGGGTATGATGCGCCGTTTCGGTTTTGAAAAACTGCAAAATTTCGATAAAACGCTGTGGTCGGATTTGCGGCGCCGCGCCGAAGCGCAAACCCGCCCCGTCCGCGCCCCGATTGCAGGCAGCGACAACGACCGCCGCATCGTTCAGACGGCATTGGACAACGCACGCCGCGCCGGGGTGGACGACATCGTTTCCTTCAGCGTTGCCGACGCGCAGTCCGTCCGACCGAACGGCGAAAACGGCATTATGGTGTCCAATCCGCCCTACGGCGTGCGCCTTGAGGAAGTCCGCGCCTTGCAGGCACTGTATCCGCAGTTGGGGACGTGGTTGAAAAAACATTACGCAGGCTGGTTGGCGGCAATGTTTACCGGCGATAGGGAAATGCCCAAATTCATGTGCCTGTCGCCCAAGCGGAAAATCCCGCTTTATAACGGCAACATCGACTGCCGCCTGTTCCTGATTGATATGGTGGAAGGATCGAACCGTTGAGGAAAGTGTACAAAAATGCCGTCTGAAAAATGTTCAGACGGCATTTATTTTTCGGAATCAACCCCGCTTCAATACGGATGTATTGATGTAGCGTTGGACACCCGAGGCAATGGATTGGGCGCACTGCCGGCGGAAGGATTCGCTGCCCAGCAGCTTCTCTTCGGCAGGATTGGACAGGAAGGCGGTTTCGACCAGGATAGACGGCATATCGGGTGCGCGCAAAACGGCGAAATTGGCTTCGTCCACCCTGCCTTTGTGCAGATGGTTGAGCCTGCCCAATTCTTCAAGCACCAGTTTGCCGAGTTTGCGGCTGTCGCGCAGCGTGGCGGTTTGGGTCATGTCGAGCAGGGCGGTATCGACATTGCGGTTGCCGCTGGTCGGTACGCCGCCGACCGCGTCGGCATTGTTTTGCGTCTGTTCCAAGAATTTGGCGGCAGAGCTGGTTGCGCCTTTGGTGTTTAACATATAAACCCCCGTGCCGCGCGCGGAGGGGCTGGTGAAGGCATCGGCGTGGATGGAGACAAATACGTCCGCCCGCCGTGCTCGCCCTTTGGCGACACGCACGCCCAATGGGATGAACACGTCTTCGTTGCGCGTCATAAATACATTGTAACCTAATGCTTCCAACTGATTTTTGGTTTCCCTGGCAATGGATAGGACGACATGTTTTTCCTGTAGACCGCCCGGGCTGATGGCGCCGGGGTCTTCACCGCCGTGTCCCGGATCGAGCATGATGACGGGTCTGCGCCCGTTTCTGCCGCGCCCGGGTTGGGGCGTGGTGTTTTGGGCGAGGTCGGCTTCGGGAGAGCCGCGCAGGGTTTTATTCAGGCTACCGTTGAGCAGTGCCATCATCGGATCGTCGGCATCCATCCCGTGCGGATAGAGGTCGACGACGAGGCGGTTCTTAAAGCCGCCGACGGGCGGAAGCGCGAAGACTTGTGCGTGGGTGGGCTGTTTCAAATCGATGACGAGGCGGACGGTGGTCGGCGTGTTCTGACCCGCGCGTATGCTGCGGATAAAGGGGTCGTCTGCCATGACTTTCTGAGACAGTCCGTGCAATACGGTATTGATGTTCGCGTTTTGTATGTCGACGACCAGCCTGCCCGGGTTGTCGAGCGTGAAGTGCTGGTATTTGAGCGCGGCGGTGCTTTCCAGCGTCAGGCGGGTGTAGGTGTGCGACGGCCATATCCGTGCGGCGGTGAATTGCGGGGCGCGTACCGTTTTGGCAACGGCGGATGCGATGGGGCTTAGGGCGAACAGTGTGCCGGCGGTGCGGCGGATGATTTGTCTTCGTGTCAGTTTGATCATAGCGGCAGGCTTTCGCGTCCTCGTTCGGTATGGGCGGTCAGCAGGCATTTTCTGCCGTCGCCGTCGTGTGTCAATGTTGCGGTGATGTCGGCGGGCGGCGTAAATTCCCCGCCCTGTTGCGGCCATTCGATCAGGCAGACGCTGTTTGCGGCAAACAGTTCGTCAAGCCCCGCGTCTTCCCATTCTTCGGGGAACGAGAAGCGGTAGAGGTCGAAATGGTGCAGGGTGAAGCGTTCCAGCGGATAAGATTCGACGATGGCGTAGGTCGGACTTTTGACTGCGCCCTGATGACCCAATCCGCGCAGGATGCCGCGTGTCAGCGTGGTTTTGCCCGCACCCAAATCCCCTTCGAGATAAATGACCAGCGGTGCGTTTAAACGGGAAGACCACGCCGCGCCCAAATCGAGTGTGGCGGCTTCGTCGGCAAGGAATCGGGAGATAGAGGGTAAATCAGACATGGAAACGGTTTGTTGTAAGGTCTAGGGTATTATGGGCAGTTTTGCAGGTTTTGCAAACTTTGCACCCGAGGGGCGGATGCTTCTTGTCCGAGCATTATAACAGCCAAATCCGCGTTCTGCTTTCAGACGGCAACGGCTGTCAAGAAAAAGCGGCGCGTGTACAATACGCGGATTGTATGTTTAGGACGGATTGGAAAAAGAATGGAAAATATCGGCAGGCAGCGACCCATCGGCGTTTTTGACTCGGGAATCGGCGGTTTGACCAATGTGCGAGCGCTGATGGAACGGCTGCCGATGGAGAACATCATTTATTTCGGCGACACGGCGCGCGTGCCTTACGGGACGAAATCTAAGGCGACCATCGAAAATTTCTCGATGCAGATTGTCGATTTTTTATTGGAACACGATGTCAAGGCGATGGTTATCGCGTGCAATACGATTGCGGCGGTGGCGGGGCAGAAAATCCGTCAAAAAACCGGCAATATGCCCGTTTTGGACGTGATTTCCGCCGGCGCGAAAGCCGCGCTGGCAACGACGCGCAACAATAAAATCGGCATTATCGCCACCAATACGACAGTCAACAGCAATGCTTATGCGCGCGCCATCCATAGGAACAACCCCGACACGCTCGTCCGCACGCAGGCCGCGCCGCTGCTCGTCCCTTTGGTGGAAGAGGGCTGGCTGGAACACGAAGTTACCCGCCTGACCGTATGCGAATACCTCAAACCATTGCTTGCAGACGGCATCGATACGCTGGTGTTGGGCTGCACGCACTTTCCCTTGCTCAAGCCCTTAATCGGCAGGGAGGCGGGCAATGTCGCGTTGGTTGATTCTGCAATTACAACGGCCGAAGAAACCGCACGCGTCCTTGCTCAGGAAGGATTGCTCAATACCGACAACAACAATCCCGACTACCGTTTTTACGTCAGCGATATTCCTTTGAAATTCAGAACCATCGGCGAGCGTTTTCTGGGCAGGACGATGGAGCAGATTGAAATGGTGTCTTTGGGTTAAAACGATGACGGAAAGCTGCCCGAGATTACAGAAACCTAAAATCCCGTCATTCCCACGAAAGTGGGAATCTAGACCTGTCGGTGCGGAAACTTATCGGATAAAACGGTTTCTTTAGATTTTACGTTCTAGATTCCCACTTTCGTGGGAATGACGGGATTAGAGTTTCAAAATTTATTCTAAATAGCTGAAGCTCAACGCACTGGATTCCCGCCTGCGCGGGAATGACGAATTTCAGGTTTCTGTTTTTGGTTTTCTGTTTTTGTGAAAATAACGGGATTTCAGCTTGTGGGTATTTACCGGAAAAAACAGAAACCGCTCCGCCGTCATTCCCGCGCAGGCGGGAATCTAGACATTCAATGCTAAGGCAATTTATCGGGAATGACTGAAACTCAAAAAACTGGATTCCCACTTTCGTGGGAATGACGTGGTGCAGGTTTCCGTATGGATGGATTCGTCATTCCCGCGCAGGCGGGAATCTAGACCTTCAATACTAAGGCAATTTATCGGAAATGACTGAAACTCGAAAAACTGGATTCCCACTTTTGTGGGAATGACGCGATTAGAGTTTCAAAATTTATTCTAAATAGCTGAAACTCAACACACTGGATTCCCGCCTGCGCGGGAATGACGAAGTGGAAGTTACCCGAAACTTAAAACAAGCGAAACCGAACGAACTGGATTCCCACTTTCGTGGGAATGACGGAATGTAGGTTCGTGGGAATGACGGCGGAGCGGTTTCTGCTTTTTCCAATAAATGACCCCAACTTAAAATCCCGTCATTCCCGCGCAGGCGGGAATCTAGGTCTGTCGGTGCGGAAACTTATCGGGTAAAACGGTTTCTTGAGATTTTGCGTCCTGGATTCCCACTTTCGTGGGAATGACGGAATGTAGGTTCGTGGGAATGACGGGATATAGGTTTCCGTGCGGACGCGTTCGGATTCATGACTGCGCGGGAATGACGGGATTTTGGTGTATTCCCTAAAAAAATAAAAAAGTATTTGCAAATTTGTTAAAAATAAATAAAATAATAATCCTTATCATTCTTTAATTGAATTGGATTTATTATGAACAATCCATTGGTGAATCAGGCTGCTATGGTGCTGCCTGTGTTTTTGTTGAGTGCTTGTTTGGGCGGAGGCGGCAGTTTCGATCTTGATTCTGTCGATACCGAAGCCCCGCGTCCCGCGCCAAAATATCAAGATGTTTTTTCCGAAAAACCGCAAGCCCAAAAAGACCAAGGCGGATACGGTTTTGCAATGAGGTTGAAACGGAGGAATTGGTATCCGCAGGCAAAAGAAGACGAGGTTAAACTGGACGAGAGTGATTGGGAGGCGACAGGATTGCCGGACGAACCTAAGGAACTCCCTAAACGGCAAAAATCGGTTATCGAAAAAGTAGAAACAGACAGCGACAACAATATTTATTCTTCCCCCTATCTCAAACCATCAAACCATCAAAACGGCAACACTGGCAACGGTATAAACCAACCTAAAAATCAGGCAAAAGATTACGAAAATTTTAAATATGTTTATTCCGGCTGGTTTTACAAACACGCCAAACGAGAGTTTAACTTAAAGGTGGAACCTAAAAGTGCAAAAAACGGCGACGACGGTTATATCTTCTATCACGGTAAAGAACCTTCCCGACAACTTCCCGCTTCTGGAAAAATTACCTATAAAGGTGTGTGGCATTTTGCGACCGATACAAAAAAGGGTCAAAAATTTCGTGAAATTATCCAACCTTCAAAAAGTCAAGGCGACAGGTATAGCGGATTTTCGGGCGATGACGGCGAAGAATATTCCAACAAAAACAAATCCACGCTGACAGATGGTCAAGAGGGTTATGGTTTTACCTCAAATTTAGAAGTGGATTTCCATAATAAAAAATTGACGGGCAAACTGATACGCAACAATGCGAATACCGATAACAACCAAGCCACCACCACGCAATACTACAGCCTTGAGGCTCAAGTAACAGGCAACCGCTTCAACGGCAAGGCAACGGCAACCGACAAACCCCAACAAAACAGCGAAACCAAGGAACATCCCTTTGTTTCCGATTCGTCTTCTTTGAGCGGCGGCTTTTTCGGCCCGCAGGGTGAGGAATTGGGTTTCCGCTTTTTGAGCGACGATCAAAAAGTTGCCGTTGTCGGCAGCGCGAAAACCAAAGACAAACCCGCAAATGGCAATACTGCGGCGGCTTCAGGCGGCACAGATGCGGCAGCATCAAACGGTGCGGCAGGCACGTCGTCTGAAAACGGTAAGCTGACCACGGTTTTGGATGCGGTCGAGCTGAAATTGGGCGATAAGGAAGTCCAAAAGCTCGACAACTTCAGCAACGCCGCCCAACTGGTTGTCGACGGCATTATGATTCCGCTCTTGCCCGAGGCTTCCGAAAGTGGGAACAATCAAGCCAATCAAGGTACAAATGGCGGAACAGCCTTTACCCGCAAATTTGACCACACGCCGGAAAGTGATAAAAAAGACGCCCAAGCAGGTACGCAGACGAATGGGGCGCAAACCGCTTCAAATACGGCAGGTGATACCAATGGCAAAACAAAAACCTATGAAGTCGAAGTCTGCTGTTCCAACCTCAATTATCTGAAATACGGAATGTTGACGCGCAAAAACAGCAAGTCCGCGATGCAGGCAGGAGAAAGCAGTAGTCAAGCTGATGCTAAAACGGAACAAGTTGAACAAAGTATGTTCCTCCAAGGCGAGCGCACCGATGAAAAAGAGATTCCAAGCGAGCAAAACATCGTTTATCGGGGGTCTTGGTACGGATATATTGCCAACGACAAAAGCACAAGCTGGAGCGGCAATGCTTCCAATGCAACGAGTGGCAACAGGGCGGAATTTACTGTGAATTTTGCCGATAAAAAAATTACTGGTACGTTAACCGCTGACAACAGGCAGGAGGCAACCTTTACCATTGATGGTAATATTAAGGACAACGGCTTTGAAGGTACGGCGAAAACTGCTGAGTCAGGTTTTGATCTCGATCAAAGCAATACCACCCGCACGCCTAAGGCATATATCACAGATGCCAAGGTGCAGGGCGGTTTTTACGGGCCCAAAGCCGAAGAGTTGGGCGGATGGTTTGCCTATCCGGGCGATAAACAAACGAAAAATGCAACAAATGCATCCGGCAATAGCAGTGCAACTGTCGTATTCGGTGCGAAACGCCAACAGCCTGTGCGATAAGCACGGCTGCCGAACAATCAAGAATAAGGCCTCAGACGGCACCGCTCCTTCCGATGCCGTCTGAAAGCGAAGATTAGGGAAACACTATGCAACAGCAACATTTGTTCCGATTCAATATTTTATGCCTGTCTTTAATGACTGCGCTGCCCGCTTATGCAGAAAATGTGCAAGCCGGACAAGCACAGGAAAAACAGTTGGATACCATACAGGTAAAAGCCAAAAAACAGAAAACCCGCCGCGATAACGAAGTAACCGGGCTGGGCAAGTTGGTCAAGTCTTCCGATACGCTAAGTAAAGAACAGGTTTTGAATATCCGAGACCTGACCCGTTATGATCCGGGTATTGCCGTGGTCGAACAGGGTCGGGGCGCAAGTTCCGGCTATTCAATACGCGGCATGGATAAAAACCGCGTTTCCTTAACGGTGGACGGCGTTTCGCAAATACAGTCCTACACCGCGCAGGCGGCATTGGGCGGGACGAGGACGGCGGGCAGCAGCGGCGCAATCAATGAAATCGAGTATGAAAACGTCAAAGCTGTCGAAATCAGCAAAGGCTCAAACTCGGTCGAACAAGGCAGCGGCGCATTGGCGGGCTCGGTCGCATTTCAAACCAAAACCGCCGACGATGTTATCGGGGAAGGCAGGCAGTGGGGCATTCAGAGTAAAACCGCCTATTCCGGCAAAAACCGGGGGCTTACCCAATCCATCGCGCTGGCGGGGCGCATCGGCGGTGCGGAGGCTTTGCTGATCCACACCGGGCGGCGCGCGGGGGAAATCCGCGCCCACGAAGATGCAGGACGCGGCGTTCAGAGCTTTAACAGGCTGGTGCCGGTTGAAGACAGCAGCAATTACGCCTATTTCATCGTTAAAGAAGAATGCAAAAACGGGAGTTATGAAACGTGTAAAGCGAATCCGAAAAAAGATGTTGTCGGCAAAGACGAACGTCAAACGGTTTCCACCCGAGACTACACGGGTCCCAACCGCTTCCTCGCCGATCCGCTTTCATACGAAAGCCGGTCGTGGCTGTTCCGCCCGGGTTTTCGTTTTGAGAATAAGCGGCACTACATCGGCGGCATACTCGAACACACGCAACAAACTTTCGACACGCGCGATATGACGGTTCCGGCATTCCTGACCAAGGCGGTTTTTGATGCAAATAAAAAACAGGCGGGTTCTTTGCCCGGTAACGGCAAATACGCGGGCAACCACAAATACGGCGGACTGTTTACCAACGGCGAAAACGGTGCGCTGGTGGGCGCGGAATACGGTACGGGCGTGTTTTACGACGAGACGCACACCAAAAGCCGCTACGGTTTGGAATATGTCTATACCAATGCCGATAAAGACACTTGGGCGGATTATGCCCGCCTCTCTTACGACCGGCAGGGCATCGGTTTGGATAATCATTTTCAGCAGACGCACTGTTCTGCCGACGGTTCGGACAAATATTGCCGCCCGAGTGCCGACAAGCCGTTTTCCTATTACAAATCCGATCGCGTGATTTACGGGGAAAGCCACAGGCTCTTGCAGGCGGCATTCAAAAAATCCTTCGATACCGCCAAAATCCGCCACAACCTGAGCGTGAATCTCGGGTTTGACCGCTTTGGCTCTAATCTCCGCCATCAGGATTATTATTATCAACATGCCAACCGCGCCTATTCGTCGAACACGCCCCCTCAAAACAACGGCAAAAAAATCAGCCCCAACGGCAGTGAAACCAGCCCCTATTGGGTCACCATAGGCAGGGGAAATGTCGTTACGGGGCAAATCTGCCGCTTGGGCAACAATACTTATACGGACTGCACGCCGCGCAGCATCAACGGTAAAAGCTATTACGCGGCAGTTCGGGACAATGTCCGTTTGGGCAGGTGGGCGGATGTCGGCGCGGGCTTGCGCTACGACTACCGCAGCACGCATTCGGACGACGGCAGCGTTTCCACCGGCACGCACCGCACCTTGTCCTGGAACGCCGGCATCGTCCTCAAACCTACCGACTGGCTGGATTTGACTTACCGCACCTCAACCGGCTTCCGCCTGCCCTCGTTTGCGGAAATGTACGGCTGGCGGGCGGGTGTTCAAAGCAAGGCGGTCAAAATCGATCCGGAAAAATCGTTCAACAAAGAAGCCGGCATCGTGTTTAAAGGCGATTTCGGCAACTTGGAGGCAAGTTGGTTCAACAATGCCTACCGCGATTTGATTGTCCGGGGTTATGAAGCGCAAATTAAAGACGGCAAAGAAGAAGCCAAAGGCGACCCGGCTTACCTCAATGCCCAAAGCGCGCGGATTACCGGCATCAATATTTTGGGCAAAATCGATTGGAACGGCGTATGGGATAAATTGCCCGAAGGTTGGTATTCTACATTTGCCTATAATCGTGTCCGTGTCCGCGACATCAAAAAACGCGCAGACCGCACCGATATTCAATCACATCTGTTTGATGCCATCCAACCCTCGCGCTATGTCGTCGGCTTGGGCTATGACCAACCGGAAGGCAAATGGGGTGTGAACGGTATGCTGACTTATTCCAAAGCCAAGGAAATCACAGAGTTGTTGGGCAGCCGGGCTTTGCTCAACGGCAACAGCCGCAATACAAAAGCCACCGCGCGCCGTACCCGCCCTTGGTATATTGTGGACGTGTCCGGTTATTACACGGTTAAAAAACACTTTACCCTCCGTGCGGGCGTGTACAACCTCCTCAACTACCGCTATGTTACTTGGGAAAATGTGCGGCAAACTGCCGGCGGCGCAGTCAACCAACACAAAAATGTCGGCGTTTACAACCGATATGCCGCCCCCGGTCGCAACTACACATTTAGCTTGGAAATGAAGTTCTAAACGTCCAAACGCCGCAAATGCCGTCTGAAAGGCTTCAGACGGCATTTTTTACACAATCCCCGCCATTTTCCATCATCCCCGATACACCGTAATCTCGAAACCCGTCATTCCCGCGCAGGCGGGAATCCAGTCCGTTCGGTTTCGGTTTTTTTGAGGTTTCGGGTAACTTCTAAACCGTTATTCCCGCGAAAACAGAAAATCAAAAACAGAAACCTCAAATCCCGTTATTCCCGAGCAGACGGGATCTAGGGCGTAAAATCTAAAGAAACCGTTTTATCCGATAAGTTTCCGCACCGACAGACTAGATTCCCGCCTGCGCGGGAATGACGTTATATTTTTCGCATTTGATAAAAAAGACCGTTTGAAATTTTTTCAGCGGACGCAAAGTATTGCGTAAAATGCTGCTTATAAGAAACGCAAGGCGGGCGTAGGATGTGCAGCGTGGACATAGGGCTGGCTGTAGGGTGGGCTTCAGCCCACCAATCCCACCGTTTCCACCTATTCCCCCAACTCCGTCAATGTTATCCATTCCGCCCATTCCCACCGAAAACCGAAACCGCCGTATTCCCAAAAACCTTTGATGCGGTGAAATTGGTGGGCTGAAGCCCACCCTACAGCCCACCCTACGGCTCGCCGAAATTTCGTCATTCCCGCGCAGGCGGGAATCCAGGTCTGTCGGTGCGGAAACTTATCGGATAAAACGGTTTCTTGAGATTTTACGTCCTAGATTCCCACTTCCGTGGGAATGACGGGATGCAGGTTTTCGTGCGGACGCGTTCGGATTCACGACTGCGCGGGAATGACGGGATTTCAGTTTGCGGATTGATTTGAAGTTGCAAAATCCCAACGGATCGGATTACCGCTTTCGCGTTTCAAAGTTACGGCGTTATCGGAAAAACAGAAAATCAAAGCTGCAAGAATTTATTTAAAACAACCGAATTTCAACGGATCGGATTCTCGCCTGTAGGGAATGACGGCGGAAGGTTTTTTGTCTTTTCTGACAGATGTCCGCAATCTGAAATCCTGACCGTGGGAACGACGGTATAGTGGATTAACAAAAACCAGTACGGCGTTGGCTCGCCTTAGCTCAAAGAGAACGATTCTCTAAGGTGCTGAAGCACCAAGTGAATCGGTTCCGTACTATTTGTACTGTCTGCGGCTTTGTCGCCTTGTCCTGATTTTTGTTAATCCACTATATAAATATTTCTATTTCAATCCAATATAAAATGCCGTCCGAACATCGTTCGGACGGCATTTTTAATGCTTCAAATCAGTTGGTGCCGACTTTGATTTTCTGCCACAGGCTGACAGACAGTTTTTTCGCATCCGTGCTCATTTGCGGCATCACGAAACCGTCTTTCATATCCTGCTCGTTCGGGAAGATGGAACGGGTGTTCACCAGCTCGGCAGGCATTTTTTCGCGCGCCGGTTTGCTGGCGGGGGCAAAGGTTACGGCGATGCCGTTTTTCGCCGCGATTTCGGGGTCGAGCGTGTAGTTGATGTATTTGTGGGCATTGGCGACGTTTTTCGCATCGGCGGGAATCAGCCAAGACTCAATCCAGAAGCCCATACCTTTCGGTGTCAGCACTTCGATGCCGACGTTGTTTTTCACTTCCTCGGAACGTGCTTTCGCCAAGTTCAAATCGCCGCCGTTGCCTGCCGCCAGGCAGATGTCGCCGCGTGCCAGCTCGTCGATGATGGACGGGCTGAAACGTTTGACATCCGGACGGATAGACTTCAACACTTCCGCCGCCGCCTTCAAGTCTTCAGGATTCGAGCCTTTGGGGTCTTTGCCCAAGTAGTTCAGCAAAATCGGGAACATTTCACTCGGGGTGTCCCACAGGGCGATGCCGCAGGATTTCAGCTTGTGGGTGTATTCGGGTTTGAACAGCAAATCCCAGCCGTTTTCGGGCAGCTTGCCGCCCAAAAGCTCTTTGCCCTTCGCCGTAATCGCAATCGTGTTCACGCCGGAGAAATAGGGGACGGCATACTGGTTGCCCGGGTCGGCGGTTTCCAGCATTTTCAAGAGTTCGGGATCGATGTTTTTATAGTTGGGAATCAGGTCTTTGTTGACTTTTTGATACGCGCCCGCCTCGATTTGGCGCGGCAGGAAGGCGATGCCCGGCACGACCAAATCGTAACCGGATTTGCCGGTCAGCATTTTGGCTTCCAGCGTTTCATTGTTTTCGTACAAGTCGTAAGTCAGCTTCAGATTGTTGGCTTTTTTAAAGTCTTCGACCGTACTCTCATCAACATAGTTCGACCAGTTGTAGATGTTCAGAGTATCGGTGGCAGCGGCTTCGGCATTGGCAGCAGACGCAGCGTCTGCTTGAGGTTGCACGGCGTTTTTTTCGCTGCCGCCGCAGGCTGCCAGAGACAGCGCGGCCAAAACGGCTAATACGGATTTTTTCATACGGGCAGATTCCTGATGAAAGAGGTTGGAAAAAAAGAAATCCCCGCGCCCCATCGTTACCCCGGCGCAAGGTTTGGGCATTGTAAAGTAAATTTGTGCAAACTCAAAGCGATATTGGACTGATTTTCCTAAAAAATTATCCTGTTTCCAAAAGGGGAGAAAAACGTCCGCCCGATTTTGCCGTTTTTTTGCGCTGTCAGGGTGTCCGACGGGCGGATAGAGAGAAAAGGCTTGCATATAATGTAAACCCCCTTTAAAATTGCGCGTTTACAGAATTTATTTTTCTTCCAGGAGATTCCAATATGGCAAACAGCGCACAAGCACGCAAACGTGCCCGCCAGTCCGTCAAACAACGCGCCCACAATGCTAGCCTGCGTACCGCATTCCGCACCGCAGTGAAAAAAGTATTGAAAGCAGTCGAAGCAGGCGATAAAGCTGCCGCACAAGCGGTTTACCAAGAGTCCGTCAAAGTCATCGACCGCATCGCCGACAAGGGCGTGTTCCACAAAAACAAAGCGGCACGCCACAAAAGCCGTCTGTCTGCAAAAGTAAAAGCCTTGGCTTGATTTTTGCAAAACCGCCAAGGCGGTTGATACGCGATAAGCGGAAAACCCTGAAGCCCGACGGTTTCGGGGTTTTCTGTATTGCGGGGGCAAAATCCCGAAATGGCGGAAAGGGTGCGATTTTTTATCCGAATCCGCTATAAAATGCCGTTTGAAAACCAATATGCCGACAATGGGGGCGGAGATGAATACACGGAATATGCGCTATATTCTTTTGACAGGACTGTTGCCGATGGCATCCGCTTTTGGAGAGACCGCGCTGCAATGCGCCGCTTTGACGGACAATGTTACGCGTTTGGCGTGTTACGACAGGATTTTTGCGGCACAGCTTCCGTCTTCGGCAGGGCAGGAAGGGCAGGAGTCGAAAGCCGTACTCAATCTGACGGAAACCGTCCGCAGCAGCCTGGATAAGGGCGAGGCGGTCATTGTTGTTGAAAAAGGCGGGGATGCGCTTCCTGCCGACAGTGCGGGCGAAACCGCCGACATCTATACGCCTTTGAGCCTGATGTACGACTTGGACAAAAACGATTTGCGCGGGCTGTTGGGCGTACGCGAACACAATCCGATGTACCTTATGCCGCTCTGGTACAACAATTCGCCCAACTATGCCCCGGGTTCGCCGACGCGCGGTACGACTGTACAGGAAAAATTCGGACAGCAGAAACGTGCGGAAACCAAATTGCAGGTTTCGTTCAAAAGCAAAATTGCCGAAGATTTGTTTAAAACCCGCGCGGATCTGTGGTTCGGCTACACCCAAAGATCCGATTGGCAGATTTACAACCAAGGCAGGAAATCCGCGCCGTTCCGCAATACGGATTACAAACCTGAAATTTTCCTGACCCAGCCTGTGAAGGCGGATTTGCCGTTCGGCGGCAGGCTGCGTATGCTCGGTGCGGGTTTTGTCCACCAGTCCAACGGACAGAGCCGTCCCGAATCGCGTTCGTGGAACAGGATTTACGCCATGGCAGGCATGGAATGGGGCAAATTGACGGTGATTCCGCGCGTGTGGGTGCGTGCGTTCGATCAGAGCGGCGATAAAAACGACAATCCCGATATTGCCGACTATATGGGGTATGGCGACGTGAAGCTGCAGTACCGCCTGAACGACAGGCAGAATGTGTATTCCGTATTGCGCTACAACCCCAAAACGGGCTACGGCGCGATTGAAGCCGCCTACACGTTTCCGATTAAGGGCAAACTCAAAGGCGTGGTACGCGGATTCCACGGTTACGGCGAGAGCCTGATCGACTACAACCACAAGCAGAACGGTATCGGTATCGGGTTGATGTTCAACGACTTGGACGGCATCTGAACCGCGTGTTCAGACGGTATATCAAGTTGCCGTGCCGTCTGAAGCCGCCGGCGGTTTGGCGGGGCGGGATAAAAATTTCGTTTGAATCCGGGCAAACGCGTATAATGTGCGGTTTGTACGGACTTTGTCGGAATCAAGCAAGATGACGGAACCTGCGGCCGAAGGCGGCAAAGCTGCCAAGGCGTTAAAAAAATATCTGATTACGGGCATTTTGGTCTGGCTGCCGATTGCGGTAACGGTTTGGGTGGTTTCCTATATCGTTTCCGCGTCCGATCAGCTCGTCAACCTGCTGCCGAAGCAATGGCGGCCGCAATATGTTTTGGGGTTTAATATCCCGGGGCTGGGCGTTATCGTTGCCATTGCCGTATTGTTTGTAACCGGATTGTTTGCCGCCAACGTATTGGGTCGGCAGATCCTCGCCGCGTGGGACAGCCTGTTGGGGCGGATTCCGGTTGTGAAATCCATCTATTCGAGTGTGAAAAAAGTATCCGAATCGCTGCTGTCCGACAGCAGCCGTTCGTTTAAAACGCCGGTACTCGTGCCGTTTCCCCAGCCCGGTATTTGGACGATTGCTTTCGTGTCAGGGCAGGTGTCGAATGCGGTTAAGGCCGCATTGCCGAAGGACGGCGATTATCTTTCCGTGTATGTTCCGACCACGCCGAATCCGACCGGCGGTTACTATATTATGGTAAAGAAAAGCGATGTGCGCGAACTCGATATGAGCGTGGACGAAGCATTGAAATATGTGATTTCGCTGGGTATGGTCATCCCTGACGACCTGCCCGTCAAAACATTGGCAGGACCTATGCCGTCTGAAAAGGCGGATTTGCCCGAACAACAATAAAGCCGCCGTTCAGACGGCATTTTCTGTTTTCAGTTTAAATCAATAAAAGGTGATTTTATGCGTACCAACTATTGCGGCCTGATCAGTGAGCAATACTTAGACCAAACCGTTACCGTCAAAGGCTGGGTACACCGTCGACGCGACCACGGCGGTGTGATTTTTATCGACCTGCGCGACCGCGAAGGCATCGTCCAAGTCGTGATCGATCCCGACACGCCCGAAGCGTTTGCCGCTGCCGATTCCTCCCGCAACGAATACGTTTTGAGCATTACCGGCCGCGTACGCAACCGTCCCGAAGGCACGACCAACGATAAAATGATTTCCGGCAAAATCGAAATCCTTGCCAAAGAAATCGAAGTCTTGAACGCCGCCGCCACGCCGCCGTTCCAAATCGACGATGAAAACATCAGCGAAAACGTTCGCCTGACCAACCGCGTTATCGACTTGCGCCGTCCGGTGATGCAACGCAACCTGCGCCTGCGTTACCAAGTTGCTATGGGCGTTCGCCGCTACTTGGACGCGCAAGGTTTCATCGACATTGAAACCCCGATGCTGACCCGCTCCACGCCTGAAGGCGCGCGCGACTACCTCGTGCCGAGCCGCGTTCATCCGGGCGAGTTTTTCGCGCTACCGCAATCGCCGCAATTATTCAAACAACTGTTGATGGTGGCGGGTTTCGACCGTTACTACCAAATCACCAAGTGCTTCCGCGACGAAGACCTGCGTGCCGACCGCCAGCCCGAATTTACCCAAATCGACTTGGAAACCTCGTTCTTAAACGAGGATGAAATCATGGACATCACTGAAGGCATGGCCAAACAAGTCTTCAAAGATGCTTTAAATGTAGATTTGGGCGACTTCCCACGCATGCCTTACTCTGAAGCCATGTTCTACTACGGCTCTGACAAACCGGATATGCGCATCAACTTGAAATTTACCGAGTTGACCGACCTGATGAAAACGGAAGAATTCAAAGTCTTCCGTGGCGCAGCCGACATGAAAGGCGGCCGCGTGGTCGCTCTGCGCGTGCCGAACGGCGCAGAATTCAGCCGCAAAGAAATCGACGAATACACCAAATTTGTCGGCATCTACGGCGCGAAAGGTCTGGCATACATCAAAGTAAACGATGTCAGCAACCTTTCCAACGGCGAAGACAGCGGCCTGCAATCTCCAATCGTGAAATACCTGTCCGAAAACGCCCTGAAAGAAATTATCGCGCGTACCGGCGCGCAAAACGGCGACATCATCTTCTTCGGCGCAGACAAAGCCAAAGTCGTGAACGAAGCCATCGGCGCACTGCGTATCAAAGTCGGCTTGGAGCACGGCAAAGACAACGGCTATTTCACAGACGAATGGAAACCTTTGTGGGTCGTTGATTTCCCAATGTTCGAATACGACGAAGAAGCCGACCGCTACGTTGCCGTACACCATCCGTTTACCGCGCCAAAAGAAGGTCATGAAGACCTGATGGTTTCCGACCCGGCAAATTGTTTGGCACGCGCCTACGATATGGTATTGAACGGCTGGGAAATCGGCGGCGGCTCTATCCGTATTCACCGCGCAGACGTACAAGAGAAAGTGTTTGCCGCGCTGAAAATCAGCCCTGAAGAGCAACAAGAGAAATTCGGCTTCCTCTTGGACAACCTGAAATTCGGCGCACCTCCTCACGGCGGTCTTGCATTCGGCCTCGACCGTCTGGTAACGCTGATGACCGGTGCCGAATCCATCCGCGACGTGATTGCCTTCCCGAAAACACAACGCGCCCAATGCCTGCTGACCAACGCGCCCAACAGCGTGGACGACAAGCAGTTGCGTGAATTAAGTTTGCGTTTGCGCCAGAAGGCAACCGAAACTAAAGAAGTATAAGGAAAACGGAGCCGTTTGACGGCTCTGTTTTTTTCAGACGGCATTTACGCTTCTTGACTTCCCTCTAATTCAAACCTAATTTTGCTGTGTTTTAATGGCGGTATTGAAAAACACATCTTGTTCAATCAACCGATAAAAAAAGGACTGAAAATGAAAAAACTGTTATTGGCTGCCGTTGTTTCTCTGAGTGCCGCTGCCGCATTTGCCGGCGACTCTGCCGAGCGTCAGATTTACGGCGATCCCCATTTTGAACAAAACCGCACAAAAGCTGTGAAAATGTTGGAGCAGCGCGGTTATCAGGTTTACGATGTCGATGCCGACGACCATTGGGGTAAGCCTGTGCTGGAAGTGGAAGCCTATAAAGACGGCCGCGAATACGACATCGTGTTGTCTTACCCCGACCTGAAAATCATCAAAGAGCAGCTCGATCGCTGACTCCTTTGATGGAAAGATGAACCAAAATGCCGTCTGAAGCGTTCAGACGGCATTTTGCCTGTTCCTCATCAGGTATGAGGCAGGCTTTTCTTATTAAAAAAATGACATTTCACGCTGATTTGTTATAATCATTCCTTTTCAACACGACAGACGGAGCAGGTTTATTATGCCTATCCTTACCATCCGTGAAGTGTGCAACATTAATCATTGGGGCATAGGTTATTATGATGTTGACGATTCCGGCGAAATCATCGTCCGCCCCAATCCCTCGCAACACAATCAAACTGTTTCACTGCAAAAACTGACTGAAGCCGTGCAACAAAAACATCAGGCGCGCCTGCCTGTTTTGTTTTGTTTTCCGCAAATCCTCGAACACCGCCTCCGCGACATTAACCGCGCCTTTCAGACGGCACGGGAAGAGTGCGGCTATAAGGGCGGTTATTGTTTGGTTTACCCTATCAAGGTCAACCAACACCGCCGCGTCATCGAATCGCTTATGTCAAGCGGACAACCGCATGGTTTGGAAGCTGGTTCTAAAGCCGAACTGATGGCGGTTTTGGCACACGCCGGCAACCGGCAAACATTAATCGTCTGCAACGGCTATAAAGACCGTGAATATATCCGTTTCGCCTTGATGGGCGAAAAACTGGGGCATCAGGTTTATTTGGTGATTGAGAAGCTGTCCGAAATACAAATGGTATTGGAAGAGGCGGAAAAACTCGGCATCAAGCCCCGTTTGGGTGTGCGCGCCAGACTGGCTTCCCAAGGTTCGGGAAAATGGCAGTCTTCGGGTGGGGAAAAATCAAAATTCGGCTTGTCGGCTTCCCAAGTTTTGCAACTGGTCGATATTTTGAAACAAAAAAACAGGCTGGATTGCCTGCAGCTTTTGCATTTCCATTTGGGCTCGCAGCTTGGGAACATCCGTGATGTTGCCACAGGTGTACACGAATCGGCTCGGTTTTATGTTGAGTTGCACAAACTGGGGGTAAATATCCGCTGTTTTGATGTAGGCGGCGGGCTTGGCGTGGATTACGAAGGAAACCGCACACAATCGGATTGTTCCGTTAATTACAGCCTCAACGAATATGCCGCCACAGTCGTATGGGGCATCAGTCAGGCTTGTCTCGAACACGGGCTGCCGCATCCGACAATCATCACCGAGAGCGGGCGCGGCATTACCGCACATCACGCCGTTTTGGTTGCTAATGTTATAGGCGTTGAACGTTACAAACCGCGCCGGCTGGATGCGCCATCGCCCGAAGCACCGCGTGTGTTGCACAGTATGTGGGAAACTTGGACGGATATTTCCGCCTCGCGGGAAAAACGTTCCTTACGCAGCTGGATACACGAAGGGCAGTTTGATCTTGCTGATGTGCATAATCAGTATAATGTCGGGCTGTTGAGTTTGGCGCAACGTGCGTGGGCGGAGCAACTGTATTTAAATATCTGTCATGAAGTCGGCGAATTGTTTAATGAAAAACACCGGTCTCACCGAACCATTATTGACGAATTGCAAGAACGTTTTGCCGATAAGCTGTATGTCAATTTCTCACTCTTCCAATCTTTGCCCGATGCTTGGGGCATAGATCAACTTTTCCCTGTTTGTCCCATTACCGGTTTGAATGAACCGATTGCGCGCCGCGCCGTGTTGTTGGACATTACCTGCGATTCAGACGGTACGATTGACCACTACATCGACGGAGACGGCATCGCCGGTACGATGCCTATGCCTGATTATCCCGAAGAAGAGCCGCCGCTTTTAGGCTTTTTTATGGTGGGAGCATATCAGGAAATACTCGGCAATATGCACAATCTTTTCGGCGACACTGCCACTGCCGATGTTGTTGTAGGGGAAGACGGACAATTTACCGTCATCGATTACGATGAAGGAAACACCGTTGCCGATATGCTCGAATACGTTTATCAAGATCCGAAAGAGCTGATGAAACGCTATCGCGAACAAATCGAACATTCAGACCTTCCTGCCTCGCAGGCTATGTCTTTCTTAAAAGAACTCGAAGCGGGGCTTAATGGTTATACCTATTTGGAAGACGAATAGACGCATCAAGGCATCGGATATGTCGTCTGAAGCCCGATTTTCTTACTCAAACACCAATCATCACGACCGATTGAAACCAATTACAAGGAATCATTACGATGCAATACAGCACACTGGCAGGACAAACCGACAACTCCCTCGTTTCCAATAATTTCGGGTTTTTGCGCCTGCCGCTTAATTTTATGCCGTATGAAAGTCATGCCGATTGGGTTATTACCGGCGTGCCTTATGATATGGCGGTTTCAGGGCGTTCCGGCGCGCGTTTCGGTCCTGAAGCCATCCGGCGCGCCTCCGTCAACCTCGCTTGGGAGCACCGCAGGTTTCCATGGACATTTGATGTGCGCGAACGCCTGAACATTATTGATTGCGGCGACTTGGTTTTTTCTTTTGGCGACAGCAGGGATTTTGTCGAAAAAATGGAAGCGCACGCCGGCAAATTACTTTCTTCCGGCAAACGCTGTTTGAGTTTGGGCGGCGACCATTTCATTACCCTACCGTTGTTGCGCGCCCACGCCCGCTATTTCGGCAAACTCGCACTGATTCATTTTGACGCGCACACCGACACCTACGACAACGGCAGCGAATACGACCACGGTACGATGTTCTATACCGCCCCCAAGGAAGGCCTCATCGACCCGTCCCGTTCCGTACAAATCGGCATACGCACCGAACACAGTAAAAAATTGCCTTTTACTGTGTTGTCCGCCCCTAAAGTCAATGAAGACAGTGTTGAAGAGACCGTCCGTAAAATCAAAGAAACCGTCGGCAATATGCCCGTTTACCTGACTTTCGACATAGACTGCCTGGACCCGTCGTTCGCCCCTGGGACCGGTACGCCCGTATGCGGCGGCTTGAGCAGCGACAGGGCATTAAAAATCCTACGTGGGCTGACGGATCTCGACATCGTCGGTATGGATGTTGTAGAAGTTGCCCCCTCTTACGACCAATCCGACATTACCGCTTTGGCCGGTGCCACAATTGCCTTGGAAATGCTTTACCTTCAAGGTGCGAAAAAGGACTGAACGTCCGGCATCCCCCGGGTTTTCGCCGTGCCGTTCAAACGGCGTATTCAGTCTAATGAAAATTCAAATACTGAAACAAAAGTTGCCCGGAGCCGCATATCGGAAAGACGGTGAAATATCAGAATATATCTTATAAAACAATTAGTTAAATATTATTTTTCCGATTTTTCGGGACGGTCTTTTTTACGGAGGTCAATATGATGAAATTGGGTTTCAAACCGATACCCCTCGCCATTGCCGCAGTATTGTGCGCCCTGGTTTTGGCACTGCCCGTACCCGACGGGGTCAAGCCTCAGGCTTGGACGCTGCTGGCCATGTTTGTCGGTGTGATTGCCGCCATTATCGGCAAGGCCATGCCGTTGGGCGCGCTGTCGATTATTGCCGTCGGGTTGGTCGCAGTAACCGGCGTAACCGCCGACAAACCGGGCGCGGCGATGAGCGATGCGTTGAGTGCGTTCGCCAATCCGTTGATTTGGCTGATTGCCATCGCAGTTATGATTTCGCGCGGTTTGCTCAAAACAGGGCTGGGGATGCGTATCGGATATTTGTTTATCGCCGTTTTTGGAAGAAAAACGCTGGGCATCGGTTACAGTCTCGCTCTTTCCGAACTGCTGCTGGCTCCCGTTACCCCTTCCAATACCGCGCGCGGCGGCGGCATTATACATCCGATTATGCAGTCGATTGCCGGCAGTTACGGCTCCAATCCCGCAAAAGGCACAGAAGGCAAGATGGGTAAATATTTGGCTTTGGTCAACTATCATTCCAATCCCATTTCGTCGGCTATGTTTATTACTGCAACTGCCCCCAACCCTTTAATCGTCAACTTGATTGCCGAAAATTTAGGCAGTAGTTTCCGTCTTTCTTGGGGGGCGTGGGCGTGGGCAATGGCTGTTCCCGGCGTTATCGCCTTTTTCGTTATGCCTTTGATTTTATATTTTTTGTATCCGCCTGAAATTAAAGAAACGCCCAATGCCGTTCAATTTGCCAAAGACCGTCTGAGGGAGATGGGTAAAATGTCGGCAGACGAAATCATTATGGCGGTCATTTTCGGTATCTTGCTGCTGTTGTGGGCAGATGTTCCCGCCCTTATTACCGGCAATCACGCTTTTAGTATCAACGCCACCGCCACCGCATTTATCGGATTAAGCCTGCTTTTGCTTTCCGGTGTATTGACTTGGGACGATGTTTTGAAAGAAAAAAGCGCGTGGGATACGATTATTTGGTTTGGCGCATTGATTATGATGGCCGCATTTTTAAATAAACTCGGACTGATTAAATGGTTCTCCGGAGTGTTGGCGGAAAGTGTCGGCGGTTTGGGCGTTAGCGGCACGGCTGCGGGCGTAATCCTCGTGCTTGCTTATATGTATGCGCATTATATGTTTGCCAGTACTACTGCACATATTACCGCTATGTTCGGCGCATTTTTCGCTGCTGCCGTTTCACTGAATGCCCCGGCGATGCCGACCGCGCTGATGATGGCGGCCGCATCCAACATTATGATGACCCTCACTCATTATGCGACCGGTACTTCGCCTGTGATTTTCGGTTCGGGCTACACCACAATGGGAGAATGGTGGAAGGCGGGTTTTATCATGAGCGTAGTCAATTTTCTGATTTTTTTCGTTATCGGCAGCATTTGGTGGAAAGTTCTGGGGTATTGGTAAGGGAAAAATAAAATAAATTTCCAATCTGTGTTTATTTGATTGGGCGACTATTATCGTGAAATATGCCGTCTAAAGCCTTCAGATGGCATATTTGTGCGCTTGAATGTTGCAGAAAGCGGCAGGCGGCGGTGTAGGAAAAGCCAAACAAAAACCAAACCGCCTATCAACTTCTGATAAACATAAGCATTAAATAATCAGAAGGTTATTCAATTACCTAAACGCAAATTTCCCTGCCGTATCACATCTATTGAAAATAATACATCAACCGGCTCGGAAGCAGCCTGATCAGGTGTTTCTACTTGCGGCGATGAATCGGCAGCCGGTTCGGTATAGGCAGTCGGCGTGCCGTCGGATTGGGTATTTAAATGCGGTTGTGCCTCGGGCGTGTGTACATCAGGCACTTCGGGCGTGCGTGTCTCGGATATTTCGGCAGAGTTGGTTTCCTCAGTTTGTTCAATGACTTCAGCTTGGCTGTATGAGGAAGAACCCTGTATCCACGCCAGCGATTTGAGCGGCATCTTCATCTTGCCGTTTTTGCCGCAGGTCAGGCAGACGGCCGATCCGGTGCGGTCTTTGAGTACAGCATCGACTTTCTCGGGCGCGATGGTTTTACCCTGTGTTTTTGCCCATTGCGCAATACTTTTTTTCAGAGAGGCGATGTCAAGGTTGTTCTTACCGTAAGGGTCGCGGAAGGCGGCAAGCCACAGGTTGCGATCCGCATCTTCATTGAGACCCGCCATTTGATAGATGACGGAGGCGGGCGAGCCGCTGGCGATGGTTTTGGCAAACTCGAGCGCGTCGGGCGATTTCATGCGGACGCAGCCGTGACTCCGAACCCCGGGGACGCTGGCCGGCGCATTGGTCCCGTGTATGCCCAAACCGAGTTTGGGGTCGCCTAAGCGGACAAAAACCGGCCCCAAAGGGTTGTCCGGGCCGGCGGCTATGGTTTTTACGCCGTCGCCGCGTTCTTTCTGTATGGATTTGGGGATGTACCAAACAGGGTTATAGGCTTTCGCACCGATTTTATGTTCGCCTAGATTGGTTTGCGTCATCGCCCGACCTACTGCAACGGGATAAACCTTGGTCAGTTTGCCGTCGGTGTAGAGGAACAGGCGTTGCTGAGGGATGTTAATGAAGACATGTTGACCTTGTGCGACGGGGGAGACATCGGGAATGATGGTGTTTGCGTATGAAAAACCGCTTATCAATAGTGCAGCAGTGCGGCAGATTGTTTTATTCATATCAAAATATGGTGTGTGTCCGATAGGTTTTCGGCAAATCATACCTGAAACCGTACCAATTTGTGCGAAAATATGCGCTTCGGTACAGTGCGGACGGATTGGGTAATGGCAACGGAAACAAATGTCGCGGAAATTTCCGCCTTGGATTATGAAGGCAGGGGTGTGGCAAAGGTCGGCGGCAAAACGGTTTTTATTAAAAGGGCATTACTTGATTGTTTGATGCTGGGTTGGTTCAGGCTTTAACTCAGGAATATTTACATCATAATGAAGGTTTTTAAACAACAGCTTGAACAACTCGGCGCGCAAAACCAATATCGTTCGATTCCGGATTTGATTCATCAAGGGCGGTATATTACGCGGGAAAACCGCAAAATGCTGAATATGTCGTCTAATGATTATTTGGGTTTGGCATCAGATGAAAACTTGCGCCGGTCTTTTTTGCAGCAATACGGCGGTAATTTTCCCTCTTTTACCAGTTCTTCATCGCGTTTATTAACGGGCAACTTTCCTATTTATACCGATTTGGAAGAGCTTGTCGCACAACGTTTCCAACGGGAAAGCGCGTTATTGTTCAACAGCGGCTATCACGCCAATCTCGGTATTTTGCCTGCTTTGACGACGACGAAAAGTTTGATTTTGGCAGATAAATTTGTTCACGCCAGTATGATTGACGGCATCCGTTTGAGCCGGTGTGCGTTTTTCCGTTATCGTCATAATGATTATGAACATTTGAAAAATCTGCTTGAAAAAAACGTCGGAAAATTTGACCGCACTTTTATCGTTACCGAATCTGTTTTCAGTATGGACGGCGATGTGGCGGATTTGAAACAGCTTGTCCAATTAAAAAAACAGTTTCCCAATACTTATCTTTATGTGGATGAAGCCCACGCAATCGGTGTTTATGGGCAAAACGGATTGGGGATTGCCGAACGGGATAATTTGATTGCCGAGATTGATTTATTGGTTGGCACTTTCGGTAAAGCCTTAGCCTCGGTGGGGGCGTATGCCGTCTGCAACCAAGTATTGAAAGAATGTTTGATTAATCAAATGCGCCCATTGATTTTTTCAACCGCATTGCCGCCGTTTAATGTGGCTTGGACTTATTTTATTTTTGAACGATTGCCGCAATTCTCAAAAGAAAGAAGCCATCTTGAGCAGTTAAGCGCATTTTTACGGCGGGAAGTGGCGCATCGGACGCAAATAATGCCGAGCCAAACCTGTATCGTCCCCTATATTTTAGGCGGGAATGAAGCCACCCTTGCCAAAGCGGAATACCTGCAAAGGCAGGGTTATTATTGCCTGCCCATCAGACCGTCGACAGTACCCAAAAACACATCCAGAATCCGCCTGTCTTTAACGGCAGATATGACAACGGATGAAGTGCGGCAGTTTGCGGCGTGCCTGTAAGGATATGATATGGAAACAAAATTTTACAATCATCAAGGCGGACATTTAATCCTGTATTTTGCAGGTTGGGGAACGCCGCCCGATGCTGTAAATCATTTGATTTTGCCGGAAAATCACGATTTATTGATTTGCTATGATTATCAAGATTTAAATTTGGATTTTGATTTTTCCGCCTATCGGCACATCCGTTTGGTGGCGTGGTCAATGGGCGTTTGGGCGGCAGAGAGGGCATTGCAAGGAATAAGATTAAAATCCGCAACGGCAGTGAATGGCACAGGTTTGCCTTGCGATGATAATTTCGGTATCCCTTGCACCGTTTTTAAAGGCACATTGGAGAACCTCACGGAAAACACCCGTTTAAAATTTGAACGCAGAATGTGTGGCGATAAAGCATCTTTTGAAGATTACCAACAATTTCCCGCACGCCCGTTTGGCGAAATTCATCAAGAACTTATCGCACTTTTTGCGATGATCGGGCAAGATAGACGTACAGATCTTATCCGCTGGACAAATGCCTTGGTCGGATCGGGCGATAAAATTTTTATGCCTGCCAATCAGCACCGATATTGGACACCGCGTTGCACCGTTCGGGAAATTGACGTCGGACATTACCTGTTTTCAAGATTCACCCATTGGTCGGCACTATGGAATCACTGACTGCCATAAATAAATCGCGCATTCGGCAGGCTTTCCAAAAAGCATTAAACGATTATGACCGGCACGCCTTAATCCAACAAAAAATGACGATTAATTTAATGACGCATTTGCAAGATTATTTGCCGGATATGCCATTGGAAAACGTGTTGGAATTGGGCTGCGGCTCAGGAATGTTGAGTGCCTTGCTGCAAAAACAGATTTCAGCGAATTATTGGTTATTTAATGATTTGTGCAATGTGCAGCCCCAACTGGCTGAAAAACTGCCGCAATCCTTTGATTTTTATTGCGGCGATGCGGAAAACTTTCCTTTTCAACGACAATTTGACTTAATCGCAAGCGCATCTGCCGTGCAATGGTTTCATCAACCCGACGCTTTTATCACCCATTGCAAAACAGGCTTGAAAACAAACGGATTATTGGCGGTTGCAACCTTTGGCAAAGACAATTTAAAAGAAGTCCGCCAAATTACAAATATAGGCTTAAATTACCCGACTTTATCCCAATGGCAGGCTTGGTTAGCCAAAGATTTTGAGCTTTTATGGTGTGAGGATTTTACGGTAATACTAGACTTTGATACGCCGTCAGATGTACTCAAACACCTTAAATATACAGGCGTAACAGCCACGAACCAAAAAAATTGGACAAGAAAAAATCTCAATGGATTTATTGGCGATTACTTGTCGGCGTTCGGTATGCCGTCGGGCAAAGTGCGCCTGACTTATCATCCGTTATTTTTTATCGCGCGCTACTCTGCGGCGGGCAGGCAATAAGGCAGCTTATGGGCAAAGTTATTTTTATATCGGGTATTGATACTGATGTGGGTAAAAGGTAATATGGCGAGGCTTGTGCAGAAGGCATATTGTTAAACGTTAAATTATGGTATGATTTAAAACTTACAAGTCTATTTCAGTAAATCGTTAATAATAAAAGCGGACAATGGCCGTTGCAGGCGGTCAGCTATCCGCTCGTTACGGTATCGGGAGTATCCTTTGGAAAACTCATTAATTATCGGTTTGGCACTGGCGGTATTGCTGATGCTTTTGGTTATGCGTGCGAAGCAGGGTAAGAAAACACCGAAGCGCAAATCCCAAGGTGTCGGCAATACGCAGGGGCAGACACCCGGAAGCAATGATTCGGACTGGGTCGATCAGATTGGACAATCGGTTTCAGACGGCACGCAACCCGACTGGTCTTGGAACGAAAGTGCCGAGACCGCATCCGCCGCCGTATCCGCGCAAGAAGTCGATCCGCTTACGGAGTATCAGGTTTATAAGCAATTCGGTTATCAGGGCAAGGCTGCCGAATCTTTGGCTGCCTATCTGGACGGCATTCCGGATGGTGAAGCGAAACCTGAAAACCTTATCCGCGAGCTGCTCGATATCAATCTCGAAGTGGGGGATGTCGATGTTTTGGCAGACAATCTGCAAAAATACGGCAAACTGATTCTTTCCGAACTTTTGGCAAAATATATCGAACAGGCATTACAGCGCGATTCAAACCATTTGCGTATCCGCGTCTTGGCGGAAGAAGGTTTGGGATGGGGTACTCAGGAGATTGAAAAACGTGCGGAAGGCGGTTCTGCGACGGCAGCTTCCGCATCGCCCCCGCCGGATGCCGGCGGTAAGGCTTATGAAGCCGAAGAAATCAAGCGCATCCCGATTGTGCGGGGCAAAAAAGACGTGTCCGGAATCAGTCAAGAGGAAATCGGTGCGATTGCCGGTTTGGTCCGTGCCGATCAAGGTGCGAAAATCCTTAAAGACAAAGTCAGCTATGAAACGGCATCGAAACAATACGACCGTGCCATCCAAACTTCCGAAAAACCTGCAAACCTGATTATCGATGCGTTGAAACTCGATTACCAACACGCGGACATAGACCGTTTTGCCGGACATTTGTGGAAACTTTACCAAACGTTGGGCAACTACGGCAGGCAGGTTAAAGAGCGGATGCTGGGGTGGGGGTACAGCTTGGGTTACCATGAAGTTTTCGATGATTTGGAAAAAGGGCCGAACGACCGGCAAATCAAAGACATCGGTATGGGGCACGGGTATCTGCCGAAAAATATACAGAAATTCAAATCGCAACATCGGGATTTGGTGCTTCAAGATTCTTCGTTGATTAACACCGGTTCGTCTCCGGCAGACGATGCGGTTAAGGAAGTAGAGTCGTTGCTGATGTATGGTCAGATTGAAGCGGCAATGGATGTGTTGGAGCAGGCGGTATTGAAATATCCCGACGAGTCCCAGCTTTATATTACGTTGATCGATATTTATGAACGTACTGAAGATTGGGATAGGTTGGGGCAGTTTTTAAGGGTATTGAGGGAACGTGCGGACAGGCTTCCTGAAGAGGTCGTTATGCTGATGAGCCGGCTGCTGCAGCGTATGAATCAAAATATTAAAAAAATAAAACGGTACGGAAAATAAAAATGGAAGTTCAACTGCCGAAAATTAAAACAGTACGCGTAATGTTGGCGGGGATGACGGCGCAGCAGGAATCCGTTTTCAAAATGGCATTCAAAATGCACAATACCACCCGTTATGAAACAGTATCCCCTTCAGACGGCAGTGCCGTGCCCGATTTGGTTTTGGCGGATACCGATGCCGAGGGCGGTTTTGAACTTTGGAAAGAGCTTGCCGAGCGTTATAAGGATATACCCGTCGCCGTCTGTTCGGAGAAAGTTCCCGATTCTGAAGTTCCCTACCTGCCCAAACCGATTCGGTTTGAAACATTGTTTCCTATGCTCCGCAAATTGTTGCAGGGCGAGAATGTTTATGGGAAATCGTTTATTGCACCCGCAGACCGGTCGGCGAAAAATAACGGGAATGTGCAGCGTACGGTTACGATACGCCAGTTTAACCCGAATAAAGGATTATTGGGGGCGTTGCGGTTTGCGGAAAAGAACAGGCAGGACATCGCTATCTTGCATGGAAATAAGCCGGTCCTTATTGTTTTCCCCTCGATACAACGGGTTTTGCTGACAGAAAGTGTGCAAAAACTCGAAGAATTGTGCAAAGACGAAAATTTGCAGGTCAGCTGCAAGACTGTTCCCGATAACCCGCAATGGCGCGAAAAGGCTAAAGTAGGCATTATGTCCTGTATGTGGCAGTTTTCCATTTGGACAGCGCAGGGCAGGTTGATTTATCCGATTTCTCCCGATACTCCGTTTACGTTGAAATCTTGGCCAAACCTGACCCGGTTGGCAAATGTGCCGGGGTCGATACGCTTGTCGGCATTTCTGACCAAGGCATCCGTCAACCTTAACGTGTTGTATAAAGTGATGCCTTTAAACCTCAATGATATTCTGAATTATCTTGCGGCAACCTATACAACCGGGTTTTTGTCGGTAGATTTAAAAACGGTTTCACAACAGGCATACTCCGATATGGCGGATAAAATAAATATCGGAGCCGATTCTGCCTCTGATAGTGAAATGATGAAAAAAGCGGAAAAAATCACAACACCATCCCAATCCCAGTCGCGCGGCCTTCTGCAAAGGCTGATGAAAAAACTGTTGGGCAGCTAAGAGGCGGAGAGATGAGAGAAAATAAAATTATTTTCACAGGACCTGTCGGCGTAGGGAAAACCACTGCCATTGCGGCTATTTCGGACGAAGCACTCGTTCAGACCGATGCTTCCGCATCCGATATGACTTTGGATAGGAAAAGGAATACGACAGTGGCGATGGACTACGGGGCCATCAGCTTGGATGAGGATACCAAAGTCCATTTATATGGTACGCCCGGTCAGGAACGGTTCAACTTTATGTGGGAAATCTTAAGCCAAGGCAGTATGGGTTTGGTCTTGCTTTTAGATAATGCCCGAACCAATCCGTTGAAAGATTTGGAATTCTTTTTACATTCGTTTCGAGGGCTGCTGGAGAAGGCACCCGTCGTTGTCGGTATTACCAAGATGGATATACGCTCTCAGCCCGGTATCGACGTGTATCACAAATATCTTGCAAAACATAATCTTAATGTTCCGGTTTTTGAAATTGATGCCCGTAAGGAAGATGACGTAAAACAATTGGTTAGCGCAATGTTATTTTCTATTGATCCGGGACTGGAGGTTTAATATGGAATCAACACTTTCACTACAAGCAAATTTATATCCCCGCCTGACTCCTGCCGGTGCATTTTATGCCGTATCCAGCGATGCCCCCAGTGCCGGTAAAACTTTGTTGCACAGCCTGTTGAAAGCAGATGCGGACGAAATGGTCAGCAGTGAGAAGCTGCTTACTTGGGCGGACACCGCCGACATCGATACCGCTTTGAACCTGTTGTACCGTTTGCAAAAACTCGAATTCCTCTATGGCGATGAAAACGGTCATTCAGACGGCATCAATTTGTCGGACGAGCAATTGCCGTTGCTGATGGAACAATTGTCCGGCAGCGGTAAGGCGTTATTGGTCGATCGGAACGGTCTGTATCTTGCCAACGCCAATTTCCATCATGAGGCGGCGGAAGAGTTGGGGTTGTTGGCGGCAGAAGTCGCACAGATGGAAAAGAAATACCGGCTGCTGATTAAGAACAACCTGTATATCAACAATAACGCTTGGGGCGTTTGCGATCCTTCCGGTCAGAGCGAATTGACATTTTTCCCATTGTATATCGGTTCAACCAAATTTATTTTGGTTATCGGCGGCATTCCCGATTTGGGCAAAGAGGCATTTGTTACTTTGGTAAGGATTTTATACCGCCGTTACAGCAACCGCGTGTAAAACTTGGGAGAGAGGAGGGGTTATGCAGCAATTATTGATTTCAATCCTTGAAGATTTAAACAATACATCTACGGATATTATCGCGTCTGCCGTTATCTCAACCGACGGATTGCCGATGGCGACAATGCTTCCTTCACATTTGAATTCGGACAGGGTAGGGGCGATTTCTGCCACTTTGCTTGCTTTGGGGAGTCGCTCGGTGCAGGAACTCGCCTGCGGGGAATTGGAACAAGTGATGATTAAAGGAAAATCAGGCTATATCCTTTTAAGTCAGGCGGGTAAAGATGCCGTGTTGGTGCTGGTGGCAAAAGAAACCGGCAGACTTGGTTTAATCCTATTGGATGCCAAACGTGCGGCAAGGCATATTGCGGAAGCCATATAACATATAAAGATTGCGGGCTTGCAGATAAAGTGCAATCGATTGTCAATTTATATTGACACGTTCGGTATTTCTGTTTTATTATTCGCGCTTGTTCCCCGATAGCTCAGTCGGTAGAGCGACGGACTGTTAATCCGCAGGTCCCTGGTTCGAGCCCAGGTCGGGGAGCCAAATTTCAAAACCCTCTAAGTATTTTCTTAGAGGGTTTTGTTTTACCGGCGGTCAGAAACGCATTTTTGAGATGATTGTTTTGAGATGGAATAAAATCTTTGCAAAATTCCTTTCGTGATGGTTATGAAAAAATAGGGGCTGTCCTGGACAGCTAGGATAAACTCGATTTTATAGTGGATTAACAAAAACCAGTACGGCATTGGCTCGCCTTAGCTCAAAGAGAACGATTCTCTAAGGTGCTGAAGCACCGAGTGAATCGGTTCCGTACTATTTGTACTGTCTGCGGCTTCGTCGCCTTGTCCTGATTTTTGTTAATCCACTATACTAATTGAGACCTTTGCAAAATTCCTTTCCCTCCCGACAGCCGAAACCCAAACACAGGTTTTCGTCTATTTTCGCCCCAAATACCTCCTAATTCTACCCAAATACCCCCTTAATCCTCCCCGGATACCCGATAATCAGGCATCCGGGGTACCTTTTAGGCGGCAACAGGCGCACTTAGCCTGAGACCTTTGCAAATTTGTCGGTTTCGGGGTCGTATTGGTAGCCTCGTGCCTGTATGTCTTCTTTGAAAGTTTCGTATACGTCGTGGGCTAAAAGGGCTGTTCCGACATAGGGAACCGCCCTTGTGCTGAATTTCGCGCCTAAGCGGGCAAGTTTGCCGACCCCCGCCAATACGCCGGCGCGGGATACGCTGGCGGTTATTTTGGCGTTGATTCGGGCTTTTGCGCCCGTAGGGATGTGTGTTAAATCTACCGTTTTTATTAAATCAGATGAATAAGTTTTACTATTTTTAGGTACAAACTTATGAATTTTCGCACCTTGTCCGGTATCAACTGAAACAGTTTCAGATATTTTTACTGCATTTGCATTCGCTTCAAACGAATACATCATCAAAATTGCAATTATCGACAATTTCGCAAAATTCAAATTTGTATATTTTATGACCATCTTTCAGGGATTCTTTAATTACCATTTCTGAATTATCAGAAAATGAGATTAGCCAAATATCATGTTTAATTCTTCTATTCCAGAAAAAAGAGAAACAATCAATAACATTTTCAGACTTATTAATCTTCGCAAATTCAACAAATTCAGATTGCGCTATAACCGCCATCGATTGCCCAAAATACTTGCTGGACGGCTGATATTTATAAAGTGCCAACTGCGCCTGAGTGATAAACGGCTTGTTCATGGTTCTGCCTTTCAATGATTGTTTTGAAAGCCTGATTTTGACACCATAACTTCATGCGCTCAATTCTTAAACAGAACCGCCCCGATTAATACGGGTACGGAAACGCCGAGATAAAAATAAAAATCCATCATTTCAAAACCTTTTTCAGCAGGGAAACAAAGTAAACGGACGCGAGGATGCCGAATACTATCCAGCCTGTTTCAAGACCGCTTTGCAGGTTGTCTTTCGGACTGCATTCCGCCAATAAAAGCCTTAGCGGCTGACCGTCCGACATCTTCCACAGGCTGCCGTTATATTCCGGCCTGACAATCTGTCCGTTTTCTTTGATTCTTGGTACTACCAAGCTGAAATAAAGGTTTTCAGCCTGGTGCTTCTCAAGACATTTATTTCCGACTTGGTAGTACATGCCGTCTTACTTCATCACTCTCTTAACGATGGAAAATACAAAAAGCGCGGCGAAAATGCCCACTACAATCCAACCGGCTTCCATACCGTCCGCTTTTGCGGCTTCCAAAGCGTTTTTTGCCGTATCGGGCAACGTTGCATTTGCATGTGCGGCCAAAGCCAGGGGAGCAGCTGTTACAACAGCCAGTTTTGCGCCGTATTTACGGCAGGTGTTAATAAATTTCATGATATTTTCCTTCAAAAAGTGTTTGGCGGTAATGGATGGAGCGTTTTTCAGACGACCGCCGAACATCCGAAAATCAGTCTTTCAAAAATCCGAATACGACAAATTCGTATTGGTTGCCGATTTCTTCCAAACCTGCGTTAATCGCTTCTTCGAAGTCGTAGAAATAATCGGCATTGGTGATTAATTTGGTATGTCCGATGTCGCCCGTTTCAGGAGAGAGATACAGAAAGTCCCCTGTTGATACGGACTGGACAACATAGACTTTCTGCATTCAATCAGCCTTTCTTCACGAGTTGAAAACCGATGACTTTCAGTTTTTGGGTTTTGCCCGTAGTGACGATTTCTACGTTCAGGTTTGCTTCGATCGGAAATTGGGCGTTTCGGAACTGCTCGAAATTGGCAGAGCCGCCGAAATCGTATTCAGTAGTAGAGCTGCCCAATGCGTTGCCTTGGGAGCTGTCTAAGGGTGTGGCGACAATCAGGCAGCAATAGTCGAAGCTCTTGCCTTCGATTTGTCCGTTGATTTTTTTAACGCCGACGATGTGGCCTTGAAGTTGGATGTTCATTTTTTGGTTTCCTTGTGTGATTAAACGTCTTTCGGGCAGACACTTTAAGCCCATGAAATCGGTAGTCTTGCGAATTTGTCGTAAATGAAGTTGTTATAGCTTTCTTCATTGTTGACGTGTTTTTGCTGTTCAAGCTGTTTTTCAAGATTCTCGTAATATTCGTACATATAGTAAGGGTCTTTGTACGGTTTGAATGCGGGCTGTTCATGAATGGCTTGAGCTTTCAAAAAGGCGCAGTCGTAGGCTTCGGGAGCCAAAGACTTGGGCAGCTTGTGATGACTCGGCTCAATCAGTTCAAACAGTTTGGCTTTGTCCAATTCGGGAAAAATGAATTTCAGACCGTTTGCCGCACGTCCGAACTGTTTTTTTACCCATTCAAGGTAGCGGTCGGCTGAAATGACCTTATCTTCCTTAACCGCGTGTATGCGCGTTGCCTTTTGGGCGAATCGTTCGCAAATCGGATATGCGCCGCCGAAATATTCGCCCGGATTCTGCAAAACTTCGAAAGGGATAACGATGTCTTTTGCTTTGAATTCAATTTCAAATCGCGTCCATGTGCTTGTTTTATCGCCCAACTGCTTGCCTTTTTCATAGACGCGGACATATTTGGACGATTCACGGGAGCCGATACCATAGGTCTTGCCTTTGGTCATTTTGGCTTCATCGTCTTCTTCCCAATCTGACCCCAAACATTCGCCTTTTGGTTTGACGTGATGACAGGTAAACATACCTTTATTTCGGTCTTCACGGGCTTGGTTCGGGCTGTATTCGCCGTTGAAAAAGTCTTTTGCGATGTCAACGCGTGTGATTTTTGGGCGGATTGCATTAGTCAGGAATGCGAAAAGTCGTGATTCCCAGCCTTCTTTTGCGACGCCGCAACCGGTGCCGGTCAGTTCGAAAAGAATGGTATTTTGTTGGCCGCCAAAATGGACGCGACCGTATAGGGCGTCTTCCGAACCCATCAACCAACAGCGCTCATAGAAACGACCGCCCGAACCTTTGGATTCTTTGTAGATACCGAAACCGAAAACTTCTTCGGCGAGCATGGACGCGGCGCGAATAAAATCTTCGTCTTCCAAAAGACTTACACGAACGCCGTATTTATCGAAAAAGGTTTTTTCATGAAATGAAAAGCTAATTTGATCAATGAAAGCCGAATCTGATACACCGCGCCGAAGAGGAACGCCTAACAGGTTTCCTTTACCGTCCGTTATGTACGTTTCGTAACATTCGAAGACTTCCTGAACCCTGCCTGCCGTTTCGGTTTCTGTCCCCCCCTGTTAGATAAGGGGGGAAGATTTGAAGCGGTTGTCGGCTTCCTGCCGTCCGCTAGCGCGTCCGTCATCACGCCGGCAACCGCCTTTGTCATCCCTTGCTTATCTTCCATGGTGCGAATCCTCAAAAACGGGCAAAAAAAAGCCCTGTTACTTGTAGAAAGTAAAGGACGTTAATTTTTGTTAATCGTCCCTTCTTAGGGACGCAATATATAAGGCCGTCTGAAACGGTTTTTCTGTTTTTAGACGGCCTCTTGGCTTAGACCTTGAGAACCGCATGCGTGCTTAATTTATTATCTAATGAAAAAAGTTTCCGGCTTTCAGACGACCTTTTGTAATATTATCGGCAGCGGCTCAATGCCAACTTTAAACCTGCTCCGATTTCTTCAGGGCTGTTATCCAATGATAAAATGACATCGTCTGCATCAATGGCATTCCACGCTTCCAGCTTGACATGGCGGCTCGGGCTGATTTTCAGGCAGCCGTTGTGCAGCCAAATATCCACGCTCATCATGTTTTTAAATAGGGCGCGTCTGGTTTTATAGCCCAAGTTCCCGCATAGCTTGGCAACCCAATCCTCATAGCGTTGCCGAATTTTTTCGGTATCAAAAAAATCTTGGTCTTCTGGACTGTCATAAACGAAAGTCCTGCTGTTTGCCAACGCTTGCAAGACTGTCGTGCCTAAAGTTTCATTGTCGGTATCCAATGGCAGGATATGGGGGGGATATAGGTGGTCTGGAGCATATCGCCCAAATCCTGACCATGTTTGAATAATCAAGGCTCTTTCATTTGCCTTATAGCCAGCCCAATAATCTTGTTCTTGATTGAAAGTCATTTATTCGATCTCCGTAATTTTGACTGTAATGTTTTGACTTTTGCCATACTCTACCACACGTTGCAACTGCAATCTTTGCTCCTTATTAGTTTGTGCGGGTATGGCCAGATGGATTTCGCGCTGTTTGATCATGTCTGCCCTTAACGGTACTTCTGATAATTCATAACTTTTGAAATTTGCCGTCTTATCGATGTACCCTTTCATGGTACTGTAAAGCTGTTCGGGTTTGGACAGGCGTGCCGTAGTTTGCGTATCCAGAGTTTTGGCACTGATTGCCGTGCCTGTACCACGATCAAAATAATCAAATGTTTTAAAATTTTTAGGTAACCTTGCATTGGCAGACAAGCCCTTACCGACATAATCCTCCCAAGGCATTCCCTGTCCTTCAATCCCCTTGCCCCACTTGATACCGACTTCGGATTGGGACAGGATATTTCGCTGTACGTCAGCAGTTTTCGGAGTCAAGGAAGTTTTCACACCCGTTGCCAAGTTTCCCAATTTGCGCGTAATCAGCGTTTCCAATCCCCATACGGCTAGATTTTTCGCATCAGATACTAACGGCGATTCGTATTCTATTGGTGTACCCAAAGATAGGACAACTTTTTTACCAAAATCGGACTGGTAAGTGCCAAACAATTGCCGGCTTCCTTCTGAGGCCTGTGTATAACCACCGGTCATACCTGCCGTTGCAATAAGTCCACCGGCCGCACAGCCAATCCCGGTACTGCACAGACCTCCGCCTATAGCACCCGAACCGACAAAAGTCGTTGCACCCAATCCCATATTGCCCGCACCCTTAATTTTGGTGGCAGCACGGTCGTAACTGCTGCGTATATCATTCAGGCTGTTCCATGTTCCATATTTAAATGCATCCGTCCGCATCAATACGTTTTGTTCCGCTACAAACTGTTTACCGGCATCTTGGAGGTTTTTTAGTCCTTTATAAAGAGGGTCGAAGTCAGGTACGCCTTCCGCGCACCGGGTTAATGCACATGCAGCGGCTTTTAGGCGGTACTGTTCTTCAGCCGATTTGCCTTTTGACAGTTTGTTAAGGATTTGTGTTTCTTTCGGATGCAGCTGCCTATTGTTCCAATCGACATTCGCCCCTACTGCCGCCGTACCGACATTCCCGCCCGCCGCATAGCCGATTGCCGCCCCGCCCCGTGCAGTATGCTCCTGCCTATGCCGCCTTCTTTCCAGGTGTCGTAGCGGCTTTGGTTTTCGGCAAGATAGGCGTTTACTTGGCCGAGGGATGCGCGGAAGGCGGCTTTTTCGGCTTCGCTGTCCGTGTTTTGCAGTTCGGCCTCCAGCAGGGTTCGGGCTTCCTGATACCGTTCGTAACTTTGGGTATTGCCGAGTTTGTCGGCAACGGCCGCTACGGCTTGGGCGGCGTTTCTGCCGAACTCCTTCGTTACTTCCCTTTGCAGGTTGATCTCTTTGGCGACCGCGTCTTTGTCGAAGCTGTTTTTCAGATGGCCTGAGTGTTGATCCGCAGTTTCGGTGTCGATGCCGGTGTAGATACGCGCTTCGGTTTCTTTTGCAGTCCTGCCTGTTCGGGCAAGTTGTCCCGCTTCGTCGGTGATGTGTATGTTGTGGGTGTTGACGCCGCTGCGGGTGGTGCTGTTTTTGCTGTCTCCGTCGCTGCCGTAGCCGGCTGCCGGGCTTATCCTGTCGGTAGGCCTGCCTTGTTTGTCGGTAACCGTGCCGTCCCAGCCGCCGTTCAGGTCGAAACTGCCGCCTATGCCGAAGCTTTTGCCTTCGTAGCGGCTGTGGTTTTGAATGTCGCTATGGGTGAGGGTGGCCGTCTGAAAAAGGTTTTTGCCCTTATCTTCTGCGCTTTGGCTAGACGTGATGATACCGCCCTTGAGGTCTGTGTTGTCTCTGACTTTGATTTGATAGCCGTCTTCTCCGGCATAAATACCGCTTTGCCCGGTTACGGAGGCATGGTCTGCTTTGACTTTGCTTTGGCGGTAACTGCCGCTTGCACTGAATCCGTAACCGACAGTAACTTGGACATTGCCGTTTTGCTGTTTGCTCTGATAGGTTTCAGTATCTTGAACACTTTCTATATGCAGGTTGCGCGTATCTGCCTGTATGCCTTTGCCGATGAGCTGCGCACCTTTGAGGGTGGTATCCCCGCCGCTTCGAATGGTAGTTTTACCGGTTGTGCTGCCGACATGGGTGTGGCGGTGGGTTGCTTTTGTCTGATTGCTGTGGTGGCTTGTTGAAAGAAAGGCTGTCTGAAACGTATTTGTTGTTTCAGACAGCCTCCTGGCTCAAACCTTGAAAACTACATATGTGCGTTCCGCACATCCTACGTATTGAGTTTAGGTTTCACATGAGCTACGGCTTGCTATGCCGTCTTTTTTCCAGGTGTGGCCGCGGCTTTGGTTTTCGGCAAGGTAGGCGTTTACTTGGTCAGATGGCGGATTTTTTGTTCGTCGTAGATGATGGAGACGCTGATACCGGAGTAAGCGTAGATTGGGTCTTGACCTCAAACCTACACTTGTTTTACATAAAATTTCGTGTCTCTATTTGAAAAATCTAAATAACAACATTCTACTTTACCTATTGAATTGATTATAGTTGAAACAGGAATATTAAGAAGCCTAATACCCAAATCATCAATTTCAAAATCATTAATTCCACTCTTATAAAGATAGCTTATTATTTCATCATTAATTTTTCCAAGCCAATTAAAAGAAATATCTTCTAAAAAAAACTTATTTGGTTCAAATATCTCTATCGCTTCAAGCTGATTTTTATCATCATAAAAACAATGGATATTCAATTCGGGAAAAACATCCATAGGAACCCGAGAGTATGATGACTTATAAATTTCTTGTACATCAGAACTAAATATTGCACGAACTTGTTTTCGATTCAGATTTGATGAGATAATATTTCTTTCTATTTTTTTTGAACTAAAATAAAAAATTGCCATAATTTTTTTGCCTAAACAATATTACCATTTTCGTAAGATGCATAGAACAAACCATGTCTTATCCATTTTGTTCCATCGGCAGACAGATAACGACTATATCTAAATTTTATTTTTCACTCTCATAAAAAATTTTCTGCAATATTCAATATATTTACTTTCTTAACCATAGCGTAAATTCCTCAGGCTTATATATTTCAGTATAAGTATGACTTAAAGGATATGACGCCGCGTGTTACGAGTTGCTTCTTTTGATTTCAGGGTTTATATAAGTTATGGCTTGCCTGGGCTCGAAGTGATAAAGAGAGTATTTACTTTTCAACTATAAAAATATGAGATAGTTCCATGGGAAAACCGTAATTTAAGTTTTAATAAAGCACCTTCTAGGCGATATAAAAATTTTCTATAATTTTCATTTGGTTTATATTTATATATAAGCTGTATTTCAATAGTCTCATAGCTACTTTCTCCAAAATCTTCAAAAATTTGACCTGATTCAATATATTGAATATATGAATTTATTTTTTCTTGCAACAAAAACAAATGCTCGTTATCCCATTTTAAGTGATCAGAAATAGTTAATATGAGTATTCCGTTTTCAATAGAGGCTGAATCAATTACATTCTCTTCCAAAATAGACATTATCTTTTCCTTTCAATTATAACTTTAGTAGGTTCAATTTTGGTCCCCTTTGGATAGCCCGGTTTTCCCTTACCGACCACTGTTGCTCCCGTTCTTTCAATTTCAGGAAAAGCTTTTTTCTGATTTTTAGTAAGTGGCGCAGTTATTGAAGCCTTACACTCTGTACAAACATCAAGACCACCTTCTTTCGAAATAATATCAAGCCTAGTTTTTACACCACTTTTTGTTTTAACTGTAATCTGTCTTTGCGGTTTAAAGCCTTGTTTAACTTTCTTCTGATAAATTTCCATCTCAAAATCCTCACCAGATTTTTTATTTTTTTCCAGTTGATCTTTACGATTTTTATGTTTGATTCCCTTGCTAGCCAATGCCGTATCCGGAATCCTGTCCCCCTTCGCAACATTGCCGTTTGCAGGGATACGGATATTCCCCGCACCCGCCAATAAGGGATCGCTGCCGGTAACTGTCGGCTTGATGTTTTTCAGGTTGCGGATGCCTGCAAGAATCGGGACTTTTATCCTCGGATTGGGGTTGACAAGGCTCGTCAGTCCTTCGGCAACGTTCAGTGCAAACTCTTCGTTTTTCCGCTCTCCCTGCCTGATTTTGGTGTCTTTCGTCCCGCTGTGCAGCCAGGTCAGGTTGCGGTATTCGGGTTTGTCCTGTCGGCGGTATTCCTCAAACAGCTTCGGATCGTTGTAGGTTTGCGGATTTCTTGCGCCGTAGTCGCGGTAGTCCCAAGTATAACCCAAGGCTTTGTCTTCGCCTTTCATTCCGATAAGGGATATGACGCTTTGGTCGGTATAGCCGTCTTGGGAACCTTTGTCCACCCAACGCAGTATCTGCCTGCGGATTCTCATTGCCGCTTCTTGGCTGCTGATTTTTCTGCCTTCGCGTTTTTCAACTTCGCGCTTGAGGGCTTCGGCATATTTGTCGGCCAACGCCATTTCTTTCGGATGCAGCTGCCTATTGTTCCAATCTACATTCGCACCCACCACAGCACCACCACTACCACCAGTTGCATAGCCGATGGCCGCACCGCCCAGTGCGTTGACCGCCGCTTTGCCCGCCGGACCGAGGTTTTCCGCCGCTTTGTCCAAATACGGTGCGGCAAGGGAAGTGCCGCCGCCGGCCAGTATGCCGCCGAGGCTGCCGGTCGTCAGTCCGCCTGCCGCCCCGTGCAGTATGCTCCTGCCTATGCCGCCTTCTTTCCAGGTGTCGTAGCGGCTTTGGTTTTCGGCAAGATAGGCGTTTACTTGGCCGAGGGATGCGCGGAAGGCGGCTTTTTCGGCTTCGCTGTCCGTGTTTTGCAGTTCGGCCTCCAGCAGGGTTCGGGCTTCCTGATACCGTTCGTAACTTTGGGTATTGCCGAGTTTGTCGGCAACGGCCGCTACGGCTTGGGCGGCGTTTCTGCCGAACTCCTTCGTTACTTCCCTTTGCAGGTTGATCTCTTTGGCGACCGCGTCTTTGTCGAAGCTGTTTTTCAGATGGCCTGAGTGTTGATCCGCAGTTTCGGTGTCGATGCCGGTGTAGATACGCGCTTCGGTTTCTTTTGCAGTCCTGCCTGTTCGGGCAAGTTGTCCCGCTTCGTCGGTGATGTGTATGTTGTGGGTGTTGACGCCGCTGCGGGTGGTGCTGTTTTTGCTGTCTCCGTCGCTGCCGTAGCCGGCTGCCGGGCTTATCCTGTCGGTAGGCCTGCCTTGTTTGTCGGTAACCGTGCCGTCCCAGCCGCCGTTCAGGTCGAAACTGCCGCCTATGCCGAAGCTTTTGCCTTCGTAGCGGCTGTGGTTTTGAATGTCGCTATGGGTGAGGGTGGCCGTCTGAAAAAGGTTTTTGCCCTTATCTTCTGCGCTTTGGCTAGACGTGATGATACCGCCCTTGAGGTCTGTGTTGTCTCTGACTTTGATTTGATAGCCGTCTTCTCCGGCATAAATACCGCTTTGCCCGGTTACGGAGGCATGGTCTGCTTTGACTTTGCTTTGGCGGTAACTGCCGCTTGCACTGAATCCGTAACCGACAGTAACTTGGACATTGCCGTTTTGCTGTTTGCTCTGATAGGTTTCAGTATCTTGAACACTTTCTATATGCAGGTTGCGCGTATCTGCCTGTATGCCTTTGCCGATGAGCTGCACACCTTTGAGGGTGGTATCCCCGCCGCTTCGGATGGTAGTTTTGCCGGTTGTGCTGCCGACATGGGTGTGGCGGTGGGTAGTACTTCCCCCTTGCTCTTTACCTTTACCGATATTTCCTCCGGCGGTAATTCCAAACCTGATGCCGTTGCCTATTTTGACGGCTACGCCTGCATTCCAACCACTGCTTTTGTTTTTGCTTTGCTCGCTGCCGTCCTGTTTGGCAGATTGGAGTCTGATATGGTTGTCGGCAATGAGGGCAGTACCTGCATGGCCGATGACATCGGAACCTGTAATATTGATATTGGACTGCTCCCCACTTCCTGTTGCCGCAAGTGTGGTTTGCCCTTTGCCGATAATTTGACTTGCTGCCGCTTCGGTGTAATGTCTTTTTTGCTCGTTACGACTTTTCTGTTCGCCGTAGGTAATGGACACACTGATACTGGGGCTTTGATTGTTGTTTTGACCTTGTCCCGCACTGCTGCTTGGAGCAAATTGTTGCATTTGTTGGGTTGCTTGATAACTCTGCCATGCAGCATTGGCTGCAGCCATGGCATTAACGCGTTTATTTTTACTTTTGCCCACATTTTGGGCTGCTTGTATGAAGTTTTGTGCAGCTTGGACAACCGGGACATTGAGGGCGACGGTAAGGCCTTTTTGTTCCTGGGTATGGGCGTAGTCAGTGGCATACCGGTTGTTTGCGAACTCTACATCTATGCTTTTGGCTGTGACGGTATTGCGCCCCTCGGGGCTGGAGACGGTACTGCCGGTTTGTCGGTAGCGGTTTCCTGCAACTGTAACGGTGTCTCCATTCAGGCTGCCTATAATGCTGCCTGTATGGACAATATTGGTACGATCAGTGTCATCGGTAGTTTTCCGGTTACCGATAGTAAAGCCCAATCCGCCAGTACCCATGACGCCTGATTTTTTGCTCTCGTGGTATTCATTGCCGGTATAGCGATTATGGGCAGTAGAAATATCGATGTCGTGTCCTGCTTTTAAAACAATGCCCTTATCAGAAATAAGGTTGCTGCCGCGTACATTGATATCCTGCCCGGCTGCAACAATCATTTTGCCGCCGCCGATGTTGCTGCCGACTGCTTCATCATGACTGAAGCGGTAGCGGTCGTGTGTTTTGGTACTGGAAAGGATGCCTTTGCTTTTTCCGCTTACCGAGGTATCCAGTTCGGTTATTTGGCGTCCTTCGCTGATAGTGACATCACGTCCTGCGGCAAGGACGGTTTTGCCTTCTTCGGCCTCCAGTTCGCCTTGGCGGATTTTTAAGTCGTTACCGGCTCTAAGCAGTGCGCCGTTTTGCGTGCGGATACTGCTGCCGACTTCGGTACTTTGGCGGACATGGCGATGGTTCTCGTCATCTAATGTACCATAGGCTTCGCGATGTTCGGTACGGATGGTGCCGAGGTTGAGATTATTGCCGGCGGTAATTTGGGTAGTGCCGTCTTTAACTTGGTTAGAGACGGTGGCCGCATTGAGGTTGATATCGTTGCTGGCATGCAGGGATAGGATGCCGTCTGAAGTTCTGTTATCTACTTGTTCAGTATGGCTTCCGACCACGTTAATGCCGGCCATACGATCGATGGCGGTATTGCCGTTACGTTCATTACCGGAAGTTTGGGTTGTACCGTTAAGGTTGATATTTTGCGCTTGGGCAGTCAGCAGTCTGCCTGCTTGTACCTGCCCGCCGTCGATATTGATACTTTTTTCAGCTTTTAAGCCGATTTGGTCGGCTTGAATGTTACCGTTGCTGTTAATATTCCGTGCCTGGATGAGTACGGCCTGTCGCCCCGCAATGGTACCGCTGTTAGTCAGGTTGCCGTTTTGCAGTTTAAGTAAGACTTGTTCGGCACTAATCAGGCCACCGGAGGTATTGAGATCACCTTTGCGCGCCAGGGCATAGACTTTAGGAACCAGTACGGTTTGAGTCGAACCGTCAGACAGGGTGACGGTTTGATTTTCCATCCAAACGATATCTGAAGTTAAGCGGGCAACTTGCTCTGCACTCAAGGCGATACCTGGGGTGAGACCGAATGTTTTGGCAGCAGTAAGGCCGTTGTCCATCAGAGCTTTGAATTGTTCTTCATCACTCCTGTAGCCGTCGAGTCGGCGGTAGCCTGTTAACTGATGGATTTGTTCATTAACAAGTTTTTGTTCGTAGTAGCCGTCGCCAAGCCGTTTGTGTAGATGATTGGTGTCCAATTGCAGTTGTTGCAACATGTAGTCGCTGCCCAACCAGCGGCGGTAGTCTGCAAATTGAGGATCGGTTTCAACCAACCAGCCTTTATTGTCAGGATGGGTGGTATAGAGGCTGCTGTTAGGCAGAGTAACAGTAGCGTTATTTAACGAGACCACATTACCGGTATGGATGCGCTGACCATTGACGGCTGCCGTGGATACTCCGTCAATCAGTTTGATTGCAGATGCGGCGGGTTGAAAGGAAGGGGAGGCGGCATTCTGTTGGATGACGGATACAGGCGTGTCGAAGTCGTGGGTAAATAGTTGGGTATCATGGTAAGGAGTATGGTTTCTTTCAGTACGGCGTTGTCTTTTTCTACCGCTGTACCATCCTTTTTTTGTAACTGAATCCCACTGTGTGCCGACAGCATCTGTGCGACCTTTGCCTGTTGTACTTTGATTGGTAATTTCTTTCTGGTTTAAATCATCAGTGATAATACGCCCGCCTACTACAATCCGGCTGTCTTTGTTCAGCCAATTTTGACCTGAGGCAGTCAAATCACCGCCCACAGTAATGTGTGCCGGCCGGTTTTCGATGATGCGTTCTTTATAAGTCTCGATGTGGTAGTCTCGGACATGCCATTGGTTGGCCTCAATACGAGAACCATTTTTTAAATGGAACGTAGCAGTAGTTTGGTCTTTTTGTCCTTGCGAGTTGTCGAATAAACCGTCTTTTCCCGCCTGATAGTAGGTATTTTGCCCCAGTACGGTGTAGTCGCGGACTTGCTTTTCCGCTTTGGCTAAGTATGTCTCTGTTTTAAAGTGATTATTGATATTCTGCATATTCCGAACGGACATCAATGCATCACCTTGTACTTCCAAACCGGCACTGCCATTAACAAAGGTATCGGCCATGCCTGCCGCATGATGTTGTTCATCCAGTCGATTACCTACGGCAAAAATACCTTCGCTGGATAGTAGGGCACCTTCTTGGTTATGAATCTCTTTCGCTCCAATATCCAAACGTTTCCTTGCAGCTATTGCCCCCGCTTTGGTACTGCCTTCCGTCGTTTCTTCCCGGTTAAGCAGTATTTGCGCGTCCAGGGCAATATGGTTGCCATAGATTTTGCCTGTCCCGGTGTTGGTCAGGGTTTGACCTGCACCGATGTGGGTCAAACCGTCGCTGTTGATCAAGCCCCTGTTGTCAACATGCTGTTCGGATGTGATGTCCGTTTGTTCTCCACCAATAATTTTGCCTGTAACTTGGTTATCTATATTGCCGGCATTGAGTTTGAGCGTATGGCCTGCTTGTAGGGTATGGGTATTTTTCAGACGGCCTTTTATGCTTAGATTTAATTGTTTGCCTGCAGTGAGGTCGCGCTCTACGACGAAATCGTCCGTCAAAGCAATATCCAGTTTGTTACCGGCTGTTAATGTGCCATTGTTGGCGAGTGATTTGGCTTGTAGCGATACATTACCGGCAGATTGAATCGTGCCATCCGCATTGTTTAACGCCAAAGTGTTTTGATTTTTATCGTGAATAGACAACTGCCGGTTGGTGGCAATTTCACCATGTTGGTTGTATAGGCCGTCTGAAACAGCTAATTGTGCTTGGTTTGCAGATAGGAGTTTGCCGTTTTGGTTGTCTACATTTCGACTATTGATAGTCAGTTGTTCGGTAGCAGTAATATGGCCGCTTTGGTTAGTCAGTTGCTGACTTTGGATGTTAACCGTTTCAGCCTCTATACGTCCGCGCGTATTATCTAGAGTCTGACCTTCGGTATTCAGTCGTGCAACAGAAACTTTTCCTGTATTGCGAAGATTATTCTTGGTGGTAACGGTTCCACTATCGGCAAGAATGTTACCTGCATTATGTAAACCGGCGGTATCAAGCTGTAAATGTGCAGCTCGAATATTGCCTTTTTTATCATTGCTCAAGCGGCCCGAATGAATGAGTGTCAGATTGTTGGCGGCAATTTCTCCGGCATTATGCAGTTCACGGTTATCAATCTTGCCGGTTTGAGTTAATAAGTGACCGCTGTTTTTAGCAGTTTGAGTGTTAACAGCCAGATCGTGTGCCTGGAGTTTGCCTTTTACCGTATTGTTAAATGAATCGCCTGATACTCGTAGTTTAGCCGCATTCAGACTACCCGAATTTCCCAAACCGTTTTGGGCGGCAATGTCAATTTGCCCACCCGCATTAATTGATCCTGCATTGTCAAATGCTCCTGTTGTTTGAATGCGTCCTACGGCGTAGTTTTTTGCAGGTGCTGTAGGTGAAACGGGATTGTTTGAACCAGGCTTAGATACCGAGACAGTGCTGCTGCCTGAACCTGTTGCAGTACTCGGAATCTGTGGTATGACTGATGGATTGGGATTCAAACCGGTCTGTGGAACGTCACTTACACCAATCTTGCCACTGTTATCGAATTTGCCGGCAGATACCAAATCCAATGCTTGTGAACCTGTTTGAGTAATATTACCTGTGTTATCCAAACCACCTGTTGACATATCTAAGCGGGCAGCCTGGATCGTACCGTTGTTTTGGTTTTTCAGACGGCCTAAATTACGAACAGTCAATCGACCTGAGGATAAGACCGTACCTGAATTGTCCAGCGTCTGGCTGTGAATATTGGCATCATCCTGTGAGGCAACCGTACCGCTATTATGAACATTGCGGGCATGAAGTGAAACCGCATGATTTTCTCCCGTCGCTGCAATCATGCCCGTGTTGACCAGTTTACCCTCAGCATTCACTGCCACATTGCCGGCTGAGGCAAACCATTGCCCTTGATTACGAATGCCTGCTTGCTCGACCGTACTGATCAAGGTGATTTTGTTGGCATACATACCTCCTAATTTGCCTGTATCAATCGCAAATAAAGGGATATGTGTGCCGTTGTTGGCTGTATTGTTTGACGTATTGGCAGCAGCATTATTGAGAATAGGCGAATGTGCATCACCTGTTGCGGCCACATCGTTTTGTCCCGCGACGACACGAACATCTTGTCCCCATACGGGTGCATCAATTTTGGAATGATAACTGAGAATACGTGTGTAATCGGTATCACGTGCATCCAAACCGTGTCCGGCGATTACAACATTGCCTTGCCTTATCTTAAAGCCGCTAAGGTCTCCTGCTTGATATTGCGGTTGGGCTGTCGTCAAAGTGGCACGGGAAGCATTGATAAAACCACCACCATTGACTGCAATCCCTGCCGGATTGGCAATAACGACTTCTGCACGTCGTCCGCCCACTTCAATATAGCCATTCATTTGTGAAGAATGGCTGCTGTTGATTTGGTTTACAACCACACGTGCTTCGCCCCTTGCCAACCAAGGATTGCCTTGAATCCAACCGCCTAGCTGTGTTTGGGTGTTGCTGCGACTGTTGTTTAAAATCGCCCCGCGATTACCCACATCAAACTGGGCGTATTGATTAACAGAAACCCCTGCCGAAGTAGGGGTTTGAATATTGACTTGCGGTATGCCGTTACCTGTTTGCAGGATGGTAGGCTGTTGCTGTGCAGGTGCGGATTTGTCGGCAACGATACCTTGGGCAGTAGCAGAAGAAGAAGTCAGGATAAGGGCAGAACCGAGCAGTAATGAAAGGGAGAATGAGATAACAGAGATAGAATGGATAAAACCCGCAAAGCCCGCAATATCATTTGGCAAAATACCTACAGCTTGGGTGTCGGCTGTGTTTTTGCCCTCGCGTTTGGCATTTTCAGCAACGGCTATCATGCAGTTTCGATGTTTGTTAAATACAACTTTGTACAGGGTGCGGTTCATAGTAAGGGCTTTCTTAATAATATTTTTATAATCGTAAATTAGATTAATTTTTAGGGGCTGACGTAGATTAACAGTTATGCCAGGCTACGAAAATAAAGATAACCAATTGTAAATTAAACAATAGAGTTCAAAAGAAACTGCTTGAATTTTTCGTACTCCAAGCTACCGCCCGTTCCGCTGCCGATATTTTGGGTATGGCGCTGCGGGCAATTTCCGTTCCCACTTCGGCGAGTTGGCGCATAATGGAACGCTCGCGCACGATTTCGGCATGGCGCCGGATGTTGGCGGCAGACGGAGTATTTTGCGCCAGCGTAATCAGATATTCGAATCCCCCCGCCGCTTCCAGCTCTTCGTTCCGCTGCAAATCTTCCTGAACCGTGATGACATCGGCAGGACGGCTCTCATTGATCAGTTTGGCAATGGATCGGAAAATCAGGCGGTGTTCGTGGCGGTAGAAATCCTCTCCCGAAACCACATCGGCAATCCTGTCCCAAGCCGGATTTTCCAGCATCAACCCGCCCAAAACGGATTGTTCCGCCTCCATTGAGTGCGGCGGAAGCGATAATGAGCCGATTCCTCCGTCTTCAGACGGCATGGCTGTGTAATCGTTCATGGTACATCCGACAAAATTGCAATCTTCTATTGTAGCGTAAAGCAGGTTCAATTGGTTTCCGTACCGCAAAACAGGTAGAATACGCGAGTTGCCGGGTTAAATACCTTCCTCAACCATCACAGTTAACATAGGAAATAATTTGGCAATCTGAGAATCGGCTATCCACCTGTTTGTCCCTTCAGTCCTAAGCATACCTGAATCTTTAACCCAAATTGTTCCATCCTTGTCCTTAAAACGTGTGCCATTAGAAATCTTTTCCCATTCGTTTAAAACGACTTTTGCATTTTTGTTTTCAGGATTTTTGGCCCCATTATCTTTAGCCACATCTTCAAATCCCCAACGTTCCTCTACGGCTTTTTTCAGAATATTCAGCCTATGGGCTTTAGTCACGTTCTGACCTTTTGCAATGAGCGAAGCGATATATGCTTCCGCCCTGACCCGTATCGTTCCGGCTTCCAAATCAGTCATTCCGGCAAAAAGTTCCGATTGATTTTCAAGAGGGATGTCTTTCGACCCTATTTTATGTAGGATTGAGAATGTAAAACCTACAATTTTTCGTCCTTCTTTATGCTGCTCGTAGGTAATGGAAATATCCGTTTTATCATTGATCTGCTTGACGGCGAAATCCAAAACCTTACGTTTGAATAGCTCCATTTTTTGATACTCGTCAGGCATCATACCCAAACGTTCGCGCAACTCCATTGTACTGAACATCGGTGTCTTACCGGCTGCACGCCATGAAATAATAATTTCGTAGAGCCGCACCGCGTATTTACTGCTCAACGATGAGACCTGATCAAGCTCGTAGCTTGTGAAGTTTTTTTCTAGCATCGTAATCAAAGGGGCAACATTTGGTGCAAAAACTAACTCTACCGTTGCCTGTTGTTCAATATAGGCGACTTGAGATACCCACCTTGTCCGTACTACCTTTTCCCCTTTTGGTGTTTTTTCGATAAAACTGAATTGGCGTTCAAAAAGGTTGTTACAGGCATCTTTCAAAGCCTTATACGCCGTATTACGGTTGGTATGGAAATTATTAACGATGCAGAACTTATCCGTTCCATGCAGCGTCAGCAGCACATAGATGCTGAATTGTTAACTGATGCAAATGTCCGTTTCGAGCAACCATTGGAGAAGAACAATTATGTCCTGAGTGAAGATGAAACACCGTGTACTCGGGTAAATTACATTAGTTTAGATGATAAGACGGTGCGCAAATTTTCTTTTCTTCCTTCTGTGCTCATGAAAGAAACAGCTTTTAAAACTGGGATGTGTTTAGGTTCCAATAATTTGAGCAGGCTACAAAAAGCCGCGCAACAGATACTGATCGTGCGTGGCTACCTCACTTCCCAAGCTATTATCCAACCACAGAATATGGATTCGGGAATTCTGAAATTACGGGTATCAGCAGGCGAAATAGGGGATATCCGCTATGAAGAAAAACGGGATGGGAAGTCTGCCGAGGGCAGTATTAGTGCATTCAATAACAAATTTCCCTTATATAGGAACAAAATTCTCAATCTTCGCGATGTAGAGCAGGGCTTGGAAAACCTGCGTCGTTTGCCGAGTGTTAAAACAGATATTCAGATTATACCGTCCGAAGAAGAAGGCAAAAGCGATTTACAGATCAAATGGCAGCAGAATAAACCCATACGGTTCAGTATCGGTATAGATGATGCGGGCGGCAAAACGACCGGCAAATATCAAGGAAATGTCGCTTTATCGTTCGATAACCCTTTGGGCTTAAGCGATTTGTTTTATGTTTCATATGGACGCGGTTTGGCGCACAAAACGGACTTGACTGATGCCACCGGTACGGAAACTGAAAGCGGATCCAGAAGTTACAGCGTGCATTATTCGGTGCCCGTAAAAAAATGGCTGTTTTCTTTTAATCACAATGGACATCGTTACCACGAAGCAACCGAAGGCTATTCCGTCAATTACGATTACAACGGCAAACAATATCAGAGCAGCCTGGCCGCCGAGCGCATGCTTTGGCGTAACAGACTTCATAAAACTTCAGTCGGAATGAAATTATGGACACGCCAAACCTATAAATACATCGACGATGCCGAAATCGAAGTACAACGCCGCCGCTCTGCAGGCTGGGAAGCCGAATTGCGCCACCGTGCTTACCTCAACCGTTGGCAGCTTGACGGCAAGTTGTCTTACAAACGCGGGACCGGCATGCGCCAAAGTATGCCTGCACCGGAAGAAAACGGCGGCGATATTCTTCCAGGTACATCTCGTATGAAAATCATTACTGCCAGTTTGGACGCAGCCGCCCCATTTATTTTAGGCAAACAGCAGTTTTTCTACGCAACCGCCATTCAAGCTCAATGGAACAAAACGCCGTTGGTTGCCCAAGATAAATTGTCAATCGGCAGCCGCTACACCGTTCGCGGATTTGATGGGGAGCAGAGTCTTTTCGGAGAGCGAGGTTTCTACTGGCAGAATACTTTAACTTGGTATTTTCATCCGAACCATCAGTTCTATCTCGGTGCGGACTATGGCCGCGTATCTGGCGAAAGTGCACAATATGTATCGGGCAAGCAGCTGATGGGTGCAGTGGTCGGCTTCAGAGGAGGGCATAAAGTAGGCGGTATGTTTGCTTATGATCTGTTTGCCGGCAAGCCGCTTCATAAACCCAAAGGCTTTCAGACGACCAACACCGTTTACGGCTTCAACTTGAATTACAGTTTCTAACCTCTGAATTTTTTACTGATATTTAGACGGTCTTTCCTTATCCTCAGACCGTCAAACTTTACCTACGTACTTGGCGCGCAGTACGTTCATCTTCAAAATGGAATAGACATGAATAAAGGTTTACATCGCATTATCTTTAGTAAAAAGCACAGCACCATGGTTGCAGTAGCCGAAACTGCCAACAGCCAGGGCAAAGGTAAACAGGCAGGCAGTTCGGTTTCTGTTTCACTGAAAACTTCAGGCGACCTTTGCGGCAAACTCAAAACCACCCTTAAAACTTTGGTCTGCTCTTTGGTTTCCCTGAGTATGGTATTGCCTGCCCATGCCCAAATTACCACCGACAAATCAGCACCTAAAAACCAGCAGGTCGTTATCCTTAAAACCAACACTGGTGCCCCCTTGGTGAATATCCAAACTCCGAATGGACGCGGATTGAGCCACAACCGCTATACGCAGTTTGATGTTGACAACAAAGGGGCAGTGTTAAACAACGACCGTAACAATAATCCGTTTGTGGTCAAAGGCAGTGCGCAATTGATTTTGAACGAGGTACGCGGTACGGCTAGCAAACTCAACGGCATCGTTACCGTAGGCGGTCAAAAGGCCGACGTGATTATTGCCAACCCCAACGGCATTACCGTTAATGGCGGCGGCTTTAAAAATGTCGGTCGGGGCATCTTAACTACCGGTGCGCCCCAAATCGGCAAAGACGGTGCACTGACAGGATTTGATGTGCGTCAAGGCACATTGACCGTAGGAGCAGCAGGTTGGAATGATAAAGGCGGAGCCGACTACACCGGGGTACTTGCTCGTGCAGTTGCTTTGCAGGGGAAATTACAGGGTAAAAACCTGGCGGTTTCTACCGGTCCTCAGAAAGTAGATTACGCCAGCGGCGAAATCAGTGCAGGTACGGCAGCGGGTACGAAACCGACTATTGCCCTTGATACTGCCGCACTGGGCGGTATGTACGCCGACAGCATCACACTGATTGCCAATGAAAAAGGCGTAGGCGTCAAAAATGCCGGCACACTCGAAGCGGCCAAGCAATTGATTGTGACTTCGTCAGGCCGCATTGAAAACAGCGGCCGCATCGCCACCACTGCCGACGGCACCGAAGCTTCACCGACTTATCTCTCCATCGAAACCACCGAAAAAGGAGCGGCAGGCACATTTATCTCCAATGGTGGTCGGATCGAGAGCAAAGGCTTATTGGTTATTGAGACGGGAGAAGATATCAGCTTGCGTAACGGAGCCGTGGTGCAGAATAACGGCAGTCGCCCAGCTACCACGGTATTAAATGCTGGTCATAATTTGGTGATTGAGAGCAAAACTAATGTGAACAATGCCAAAGGCCCGGCTACTCTGTCGGCCGACGGCCGTACCGTCATCAAGGAGGCCAGTATTCAGACTGGCACTACCGTATACAGTTCCAGCAAAGGCAACGCCGAATTAGGCAATAACACACGCATTACCGGGGCAGATGTTACCGTATTATCCAACGGCACCATCAGCAGTTCCGCCGTAATAGATGCCAAAGACACCGCACACATCGAAGCAGGCAAACCGCTTTCTTTGGAAGCTTCAACAGTTACCTCCGATATCCGCTTAAACGGAGGCAGTATCAAGGGCGGCAAGCAGCTTGCTTTACTGGCAGACGATAACATTACTGCCAAAACTACCAATCTGAATACTCCCGGCAATCTGTATGTTCATACAGGTAAAGATCTGAATTTGAATGTTGATAAAGATTTGTCTGCCGCCAGCATCCATTTGAAATCGGATAACGCTGCCCATATTACCGGCACCAGTAAAACCCTCACTGCCTCAAAAGACATGGGTGTGGAGGCAGGCTCGCTGAATGTTACCAATACCAATCTGCGTACCAACTCGGGTAATCTGCACATTCAGGCAGCCAAAGGCAATATTCAGCTTCGCAATACCAAGCTGAACGCAGCCAAGGCTCTCGAAACCACCGCATTGCAGGGCAATATCGTTTCAGACGGCCTTCATGCTGTTTCTGCAGACGGTCATGTATCCTTATTGGCCAACGGTAATGCCGACTTTACCGGTCACAATACCCTGACAGCCAAGGCCGATGTCAATGCAGGATCGGTTGGTAAAGGCCGTCTGAAAGCAGACAATACCAATATCACTTCATCTTCAGGAGATATTACGTTGGTTGCCGGCAACGGTATTCAGCTTGGTGACGGAAAACAACGCAATTCAATCAACGGAAAACACATCAGCATCAAAAACAACGGTGGTAATGCCGACTTAAAAAACCTTAACGTCCATGCCAAAAGCGGGGCATTGAACATTCATTCCGACCGGGCATTGAGCATAGAAAATACCAAGCTGGAGTCTACCCATAATACGCATCTTAATGCACAACACGAGCGGGTAACGCTCAACCAAGTAGATGCCTACGCACACCGTCATCTAAGCATTACCGGCAGCCAGATTTGGCAAAACGACAAACTGCCTTCTGCCAACAAGCTGGTGGCTAACGGTGTATTGGCACTCAATGCGCGCTATTCCCAAATTGCCGACAACACCACGCTGAGAGCGGGTGCAATCAACCTTACTGCCGGTACCGCCCTAGTCAAGCGCGGCAACATCAATTGGAGTACCGTTTCGACCAAAACTTTGGAAGATAATGCCGAATTAAAACCATTGGCCGGACGGCTGAATATTGAAGCAGGTAGCGGCACATTAACCATCGAACCTGCCAACCGCATCAGTGCGCATACCGACCTGAGCATCAAAACAGGCGGAAAATTGCTGTTGTCTGCAAAAGGAGGAAATGCAGGTGCGCCTAGTGCTCAAGTTTCCTCATTGGAAGCAAAAGGCAATATCCGTCTGGTTACAGGAGAAACAGATTTAAGAGGTTCTAAAATTACAGCCGGTAAAAACTTGGTTGTCGCCACCACCAAAGGCAAGTTGAATATCGAAGCCGTAAACAACTCATTCAGCAATTATTTTCCTACACAAAAAGCGGCTGAACTCAACCAAAAATCCAAAGAATTGGAACAGCAGATTGCGCAGTTGAAAAAAAGCTCGCCTAAAAGCAAGCTGATTCCAACCCTGCAAGAAGAACGCGACCGTCTCGCTTTCTATATTCAAGCCATCAACAAGGAAGTTAAAGGTAAAAAACCCAAAGGCAAAGAATACCTGCAAGCCAAGCTTTCTGCACAAAATATTGACTTGATTTCCGCACAAGGCATCGAAATCAGCGGTTCCGATATTACCGCTTCCAAAAAACTGAACCTTCACGCCGCAGGCGTATTGCCAAAGGCAGCAGATTCAGAGGCGGCTGCTATTCTGATTGACGGCATAACCGACCAATATGAAATTGGCAAGCCCACCTACAAGAGTCACTACGACAAAGCTGCTCTGAACAAGCCTTCACGTTTGACCGGACGTACAGGGGTAAGTATTCATGCAGCTGCGGCACTCGATGATGCACGTATTATTATCGGTGCATCCGAAATCAAAGCTCCCTCAGGCAGCATAGACATCAAAGCCCATAGTGATATTGTACTGGAGGCTGGACAAAACGATGCCTATACCTTCTTAAAAACCAAAGGTAAAAGCGGCAAAATCATCAGAAAAACCAAGTTTACCAGCACCCGCGACCACCTGATTATGCCAGCCCCCGTCGAGCTGACCGCCAACGGCATAACGCTTCAGGCAGGCGGCAACATCGAAGCTAATACCACCCGCTTCAATGCCCCTGCAGGTAAAGTTACCCTGGTTGCGGGTGAAGAGCTGCAACTGCTGGCAGAAGAAGGCATCCACAAGCACGAGTTGGATGTCCAAAAAAGCCGCCGCTTTATCGGCATCAAGGTAGGCAAGAGCAATTACAGTAAAAACGAACTGAACGAAACCAAATTGCCTGTCCGCGTCGTCGCCCAAACTGCAGCCACCCGTTCAGGCTGGGATACCGTGCTCGAAGGTACCGAATTCAAAACCACGCTGGCCGGTGCGGACATTCAGGCAGGTGTAGGCGAAAAAGCCCGTGCCGATGCGAAAATTATCCTCAAAGGCATTGTGAACCGTATCCAGTCGGAAGAAAAATTAGAAACCAACTCAACCGTATGGCAGAAACAGGCCGGACGCGGCAGCACTATCGAAACGCTGAAACTGCCCAGCTTCGAAAGCCCTACTCCGCCCAAACTGACCGCCCCCGGTGGCTATATCGTCGACATTCCGAAAGGCAATTTGAAAACCGAAATCGAAAAGCTGGCCAAACAGCCCGAGTATGCCTATCTGAAACAGCTCCAAGTAGCGAAAAACGTCAACT